>Ga0105238_10003824_pt1 | contig 14956 bp, 13 predicted proteins | sample KBSC34metaG_FD_81526 | JGI IMG/M metagenome (GOLD analysis project Ga0105238, IMG submission 81526) | Corn rhizosphere microbial communities from Kellogg Biological Station, Michigan, USA - KBS C3-4 metaG | ecosystem: Host-associated > Plants > Roots > Rhizosphere > Soil | place: Michigan, USA... | reverse complement strand
TGAAGAGACCGAGCGAAGCATGAATCTCACCACGCGTTGGGCGAAACGTTCAAAAGCAGCTTTCAACCAACTGCAACTCGATCGTGCCGACACCGGATACCTCGAGGCTAAAGACTTGAGCGGAACTCAGGCGCTCTTTGGTATCGTCCAGGGCGCAGGCCATCTCGATCTCCGTCGAATCAGCCTCGATGAAACCGTAAACATCGGCTTTGACGGCTATGCTATCGGCGGTCTGAGCGTCGGAGAAGAGAAATCACTGATGTTCGACGTCATCGAAGACGTGGCCCCGCGAATGCCAAAAGACGCTCCACGCTACCTGATGGGCGTCGGCACTCCTGAAGATCTGGTCGAGGCCGTTGCGCGTGGCGTCGACATGTTTGATTGCGTTTTACCAACGCGGAACGGACGCACGGGACAGGCTTTCACGTCTCGCGGCAAGCTCAACATCAAGAACGCACAGTGGGTAAACGACAGCCGTCCGCTGGACGAATCCTGCCGCTGCTCGGTCTGCCGGCGGCACACTCGAGCCTATTTACGTCATCTACATATGACTGGGGAAATGCTGGCGAGTATTCTTCTGACCCACCACAATCTGGCCTTCTTCCTTGACACCATGCGAGGTGTAAGGCAATCTATCCGGTCTGGCGATTTCCCAAAATTTCGGCGTGAGTTCACCGAGCGGCTGGGTGCGAATGGTGAATAGTGGTTCGCGAGCCGGCCGCTTCGCTTTGTTCGCGGGTTGAAATTGAGCGGGGGAATCGAAGTCAAACTCCTTCGAAACAACTAAGAGGTCAATGCAAACTTTTCTGATTTTCTTCCAGGGCGGTGGCTTGAGCGGACTTGCGCAGCTTATGCCTCTCGTTCTGATTATCGCGGTATTCTACGTCCTCGTCATCAGGCCTCAACAGAAGCGACAAAAACAATTACAGGAAACGATTGCCAGTTTGAGGATTAACGATAAAGTGGTCACTACGGGCGGCATCATCGGCGTGATCACAGCGGTGCGCGATTCGAGTTTTATTATTCGCAGCGCCGACAAGACGATCCTCGAGGTGGCGCGTACCGCCATAGCCGACATCGATCGAGAGGGAAAAGAGGCTAGTTAGGCCACAGAGAGGCACACGAGGCTCATCAGAGTAAGAAAGCAATAAGGCCAACATTCTGCAATGAAGAAAAAGAACCTTCTCACGCGTGTAATCATCATCGCCATCGTTACAGTCGTCGGGATTTACCTCGTAATCGGACCGCGTCATCGTCCAAGTTTAAAGGACTTCACCTGGTCGGGAATCAAGCAGACTCTCAAGTCGAATATTCATCTCGGGCTTGACCTGCAAGGCGGATCGCATCTCGTGATGCGCGTCAAAACTGAGGAATATCTAAAACGGCTGACCGAAGAGAACTACACCGCGGCACAAAACGCAGCGAAGGATGCCGGATTCGAAATCAAAGGCGGCCAGGCCAATGCGAGCCCTGGTAACTACCGCGTAGCCCTGCAACTGGCAGATCCTTCCAAAGCTACCGAAGTCAAAGAAGCTGTCCAAAAGAAAATCGAACTCGGCGATTCCAACGTTTGGAGTTATGCGTCATCCGGCGACACGATTAGCTGGACGATGACTCAGTCGGCTCAGCGAACACTGTCTGACAACGCCACGACCCAGGCCCTGAACATCATCGATAGCCGTATCAACGCATTGGGTATTGCCGAACCAACGCTGCAAACACACGGCGCGCAGAGCTCACATCAAATTCTTTTGCAAATGCCTGGTGTGCAGGATCCTGAACGCGTCAAGCGAATCCTTCAGGGTGAGTCGCGACTCGAGCTTGTGCACGTGATTAGCCCTCCGAGCCCCGCGCCGCACACCACGTACGCGACTGAAGCCGAGGCCATCGCTTCGCTGGGCAGTGCGGGCACGGTTCCACCGAATCGCCGGGTTTTGCCTTATCAGGAACGCAATGACAAGACTGCTGATGCAAATGATCCGAACCAGCAGAAACCGAAGCAGTGGGTTGTAGTTGAGCTCCCGGCGATCATCGATGGCAGTGAGTTGAGAAATGCTTCCGCAATTCCTGCGCAGGGTGGCAGAGCGGACGACTACGAAATCAATTTCTCGCTGAAAAAGGCTGGTGCGGAAAAGTTTGGCGCCTGGACCGGTTCTCACATCAATGAGTACATGGGCGTGGTGCTGAATGGCGAAGTGAAGTCGATCGCGTACATCAGATCGCAGATTTTTGACTCTGGCCAGATCACGGGACGCTTTACAAAACAATCCGCAGAAGACCTGGCCCTGACACTGCGTTCGGGCGCCCTCCCGGCCCCAATCGAGTACCTCGAGGAACGCACGGTGGGACCAAGCCTCGGACAGGATTCAATTCGTGCGGGTGTGCGGGCGTCGCTCGTCGGTCTCGCTCTCGTCGTTGTTTTCATGCTCTTTTACTATCGGGGTTCCGGCGTAAACGCCGTCGTGGCTCTGCTTCTGAACATGATCCTGATGCTCGCAGGTTTGATCGTGTTTGGCGCGACGCTGACGTTGCCCGGCATCGCCGGTATCATTCTTACAATCGGTATGGCCGTCGACTCCAACGTGCTCATCTTTGAGAGAATTCGAGAGGAGTTACGATCGGGCAAGACCGTTCCTTCCGCAGTAGATCTGGGATTTGACCGTGCTTTTATCACCATCATCGATACGCACGTCACTACCATCATTTCATCGCTCTTTCTTTTTGTGTTTGGCACTGGACCGATTCGGGGTTTCGCGGTGACGCTGGTCATCGGACTTTTGATCAACCTGTTCTCGGCAGTCTATGTGTCGCGTACGATCTTTATCTGGTTGCTGTCACGCAAGAAAATGGAGACGCTGAGCATTTAGAGATTCATCATGTTTCAAATCCTTCACGATGTAAATATTGATTGGCTGCGTCACCGGCGCTGGTTTATTGGAGCATCAGTAGTGCTAATGTTGGCGGGTTTAGGGTCTGCTGTCATTCGGCAGGCTACCGGTCGTCAGCCATTTAACCTTGGGGTCGATTTCAAGGGTGGAACGGTAGTAACGGCGCGCTTTAGGCAAAAACCCAGCGATGACGCCATCAGAAACGCTTTGACTGAAAAGGGCGCTCGCGATGCTGTCGTACAGCCGGTGACCGACAGGCCCGACACTGTTCTGATTAAAGTGCCGCTTGAAGGGGAAGGCCAGGACGGTAGAAAAAAGGTCAAAGACGCTCTAAACACGTTTGGTGCTGAATCCGCACCCGGAACCGAGCTCGAAGCGGATCAGAATGCTGCTTACAAGATTATCGGAACTGACGCAGTGGGAGCGGTTGCCGGAGCACAGCTCCGGAACAAGGCGATCGCCGTTACCCTCGCCGCTCTGGTAGGTATCCTGGTCTACATCGCTTTTCGGTTTGAGTGGACATACGGCGCCGCCGCCGTTATTGCGGTTTTCCACGATGTGCTCGTGACGCTCGGGTTCTTTTCGATCTTTCAATGGGAAATCAGCTTAACGGTGATCGCGGCGTTGTTGACTCTCGTTGGTTTTTCAGTGAACGACACCATCGTCGTGTTCGATCGAATCCGCGAAAACCGCAAGCTGCACCGCCGTGATTCCCTTTACAAGGTCACAAACGATTCGATCAATCAAACTCTTTCTCGTACGGTGATCGCTAACGGACTTGTATTTCTATCGGTGTTTGCGCTGGTGCTATTCGGAGGCGATGTGTTGCGGCATTTTTCACTGGCACTATTCGTCGGCGTGATATTTGGCACGTATTCATCGATCGCTGTTGCGAGTCCGATCATGGTTTGGTGGGAGCAGCGACTCGAGGCAGCGAATCGCGAAATGGCATTGAGTTTTAATCAGCCCAGGGTGATGAAGGCGACTGGTACAGCGAAAAGCGCGAAGAGGAGTTTGCGCGACGCATCGAAGCCGCTTCATTAAATTCTGATCCTGGGGCTTGCGCCCCATGCTTTATGCTTACGCCTGCTTCGCAGGCATAAGAACGAAGCAGAAAATTCTTTTCAGTGATTTAGGTTTTGGGAACTTTTTGACCGTAACGGGTGTCCTATTTGCGCTTGACTTTGAAACGTCATGCGGACTAGTATGCGACCGTTGCTGGCCAATTTAAGTTTCTCAAGTGTCGTCCCCGCGGTGTGTGTTAACGCAAGAAAGTTGGGCGCGGCGGCGGTGTGTGTTGAGTAGGCCGGCGAGTTGCTCTCGCACAGTGGCTTCAATTCGGTGTGCTCAATATCGCAGGAGCTGCTGTTTCCCCTTCTTAATGCGGAATACAAGCGGTACTTAATCGACACTTACGAGGTAACTACTGCTTAAACTTTCGTAACCCCTGATCCATTTGGCGCCGGAGTCGGAGGATAAATTTAATGTTCGATAATCTTGTTGAGTCCAGTTCGCATAAAGACGATATCGCGCGAAAAGGCTCATTTATTGGCGTAACATTGGCGATTTACGCTGTGCTGATTGCAGTGTTCTTTGTCGCCGGCATTTACCTGTATGACGCACACCTCTCAACCCTGGATCTCGAGTTGACCACGCTCGTGGCGCCAGTGCCGGTGCCGCAACAGCAGGCTCAGCCGGAAAAGCCGCAGGAAGCCAAGCCGCAAAAAGTCGAGCAGAATGTCGACGTTCGCAAGGAACTGATTGCCGACGTTGCGGAGAGTCGTGTGCCACCGAAAGAAATTTCCGCAAAAGCCAGTGACGTGCCGCCAGTCAGACGCGGTGTTACCACCGTCGTCGGTTCCAGCGACTCGAACGCATCGGCGCCAATGCCGGCAGGACCCGGTTCGGGTACTGTAACGACCGCGCCAGCCAAGGTTACGATTGCTGATGAACCGCCACCGCCCGAGGTTAAACCGACTCCGCCTCGCGCTCCCATTTCCGGCGGCGTTCTTAACGGCAAAGCGATCAGTTTACCCAAACCAGCGTATCCACCGATTGCCCGAGCAGCACATGCTTCAGGCACTGTAGTAGTTCAGGTGCTCATCGATGAAAACGGCAATGTGGTTTCTGCCCATGCCGTCTCAGGGCATCCGCTGTTACAGGCGGCTGCTGTGGGTGCTGCGAAATCAGCGAGATTCTCCCCAACCAAGCTTTCGGGGCAGCCAGTTAAGGTTACCGGAGTGATCCAGTACAACTTCGTGGCGCAATAACTGCGGAGAACATTTGTCGTGTCGCCGCGGTTAACGTGGGCCGTCCCGGCTTCTCTGCTTGCTATAAAAACTAATAAACCTTTTGGAGGGGTTCACCGTGACAATGTTAATGAGTCTTTTTGGAACCAAGGTCGTGGGCCTTTTTATGCTGTTGCAGGAAGCGGCAGCCAGCCCGGAGGCCTCCAGCGCTGACCATTTCACACTAACCGAGATGGTCAAGAACATGGGTGGCGTGGCTATCGCCGTCGTCATCGTGTTGCTAATCATGTCGGTGTATTCAATCGCGATCATGGTTGAGCGCTATTTGACATACTCCGCGGCGAAGAAGCAGTCGCGCGAGTTTGCGCCGCGTGTGGCGCAGGCGCTGAAGAATGATCGCATCGAAGAAGCGATCAATATCAGCGACAAGCATCGCAAATCACACCTGGCAATGGTCGTCAGCAGCGGCTTGCAGGAATTCCGCGCGCATGAAGCGTCGAGCGATATCTCGGGCGACGAGATCGATGCGTCGAAGCGCGCTCTGCAGCGAGCGATCGCGATCAAGACTGCCGAATTCAAACGCGGTCTTTCGGGGTTGGCGACGATCGGTTCAACCGCACCTTTTGTGGGTTTGTTTGGCACTGTGTTCGGCATCATCAACGCGTTCCGCGGCATGAAGAACGCAGAGTCAGCCGGTATCGCGGCGGTCGCAGGCGGAATTTCGGAAGCGTTGTTTACCACCGCGCTCGGATTGCTAGTGGCGGTTCCGGCCGTGTGGCTGTTCAACTACTTCACCGGTAAGGTCGATGGCTTTGTGGTCGAGATGGATAACTCGGCTTCAGAACTTGTCGACTACTTCATCAAGAACCGCACGAAGCAGTTGAAAGCGTAGTTTCGGAATTAGAAACGCCGGGAATGGTGAACCCCTGGGTGCGGCACATACCATGTCGCACCAGCGTTTACCGCTTGAAGTAGAAGGAGATTAGTTATGGGAATGTCAGGTGGAGGCGGCCAGGGCGGCCTTCAATCCGAGATCAACGTTACCCCAATGGTCGACATCATGTTGGTGTTGCTGATCATCTTCATGGTGGTCACGCCGTTCCTGCAGCAGGGCATCACCGTTGCGCTGCCCAAGAACATGAACAATCCGGATGTCGATCCGAACATCATCAAGGAATCGTCAATCGTGATCTCCGTGCCGAACGATGGCGAGTACTACCTTGGCAAAATCAGAGTGCAAAAGGAGCAGTTGACTGACAAAGTCGACACGATGCTCAAAGGTATTAAGAACGAGAACGATCGAATCGTTTACATCAAGAGCGGCGTTGGCGTGAGCTACGGCGACGTGGTCAATGTCATCAATGAGGTCCGCAAGCTCGGAGTCGACAAGATCGGACTTGTTGCTGACAAGAAGAAGGGCGGGGCGGCGGCGGCCAAGCCGGCAGCTTAATAAACGCTTCTAATAACGAGGAGAATTACTAGATGTCGTCGAAGGATGATGGTGAGATAGAGAAAAGAAGCAGTACCACGGCCCAGCCGTTCATTAACGTTACTCCGTTGATTGACGTTTTGCTGGTGCTGCTGATCATCTTCATGGTCGTCACGCCGCTGAAACCCAGCCGTTTCAAAGCTGACATTCCGACCCAGCGGGATCCCAACGAAGACCTCAGCAAGCTGAAGCCAAATCCATTGACTCTGGTCGTCTCGATCTCACCTGATTTGCAGATCAAACTCAATCAGGATGCGATGGGTTCGGTGAACGACACCGCGCCGTTAGCACAGAGATTGGCCGCAGTTTTTAAGGAGCGGAAAGAAACGCGTGCCTATAAAGTAGGCATGGAAGCGCGCTCGGATGTGAAGGACGACGATCGTATCGAGAAGACCGTTTTCGTGAAGGCGCCCAGAGCCGCGAAATACGGCGACGTCGTAAAGGTCATCGATGCCATCAAGGGAGCAGGCGCGAATCCAGTCGGATTGCAGGTTGACGATCTTCCTTAATTTTTGGCTTAAATTTGGAGTCACGTATAAATGAAACTCTCTCAGACCAGGATCGCCATAGTTTTGGCGGTCCTTGTTGCCACTTGCTCCGGCTGCGGTGTTATCAATCGAATCAGGGCCAAGAACCAGTTGAATGAGGCTGCGCGTGCCTACCGTGAGGGTAGGTTCCCGGAGGCCGAGCAGCACTCAAGAGAAGCTGCGACTTTGGATCCCGATAACAAGACCGCTCCGATGTTTATCGCGCGCACGATTCACGCGCAGTACCGGCCAGGGGTTCAGTCCCCGGACAACATTGCCAAAGCCCAGGATGCAATCACAGCCTACCAGGCAATTCTGGACAAAAACCCGAAGGATGAGGAAGCCTACAAGGCAGTCGCTTATCTCTACGGCGCGATCAAGGAAGACGATAAGCTGAGAAAGTGGATCGCGGATCGGGCCGCTAACGATCAGGCCGAGCCTGAGAAACGCGCTGAGGCTTACGTTGTTCTCGCCAGCAAGGACTGGGATTGCTCGTTTAAGATCACTGAACAGCCGGCTGTTAAGACGACAACAATCGACCCCAGTAACAACAAAGCGACTGTCTCCTACAAGAAGCCAAAGGAGCAGAAGGAATTTGACCAGGCCCAGATGTGCGTAAAAACCGGCTTGTCGGAAGCTGAGAACGCGATCAAGTTTGATCCGAACAATGAATCAGCATGGTCTTACAAGACCAACCTCCTGCTCGAAGCGTCGAAGCTGGCTGAAATGGACGGCAAGACCGATCAGAAAGCTCAACTCCAGAAGGATTATGAAGCCGCTCTGAAACGAACCACCGAGCTGAGTGTGGCAAACCAGAAGCGGAAAGAAGAGGAAGAGAAGTCGAAGGCTTCACCAAAGGGTTAATTATCTAGCAAAAAGCCGCAGATTTCGGAAGTAATAGGTCCTATATGTCATATAGGACCTATTTCCGTGTAATCTGCGGCTCTTTCCTTTTTTGTTATAATTTCTCGCAGCATTGATGATTCGAATCGAAGACATCGTCGAGAAAGTTTCTCACAATCACGCACAGGCAGACCTCGATCTGCTGCGTCGCGCCTACCTGTTCTCTGCCAAAGAGCACAAGGGACAGAAGCGCGCTTCAGGTGAGTCGTATCTCGTTCACCCGCTCGAAGTGGCGAACATTCTCGCGGATATGAAACTCGATGAAGTGTCCGTGGCAACAGGACTGCTGCACGACGTCGTGGAGGATACTCTCGTCGATCTGGAGACGATTCGTCGCTACTTCGGTGAAGAGATCACGCACCTCGTCGATGGGCTCACGAAGATCGCGCAAATCAGCAACATCTCCCGCGAGGAACAGCAGGCTGAGAACGTTCGCAAGATGCTGCTCGCCATGGTCGACGATGTTCGCGTGGTGCTGGTGAAGCTTGCCGATCGTCTTCACAACATGCGCACGCTTCAGTACCTGAACCCGGAAAAACGCAAGCGCATCGCGCAGGAAACGATGGACATCTTCGCTCCGATTGCGCACCGCCTGGGTATGGGTAAACTTCGCGGCGAGCTCGAAGACCTCGCTTTCCGGCACCTGCATCCGGAAGACTATCGCGAGCTTGCGGAACAACTCGAGAAACGGCGGCCCGAGAACGAAGCGTTTTTGAGCGGTGTCACCGCTCGCATCGAAGAAAAGATGAAGGACGCCGAGGTGCCGCTCGTCCTTGTGGAGGGACGCGTCAAACGACTCTACTCCATCTGGAAAAAACTCCGTGCGCAGAAGATCAGCCTGGACCAGGTCTACGACCTCGTAGCGGCGCGGATCATCACTCCAAACGAAGTGCGCCACTGTTATGCAGCGCTCGGCGTGGTCCACAACAACTGGAAACCCGTGCCTGGCCGCATTAAGGACTGGATCGCCACTCCGCGCGACAATCTGTACCAGTCGTTACACACTTCCGTAATCGGATCCAACGGGCAATCGTTTGAAGTGCAGATTCGCACCGAGGAAATGCACCACGTCGCGGAGGAAGGAGTCGCTGCCCACTGGAAATACAAGGAAGGCAAACGCGGCGCGCGCGACGACGATCAGGCGCTGCAGGCACTGCGATCGCTTGTCGAGTGGACGCAGGAAGTCAAAGACTCGAAGGACTTTCTCGACTCGCTCAAGCTGGACCTCTACCCGAAGGATGTTTACGCGTTCACTCCGATGGGCAAGGTGATTCAGTTGCCGCGCGGTGCGACGCCCGTCGATTTCGCTTACATGATTCACTCTGAAGTCGGTAACACATGCACGGGTGCGCGCATCAACGGCCGCATGGTTCCGCTTCGCAGTCAGATTCAGAATGGGGATATGGTTGAAATCATCACTTCGGCCAATTCACATCCTTCGCGCGACTGGTTGAACTTCATCGTCACTTCGCGTGCGCGCAATCGTGTGCGTCACTGGGTCGCCGAACAGCAGCGGGCGGAGTCGATTGAGATTGGTCGGAAGCTCTTCGAAAAGGAGTCTTCACGCTTTCAACTCTCTGCAAAGAAACTGCTCAACGATAACGACAAGGATATGAAGCGTGTCGCGAGCGACTACGGCTACGGGCGAGTCGACGACCTGCTGGCGGCGATTGGTTACGGCAAGCTCGTCCCACGCAACGTCATCGCGAAGTACCTTGGACCGGAACAGTTCGAGCAGCTCGACAAACAGAAAGAGTCGCGACTCAGAAGTGGTGTGCGCGCCGTCAAACGGCTTATCCGCTTGGGCGACGATTCAATCATGGTGCGGGGTGTTGATGATTTGATGGTGACGCGCGCGCGTTGTTGTAATCCACTTCACGGCGAAGAGATCATCGGCTACATCACGCGCGGCAAGGGCGTCGCGGTGCACACGACTCGCTGTAAGAACGTTACCCAGTTGATGGTCAACCGTGAGCGGATCGTGGAAGTTGAATGGGCTGGCCGTCCGGAGAAAACGGCCTACGCAGTTAAGCTGCTGGCGATTACAGAAAACCGCACCGGCATGATTGCGGGTATCACGGGCGCGATTTCTGATATGAAGACCGGAATTCGCGACGCGCGCGCTTCAGTGGCGTCGGACGAGCGGGGTCATATCGAAGTTACGGTCGAGGTTTTTGACGTGAAACATCTCGACCGCGTCATCGGCTCCATCAAAGGCGTCCCCGGCGTCCTGGATGTCGAGCGCCTGCAGGGCGTCGCATAACCAAGCCATCCACAGATTACGCAGATATTTTAAATAATCTGCGTAATCTGTGGATGGCTTTTTGTGCTTTTATGTGGCCTCTGTTAGAATCCCGCCTTTGTTTTGAGGGTGTTTACTCGAGTGAGACAACGAATCCAGACTGAAAACGCGCCGGCCGCAATCGGGCCTTATTCGCAGGCAATCAAGGCCAATGGATTTGTATTCGTTTCCGGCCAGATCCCGATCGATCCGGAGACGGGTGAGTTTGTAGCTGGTGGAATTGCCGAGCAAACCACGCGCGTTTTGAAAAACTTATCGGCAGTGCTCGAGGCTTCGGGCAGTAGTCTGGAGCAGGTTGTTAAGACCACGGTGTTCCTGGCCGACATGAAAGAGTTTTCGGGTATGAATGAGGTCTATGCGACCTTCTTTCCAAGCCCGCCGCCCGCGAGGGCTACAGTTGCAGCGGCTGGATTGCCGCGCGATGCCAGGGTTGAAATTGAAGCCGTAGCGCTGGTTTCAGAATGACGGCTTCTGAATAGATTTTTGGAAATAAAAACAACCGGCACCGAGGATGCCGGTTGGAGGTTGATTGAAATAGCAGGGAAGGCTCAAGCAGCCTTGGAGACTTTGCCCGCCTTGATGCAAGTTGTGCAAACTTTCATTCGGCGCGCGCCACCCTGCGGGATCTGAACGCGAATCGACTGAAGATTCGGATCGAATCTTCGGGGAGTGCGATTATTCGCGTGCGAGACATTGTTGCCGAATTGTGGTCCTTTACCGCAGACTTCGCAACGTTTGGCCATTTTTATTCAACCTCCAGATTTCTCAGGTTTCTTTACCGGCGTTTTCGGCATCATACGGAAGTAATCTTGCCGTAATCAGAAACCAAGCTTTATAGCAAACGCGTTTCCAGGTCGTCAAGGAGAGCCGACTTGGGTGGAGTGCTGTGAAGCGTTTTAGTAAGTTGTTTATTAAAGGAGCAGAGTTAAAGTGCGCAACATCGCAAAAGTTCTTACCCTTACTTGTTTGGTCGCCGCAGGTTTGATCCTGAGTGGCTGTGACTCAGGCGGTTCGGAAGCCAAAGACACTCAGGTGGCCGCGACCGTCAATGGCCGCAACATCATGCTCAAAGAGGTCGAGCGGGGCGTGAGCCAGCAGTATGGTGGCAGTGCATCATCTTTGAATCAGCTGCAGATGGCGCAGGCACGATTGGAGATGCTGAACAACCTGATTCAGCGTGAAGTGATGTTCCAGCGTGCCGAACGCGAAAAGCTTCTTCCTACTGAAGCGCAGATCGATGGCGCCATTGCCACACAGAAGCAGGGTATGACCGCCGAGGACTTCGATAAGACTCTGAAAGCACAGAACCTGTCGGTTGAGAGCTTTCGTGAAGAGGCGCGCAAAAGCCTGGCTATCAACGCACTTCAAGATAAGTACAACGGCAAGATCGAAATCAGCGACAGGGAAGTCGAAGAGTATTACACGAACAATCGGCAACAGTTCGTAAAAGGGCGTGGCGTCGGTTTGACGATGATAGTGGTAGATCCCGCCGACAACAGTAACACTGGGATCAAGGACGATGCGAAGAGTGAAGAACAAGCGAAAGCGAAGATTGACAGTATTTATCAGCAGCTTCAGGGAAAGGCAGATTTCGCAAGCGTTGCACGCGCCAAGAGTGAGGATTACAACAGCATCACCAGAGGTGGCGACGCCGGCTTTGCTACGGAACAGGATCTAAAGACCAACAACTTTCCCTCCGAGTTGATTTCAAACTTCTTCGGACCAATGCAGGTCGGAGATTACACGCAACCTGTAAATTTCAACGGCAAGTGGTATATCTTTAAACTTGCCGAGAAGCACCTGACTGCCGAGAATCTGACGCTGGAGAGCCCGGGAGTCCGTCAACAGATCGCACAGGTACTCACTGAACAACACAAAACCGTCCTCAATGCTGCGTTGCTTGAGACAGCTATTAACGAAGCCAAGATTGTAAATCATCTGGCGGCTGAGATGCTTCGCAATCCTGGCAACCTGGGCTTACGTCCGGCTGCTGAGAATGCGACGCAGCCAACGCAGGCCCCAACCCAGGCGCCCGCGGCAAGCCCGGCAGCAACCACAGCCAACAGCCCGGCCGCGACCAGTTCGCCTGTTTCGGTTAAGCCCGCCGCTTCACCCAAATAAAGTTTCACGGCAAAGGCGCAAAGACCACGAAGACCGCAAAGGCTTCAAGTCTTTGCGTCTTTGCGTGAAAATAGCTCGTCATGTTGTTTCGGCTTTCCGATGTTCATAAATCTTACGGTGTTCAGGATGTCCTGCGCGGCGCATCGCTTCAGGTAAATCCTGGCGAGCACGTTGGCCTCGTGGGGCGCAACGGCGCTGGTAAGAGCACGATCTTTCGTCTCGTCAGAGGTGATGAATCGGCGGATCGTGGAGACGTCGTACGCGCGCGCGGAGTGAAGCTTGGGTTGTTGGACCAGCATGTTCACTTCAAACCGGGTTCGACGGTTCACGAGTCGGCGCTGGCCGCCTTTGGACGTCTCCAGCAGATCGAACACGAGATGCATGAGCTGGAGCATCGCATGGCGGATGCCGGCGACGATCTCGAAAAGATTCTCGAGCGCTACAGCGATCTTCAGCACGAATTCGAACACGAAGGTGGCTTCGAATACGCTGCCAAAGCAGAGTCGATTCTTCAGGGACTCGGATTCGAGCGCGACATGTGGTCACTTGAAACGGAAAAGCTTTCGGGTGGCCAGCAGAATCGTCTTGGTCTCGCGTGCTTGCTGCTGGCGGCGCCCGATGTTTTGTTGCTCGACGAACCGACGAATCATCTCGACGTGAATGCGGTCGAGTGGCTGGAAGAGTTTTTGCGGGGTTACGCGGCGGCTTATGTCATTATCAGTCACGATCGTTATTTCCTCGATCGAGCTTGTCATCGCATCATCGAGCTCGAGAATGGACGCGCCTCGAGTTACACCGGCAACTATTCTGATTACCTGGTTGAGCGTGAGGAGCGTCGCGAAGCTCAACAACGTGCTTACGACAACCAGCAACACCTGATCGCCAAGACTGAAGAATTCATTCGACGCAACCTCGCCGGGCAGAAGACCAAGCAAGCCAAATCGCGTCGCAAGATGCTCGAGAAGTTGGAGCGTATCGAGGCTGTAAGACAGGATCAGTCGTCGGGCGACTTTCGACTACAGGCAATCGAGCGTGCGGGTAATCATGTGCTCACGGTTAACCAGCTTTCGATTGGTTATCCTGACAAAGAACTGGCTAACGACATTTCGTTTCTGTTACGGCGTGGCGAGTGTCTTGGAATTATTGGTCCAAACGGGTCGGGCAAGACGACTTTTCTGAAGACGATTCTGAACAAGCTCGAGCCGTTGGGCGGCGAGATCCGCTGGGGATCGAAAGTTCAAATTGGCTACTACGCACAGCAGCTCGACGACCTCGACGATCGCAACGAGATCATCATGGAGTTGCGACGCGTTGCACCTTCGACTGTGGCTGCGGGCGAACTGCGTTCGTTTCTGGCCAAGTTTCTCTTTTTTGGCGACGACGTTTACAAACACGTGCGGGATCTTTCGGGTGGTGAGAAGGGAAGACTGGCACTCGCGAAATTGATTTACTCTCGCGTGAACGTCCTGGTGCTCGACGAACCGACCAATCACCTCGACATCCCTTCGCGCGAGGCGCTCGAGGAGGCGCTCTCTGCCTATGAAGGAACGATCGTTACGATCAGTCACGACCGTTACTTTCTCGATCGAGTGGCAACGCAGATTCTGGCGCTGGATGGTGTCGGCGGCGCCGAACATTACGACGGTGACTACACCGAGTACCACGATTGGAAACTGGGCCTGCGCGGATCCGCTCCGGCGCCGATCGTTTCTGCTTCGGACAATCTTGTCGAAGTCACGTCTCAACCGGTTGTTCACGAAGAACCACCGCCACCCGTAAAGAAGTCGGCCCCCGCTCCCAAAAAGCCGGGTGTCAAAGTAATCAAGAAAAAGAAAGCAGACGCACGTACCCCGGAGCTCGTCGAAACCGACATTGCCCGTGCTGAACAACGTCTCAACGAAATCTCTCAACAAATGGGCACCCCGGAAGTCGCCCGTGACGCAGAAAAACTGATCGCCCTCAACGACGAGTATCAACAGACCGAAGCCCAACTCCGTACCCTCTACGACGAATGGGAGCGCGTAAACACCTATCCACAGATTACACAGATTTGAACTTTCTATTGACGGCCGATAGGAAGCTCAATATATTGCGCGCATGTTCTATGAGTTTCTTCGAGATCTGCGGTACGGTGCCCGACTGCTGGCGAAGAATCCCGGCGTCACTGTGATAGCGATCGTGACGCTCGCCCTCGGCATTGGGGCTAACACGGCAATCTTCAGCATCGTGAATGCTTTTCTCTTGCGCCCGTTGCCCTACGGCGATCCTGACCGTTTGGTGATGGTGGATTCACAGTATCGCGGCCAATCGACGGGAGTGTCGTTCGCCGACTACGAGGATTGGGTCCGCCAAAATAGGGTCTTCGACGAACTCGCGTTTTTCAATTTGCGTTGGAACGCAAATCTGGAGTTCGGCAACGAGACCGAAACACTCAGTCTAACTTTCGGCACCGCCAATCTGTTTTCAACTCTGCAGGT
>Ga0105238_10003821_pt1 | contig 14961 bp, 16 predicted proteins | sample KBSC34metaG_FD_81526 | JGI IMG/M metagenome (GOLD analysis project Ga0105238, IMG submission 81526) | Corn rhizosphere microbial communities from Kellogg Biological Station, Michigan, USA - KBS C3-4 metaG | ecosystem: Host-associated > Plants > Roots > Rhizosphere > Soil | place: Michigan, USA... | reverse complement strand
TGGGAGCTCGCGCAGGCCTGGCCGGACGCGAAGCTCGTGGTCATCGAGGACTCCGGGCACACCGGCAGCGAGTCGATGGCGCAGGCGCTGAACGAGGCGACGGAGGAGTTCTCGAAGCGGTAGCCCGATGCCCCTCGCCGTGGGCGCCCGCGAGCCCCCGTTCCGCGCGCGCCCACCCTCGCCTACGCTGATCATGTGCCCGACACCACAGCTCACCCCCGCAATGACGCGGAGCACCGTGACGCGACCGACCCCTTGGCCTCTCTGCGCACCGGCTTCGTGATCCCCGACGACAAGCTCGTCTACCTCGACGGCAACTCCCTCGGCCGGCTCCCCAAGGCGTCCCTGGAACGGGTCCAGCAGGTCGTGGCCGGCGAATGGGGCGACCGGCTGATCCGCTCCTGGAACGAGCGCTGGCAGACGCTGCCGCAGAAGGTCGGCGACTTCCTCGGAGAACACTTCCTCGGCGCCGCCCCCGGACAGGTCGTCGTCTCCGACTCCACGTCGGTGAACCTCTACAAGCTCGCCTCCGCCGCGCTCGACGCGCGTCCGGACCGAAGCGTCATCATCAGTGACCTCCACAACTTCCCGACCGACCGCTACATCCTGGAGGGCCTGGCCGAGGCCCGCGGTCTGGAGCTCAAGCTGGTCGAGTTCGACGAACTCCTCGGTCCGACCGCCGACCAGATCCGCGCGGTCGTCGACGAGCGGACCGCGCTGGTCTCGCTGTCGCAGGTGGACTACCGCTCCGCGGCGCTGGCCGACCTCGCCGCCGTGAACCAGGTCATCCACGAGGCCGGCGCGCTCGTGCTGTGGGACCTGTGCCACTCGGCCGGCTCGGTCCCGATCGAGCTGGACGCCAGCGGCACCGACTTCGCCGTCGGCTGCACGTACAAGTACCTGAACGGCGGGCCCGGATCCCCGGCGTTCCTGTACGCCAACGCCTCCCTCATCGACGCCGTCCGCCAGCCGATCTGGGGCTGGTACGGCCAGCGCGACCAGTTCGCGATGGGCCAGGGCTACGACCCGATGCCCTCGGCGACCCGCTTCCTGGTCGGCACGCCGCAGGTGGTCGGCGTCTCGCTGGTGGAGGCCGGCGCGCAGGTGCTCGCCGAGGCCGGCATCAAACCGCTGCGGGACAAGGGCGTGGCGCTCACCGAGTTCGCCATCGAGCTGTTCGACGCCTGGCTGGCGCCGCTCGGCTTCACGCTGGGCAGCCCGCGCGACGCCGCGGTGCGCGGCAACCACGTCTCCGTGCGGCATCCGGAGGCGTACCGGATCTGCCGCGCGCTGATCGAGCAGTACGACGTCATCCCCGACTTCCGCAACCCCGACCGGGTGCGCCTCGGGATGGCGCCGTCGACCACGCGGTTCGTGGACGTGTGGGACGCGTTCGACGCCATGCGGCAGATCGTCGAGACGAAGGCCTACGAACAGATCGACCCGACGCGCACCGACGTCACCTGACCTTCCGCGAAGTCGCTGGGCCCGGCCGGGTCCGGGCCGCCGGGCTCACAGGCCCAGCGACTTCGCGATGATGGTCTTCATCACCTCGCTGGTCCCGCCGTAGATCCGCGAGACACGGGTGTCCGCGTATAGCCGCGCGATCGGGAACTCGGTGATGTAGCCGTAGCCGCCGTGCATGGCGACAAGTTACCGGCGGGTAAGGCAAAAGGCCATGGCCGGCCCGGCGAGACCTAGAACGCGTCGTCCGGAGGTTCCGGCGACTGTTCGCAGTCCTCGTCCGTCATCGGCTTGGCGCCGGCCTGGAAATCCTCCAGGTCCTGACCGCGCACCACGCGGCTCGGGAACGGGTCGGAGGCGGCGCGCCGGATCAGGTCGGCCATCGGCAGCGGGGCGTCGGAAGCCATCAGGACGAGGTTGCCGTACTTGCGGCCGCGCAGGATGCCCGGGTCGGCCAGGAGCGCGACGTGCTCGAAGTGCAGCCGCGCCGTGGCGACCTGGCGGCGGGTGAAGGTCAGGCCGCTGCGCGAGGTGCCGTCGGCGAGGTTGACCACGTGCGCCCCGGTCGGGCGCAGGGCCCGTTTGGACAGGGCGAAGTACTCGGTCGAGGTGAAGTGCTTCGGGATGCGGGCCTCGGCGAAGACGTCGGTGACGGTCAGGTCGAACGCGCCTTCCGGCACCCGGCCCAGCACCTCGCGGGCGTCGCCGGTGCGCAGTCGCACGCGGGCGTTGCGCGGCAGCGGCAGCCGCGTGCGGACGAAGTCGAGCAGCTTGCCGTCGATCTCCACCACCTGCTGTCCGGAGCCGGGGCGGGTGACGGCGATGTAGCGGGGCAGCGTCAGAGCGCCGCCGCCGAGGTGCAGCACACGCAGCGGCGCGCTTTCCGCGGCGACCAGGTCCACCAGGTGCGCGATCTGCCGGACGTACTCGTACTCCAGGTACGTCGGGTCGTCGAGGTCGACGTGCGACTGCGGGGTGCCGCCGATCATCAGCTGGTAGGCGTTGCGGCGGTCCAGGTCGCGCAGGAGTTCCGGTCCGTCTTCGTCGGGTTCGTCGACGGGAACGGCTTTCGGGGTCTTGGCGCGCGACATGGTCGAGAGTCTAGGCGCCCGAAAGTCTGGGCGTCCGGGGGCTTTTGGGGGCTTTGGCGAAGGCGGGTGGCATCGCGCCACTCGATAGAGGGACTTTTCGGTATTACCTGTCCAATTCGGCTATCACAGACACGACGGGGGTTGGCGGGGGAGTGAAGCGGCCGGTGGAGCCGCGGCGTTCGTCGGCGGGCCTCCTCGGGATCAGGTTCGGTATCAGGACCCTGGCGGGGGATCGGAGGCGGCGCGGCCGTGATTCGCAGCAGACTCGGCGCAGGCATCGCGGTGTGCTTTCAGGCCGCCGTGCTCGGGATCGGGGTGGGCTTGGCCGCCGAGGGGCATGCGGCGAGCGGTTCGGGCGCGGTGGCGGGTGAGCCCGGCGACCCCCTCCCCACGCCGATCGGCGGCCTGCCCTCGCCGCCTGGCTCGGAGCCGCTGCCGGTGGAACCGGGCCTGCCGTTCCGCTCCTCCTTCCACCAGCATCTGCCGCTGCCGAGCCATCCCGCGCCGCCCCCGACGACGCCACCGCCCCCGTCGACACCGCGCCCGACGCCGACGCCGACACCGACACCGACGCCGACACCACCTCCGCCGCCGCGCCCCACGCCGCCCCCTCGGCCGCCGGCGCCCCGGCCCGTGCCGCCGCCCCCGGTGCACCACGTCGTGCCGCCGCCGGCACCGCCGAAGAAGGAGATCGCCCCGGCCGTCGCGGCGCCCCTGCCCGACCGCCAGGACCCGGCCCCCGACGGAGGCCTGACCACACTCGTCGCCCTGGTGGTCCCGGCGACCATCGCGGCGGCCGCCGCGGCCGGCGGGGCCGTCGGCGGAACCTCCGGATCGAGCGGTCCGGCTACAGGAGGAAGACCATGATGGTGTTCTGGGCGGTGCTCGCCCTCTTCGTCGGCGTGATCGCGGCGGCCGGGCTGGCCCGGCTGCTCGGCCGGTCCGAGCGTGCGGTCTCCGGCTCGCACAACCCGCAGGCCCTGTCCGTGGTCGGCAGCGCCCTGCTGTCCTCGTTCATCCTGCTGACCGCGTTCCTCATCGCCAGCACCTGGTCGACCTACAACACGGACCGGCAGCACACCTACGACGAGGCCCGGTCCGTGACCACCGCGTACTGGCTGGCGGGTAAACTCCAGCCGGCCGACCGGGAGCGGGTGCGCGCCGGGCTCACGACGTACGCCGACCAGGTCGTCGCCGACGACTGGCCGGCGATGGGCCGCCGGCAGACCTCGGCGACGGCCGCCGCCACACTGGACAGCCTGCGCGTCGCGGTCGGCGCGATCCACCCGGACACGGCCGCCGACGAGAAGGACCGGGCCGACGTCGCCGCCGCCCTGGACGACATCTACTCAAAGCGTTTGATCCGGGCGGCGGACGTCAACTACTCCGTGCCCTCGCTGCTGTATCTAGCGCTGGTGATCGCCGCGGTGCTCCTGGTCGCCTACCCGCCGCTGGTCGGGCTGACGGCCAACGGCCGCAACGTAATCCTGCTGTCCGGTCTCGGCGCCATGGTCGCGCTGGGAATCCTCATCGTCATCGGCCTGTCTCAGCCCTACTCGGAACCGTTGAGCATCGAGCCGACCGCCTTCCGGCACGCTTTGGAGCAGTTCACGCAGATTGTTGGATGAATACAGATCAAAGGATGACGCAAGTGCCATCCGTTACCGAGTCGTTGTCAACCAGCCCGTGATCAGAGTGGCGCCGTGCGACTAGATTTCGGCGCAGTTTCCCTACGTAAACGGGAGGGTTCTCGTCTCATGTCAGAGAACGAGTTGAGTACTAGAGGGCCGGTGGTGACACCGGCCCGCGTCATCGCGGCGGTCTGCGTCATCGTGCCCTTCATCGCGGTGCTGTGGGTGCCGATCTTCGACAAGGACAAGCCAGAGGTCGCGGGCTTCCCGTTCTTCTTCTGGTGGCAGCTGCTCTGGGTCGCGGTGACGGCCGCGCTCATGGGGCTGGCGTACTTCGTCGTGCGGCGCGAGGAGTCGGCGCGCAAGCCGGTGGCTGTCGCGGCGGAAGAACCGGCGCTTGAGGCGGCGCTTGAGGCCGCGTCGGAGACGCTCGAGGAAGGGGATTCGGAATGACACCCGCGCTGACCGCCTCGAAGGTCCCGACGCCCGATGTCGGCACCCACGGCATCAACAAGACCGAACTCGGCGTCCTCATCTTCTTCTTCCTGCTGGTCTCGGTCCTGGGCTTCCTGGCGGCGCGCTGGCGCAAGGCCCGCCAGGCGAACCACCTGGAGGAGTGGGGCCTGGGCGGGCGCAGCTTCGGCGGCTGGATCACCTGGTTCCTGCTCGGCGGCGACCTGTACACCGCGTACACCTTCGTCGCGGTCCCGGCCGCGCTGACCGCCGGCGCGTTCGGTTTCTTCGCCGTGCCGTACACGATCATCGTCTGGCCGCTGGTCTTCATGTTCCTGCCGCGTCTGTGGTCGGTCTCGCGCAAGCGCGGCTACGTCACGCCGGCCGACTTCGCCCGAGGCCGGTACGGCTCCAAGTCGCTGGGTCTGGCGGTGGCCGTCGTCGGCGTGGTGGCGACGATGCCGTACATCGCGCTGCAGCTGGTCGGCATCCAGGCGTGCCTGGACGTGATCGGCATCGGCGGCAAGGGCACCTCGACGTTCGCCAAGGACCTGCCGCTGTTCATCGCCTTCGCGGTGCTGGCGGCGTTCACCTACACCTCGGGGCTGCGCGCCCCGGCGGTGATCGCGTTCGTCAAGGACTTCCTGATCTACCTGGTCATCATCGTCGCGGTCATCTACATCCCGACGCGGATCGCCGGGGGTTGGCACGGCATCTTCCACCTGGCCTCCACCGGGCCCGACGGCAAGACCAAGGCCGGCTTCCTGTCGCTGAACAACGGCAACGGCAAGATCAACGCCTTCCCGTACGCGACCCTCGCGCTCGGCTCGGCGATGGCGCTGTTCATGTACCCGCACGCGCAGATCGGCGTGCTGTCGACCAAGAGCCGCAACACGGTCCGCAAGAACCTCGCCGGCCTGTCGATGTACTCGCTGGTGCTGGGCTTCATCGCGCTGCTGGGCTACATGGCCCTGGCCGTCGGTTTCAACGGCACCGCCAAGGGCCACCTCGGCGGCAACGCGCAGCACGCGGTCCCGGCGCTGTTCGACGCGGTGTTCCCGTCCTGGTTCGCCGGCGTCGCCTTCGCCGCGGTCGCCATCGGCGCCCTGGTCCCGGCGGCGATCATGTCGATCGCGGCGGCGAACCTGTTCACCCGCAACATCTTCGTGGACTTCATCAAGCCCGACGCGACCCCGCACCAGCAGGCGCAGGTGTCGAAGTTCGTGTCGCTGCTGGTGAAGTTCGGCGCCCTGGCCTTCGTCCTGGGCCTGGACGCGACCAGCGCGATCAACTTCCAGCTGCTGGGCGGGGTGTTGATCCTGCAGACCTTCCCGGCGATCGTGATCGGTCTGTTCAACCGCTGGTTCCACCGCTGGGCCCTGGTCATCGGGCTGTGGACCGGCGTGGTCTACGGCGTCGTGGTCGCCTGGCAGCAGAAGAAGTTCGGCGGCGCCACCGGCAAGGTGGTCCTGCAGCAGCACTTCGGCAACCAGATCGCGAAGGTGCCGGGCACGCACCTGTACTCGTACATCGCGATCACGGCCCTGGTGCTGAACCTGGTCGTCGCGGTGGTGCTGACGCTGGTCTTCCGCGCGGTGAAGGTCGCCGACGGCGTCGACGAGACGCAGGCCGCGGACTACACGGCCGACGAGGGCGACATGGACCTGCCGGACCTGATCGAGGCGGAGCCGGCGCTCGCGGAGATCTAGGTACATCCAGGGCGCGCTGTTGAAAGGAGTCCCCGGGCCTTCGGGCGGTCCGGGGACTCTTTGTCTTCCGGAGCCTTTCGCGTTGTCAGGCGGCGAGTCCGACGGCGCGGGCATAACGGCGGCGGTGCCAGGCGGGGCTGCCGAAGAGCTGCGCAGTGACGTGCGCGCGCTTGAAGTAGAGGTGGATCGGGTGCTCCCACGTGATGCCGATGCCGCCGTGGATTTGGATCGCCTCGCCGGCGATGGTGGAGAACGCCTCGGAGCAGTAGGCCTTCGCGCGGGATGCGGCGATGGTGAGTTCGTGCCCTGACGCAGCGGCGAACGCGGCGGCGTAGGAAGCGGAGCGCGCGGATTCGAGCAGAGCGTACATGTCGGCGAGGCGGTGCTTCACCGCTTGGAACGAGCCGATCGGGCGGCCGAACTGCACGCGCTGCTTGGCGTAGGCCAGGGTCAGGTCGAAGGCACGCTGCGCGGCGCCGACCTGTTCGGCCGAGAGCGCTGCGCAGGCGAGGTCGAGGATCCGGTCCACCGGTGCCCGGGAACTGAGCAACGTCGCGGAGGAGCGCTCGAACCCGACGCGCGCCTGCGGACGACCGGGATCGACGGTCTCGACCTCGTCGACCACCACATCCGCGGCAGCGACGACGAACAACCCGGTAGCCGACTCGAAGTCACGATTTCGGCCACCTGTGTCCCGCACTCGTGCCGGAACCACATACAGGTCCGAATCCCCGCCGTCCAAGACGTGTTCTTCGACTCCGGTCAGCCGCCAGCCGGTGCCGTCGGCCGCGGCCTCGACGCCCTCGCCCCAGACGAGCGCCGCCCGCGTCCCGCCCTCGGCGATGCCGGGCAGCAGCTCCGCCTTCGCGTCCGCCGAATCCCCGGCCAGGATCGCCTGCGCGGCCAGCGTGGTGCTCAAGAATCCGGGGGCAGCCAGGGCGGCGCCGAGCTCTTCGAGCACCACGTGCGTCTCCAGCACCGAGAAGCCGGCGCCGCCGTACTCCTCGGGGATCGCAAGACCGAGCGCTCCGACCTGCTCGGCGAGCAACCGCCACACGTCGCCGCCGGCGGCCCGCTCCAGCAGCGTCCGCACCGTCCGCCGGAGTTCTTCCTGTTCGGGGTCGAAGCGCATGGCGCGGACCGTAGCCGCCTTCGCGGCAAGTGGCCAGAGCGATTGCTGGCGAGCGCGCCGTGGCTGTCTACACCTGCTCCGGCTTCAGCCGCCCTCCCAGCGTCTCCACCGGAACCGCGGGCAGGCCGTCGATGCTCGTCGCGTTCTTGCGCGCCACATAGTCGACGTGGAACTCCTCGTCGCGGCGTCCGAAGTACTCCGCAAGCAGCCGCCGGTCGCCCTGGTACTCCATGAACGGCACCGCGTAGCCGCAGGAGTCGCTGATCCGCTTCGCCTCGACCAGCACGATCGCGCGGGCGCCGGGGTCGGCGGCGGCCGGGAACAGGCCGATGTACTCGTCCCAGCGCGGGTCGTCGCGCCACAGGACCTCGCCGGTGCCGTGGACGCGCACGATGTTCGGCGGCCCCTCGAACGCCACCCACATCACCGTGATGCGGCCGTTCTCGCGCAAGTGCGCCAGGCTCTCGGCGCCGCTGCCGGTCAGGTCCAGATACGCCAGCCGGTCCGGGCCGAGGATCGCCAGCGAGCCGAGCGTGCCCTTCGGCGAGAGGTTGACGTGTCCCTCGGCGGCCAACGGCGCGGTCGCCACGAAGAACAAAGGCTGCGCCTCGATGAACTTCCGCAGCTTCGCGTCTATGACCTCGTGCACGGTAGCCATGTTCCGAGTGTCCCGCGTGCCCGCATTCTGGGCAATGACGTTTCAGATCATGGACTGTGTTCGGCCCTTGCCGGTTTCGCGGCCCGCCCCGAAGCGGCCAGCTCGTCGATGTCTCGCAGCATCTGCTCCGCCAGATCGCGCTCTGCCGCGTGATACCGCTCTGCCCACTTCAACGCGATCTCCGGGTACGCCCATGCCGTCTCGTCGTGCGCCGCGGTGGCGTCCTGTTCGGCCTCGACCCGGCGCCGTTCGGAGTTGTCGCGGTGCTCGGCCACGATCTCGCGCAGCCGCTCCGGCCCCATCAGATGCCCCAACCACACCCGTAGAAGGACCCCGTGCTTCAGCACCGGCACCTCGACCGGCGCCGTCCGGGCCCAGAAGCGCACCGCCTCGCGCCCGGTGTCAGTGATCGTATAGACGCGCTTGCCGCGCACGTCGTCCTGCATCACGGTCCGCGAGGTCACGTACCCGTTCTTCTCCAACCGCTTGAGCTCGCCGTAGATCTGGCTGAACGACGGCGACCAGTAGAAGAGCTTCAGCGACCAGTCGGCCCACTTCTTGATGTCGTAGCCGGACAGCTCCCGCTCGAAGGACAGCATGCCGAGCACCGCCCAGCTCGTCGCGGGTAGATGCGGGTCCTCGCCGGCGGCGCTGCTTTCCGCTGCTTCGTCCTGTGATGGTGGCGTCACGCCGGTAAGGGTAGTGGTTCGCGTCCGGGGCCCGGGAGCTACTTGATCTTGATATCGCCGTTGGTGGTCTCGACGTCGATCGTGTTGGCGGAGTACCGGTCCTGCTTGTTCAACCGGGACGTCTGGCCGTTCGTGGTCGAGGTCTGATCGAAGTACACCGTGTGGCCGTCGGTGACGACGGTGACACGGTCGTTGGTGGTGTGCGCCGAGATGTTCTGCGGAGCTCCGGCGAACGAGGCGTAGATCCAGTCGTTGCTGGTGGTCATCGTCGCGTCGCCGCCGCCGAGCCCCGTCGCCGTGATCGCCCCGTTCTCGCTGTGCAGGTCCACACCGCCGGAGACGTTGGCGACTTCGATGCTGGCGTTGGTGTTCGTCACCTGCACCGAGACGGTCGGGGGCACCTGGATGTCGAGGTCCGCGCCGCAGTCCGTGCCGCCGCAGTCCTTGGTCAGCGTCAGCACGCCGTCCGCGTACTGCTGGACCACGTGCGGGGTGCCGCCGCCGTGGAGGGCCTGCCAGGTCAGCGAGGCCCTGCCGGTCATGCCGGACACGCCGGGGGCGCCGCTGACATGGACGGTGCTGTCGGCGTCGACGATGACGACCCGGCTCACCGCACCGGCCTCGCCGAGGCCCTGCGCGCTCTGCCGGCTGGCGACGGACCCGGACATGACGATCGCCGCGGCGCCGGCCGGGACCGCGACGGCGGCGACGACGCCGAGCAGCGCGACCGTGCTGACCCGCAGGGCCGGGATAGGGCGGCGGGCCGGAGGGGTTTCAGAGCTCATGGCGGGGCCTCTAACTGATGGTCACGTCGGCGTTGGTGGTGGTCACGTCGATCTCGCAGGCGGATCTGCGGTCCTGCACGTTCTTCAGCGTCGTGGTGCCGCCGTCGCTGCTCACGAAGTCGTAGTAGGCGGTCCGGCCGTCGGTGGCGACGGAGACCTCGCCGTTGGTGCTGTGCGCCGCGATGTGCGCCGGGGCGCCGGCGAAGGAGGCGTTGACGCTGCCGTCCGTGGTGCGGAAGCTCGCGTCGCCCGAACCGAGGCGCTGGGCGTCGATGGAGCCGTTGCTCGTGGTGAGGTCGACGCCACCGGTGACCCCGACGACCACGATGTGGCCGTCGGAGGTCGTCGCCTGGACGGAGACGTCCGACGGCACGGAGAGCGTGAGGTCGATGGCACCGCAGCCGCCGCTGAAGCAGTCCTTGGTGAGGGTGAGAACCCCGCCGACCAGGCTCTGTTTGAGCGCCGGCCGCTTCCCGCCCTTGCCCTTCCACTGCACGACACCCTGCCCGCTGACTCCGTCAGCCCCCGCGTAGGCGGTGATCCGTACGTCGCTGACGGAATCGGCGACGACGACCCGCGAGACCGGGCCCGCAGCCCGGATCGGCACCAGCGCCCGCTGGTCGCTGACCTGCGAGGACACCGCGAAGGCCACGGTCGCGGCCGGCACACTCACCGCCACGATCACACCGGCCATGGCGATTGTGCTGATCCTCAGCGCGCCGATGGGCGCGCGGGGTGTGGTGGCGTCGGAGGTCATAAGGAGATGGTGGCTCGGCGGCGGGGGCGCGGGCGATGGGGGTAGCCCCACTGTTGGCGGGAACCAAGACTACCGGTGGGCGTTTTCCCTAAAGATCACCGATGCGCTTCAGCAGCCGGTCGCGGTGGAACGAAGGGCCTCCCCACGCCGCATGCAGGGCCCTGATCTTCTTGAAGTAGACGGACAGGTCGTACTCGTCGGTGTACCCGATGGCGCCGTGCAGCTGGAGTGCGGCGCGCGCGGCGCGATAAGCGGCGCCGCTGGCGGCGGCCTTCGCGGCGGAGATGTCGCAAGCATCAGCGCTCAGCGCGGCGGCGAACACGAGGGGCCGGGCGAACTCCAGGCCGGTGTGCGCATCGGCCAGGCGGTGCTTGACGGCCTGGTACTCGCCGATCGCATGGCCGTACTGCACGCGCTGCTTGGCGTAGGCGACGGTCATGTCGAGAGCGGCACGCCCGAGGCCGAGAAGCTGCGCCGCTGTGAAAAGAGCGGCGTTGTCGAGCAGGAGATCATCCGTCGGCACGCTTTCGACGGCGAACAGCGACCGGGTCGGATCGAGCGAGGCCATCGGTTCGCCGGCTGTCTCGGTCAGGCAGAAATCCGCGATATCGGCGTTCGGCGCGAACGGCATGACCGGTGGCATGGCAGCGGTGGCGATCGCACCGCCGGCTATCGACCCCCGCCAATCGGGCCGAACTGTCGCGACCGCCAACGCCTCCGGATACGGCCCAGGAGCGGCGTGGTATCCGACGCGCTCCATCGCAGCGCACAACTCGACCGGATACTCGCCCGCGAGCGAATGCATCCCGGTCGCCGCCAACCCGCGCCAGATTCGCAGCCCCGGCTTGGTGTCGCCGGCCGCCCACGCGCGCGCCGCCGCGATGCCGTTCGCCTTGCGCAGCAATGAGTCGACCGCATCGCGGAAGTCGCGCTGCTCCGCCGTCAGAGCGAACCTCACCGCGCCCCCCTCGGCAGGCCGAGCACTCGCTCGGCGACCACGTTCCGCTGCACCTCGTTCGTCCCCGCGTAGATCGGCCCGGCCAGCGCGAACAGGTAGCCGTCCATCCACGCCGAATCCAGCCGCTCCGCCTCGGGCCCCAGCAGATCCAGCGCCGTCTCGTGCATCGCCAGGTCCAGCTCCGACCAGAACAGCTTGTTCACGCTCGTCTCGGCCCCCAGCGTCCCGCCCTCCGCGATCCGGGCCGCCGTCTCGAACGTCGCCAGCCGGTACGCCCGCGCCCCGATCCACGCCTCGGCGACGCGGTCCCGGAACTCCGCCGGTCTGCCGCACGCCTTCCACAACGCGACCAGCCGCGCCGCCGTCGCCAGGTACCGCCCCGGTGAGCGCAGGTACAGCCCGCGTTCCTTGCCGGCCGTGGCCATCGTGACCTTCCAGCCGTCGCCGACCGCCCCGAGCACGTCCGCATCGGGCACGTACACGTCGTCGAAGAAGAGCTCTGCGAATCCCGGCTCACCGTCGAACTGCGGGATCGGCCGGACCGTGATCCCGGGAGCGCTCAGCGGGAACAGGAAGTACGTCAGCCCCCGATGACGCTCGGCGGCCGGGTCGCTGCGGAACAGGCCGAAGCCCCAGTCCGCGAACGCCGCCCGCGACGACCACGTCTTCTGCCCCGACAGCGACCACCCGTCGCCCGACGGAGCCCGCACCGCCGTCGACCGCAGCGAGGCCAGGTCCGAGCCCGCCTCCGGCTCCGACCACACCTGCGCCCAGATCTGCTCCCCGGAGGCCATCGCGGGCAGGAACCGGGCCTTCTGCTCCGCCGTCCCGTGGTCCATCATCGACGGTGCGAGCAGGTTGATCCCGTTCTGCGACACCCGCCCCGGAGCACCGGCGGCCCAGTACTCCTCCTCGAACACCAGCCACTCGATGATCGACGCGCCGCGCCCGCCGTACTCGGCCGGCCACGACACCACCGAATACCGCTCCTCGTACAGCTCCCGCTCCCAGCGCCGATGCGCCTCGAAGCCCCCAGCGGTGTCCATCGACGGCAACGGCTCGGCCGGCAGATGCGAAGCCAGCCACGTCCGCACCGCCATCCGGAACGCGTCCTCGGCCGCGCTGAAGCTCAGGTCCACGCGGCCTACCGTACCAAGCAAACGATTGGTAGGGTAGGCTCCGTGGAGGGGTACATCTACGCTGCCGGCGCCGAGGACGAGGCGTTCCGTGCCGAGCTTCGCGCATGGCTCCGCGACCACCTCACCGGCGAGTTCGCCGAAGCCAAGGGCCTGGGCGGCCCGGGGCGCGAGCACGAGGCCTTCGACGTCCGCGTCGCCTGGGACCGGCACCTAGCCGCGCACGGCTGGACCTGCCTGGACTGGCCGAAGGAGTACGGAGGCCGCGCGGCGAGCCTCGCGCAGCAGGTCATCTTCCACGAGGAGTACGCCCGCGCCGACGCGCCGATCCGCGTCAGCCACATCGGCGAACAGCTCCTCGGTCCCACTGTCATCGCCTTCGGCACCGAGGAGCAGAAGCAGCGTTTCCTGCCCGGCATCCGCGACGTCACAGAACTCTGGTGCCAGGGCTATTCCGAGCCCGACGCGGGCTCGGACCTCGCCAACGTCAAGACCACCGCGGTGCTCAGCGAGGACGGCAGCGAGTGGGTCCTCAACGGCCAGAAGGTCTGGACCTCGCTGGCCCACGTGGCCGACTGGTGCTTCGTGGTCGCGCGGACCGACCCCACGGCGCCCAAACACCGAGGCCTGTCATACCTCCTGGTCCCGATGAAGCAGCCCGGCGTCGAGGTGCGGCCGATCCTGCAGCTCACCAAGACCTCCGAGTTCAACGAGGTCTACTTCACCGACGCGCGCACCGGCGCCGCCAACGTGGTCGGGGGAGTGGACGACGGCTGGAAGGTCGCGATGGCGACGCTGGGCTTCGAGCGCGGTGTCTCGACCCTGGGCCAGCAGATCGGCTTCCGGCGCGAGCTCGACGGCGTCATCGCGACGGCGCGGCGGACGAAGGCGATCGACGATCCGCTGATCGCGGACCGCCTGGCCCGCGCCGCGATCGGCCTGGACGTCCTGCGCCTCAACGCCCTGCGATCGATGACCGGCCTCACCGGCGGCGTCGGCGGAGCCCCCGGAACCCCGGGCCCCGAGGCCTCGATCGCCAAGCTCGCCTGGGCCCGCTGGCACCGTGACCTCGGCGAGCTGGCGATGGACGTCCTCGGCCCGGCCGGCACCGTCACCGGACCGGAGTACGACCTCGACGAACGGCAGCGGCTCTGGCTGTTCAGCCGCGCAGACACCATCTACGGCGGATCCGACGAGATCCAGCGGAACGTCATCGCCGAGCGCGTCCTCGGCCTGCCGAAGGAGCCGCGCGCGTGACCGTGCCCAGGTATGTCGAGGGCCACCAGCTCCTCGCCGGCAAGAACGTCGCGATCACCGCGGCCGCCGGCACCGGCATCGGCGCCGCCGCCGCGCGCCGCTGCCTCGAAGAGGGCGCCAGGGTCGTCGTCAGCGACCACCACGAGCGCCGCCTGGAGGAGACCCGCGGGGCGCTCGCCAAGGATTTCGGCGAGGATCTCGTCCACGCGCTCGTCTGCGACGTCACCCGCGAGGAGCATGTCCAAGCCCTGATCGACGGCACCGCCGAGCGCTTCGGCCGCCTCGACGTCCTGATCAACAACGCCGGACTCGGCGGCACCGCGTCCGTCCTTGACATGACCGACGAGCAGTGGCTGCGGGTCCTGGACGTCACGCTGAACGGCACCTTCCGCTGCACCCGCGCGGCCCTGCGCCGCATGCGCGACCAGGGCTCCGGCGGCGTCATCGTGAACAACGCCTCGGTCGTCGGCTGGCGGGCCCAGGAGGGCCAGGCGCACTACGCCGCCGCGAAAGCCGGGGTCATGGCGCTGACCCGCTGCTCGGCGCTGGACGCCGCCGTTTACGGTGTCCGGGTGAACGCCGTCGCGCCCTCGCTGGCCATGCACCCCTTCCTCGCCAAGGTCACGACCGACGACCTGCTCGCCGAGCTGACCGCCCGCGAGGCGTTCGGGCGCGCCGCCGAGCCGTGGGAGGTCGCGAATGCCATGGTGTTCCTGGCAAGCGACTATGCCTCCTACCTGACCGGTGAAGTCCTCTCCGTATCGAGCCAACATGCCTAAGAACACTTCTCCTGCTCCCGTTCACCGGGACCGCCGCGCCGAGTTGCTGAACCTGGCCGCGGGCCTGTTCGCCGAGCGCGGCTACAAGAACACGACGGTGCGCGACATCGCCGACGCCGCCGGGATCCTGTCCGGGAGCCTGTACCACCACTTCGACTCCAAGGAGACGATGGCGGACGAGATCCTGCGGACGTTTCTGGACGAGCTGTTCCGCGACTACCGCGCCATCGTCGAGCGCGAGAGCGATCCGCGGCGCGCCTTCGAGCAGCTCGTCGACGCCTCGTTCCAGGCGATCGACCGCAGTCACGCGGCGATCGCGCTCTACCAGAACGAGGCCAAGCAGCTGCGCCAGTCGCCGCGCTTCGCCTACCTGGACGACACCGACCGCGAGTTCCGCGAGATCTGGCTGGGGACGCTGGAGAAGGGGATCGCCTCCGGGGTGTTCCGCGCGGATCTGGACGC
>Ga0105238_10003819_pt1 | contig 14968 bp, 10 predicted proteins | sample KBSC34metaG_FD_81526 | JGI IMG/M metagenome (GOLD analysis project Ga0105238, IMG submission 81526) | Corn rhizosphere microbial communities from Kellogg Biological Station, Michigan, USA - KBS C3-4 metaG | ecosystem: Host-associated > Plants > Roots > Rhizosphere > Soil | place: Michigan, USA... | reverse complement strand
GACTGCGGCTGTGATGAAAGCGATATGGGCGACGACGGCCTTGCGGGCGTCGCGCAGACAAGCCGGGCCGAAGGATACTCGCCCAGGCAACGGCAGGAACAGGATGCCAATGTCTTCGCGGCCGAACTTGCCCTTCCAAGAGCGCTGGCCTTGCGGATGTTTATTGACGCCGGCATGACAGCCTCGCAGATCGCGCAGACAGTCGGTATACCGGTGAGCGTCGTGATGATACAGCTGGCCGAGTCTGTGCTGCTTCCCGATGCGCACCCCGCCGCGACTGCTCCGAACGCCAGGGATGTTACCCTCGACGACAGCCAACGAGCCGCAGCAACAGCCACTCAGGGACCGTTGTTGATCGGGGCAGGTCCCGGGACCGGCAAGACCAAGACGCTCGTGGCGCGATGCGCCTATCTGGTGAACGAACGCGGAGTGGACCCGGCTTCGATCCTGGCGCTAACATACAGCCGGAAGGCAGCCCAGGAAATGAGGGAGCGCCTTATCGGCGCGGGTATAGGCACGGCAGCGGCAGGGCCATGGATCGGCACTATCCACAGCTTCGGCCTGGAGATCGTCCGCAGATTTGGCTATCGGTTGGGAATACCGCCGGATCCTGCCCTGCTGGACACCGTCGACGCCGTTGCCCTGCTGGAAACGCGCCTGGCCGATCTGGACCTGTCGGCCCTGGATAACATCTACGATCCCGCAGGAAGCCTGCCGGATATCGTAAACGCCATAAGCCGGGCCAAGGATGAATTGATAGATGCCGAGCGCTACTCGGAATTGGTGGAAGAGATCGCGAGTAAGGAAGTCAATGGATCTTCGGAACTTGTGCGCAAACATCGGGAAGTCGCTCGCTGTTATCGCATTTACGAAGAACTCAAGACAACCGAAGGTCTTCAGGACTACGGTGATCTCATCGCAACGGCCGTAAAGCTGCTGAGCGATCCTTATGTCGCGATACATTTGCGAGCCGATTTCCGCCATGTGCTCGTGGATGAGTATCAGGATGTCAACCGCGCATCGGCATTGATGATCAAGCTGCTTGCTTCCCCGAACGACGGTCTGTGGGTCGTAGGCGATCACCGGCAAAGCATCTACCAGTTCCGGGGAGCATCGCCGGCGAATGTGGCGTCGTTTACAACCGACTACCCAGGCGGGCAGCGGCTTAACCTGAGTGTCAACTACCGATCACAAACGCCGATCGTCGACCTTGCCGCCCACGCGGCTGCGGCACTGAACCTCGATCCGGCAGGACAGACGCCGTTGTGGACGGCAAACCGTGGGCAAGTATCGCCGTCATGCCTGAAATATGCCGTTGCAGACGATCCCGGTGCGCAAACTCTCGGCATCGCTCGTTCCATCGAACTAGCATCGGCGGACGGCATTCAATATCGGGATATGGCAGTGCTTTGCCGTACGCATGGGCAGGCACAGACTGCAGCCGATGCTCTATTGGCGCAGGGTATTCCTGTTCTGTATATCGGAGATATCCTGGACCGGCCGGAAGTGCGCGATGTCCTCTGCCTCATGGCAGTAGCGGCGGGCGCGGCCAATCCTGGTCTGTTTCGAGCGGGCGCGCTGCCCGAGTACGACATCGCTCACGAAGATCTCATTCGCCTCACCGGAGAAGTCACTGAAGAGCGGCCGATCGTCGATATCCTTCGCGATGCAGCAGCGGAATCCCCGGACCTATTGGGGTTGGCGCGGCTTGCGGATCATGTGGGAAAGCTGCTCGAATATGCGCAAAGCCCTCGGGGCATGCTTGAAGCTTGCTTGTTCGAGGTAACTAACCTCCTGAAGCACTGGATGGATGGGGCAAGAGGTGGGCATCAGAGCATTCAAGTCGGGCTCGTCATTCACCAGCTTCTGGCCCATGCCGCCGCATATGAGGGACGGCGCCTGCAGGTAAGCTGGGAGGAGCCAAATCGTGTGCTGGCTTTCCTGGACTATCTGCAGCGGTTAAGGCAAGCCGGAGCATCCAAACGCGCAGAGGTTCCCGATTCAGTGGAAGGTCTCGACGCCGTGCGCGTGATGACGGTTCATGCCGCGAAAGGGCTGGAGTTTCCGCTTGTGTTCCTGCCGTTCCTGGGCGCATCGGAGTTCCCCACACCGAACCGGGGCCGCCTGATTCCCCCACTGCCGAACCTCGCGCCGCAGCCGGTAGACGATGTGGACGAGGATGTCTGTCTGTTCTTCGTCGCACTCTCGCGGGCTCGCGATACTCTGGTTCTGAGCCGATCCGCGACACAGGAAGGCGGGAAGAAGCGGTCACCGTCGAAATACATCGAAGCCATCTCGGGATGGCTGGCGCAACATGATGCAGAGCCTGAGCGATGGGTATCGCCGGAGGTGCAGGAACAAGTTGCGCAAATCCCTACCCCGCCGGCCAATTTGCCAAGGTTTACCGTAAAATCGCTGGATGAGTATATCGGCTGCCCACGCCGTTACTATTACATCTATCGGGCCAGGCTGAAGGGCAGCGTTTCCGGCAAAGGTTATGTGCAAATGCATCAATGCGTCCGAATGACGCTGCAGCAAATGCGCGAGGAATACGTGACCGAACCGGACAATGCCGCAGCGATGCTGTCCGCGATTTGGGAGGAGCAAGGGCCAAAGGGAAGCCGACACGAGGGCTACTATAAAGACATGGCGGAGAAGATGGTTCGCCGAGCGGCAGGATCGGACCGCGGCTATACGCTATCAAAGAGGAGAGTGCTCACTCTAACGCTAACACATTGCCGGCTGCGTGTGCAGCCCGATGCAATTCTGGAACCGGCCGACCTGCTGCCTGGAAGCCATGGCGAGCTTCTACTGCTGCGCTATAAGACGGGCAAGCCTTCGGCGTCACATATCGATGAAGACAAACTCACCGTTTATATGCTGGCGGCACAGGAGGCAGGATACACGCCGCGCGTAGAACTGCGGTATCTGGCGACCGGCGAGAGCTCGGCAGCTGAACAAACGGCGGCCAAAATCAAGAACCGCCGCGCGAAGTACGACGAAGCCGCCGCAGGGATCAACGCCGGCATTTTCCCCGCCAATCCCGGCCGCGACTGCGCAACATGCCCGTTTGCGCTGGTGTGCCCGGAGTAAGACGGCACGAGCAGTAGGTGAACGCGCCGTCCGGCGATGGCGCGTTCACCTATTCAAGCATTTCCACCGGCACGAAACGAATTTACATCCGATCCGTTTTGATGCTATGGATACACTCAATGCAACCATGGGATGGCTCTTTGCTGCGATTGCGACACTGTTTTCGCTGGGGTTGACGCCACGGTTTGGGCGCTCTTTTTATCCCACGTCGCCAAGTTTCGGCTTGCGGCTGGCTGCGCCGGCGCTTTTCCTCTTAATTGCGACAGCCTGCTTCTGGGGCTACGCGATCCAGGCCTTTGTGGTAACTGTGGCACTGGGGCTTCCCCTGATCGTAACCAGGAGATGGAACGACCGGCGAAACAAGCCACAGGGAACAGCATGACTACAGTTATTTAGCCGGCCTCATCCGCGAGGCGGCCACGAGCGTAGGGGCCGGGCTTGAGGTGCGCTTCAGCGAAATCGGAGGCGCTGGGAGCGGACATCATGGCTCGGTAAGTGAACTGCGGGACCATGAGGTAGCGATAAACGCTGCCGTCGGCGTATTCGATATCGAGCGTCTCCGACGGATGGTCGTAGCCGATCGACACGATTTCTCCAGAGATATGCGGCTGGCGTTCCATGGTTAAGCTCCCGCTTCCTCGCTGTGGCCACGGTCTGCAAGCGCCAGGCAGATGATGGCGAGGGCGATCTGTGGAATTGGGCTAGGCACTTTAGAGCCGTGTCCGACGAACCATGGCTTTTTGTCGTTATGGGTCGGGAAAACCGTCGAATCCGCCGGGATGATGCCAAGCACTGCAGCGGCATTCTCGCCGTCGGGCGCGATAGCCCCGAATGCGCCGGCTACCTGCGGCGAGTTCAGGCCGTAACGTTTGATGAGATATGCGAACATTGCCACGGCGAGCGGCGCTTCAATTTTGATATCGTAGTCTTTGTGCGGCACAAGGTCGCATAGCAGGTGAGACGCTGCGCCGCTTACGAACGACAGCCAGGGCTTGCGAACGCCGGCGCCGATGGCAGCGCCGACCGCCGCGTGAACGGAAACCATCATAAGGGATGCACGATTCCTTCAGTGCTTGATGGTGGGATTGTACCCTGCCTAAAGATCAAATCTCAGGCCCACTAGTGTAGGGTGATCGGTGACGCCGTTACCTGCGTCGATGTCGTGCGTCTGACCGTAGCCGACAAAAAGATTTAATTTCGGCGATACGCGGACATTCGGCTCGATCCAGTAATCGTCGAAGCCATCCCGTACGTGGCCGCTCTCTCCCACATGATGCAGGTCGAACCTTATGCTAACGGGATTGCGCTCCGACTGCACAACGACGAATCCCCCCTGCAGATCAAAATCGCTTCTGTAGTTGTTATTGTTGCCGTGAAGATACGTGGCAGCGGACAGGCTTACCTGGTAAAGGGGACGATCCCATTGGTATCGAATACCGGCCTGTTCCCATTGCGGGCGCAAGCGATCCGTGCGATCAATGTTATGCGCGGACATGTGGCGTAAATAGAGGCTAAGCGGGGAACCGCCTACGATTCGTTTCGCGCCGAGTTCAAATGTTCCCACAAGTCGATCCGGCTGGAACTCGTTGCTGCTGCGGTCGATGCGAGCTTCAATTTCGGCGTCGGCGAACCCGTAGAACGTAACTCGACCGGTTTGGAATGCGTTGTAGGTGATGTTATATGCGCCCTGGTAACGATACGCCTTGCTTGCGGCATAATAGCCCAGCCTTAATTGGCTGTGAGCCGCACTGCGGGTCATATCGGCATTAGGTACCGGCGGTCCCTGAGGCTGTTGCGCATGTGCCGCCGTGCAGGCAGCGAGTGTCAGGATTGATAAAGCAAACGAGGTCTTCCAACGATAGCGGCGCATCCTTACTCCCTGTGCAGTTTTTGTTGAGCTACTCTCTTATACCCAACTGAATACCAGGTTGCGGAAATTCGTTCCCAGGGCGGAAGTGTGAGGCAGAACGAGAAAACCCCAGCCGAAATCGACTGGGGTTGAAAACATATATGCGTATTACTTGCCGCAGAGCGCTTTGTAGAGGGATGCGACCTTCTGGACGTAGCGCTGGGTCTCGCGGTAGGGAGGAACGCCATGATACTTGCTGACTGCGCCGGGACCGGCATTGTAGGCAGCCATCACAAGCTTGATCTGATCGAATGGGATAACTCCGGCATGGCTTGGGGCTCCGCCGTAGCGATCCAGATGCTGGCGAAGAAGCTTGACCGATCCGCCGATGTTCTGCACGGGATCGTAGGCATCAACGACGCCGAGGCTGCGGGCAGTTCCGGGCATAAGCTGGCCAAGGCCCATTGCGCCGGTATGCGACGTCGAATTCATGTCGAAGCCGGATTCGGCGATAATCATCGCGATAATCAGTCGTGGATCAACCTGGTTCTGATCGCTAAAATACAGGATGCTGCTGGTGATCGTATTGGCTTCAGACTCAGTGAGACGGCCGTTCAGGCTGCGGATCGCAGAATAATACGAGCCGTACACATTCAGAGCTTCAGGGCTGAGCATGCAGACGGGTTTGCCCGCGCTCACCTGGCCGTTTGACAGTTCAGGCCTTGCGCCCATTGAGGAGCCAACCCCGGCAGGGGTGCTGCGGGTGACGCCATAATTGGGATCGCGAACGTATGCGACGGAGCGAGACGTGGACGAGACGCGCATCCAGCCGGCGGGGGCGACTGCTTCGCTGCTCACCACTTCGTCTTCCGGAGCAGCGCTGATCAATCGCAGCGGAACTTCACCGCTTGCGGTGACAGATTCCACGGAAATCAGAAGCCGCAGGCGGTGGCCCGGCTGGCTCCAATCGGCGGCGGCAAACTTGGCTGCGAGAGTAATGTTTACCGGAGTGCTGTTTGCGTTAACAATGAGCGTGTGCGTATCACCTGAAGCGACAGCGCCCATAACATCGGCGGTAATTTCGATGGCCCGGCCTTTGTAGGAGGTCGGATCCTGAAGGATGGAAGTCAGCGCTTGCTGACCTAAAATCGGCTGGCGAATGCCATGCTTTGCAGAAATGTAGGATCCCGCGGGATCGGTGGATGCGGCGTATGCGCCTGTCAGCACTCCAAGAGAGAGCAGAGCGCAGGACGCCGCCGTGACGGCGCGCATCTTCATAGAAATCCCCATTCGGTCACTGGCAGAGACATGTCATCGTAACACAGGTTTCGATTAAGAGTCAAGGCGGGTAGGCAAATTTTGAGTTTGAATGAGTTTCGTCTTTTGTTGACAGCGATTAACAATTAGGCTATACTGAGTGAGCCAGTCAGCCGTAAGCCATACACGAGGAGAGAGATCGAAACCGGATGGATTCCGAATCCCGAGACCTTTTGACCGTGGAGCAGGCAGCGCAATATCTGCAACTCAGTCAATCAAGCATTCGCTCATACATCCGTCAGGGAAAACTCAACGCATTTCGCATTGCTGGAAAACGGAAGGTGCTGATTCCTCGCGCCGAGCTTCTAAAGCTTCTGGAACCTGCACGCGCACAAGACGTTGACCTTGACGAAACATCACCCGACGAAGAGGACTAGCATCTTAGCATACGGGGGCTGCGCACCGGTTAGTTCCGGCGCGCCCCGGTAGTTATTGCTATATATGCAGCACCGGCAATCGCCGTGTGTGGTTCCCTCTTATTTCCCATATAAGCCGCCAATGCGCGCCTGCGCGGCGGCTATATCGTTTTAAAGCAGGCTGGCGGCAATCGCCGGCATACCCATTGTCACGCCTAGACTGCAGACCTTGCCGTAACGACATCGTGCGCCGATGCCCATTGCGCAATGTCCTGTCTACTTATCGCTGCCGCCATGAGTGACGGGAATTGATCAGGAGTGCAGGCAAAGGCCGGCACGCCCAGTCCTGCCATTACAGACGCCACATCGTGGTCGAACATCGGGGAGCCCTGGTCGGAAAGCGCCAGCAGCGCCACCATCGTAACCCCCGAACCCGCGAGCGCCGCAACACGCTTCAGCATCTCACTCTTATTTCCGCCCTCATAAAGATCGCTGATCAATACCAGGATCGTCTCGCGCGGCCGCGTCACATGTCCCTGACAATACGCTAGCGCCCGGTTAATGTCGGTGCCGCCACCAAGCTGCGTTCCAAACAGCAGATCTACAGGATCGTGAAGATCGTCGGTAAGGTCAACCACAGCCGTATCGAACACCACCATGCGCGTCCGCACCGCAGGCAAAGATGCCAGCACGGCTCCGAAGATACTCGCGTAAACCACTGACGAGGCCATAGACCCGCTCTGGTCGATACAGAGCACGATATCCCTCAGCGCCATGCGTTTGCGCCCATAGCCGATGAGCGTCTCAGGCACAATCGATTTGTATTCCGGCTGATAGTGGCGAAGGTTCGCGCGGATCGTGCGGTTCCAGTCGATCTCCCGGAATTTTGGCCGCCGGTTCCGCGAAGACTTGTTGATCGCCCCGTTTACGGCCTGCTGTGTCGGCCCGGTAAGGCGTTTGATGAGGTCGTCCACCACTTTGCGCACAACCTGGCGGGCCGTGTCTTTTGTTTTGGCAGGAATCACATCCTTGAGCGCAATAAGTGTCGCGACAAGGTGAACATCGGGATCGACCGCCTCCAACATCTCCGGCTCCAGCAGCATCTGCCGCAGGTTGAGCCGATCCAGAGCATCCTTCTGCATGACACGAACGACCGATGACGGGAAGTATGTGCGAATGTCACCGAGCCACCTCGACACATTCGGCGAAGAACCTTCCGTACCGCCACGCTGACTTCGGCTCCCCTGCCCCGACAGCGTACCACGGCCGTCGCTTCCGTAAAGGGCGGCAAGCGCCCGATCAATGTCGGCGTCGACGCCTTCCAGGGAGCATCCTGTGCCGTCGGCTTCATTCCCACCCAGAATCAAGCGCCACCGCTTCAGTCGTTCATCTGTATTCCCGGTCATGATCACTCCACCTTCGCTTAACAATCAACAGCAAGGCATGAATAGTCGTTGTCTAAACCATTCAACGATTTCGACCTCAAACCTTCTAACTTAATTCGAGTCTGCTGAGCCACTGGTGGAAATGAACACATTTATCACGCACCAGTGCGATTGGAATCTTACCGGCAACCATTGCGCCAGCTGCCACCTTCCGACCTTCGTATTCGGGGATTTCTGCAATAATGCGCTTTGAAGGTGCAGTGGTGGGTCCTTCATCAATCAACTCAGGACTGTCAAACTCAGCGGATATTTTCTCCAGGTTTTCAATCTGCGCATCATGATCGATGAATGCCCAGTCCAGTTTGCGAATATCAGAAAATAAAATCGCCTCGAATTCATGAAGTTGGATATATGGAATGAAACGAGGGTCACTGATATCAGCTCCAAAAGCACCTTCAATTGCCTGGGCACGTTGATAGATATCAGAGATCATCTTACACTTGTCGTAGCCTGGAAAATCATTGGGAAGAGCATACAGATCAAACATCGTCGTAAAAACGCAGTCTTGAGCCGCATCTTCACGCATCCAGAATTGAAGATCCATCTTGGCCTTCTGGTAACTGACCAAACCGCCACGAAAGAAATGCGCACGTTTGCGGCTTGTCATCACACATCGGGCATCAACGATATGACCAAATTGGCCTAGATGCATTGCCAACGTGTCGCGGACATACGTTTCTTCTGCCTGCCCCTCGACAACAAAGTGAATCCGCAACTAGGGCCTCCCACCGATTACATTCTTCTCCCATAGTTCGGATATTGAATACTCATTCAGCCATTCACGCAGAGAATCTGTATCCAGACGCCGGAATTGAGATCGTCCACTAGAATCTCTATCTACAACAATAATTTCGTGAGGATCGAACTCATCCACAAAAGTAGTGGATTGCGTGGCCACCAGAATCTGGCAGTGCATGGAAACCGATCGAATTAAACCGGCTATGATACCAATTGCAAAGGGATGCAGCCCAAGTTCCGGTTCGTCCAGGATAAGCAAAGCAGGAAGGCGTTCCTCCGGCTGCAACAGTAACGCTACCAATGCAATAATCCGCAGCATACCGTCCGATGCCTGAAAAGCGCTGTAAACCAAGTCACTATTGCGTTCACGCCACAGTAACATGACCGCATCCCCTACGGGGTCGAGCACAAAATCTAAGAAGAATGGCATGATCTGCCGAATCGTTTCAACAATGAGGCGATAGTGCCTATTGTAATTTTCAGATAGATCTTTTAGAAATGGAGCGATGTTGGCGGCATCTTCTTTGAGACGGTAGCTGTCGTTTATATTCCATCTCTGGCGCATTCTTGCGGTCTGAGAGGTGTTATGAAATTGGAACACACTAAGCTTTTTTAGTGATTCAAGCAAAAAACCTGCAGTATTGCCAGGTTGAGCTTGCGTTGTAAGCAAAGATTCACGATGTGCCGAACCAAGAGACTGCAGATCTCCTGAAGGAGAATCAATAGGGGTGAACCGATATGCTTCTTCTCCAAAGAAAAGAATATCCGGCGCAGCATGGTAGAGTGCCGCAAAATACTCACTCCTCCCTGCTTTTGAATCAATTTCGAGCAGCAGGGACATTTGGGGAGTGCTTGACGCCCCACAATATAGCAGACTGCTGGCTCCTCCCGATGTGATCGTGTATTCCTGTAGACGTTCGTCAGCAATCCATCCAAGCATCCTGAACAGCGATATCAAATTAGATTTTCCAGCGCCATTCTGTCCGATTAGAACGTTGACATCTAAAAACACTAGGTCATCAAGAGAATGGATAGACTTCCATCCATGCAAGGATAGTCTATTAACCTGCAGCGAATGTGAAGGCCGGGCCGACCTGATTACATTGTGTGGAACGTTAGTTGTCATCTTGTTTCGCCGTTAGCGACTATTCGGATGCTATAGGTATACCCGGAGATCAATACGCACCTCATCGACATTTCATTGGTGAGGCGCGCAGAAACTTAAGACGGATTTATCTCCAATCCGAGAATGGCGGCGAGGACCGGCAGGACGGCTTCGGCGCGTTCGATATCGAGGGATGTATCTGCTTCGGATGCTGCCGTCGTGCGGCGTGTGCCGGCGGCACCGCGTTCCCCCATCTGGCGGCGCTCGGGGGCGCTGAATGTGGAGAATGTGCGGCGCATGAGCGGCAGCACAGCCTGGAAAGGCTCGGCGGCAAGGCCGGATACCCATTCGTCGAGTGCATTCCAGAGCGGGTCGTCATGCAGAATGAGTACGCCGCTGCCTTTGAGCAGGCCTTCAACCCAGGCCGCGGCCTGTTCCGGTTCCGCTGCTCGTGAGAGAGCCAGTGACAAGCGCCGGGCGGCATCGCCTTCGGGAAGATCGCCGCTATCCATAAGCAGGCGAGTGCAGCGGCCGGCAACGAGGCCGTGAGTGGTCTCGCGATCAGCCACATGCCGCAGAGCGGTTCTCCAAATCGCAGTGTCATCATCGCTCTGGATCAAGGCTATTGCGTCCTGCACAGCCACGATCTGGCCGAACATCGTCTGGGCAGCCTCATCATCCATGGATGCGCAGGCAGGCACGAGACCAACTCCGATACGAGCGACAAGACCGTGGACAACATGCTCCACCACAGCGCCGTCGGTGCCGCGAACATTTCCGTACCGCATGACCGTGGTCAACGGCGGAAGGGCGCGCATGAGATGGCCGACATCCGTTGCCAGCGCCGCACGGCTTTCGAGCAGCTGCATAATCCGGCGCACCGTATCCGGCAATTCGGCAAGCAATGCGCGGTCCAGAAGTTTGGTCAGCGCGGGCAAATCGGCCGATTTTTCAGCGGCGTCCATGCCGAAGTTCGTAGCCGCATCGAAGACGGTATTGCCCCATACGCTCGCTTCAATAATCTGAACGGCGAACTCCGGCTTCCACTGCAAGCGCCAGATCTCATGGAACGTGCCACGACCGCCCCCGGAACGTTCTGCCAGCCCCCAGGGGACGCCCAGCATCGTAAGCCGGTGCAGCATATAGCTTTTCTCAAGGTCGTTAGGCTTGCGCAGGTCGAGATCGATTACAGTCTGGGCGGCGTCCGGCGCAAGCCTCAGGCGCTTCTGCAAACGAGCGAGGTCCTGCTGAAGTGGAACGGAGGGAGCATCATCGGGAACATCGCCGAGGACCTCGCCTACGATCAACTTCTTCTCAATCAGGCGCAACGGGGCATCGCTGCCAAAGCAGAAGATGGCGCGGGTGGCCTCGTTCAGCTCGGGAAGGCCGGGAACGGGCCGATCACGCAGGGCGGCCAGGGTCTCGGCGAGGCGCACGGCTTCAATGGTGTGTGCTGGCGACGCATCGAGATCCTGCTCACGCAGAAGATGGCCTACACGCGTCAACCAGTGAACGGCCACGTTTTCAGGGTGACGCCACAGGTGGCCATACCAACCTGGAGACTCGATTCCCGCGCCGTAGCCGGACGCAAAGAGAAGCCTGCCGTTGGTCCACGGGATCCAGGTCGACTCGGTCTTCACCTTGGGCAGTCCGGCAAGAAGAGAGGTATCGCTCTTTGCGGACGGCATCGTGTGCAACGCGGGCGCATGCCATGCGCCGCAAACCACGGCGATCTTGGTGAAGCCTTCCTTTTGCGCCGCGCGAATAGTCTGGCGCATGTACGCTTCGCGCTGCTGTTCCCTCAAAGGCTCGCCGGGTCCGGCGACATCTCGCAGGGCCGTCATGGCTTCGAGGATGCCCTGGAACAGCTCGGCATCGCCGATACGCTGCTCCACCATGTGCTCCCACCAGCGTTCGCTGTCTGAGTATCCTGCCGCGACGGCCAGGGCAAGAAGTGGGTCACGGCGTATGTCTTCAGGCCCTAGCTCCGCCCCACCCTCTATTTCGGTTTCCGATGGAGCGGCTCCATTTTCCACAGGAGTGACATCAACGGCGTTCTCGGGTGGAGCATCATCGTCTGAAGGCGTATTATCTTCGGGATCGGGCGCCCCCATCTGGAGGGTCTGTGGCAGATCCATGAACCGCGCTGGAATACCGGTTTCGACGGCGTAAAGCATCGCCTGCCACTCCGGAGAGAAGACGGCAAACGGGTAGTAGACTGCCCTCTTTAGCTCATCAGGACGGTAAACCAGCAGGGCTACCGGCGGACGCATCTGCTCGTGCGCCACCATAGGGATCAGCGCGTTGGCGTCAGGCGGTCCCTCAATGAGCACGATGTCCGGCGCAAGGTCCTCAAGCGCGCGGCGGACGCTGCGAGCCGAGCCGGGGCCATGATGCCGAATACCGAAAATATGGATGTTGTCAGGCATGGCAGCCCCCTATCCGGCCTCTTCGCGGCAGGCCCGATAGAGATCTTTCCAACCTTCACGCTCCTTGAGAACCGTCTCAAGATATTCGCGCCAAACGACGCCATCCTGAACAGAATCTTTAACGACCGCGCCAAGAAGCCCGGAAGCGACATCGCCGGCGCGAAGATAACCGTCGCCGAAGTGTCCCGCCAGGGATAGGCCACTATTGACGACCGAAATGGCTTCGGCGGTGCTGAGCGTGCCTGACGGCGACTTGAGCTTGGTGCGGCCATCTTCGGTGACACCTGAGCGAAGTTCGCGGAAGATGGTGACGATGCGTCGGATCTCTTCGAGCGCAGGCGGCTCCGCAGGAAATGCCAGGGCGCGGCCAAGGCTCTCGACACGGCGCTGCACGATCTCTACTTCTTCCTCGGCCGTAGCTGGAAGCGGAAGGACAACCGTGTTGAAACGCCGGCGCAATGCGCTGGAGAGGTCGTTGACCCCCTTATCGCGGTCATTGGCTGTGGCGATCACGCTGAAACCCTTGGTGGCCTGAACCTCAGCGCCAAGCTCAGGGATAGGCAGCGTCTTTTCGGAAAGGATCGTGATCAGCGTATCCTGAACGTCAGCGGGGATACGCGTAAGCTCTTCGACACGGGCGATCTTCCCATCTTCCATGGCGCGCATGATCGGGCTTGAGACAAGCGCTTGCAGAGACGGCCCTTCTGCCAGCAGTTTGGCGTAGTTCCAGCCATAACGAATGGATTCTTCGCTGGTTCCCGCCGTTCCCTGCACAAGCAATGTCGAATCGCCGGAAATGGCAGCCGCCATATGCTCGGAGACCCATGTCTTGGCGGTGCCGGGCGAACCGAGGAGAAGCAGGGCTCGATCGGTAGCAAGGGTCGAGACGGCGATCTCGATGACTCGGCGCTGGCCAATGTACTTGGGCGTCACCTCAAAGCCGCTATCCAGGCGGCCGCCCAACAGGTAGGTGGATACGGCCCAGGGCGACATTTTCCAGCTCGGCGGTCTGGGCCGCGTATCTTCGCGGGCGAGGGCATCCAGCTCCTCGGCGAACTGCTGCTCGGCGTGCTCCCGCAGGATCGACGTCATTTTCCCAACTCCTTCCACAAATCGCGGCGAAACTCTAAAATTGATCGGAACTCTTCAATAGCATTCTTGAGGTAGCCTGCGGCCTCGTCTTCGGGCCACGTGATATTCAATTCGGCCATCGTAGGCGGCACCTTCAATGCAAGATCGTGCAGATACCGGCCGAGAGACCATGCATCCTGGGGCTTTCCCTTCACGCGCGCCAGGATCGCATCGAGCAGCGCCCGGCTGAGCGTCAGTCCATAAGTACGGCGATAGCGCGGCAGTATCGTCCAGACCGGATTGGAGTCGTCCGCATTGCCGCTGTGCAGGGCATCGGAAAGGATGCTCTCTGCCACGGCATCGGGCAGCAGATTGATGTCCGGCAGGTTGTCCGGCGACCAGGACTTTACCTTGGACGAAGCCAGGAAGTAACGGATCAATGGTTCCAGCCAACGAGCATCCGCGTTCCGGTTCGCCGCCCGAATCCAGGCTACGATGAGTGCATCGGTCCACTCCGCTCTTTCGGCCAGCATCAGTAACTGCTCCGGAGTTGCGTCAAGCTCCTCTTCCCATCGCCGCGGGGCAATGGCGGAGATTGTCTGCACCAGAAGCGATGCCTTGGCGCCGAACCCGGCCAGCTTCAACGCAGGGTCTATACCGTCGCGCTGCGCAGCGGCGTTCGTCTCATCAGGCAGCAGGACAACCAGACCACCGGCGCTGCCCCCTGCGATCGTCAGCATGGGCTTCGCGCGCTCCCACATCCTGGCGGCATAAGCGCTTTCCGGCAGACGCGCCAGCACATCCGCAGCCACTCGGCGGACTTCCTTACTGCGGTCGTCGAGGGCGGATTCCAGGAACGACTCATCGTCCATGCTCAGACCATCGACAAGGACTTCGGTAAACAGGGCACGGAGTTCGGCGGGGTCGGACTTCCACGTCGATTCCAGAAGCGCTCTCCCCTGCTCCGGGTTCTGTTCGCGCACCTGCCTCAAGAGCGATGCCCGGGGGTCGCGCGCGCTTTCGTCCCAGACCATCTGGATCTGCCCGGTATCCTCAAGAACAACGGATGGATCCACGATGCGGGCGTATTCCCATGCCTGGTTGAAATCTGCCAGCCAACGGCCGCGAGCGCCGATAATGAGCGTTACCCGGTGCCGGTATTCCATGCTGCGCGCGCCAAGATCGAGCAATTCAGGAAGCAGAGGCTCAGGAACACGCCGGCCGCGATCCGCGATCAGAGTCAGCGCCTCGGTGAGGATCTCACGGCGGCTGCCCCCTAACATCTGCGCCAAAAGCTCACCTCCGGCCGCGCTGATCACCGGGAGAGTTTCATCCGGCGCAACAGCCGGCACCAGCTCCGTGGTTTGCGCAGGGAGCATCCCGGCACGCTCGTAAGCGCCGATCAGGCCAGCAGCTGCAAGGAGAGCCTCTTCAGGAGCACGCCCTTCAAGCCGCGCCAGAGCATCGCCCAGAGCGCCTTCAGCCTCCGGCGAACGAAAAGGCTGGCGGCCGGTGCCAAGGAGAGCGGCGACTGTGATGTCATCTTTGATTGGCATATATAGGAG
>Ga0105238_10003816_pt1 | contig 14971 bp, 13 predicted proteins | sample KBSC34metaG_FD_81526 | JGI IMG/M metagenome (GOLD analysis project Ga0105238, IMG submission 81526) | Corn rhizosphere microbial communities from Kellogg Biological Station, Michigan, USA - KBS C3-4 metaG | ecosystem: Host-associated > Plants > Roots > Rhizosphere > Soil | place: Michigan, USA... | reverse complement strand
TCGGGCAGGCGGCGGGCGCCCCAGAGGGAACGCGACATCCGGAACTCCACCTCGCCCGAGACCAGGTCGCGCGACGCGATCGCATACGGTCGCCGCTCCTGCAGCCGGTCGAACGGCAGCGGCGGCGAGATCTCGGGCGGCGCGAACGGTGCCAGCTCCGCATCCCCGGCGTCCGGCGAGCGGACGGGCAGCGCCAGCGTCCCGGTGTGGACCGAGATCGTCGCGAGCTCGGGCGACGGCCAGATCCACGGCCAGTAGCTGGTCGAGATGGCCAGCCGCAGGCGGTGCCCGGCCGGCACGGCCTGCCCGATCGCCTGCAGCGGCACGCGCAGGGTCACGGGCACGCCCGGATCGAGCGGCGTCGGGTGCTCATGCGAGTCGCGGTGGCACAGGTTCAGGATGCCGCGGCTCACGAGCGCCGACGAGCCGTCCACGTCGTCGACGTCGCACAGACGCACGGCCACGAACGCCGCCGGCCGATCACACGACAGCGTCAACTCGACCTCGGGCCGGCCCAAGATCTCGATGGGCTCCGCGAGCGGCGCGCTGTCGAAGACGAGCGAGCCCGCGTCGTCGACTCGCTGGTCACCGGGCAGGTCGCCCGGGTTGGCGTAGGGCAGCCACGAGCCGGCGTCGAGGCCGACCGAGAGCCGGCTCGAGTGCACGCGCGTCGCTGGGGCGCCGGGCGCCGGCCCGAGCCCGCCCGCGCCCAGCGCAAACGTCTGCTCGCCGGTGCGCGGCGACGGCCAGGTCTGTTCCGCCACCCAGTGGCCAGGCCGCGTCTCGTACGCGGTGCGCGGCGGCACCGGGTGCTGCATCCAGGCGCGCAGCACCGGCTCGTCCATGACGCCCGTGTCCCGCCCCTTCAGCCAGTGGTCCCACCAGCGCAGCGACTCCTGCAGGAAGCCGATGGCCGGCCCGGGTATGCCCTCCTCCGGCCACACGTGCTCCCAGGGCCCGACCAGCGCCTTGCGCGGGCACGACAGGCCCTCGAGCAGGCGGAAGATGGCGCTGGTGTACCCGTCCGACCAGCCGCCGACGGCGTAGACGGCGCACTCGATCGCAGAGAAGTCCTCGCACACCGATCCGTGCTTCCAGTACGCGTCGCGGCGCTGGTGCGTCAGCCAGCGCTCCGCCAGGAACGGGTTCGCCTCGAGCCGCTCGAGCCACATCGCCCGCCACGCCTCCCCGACCGCGGCCGGGTCAGGCGGACGGGCCGAGTACGCCAGCATCACCGTCGCCCACACCACCATGTAGAAGGCGAGCACGCAGCCGCCGGCGTAGTGGACGTCGTCGGCGTAGCGGTCGTCGGTCGAGCAGGCGGTGATGATCGCCTTCAGCTCCGGCGGCCGCAGGGCGGCCACCTGCAGGCTGTTGAACCCACCCCACGAGATGCCCATCATGCCGATGCTCCCGGTGCACCAGGGCTGGGCGGCGATCCAGCGCAGCACCTCCAGGGCGTCCTCGTGCTCCTGGCGGCTGTACTCGTCCGGCAGCAGCCCCTCGGAATCGCCGGTGCCGCGGATGTCGACGCGCACGCACGCGTAGCCGTGCCCCGCCACGTACGGATGCCGGACGGAGTCGTCGATGGCGGTGGCGTCGCCCTTGCGGTAGGGCAGGTACTCGAGCACGGCCGGGACCGGGTCGGCCTCCGCGTCCTCGGGCAACCAGATCCGGGCCGCCAGCCGGGTGCCGTCCGCGAGCGGGATCCAGGTGTGGTCGACGGTCCTCACCGCACGCGGGAACGACGTCCGCTGCCGGGCGGACTCAGCCACGGTCGCTGCCCGCCTGCGTCGCGCCGGGAGCGCGGTCGGGGTCGAGCGCCCGCAGCTCGAACTCGTCGGCGACCGGCCGGTATGCATCCCACAGGTCGCGGAGCCGGGCGACGGGGTCGGGGTCGAGGTCGACCCGCAGGTCCACCAGAGCGAGGCCGGGATGGCTGACGACGAGCAGCGCGGCCGATCGGCACGGGGACACCTCGCCGCCGCTCGCGAGCCCCGCCTCGAGCGCCTGGGTCAGCCGCTCCGCCAGGGGCTCGCCGGTGTTGCGGGAGAACGCGCGCACCATCGCCGGTCCGACGCCTGCGGCCGCGAGCACGTTGCCGAGGGCGACGCAGTCCGGGCCGTGCTCCTCGGCGAAGCGGTCGGCCACGCGACCGCCCGAGAAGCTGGCCGTGGCGCCCGCGGCGTCGACGACCGCGAGCTGGCGCCAGTCGCGCTCCGGCGTCGACGCGGCCAGGGCAGCGACGGTCTCGCCGGCGGTGCAGCCGCTGCGTAGGAGCCCGAGCCCGCGCGGGCCGAGCCGCGGGTCGGTGCGGTGCTGGGTGAGCACGGCGCCGACGCCCGCCTCGGCGTGGGGCACACGGGCGCCGACGGCAAGATCGGCGGTGGCGGTACAGGCGCCGAGCGCCCCGGTCGCCGCACACCGGCCGAGCAGCGAGAACGTCATGCCGGCACGAGCCAGATCGCCCCTGCCGGCCACGTGAACGTGCATTCCTCGCCGAGCCGGGCGCCGTCCTCGTCCGCCTGGCTCCCCTGCAGGACGATGACCTCGCCGGCGGGGGCGGCGTCGATCGTGTACTGCACCTGCGGGCCCAGGTAGGCCACATCGACCAGGCGGCCGGTCAGGCTCACGCCGCCGCCGGCGCCGATCGGGCCGGTCGACTCGGGCCGCAGGATCGCGGCGGCGGCCGCCCCCGGGGCGAGGGCCGCCGCGCCCGGCACCTCCACGACTCCGAGGCTGCCCAGGTCGGCGCGCAGACGCGACGCCGAAGCGCCTTCCAGGATGGTCGCCGGTATCTGGTTCGAGGCGCCGACGAAGTCGGCCACGAACAGCGTCTGGGGACGATGGTAGACGTCGCGCGGCGCGCCCACCTGCTCGAGCCGGCCGGCGTTCATGATGCCGACCCGGTCCGACATCGAGAACGCCTCCTCCTGGTCGTGCGTGACGTAGACGAAGGTGATCCCGATCTCGCGCTGGAGCTGCTTCAGCACGCCCTGCATCTGGCGGCGGAGCTTGAGGTCGAGCGCCCCGAGCGGCTCGTCGAGCAGCAGCACCTCCGGTTGCAGCACCAGCGAGCGGGCGAGCGCGACCCGCTGCTGCTGCCCCCCGGAGAGCTCCTTCGGCCGCGCCCGCTCGCGCCCGGTCAGGCCGACCTGCTCCAGCATCTCGCGGACGCGCGCCCGCAGCTCGGCCTTCGGCGTCCGCCGTTCGCGCAGGCCGAACGCGACGTTCTCGAACACGGTCAGGTGCGGAAAGAGGGCGAAGTGCTGGAAGACGGTGTTCACGGGCCGGCGGTGCGCAGGGGTCGGGGTGACGTCGCGACCGTGGACGAACACGCGCCCGTCGCTCGGCGTCTCGAGACCGGCGATCATGCGCAGCGTCGTCGTCTTGCCGCATCCGCTCGGCCCGATCAGCGAGAAGAACTCGCCGTCGCGGATCTCGAGGTCGATGCCCTTGACCGCCTGATGCTCGCCGAAGCTGCGCTCGAGGCCGACCAGGCCGACCGCGGTCGCGGTGCCCTCGGCAGCCGTTGCCGCGGTCACGCCGCGTCCTCCCCGGCCGGGCCGAGCTGCTGGCGGCCGCCCGCGATCCCGCGCACCGTCATCACCGCCGCCGCCATCATGAACGACACGATCGTGATCGTCGTCACGCCGGTCGCGATCGCGTTCACCTCCGGGGTGACGTTCACCCTTATGAGCCCCAGCAGGAGCACCGGCAGCGTCTCGGTGTTCGGCCCGCCCAGGAACAGCGACGTGACCACGTCGTCGAACGAGAACGACGTGATCAGCAGGGCGGCGACGACGATCGCCGGCAGGAGCAGCGGCAGGGTGACCCGGCGAAACGCCCGCCAGGGCGTGGCGCCGAGGTCGGACGCGGCCTGCTCGAGCGTCGTCGTCATGGTCGCCAGCCGGGCCTGGATGATCAGCGTCGCGTACGCCGAGTTGAACACGACGTGTCCGGCGACGATCGTCGGGATGCCGAGGCCGACCCGGTAGCGGCGCAGCACGAGGAAGAGCGCGAGCGCCATCACCACCTCCGGCAGGACGATGCGCATGTACGTCGTCGAGTCGACCAGCCGGCGCGCACGGGCCGAGGCTGTCCGCGTCCACAGGCCGGTCGAGACGGCGATCACGAGCGAGATGGCAGTCGAGATCAGCGCCACCTCGACGCTGGTCACGAAATCCGCCCGTACGCGCGGGTCTGACAGCGTCTGCGAGTACCACTTGAACGTGAACCCGCCCCATCCGATCAGGCTCGTGTCCGCGTTGAACGAGTTGGCCACCACCATGCCGATCGGCAGGTACAGGAAGCCGAAGACGAGCACGGTGAACCATGCGGCCGGGCCGGGCATGCGCCGCCTCACACGACGTCCTCGGCCCGTGCCAGGCGCGACCGGGCGACGATGAGGAAGACCGTCACGAGGCACATCAGGCTGACGGCGAGCGCCGATCCGAACGGATAGTCGCCGACCAGCAGGAATTGACTGGCGACGACGTTCCCGTACATGAGCGTGCGATCGCCGCCGAGGATGGCGGGGATGACGTACTCGCCGGTCGCCGGGACGCCGACGAGGATGCAGCCGGCGATGACGCCCGGCATCGACAGCGGGAAGATCACCCGGCGGAAGACGCCGAAGCCGGTTGCGCCGAGGTCGGAGGCGGCCTGCTTGAGCTGGGGGTCGATCCGCTCGAGGGCGACGTAGAGGGGCAGCACCATGAGCGGCAGGTAGCTGTAGACGATGCCGATGACGACCGCCGTGGGCGTGTAGATGAGCTGGGACGACGAGCTCTCCAGGCCGGTCGCGCGCAGGAGCTTGGTGACGAGGCCGTCGGCGCTCAGCAGGTTCACCCAGGCGTACGTGCGCACGACGAAGCTCGTCCAGAAGGGCACCATGATCCCGAGCAGGAGCAGCGTCTGCACCCGGCCCCGCTGGCGGGCGATCGTGTAGGCGACCGGATATCCGACGACGAGGCATGCGGCCGTCGCACCGATCGACATCTCGAGCGAGCGCAGGATCGTCTGCAGGTAGATGCTGTTGTTGAGCTGGCGGTAGTTCGAGAGCGTCCAGCCGAAGCTCGTCTTGAACGTGATGATGTCGATCTGCCCGAACGAGTAGACGACCATCACCGCGAGCGGGACCAGGAAGAACGCCAGCGTCCAGAGGAGGCCCGGGAGCGCGAGCGCCTGGTGGCCGAACCGGGCCGAGCGGACCCGGCCGATCACCGCTGTGACCGGCCGCTTCCCGCCACGGGCTGTTGGCGCATCACCAACACGAGTTGAGTAGGTACCACAGACGGGCCTCCGAATGCAACGGCGAACGGCTTGTGCGCGCGTGGCGCCGTATGGTAGGACTTCCAACCGTGGTTGGCCATGCGACAACACGTCGCCGCGCCGTCTACCTCGACGTGAGCGAGCCGGTTCCCGGCGATGGTCCGGGCCGGCTGCGCGCGGCCGGCTTCGACGTCCGCATCGAGCTCGCGCGGACGGATGCCGAGGTCGTCGCGGCGGCGTCCGGCGCCGAGGTGATCCTGCTCGGCGACACGCCGGTTACCGCGGCGGCGCTCGCGGGCATGCCCGGTCTGCGGGGGATCGCGCTCGGGACCGCGGGCGTCGACCAGATCGACGTCGCCGCCGCCGGCGCCCGCGGGGTGTGGGTTTCGAACGTGCCGGCCGCGAGCACCGAAGAGGTGGCCGTGCACGCCCTCGCGATGGCGCTCGCGCTCGTGCGCAACCTGCCGTTCTTCGACCGGCACGTGCGTGGGGGAGGCTGGGACTACACCTCCGCCGGCGAGCTGCGGCGGCCGTCGACGCTTCGGTTCGGGGTTGTCGGGCTCGGCCGGATCGGCCGCCGTGTGGCCGGGCTCGCCCGCCCGCTCTTCGCCCGGGTGATCGGGTGCGACCCGGCCGTGGCGGCGGGCGCGCAGCCGCCCGGCGTGGAGCTGGCCGACCTCGACGGCCTGCTGGCGGGCGCGGACGTCGTCAGCCTGCACCTGCCACTGACCGCCGCCAGCGAGGGGATGATCGACGCCGGCCGGCTCGGCCGCATGCCCCGGCGCGGCTACCTCGTGAACTGCTCGCGGGGCGGGCTGGTGCAGACCGCGGACCTGCTCGCCGCGCTCGACTCGGGCCACCTCGCGGGCGCCGCGCTGGACGTGCTGCCCGACGAGCCGCCCGCATCCGATTCGCCGCTCCTGCGGCATCCGCGCACGCTCGTCACGCCGCACGTCGGGTTCCTGTCGCGGGAGTCCACGCTCGACTGCACCACGCGCCAGGTCGACAACGTGCTCGCCTGGGCGCAGCGCGGCCGCCCGCTCGACGTCGTCGTGGAGGGTGTCGGCGCATGATCAGCTGCGGCCAGGCCCTGGTCGATCTCCTCGCCCAGCACGAGGTCGAGACGGTCTTCGGCATTCCCGGCGTGCACACGCTCGAGCTCTACCGCGGGCTCGCCGCATCGGGCCTCCGCCACGTCACGCCCCGCCACGAGCAGGGGGCCGGGTTCATGGCCGACGGCTGGGGCCGGGTCAGCGGCCGGCCGGGCGTCTGCTTCGTCATCACCGGGCCCGGCGTCACGAACGTGCTCACGCCGATGGGACAGGCCTACCACGACTCCAAGCCGCTCCTGATCGTGTCGGCGGCCGTCGCCGCGACCGACCACGGCCGCGGCACGATCCACGATCTCCCCGACCAGGCTGGCCTGACCGCGGCGGTGACCGCCTTCAGCCACTCGGTGCGCGATCCCGAGGAGCTGCCCGACGTACTGGCACGCGCATGGGAGGTGTTCCAGTCGGCCCGGCCCCGGCCCGTCCACATCCAGGTACCGGTCGATGTCCTCCGGCGCCCGACGGGCCCGCTGCGCCGTGCGCCCGGCCCGCCGCCTGCACCACGGATCCCCCGGGCCGACGCAATCGGGGCGGCCGCCGACCTGCTGCACCGGGCGCGGCGGCCCGTGATCGTGCTCGGCGGCGGCGCGGTCGACGCCGGCGAGGACGCGATCGCCCTGGCCGAGCTGCTCGACGCGCCCATCGGGCTTTCGATCAACGCCCGCGGCGCCGTCGCCCACTCGCACCCGCTCTGCCTCGGCTCCGCGCTCTCCTTTTCGCCGGTGGCGGACATGTTGCTCGGATCGGACGGGATGCTCGCGGTGGGCACCGAGCTCTCGGAGCTCGACTGGTGGGGGCTGGCGGAGCCGTTCACGCCGCCCGCCCAGCTGGTTCGGGTCGACCTGGACGAGGCCCAGCTGCCCGCGCCGCCCGCGATCGGGCCGCGGGGCGACGCCGCGGCCACGCTGCGGGCGCTGGCAGACGCCGTCCGCCGACTGGGACGTCGGCGCCCGCCGGCGGCGGCGGCCGAGGTCGCCCGCGCCCGCGAGGCGATCCGCTGGCCGGCGAGCGTGGCCGACCACCTCGCGCTGGTGGAGGCGCTCGACCGTGCTCTGCCCGAAGACCGCATCGTCACGGCCGACTCCACCCAGCCCGCGTACGCCGCCAACCACGCCATGGGGGCCGAGCGGCCGCGGTCATGGCTCATGCCGATCGGCTACGGGACGCTCGGCTGCGCGCTGCCCATGGCGATCGGCGCCAAGCTGGCGGCGCCCGACCGGCCGGTGCTGGCACTGGCCGGCGACGGCGGCGTGCTGTTCACGCTCCAGGAGCTCGCCACCGCGCGCGAGCTGGGCTGCGCCCTGCCGCTCGTGGTCTGGAACAACGCCGGCTACGGCGAGATCCGCGACTCGATGCGTGAGGCCGAGATCCCCCCGATCGGGACGGACGCGACCGCCATGGACTTCCCGGCCATCGCGCGTGGGTTCGGCTGCCGGGGCGTGCGCGTGGATGCGCCCGCCGAGCTCGAGCGCGCGGTCGCAGACGCCCTGGCCGCAGACGTGCCCACCCTGATCGACGCGCACGGGCCGAGCGCGGGGCTGACGTGAGCGAGGGTGCGCTGCGGGGCGCGGTCGCCGCCGGGCATCCGGCCGAGGTGGCCGCCGGCCTGCGGATGCTCGAGCTTGGCGGCAACGCCGTCGACGCGGTCGTCGCGGGGGCGTTCGCCGCCTTCGTCGTCGAGCCGACCAATTGCGGCCTGGCCGGATACGGCCACCTCTCGGCCTACCTCCCCGGCGAGGGCCGGTTCCTGACCGTCGACCACGGGCCGCGCGCGCCGGCAGCCGCCCACGCCGAGATGTTCCCGCTGACCGAGGCCTACGCCGGCGGGCACTACGACTGGCCCCAGGTGGTCGGACGCGCCAACGAGCTCGGCCACCTCGCCCCTGCGGTCCCCGGTGCTGTCGCGGGGTTGTGCGAGGCCCATGCCCGGGCCGGAGTCCTCGACCTGGCGGCCGTGCTCGAGCCGGCGATCGCGCTCGCCGACGCCGGCCTCGAGGTCGACTGGCACCTGACGCTCATGATCTGCGAGCGGCTGCACGAGATCCGGCGCTTCGCGGACGCGGCCGGACTGCTGCTGCGCGACGGCGATCCGCCGCCCGCCTCGGGGTACTGGGGCGCCGGCGAGCGGCTCGACACCACGGCCCTCGCGCAGACGCTGCGGCGGGTTGCCCGCGAGGGCGCGGCCGGCTTCCATGCCGGTCCCGTGGCGGCCGCGATCGAGGCGGCCGTGCGGGCCGGAGGCGGCATCCTCTCCGCGCGTGATCTGGCCGACTACCGGCCGAAGGTGTTCTGGGAGCCGCCGCAGCGGTATCGCGACCTCGAGTACGTCACATCCAACGACCAGGTCGGCTACGAGGTGCTGAACATCCTGGCCCGGTTCCCGCTCGCGGAGATCGCGGCGGACGAGGCCGTCCTGTGCCACCTGCTCGGCGAGGCGATGGGGCACGCCTTCGCCGACAACGTCCAGCACTACGGCGACCCAGACCATGTGGCCAGCCCGGTCGACGGCCTCGCCAGCCCCGCGTTCGCCGCGCAGCGAGCGGAACTTCTGCGGCTCGATGCGGTGGCCCCGCGGCCGATCGCAGCCGGCGACCCCTGGCCGTTCGATGCCCGCGAGCGCCCGGCTGAGGGCGCCGGCCCCTCGTTCGGCCGGGTGCACGGCACGACCCAGGTCGCCGCCGCCGACGGCGACGGCGCGATGGCGTCGCTGATCACGACCATCGGCCAGGACTTCGGGTGCCTGGTCTACGTGCCCGAAGTGGGCGTGTTCCTGAACAGCTCGATGGTCAATTACGACCCGCGCCCGGGCCGGCCCGGGTCGATCGCACCCGGCAAGATGCCGTTCTTCGCCGTTCCGAGCATCGTCGCCGCCCGCGCCGGCAAGGCCGTCTTCGCGGCCGCCGGGTCCGGTGGCTACCGGATCCTGAGCGGCGTCGTCCAGACGATGGTGCACGCGGTCGACCGCGGGATGCCGCTGCGATCCGCCGTGGACGCGCCTCGCGTGTACTGCCAGGGCGACGAGCTCTTCGTCGACGAGCGCCTGCCGGCGGCCGCCCGGGAGGCGCTCGCCCGTATCGGCCACGCCGTGGTCGTAGAGCGGCCGACGCCTGCCTACGCCCCGTTTGCCCGGGTGAGCGCCGTCTCGGCACTGCACGGCCGGCTCGAGGCCGCATCCGATCCACCCTGGAACACGGCCGCGGGGTGCCTGCAGTGAGCCGGCCGGCCGGTTGCAGGGACCACGCCGACGCGGTAGGTTCCGCCAACAGTGGTTGGAGATGGGGCAACGAATCCCCGGCGCGTGGCGCCCGAGCCCTCCGACCGCGAGACCAGCATTCGGCGGGGTCTGGAGGTGTTCCTGACGCTGGGGACGGACCACGCGATCGCGGACGACGGGCTCGGGGTGACGCGTATCGCGGAGATCCTCGGGCGCGAGAAGAGCCAGGTCTCGCGCACGCTGAAGATCCTCGCCGAGTACGGGATGGTCGATCGCGACCCGGATACGCTCGCATACCGCCTGGGATGGCGCATCTACGCCCTCGCCAACCTGGCCGGGCCGCGGCGGCTGCTGCATGCCGCCCCGGTGGTGTTGCGAGGGCTCGTGGCCCGGCTGGCGGAGGGCGCGCACCTGTCCGTGCTCCAGGACACCGAGACGCTCACGGTGATGTCGGAGTCGCCGCCCCAGGCCATCCAGGCCGTGAGCTGGGTGGGCCGCACCGTGCCCGCCTACTGCACCTCCAACGGCCATGCGCTCCTGCTCGACCATACCCACCAGGAACTCCAGCGGCTCTTCGCGGAGACGACGTTCGAGCGGCGCGGGCCGAACACGGTCAGCAACGTCGCCGCGCTGAACGAGCGCATCGAGGCGGCGCGGGCGCGCGGGTATGCGACGGCGGACGAGGAGATGGAGCCGGGCCTGGTCGCGGCCGCCGCGCCGGTGCGCGACACACATGGGAGGATCGTGGCGGCGGTCAACGTCTCGGGGCCGAAGTTCCGGCTCGGAGAGCGGATCGACCAGGCCGGCCAGGCGGTGGTGAATGCGGCGGAGGCCCTCTCCGCAACGCTGCGCGGCGAGGCCGCGACCGCCGATCGCCGCGACCCGGGGTGACCCGCCGCCGCGCATGCGCCGCGGGGGTCGCGAGATGACGGCGGCCCGGCGCCGTCCGGACGCGGGGGTTGACGCCGTCGACTTCGCCTCCGGGCTCGTGTGGGCGGATGTGCCCGAGCACGTCCGCCGCCACCTGGCCTGGCTCCTGCTCGACTTCGCCGCGGTGTGCGTGGCCGGCCGGGCCGCGCCCGCGTCGGCGATCGCCGCGGCCTACGCCCGCGAGGTACACGCCGCTGGGCCGTGCACGTCGCTCCACGACGGCGACCGGCTGGCCGCGCCCGGCGCCGCCTGGACAAATGGGGTGCTCGCCAACGTGCTCGACTACGACGACGGCCACCGCATCACCAAGGGGCACCCCGGCGCGATCATCATCCCGGCGGCGCTGGCCGCGGCCGAGGCCGTCGACGCGTCGATGGTCGACCTGCTCGAAGCGATCGCGGTCGGGTACGAGGTCGCGGTGCGGGCGGGCACACGGCTGCACGCGACCGAATCGCAGTACCACGCCTCGGCGGCATGGGGCGCGCTCGGCGCCGCAGCGGCCGCGGGGCGCCTGCTCGGGCTGGCTTCCCCCCAGCTCCGCCACGCCGTCGGCCTGGCCGAGTACCACGCCCCGATCGCGCTCATGCCGCGCGCCGTCGCCGACCCCGCGATGACGAAGGACGCGACCGGCTGGGGCGCGTTCCTGGGGGTGAGCTCGGCCATGCTCGCGGCCGGCGGGTTCACCGCCCTCGAGAGCGCGTTTCTGGCCGACTGCGATGCCGGCGCGGAGCTGGGCTCGCGCTGGGACGTCCTCGACGTCTACGTCAAGGCATATCCGTGCTGCCGGTGGACCCAGCCGGCGATCGAGGCGGCGCTGCGGGTACGCGACGGGATCGACCCGGACGCGATCGACCGGGTCACCGTCCACACCTTCGCGGCCGCGGACGGCCTTTCGAGGCGGCGGCCCGCCACGACCGAGGACATGCAGTACAGCCTGATCTGGCCGGTCGCCGCCGCCCTGACGCACGGGACGTTCGACGTGACGGGCGTGCTGGCCGAGTTCTCGGACGTTCGAGTGGAGCGGATCGCCGGCCGTACGGCGGTGGTCGTCGACCCGGACATCGACGCGGCGTTTCCTGCGCAGCGGCTGACACGCGTCGTCGTCCAGTCCGGCGGCGCCCGGCGCGACTCCGGCCTCGTCGAGACGCGGGGCGAGCCCCGCGACCCGTCCTGGCGGGTGGTGATCGAGGAGAAGGTGCGGCGCTTCCTCGATCCCGGCCTGCCGGACGGCCTCATTCCGTCCGCCCACCCACCCGACGCCCACCTCGCCGGACGCTCGCTGGCCGAGCTGCTGGCGCTCTTGACCTACGGGAGGACCCCATGACCACCGCTGCACCCGGCCGTTCCCAAGCCCAGCGCCTCGACACCGTCGCCCGGCTGGCGCCCGGATTCCGCGAGCGCAGCCGCCGCTTCGACGAGCAGGCGGCGTTCCCGCGCGAGAACTGCGCCGAGCTCCGGGAGGCCGGGCTCCTGAGCCTGACGGTGGCGGAGGATCGCGGTGGCCATGGCCTGTGGTGGGACGGCCGCTTCTCCGACTACTACGAGTTCCTCGAGGCCCTGGCCCGGGCCGACACGTCGACGGCCCAGCTCCTCCAGGTGCACAGTCACGCGCTGGGAGTCGTCTCGCGGCACGCCACGCCGGCCCAGGCCGACGAGGTGGTCGCCCCGATCGTCGCCCGGGGCGAGCTGCTGGCATCGGTCGGCAGCGAGACGAACCCGCGCACCGCGCGTCCCGGCGACTACCGGGCCGAGCTCGAGGAGACCTCGACCGGGTGGCGGCTCACCTGCCACAAGTTCTTCGCCTCGCTCGCGCCGGCCGCGGACCACCTGCTGCTGTGGGTGGCCGTGCCCGGGCAGGCCAGCTATCCGGAGCGGACGGTGACCGTGCTCGTGCCCCGCGACGCGCCCGGCGTCGAGCTGATCGACGAGTGGGACGTGCTCGGCATGCGGCCGACCGTCAGCTGGAGCGTCAAGGTGACGGACTACGACGTCCCCGACCGCCACATCTTCGGCGAGCCCGGCTTCTGGGTGACGCGTGACCCGCGCACGTTCACCCTCGGGTTCGCCGCCAACCACGCCGGATCCGCCCAGGCGGCGCTCGACTTCACCTGCGACTGGGTACGGGAGCGCCCCTACCTCGCCCAGAGCGAGCTCGTTCAGCTCGCCATCGGCGAGATGACGGCCGAGCTGGCCGGCGCGAGCGCGGCGGTGCGCGCGGCGGCCGCGGTGTGGGACACCGGCGATCCCGACGTCGCCGAGCTCGAGTCGCTGAAGGCGCTGCATCTGGCCAAGCGCGCCGTGCTGGATACGACCCAGCGGGCGTTCGACGTCTGCGGCGCGCGTACGGCCTTCCGCATGTATCCGCTCGAGATGATGTACCGCGATGCCAGGACGTTCACCCTCCACTTCCGCGACGAGCTGACGATGCGGGAGCTGGGCGAATCCGTGCTGGCGGGCCGGTTCTCGGCGAAGCGGGCGCTCGACTCCTCGGTGCTGGCGACCCAGCAGCACCACGCCTGATCGGCATGGAGGTCGTCGTCCAGCTGACGGCGCAGCAGGAGCAGGCGCTGCGCGCCGCCGCAGAGACGCGCTGGCCCGGCCTGTCGCTCGAGGCCCAGCTCGCTGAGGCCTTCGCCGAGCAGTGCCGGGAAGAGCTCGGAGGGGCCGAGGAGGGCGTGCCGTGACCGCCGACGTGGCGCCGGGCACCGGGGTGGCGGTCGTCGTCGAGCGCGGCCATGTCCTGCGCGTCGAGCAGGTGGTGGGCGGCCAGTGCGTCGACGTGAACGTCCACAGCCTGGCGGACCGGCGGGAGCGCTTCCACGCCGCCCGCACCCGCTCGGTGTACGGGGTGGCCGTCCGCGCGGGCGCGGACCTGTGGTCGAACGCGCCCTGGGAGCGGCCGCTCATGTCCCTCGTCGCCGACACCGCGGGTGTCTGCCACGACGTCTCCTTCCCGGCATGCAGTGAGCTCGAGTACGCCCGGGCGACCGGCATGCCCGGACACACCAACTGCTGCGCCATCCAGGCAGAGGCGGCGCGGGGGTGGGGTCTCGGGCCGCAGGACGTGCATGATCCGCTCAACCTGTGGCTGCAGAGCCACGCCTGCCCGGACGGATCGATCGGCTGGAGCGCCACGTCCACCGGCCCGGGTGACCACGTCGAGCTGCTGGCCCAGACGGACTGTCTGGTGGTCCTGAATCCCTGCGGGGACGACATCTTCGGGGCATCGGGCCACGCCGTCGCCCCGGTGCGCGTCTCGCTGCGGGTGGCGGAGCGGGGCGAGCGCGCCGAATGGCTGCAGTCCTCCGCCCGGTCGGTCGGCGCGCCGGACGGCCGCCCGCACCCGCCCGTGCGCGATCCGGCGTTTACGCCCCGGTTCGACACCTCCGGGCTGCGCACGCGGGCCGTGCGGATCGCGCTGCCCGAGGCTGCCCGGGGCGCCGTCGAGCGGCTGCGCCGGGCCGGCTACGGCCGCTCGGACGCCGACGTCGTGCGCGCCGGGGTCATGCGCTGGTACCTGCGAGGAGCCGGTGCAGGCACGCGTTGACGACGTCGGGCCGGTGGCCGAAGGCCGAGCCGTGGCCGAGCCCCTCCAGCACGTGGAAGTGCCCATCGGAGGCCAGGTCGGCCACCTCCCGCACGCGCGCCGGCGGCGTCTGGACGTCCTGGGAGAACGCCACGGCGTGGATCGGCACATCGATCCTTGGCAGGAGCTGCGAGGAGTCGAAGTCGAGGCAGGCCTGCCACTGCTCGGCCAGCATCGCGCCGTCGCGCTCCTCGAAGTCCGTGGCGACGAGCGGCTTCACCTCGGCCCACAGGCGATCGTCGCCCAGCACCTCCGCCGGGTAGTACAGCATCGCGTAGTGGGCGACCGCGAAGTCGGACGGCAGGCCGGCCCCGGCCCGCCGCAGGTCGATCTCCGCCTGCTCCCATTCGCGGATGAAACCGGTCTTCTTGACACACGTCCCCATCACGATGGCGCAGCGGACGAGATCCGGGCGATCGTGCGCGATCTGCACGGCGATCAGGGAGCCCATCGAAAGCCCGATCAGGGCCGCCGGGCCGTCACAGGCATGCTCGATGAGCGCGATCGCGTCCTGGGCATGGGTGCTGATCGGCCACGGCGGCGGCGATGCGGACGCCGTCGCACCGACCCCGCGCGCGTCGTAGGTCGTGCTGCGGTAGCCGACGTCGAACGCGGGTGTCTGGTACCTGCGCCAGTTGCGCCCGGGGTGATCCCCCGCGGCCAGCCACAGGATGTCCGGCCCCGAGCCGCTCTGGTCGTAGTGCAGGGTGACGTCGGGCAACGAGAGGGCGGGCATGGCGGCTCCTGGATCGCGGGGTCCGGTCGGCGTGCCCGCCAATCTTCCCCACCCGAACCGGCAGCGGCAACCGGCAAGCGATGACCCCGATCCGGATCGCCAGCGTGCAGCTCGCCCCGGCC
>Ga0105238_10003814_pt1 | contig 14974 bp, 15 predicted proteins | sample KBSC34metaG_FD_81526 | JGI IMG/M metagenome (GOLD analysis project Ga0105238, IMG submission 81526) | Corn rhizosphere microbial communities from Kellogg Biological Station, Michigan, USA - KBS C3-4 metaG | ecosystem: Host-associated > Plants > Roots > Rhizosphere > Soil | place: Michigan, USA... | reverse complement strand
TGTTGCTCAGCAAGCCGCGACCGAAGTTGAATCAACCTGACGACACCGATTTCCCTCAAAAACAGCCTGACCCACGTTAATCCCGCACTACCCAGTTTTCGGTAGTGGTGGATTATCGTGGGTCTGTCAAAGTGATGACAGGTCGGCCACGTTGCCACTTCGCTCAGTCTGACTGGCGTTTTGGCTTCCATCGCAGAATTCTGTGAAGCGTAAAAGCGATCGCGGTCAAAACGAGAAGTGATAACCCGATGGCGCACGCAATTATCCAAAAAGGAGCAGGGCCGTTTACGACCGTCGATGCTTGACGCAACTTGTCGAAGTCGAACAGCGAATACCTGTTCGTGACAATAATGCAGCCCGGAAGGCAGATCATCGAGAGGCATGCCGCCTTGCACAACGTTCTCATGATTAACAGTCCCTTATGAACGAAACAAGCCCCAGCATATCGCCGGGGCCGTTCGGTTTCGAGATTGAGAAAGATCTACTTGCACAGTTCGTCTGGCGTTTTCTTTCTGCTCACTGCGAGGTCTTGAATTCGAGATTGCCAGTACGGCGGATCGTGACGAATTTCGTCCATCAAACGACACGCCGAATGACTCGGAATGTTTATCCCTTGCTCCCAAGAACGAACTGTTTTGGAAGACACTCCAAGGAATTGAGCGAATACTGCCTGAGACGCGTTAAGTATTTTTCTCGTGGCTTTTACGTCCTCTGGGGAGTATGGAGTTGGCTGAAGATCCAGCGCGATGTTGTGGCAGGTGAACTTGGAAGAAATCCCTTTCTTGTCTGCTTTAATTTCCGTCGCAAACTCTTCAAACCCCTCCGCAAGCAACTGACCAATCGACTTCCCGTCCAGAAGATCATTTGGGAGACGGCTCATATGGCACTCCGCTCTAAATAATAAAATTGTGTGATGCGTAAACGTTGCGACGTGTCCAATCGACGAAATGGCCGTGAGCCTCACATGCTTAATTCTCTGTCGATGTCAGCAATCGCATTTCTGATTCGTTTTTTGTCTTCGGCGGTCAGGTTGTCTTTCATTGATTTTGGATAAACCAATGCCAGAAACACCTTGTGGTGCGCCTCATAAAACTTGTAACAACACCGCATTCCTCCGCTTGTTCCACTGTCAGATGCCTGTGGAGAAAACCTCAATTTCCGAACTCCGCCAGTATTCGAAATCACCGGCGATCCAGTGGGGTCACACATGATCGTGATCTGCAATCGCAAGAGATCGTCATCTGTGAGGTTCAGTTTTCTCCAAAGAAGTGTGAACGGTTTAAGCTCCGTAAATCCAAGAAAATCCTCAGGCTTGTAACGATGTTCAGGGTATTCCAAAACTCCGCGACTGTGCATCGCACCGGCTCCAAAGCGTCATGCTTCCAATCGGCCTGCCGCCCAGACCGACTGCAGACATTATACCATTGGATGGTACGAATCAAGATGATTTTGCGACAAAATCACCCGATTCGTCCCACTGTCAGAACTTCGCCGATTCTTCGATCAGTTCGCGAATGGACCAAACATGGTTCTCCAGCCCACTGGCCATCGCTGGCGTTTCGTTGAGCGTCATGTGAACGCGACCGAAGTTGTAGTACGCGAACCACAGGGCCAGAGCACATTGGTGATTGTGCCACTTCTTGCTGAAGCCGTTGGTCAACCGCGTGAAACGTCTGGTCGACATGCGCAGCGACAGGTTGCTACGTTCGACGTGTGACGTGCAGGCGCGGGCCTGAACAGGTTCACCGATTATCGTGTCGTACTCTATGGCCATGACCATTGGCGGAGAGTACCGACGCTGATCTTGCAGGTTCTCAACTCCGTATTTCTTGACCAGCGTCATGAAGTCAACGCGGTCACCGAGGATGTTGGGGATCGCGACTTTGTATGGTGCATAGCCATCGGTCGTGATCTGGAAGTGTCCGCTGGTCGCTCGGCTCAGTTTCGTCGTAAACTCATCTGTGTCGTTCATGGATCGCTTGCCCATGTGCCAAGCGACGATCAATTTGCTTTCGCGTTCAATGCCGACGAAAGTGTACACGTCACCGAACAGCATGCCCGCGTCGTTGGCGACGCGGGTCTTTTCTTTCATGCCGATGAACGACCAGATTTCGTCCGCTTGGATGTCGTTGACAGCGACGTTGATGAACTTCTCTTCCATCAGCCGTTTGCACTTCTGACCGACGTGAACGAGCAAGGCGAGGATGGTTTTGACATCAACGCCGGTTAGTCGCGATGTCGATCGGACAGACGACCCTTCAAGCAAATGATGCAGGACCGAAGCGGCCTCATCCATCGGCAATCGCATTGCACCGAGTGCTTTCGCTGGCGTAAATGTCTTGCGGCATGTTTCGCAACGATAGCGCTGAGTACCGGCTTTCGTGAGTCCGAACTTCTGACAGCCCGTTTTGCAGGTTGCACATTCCATGATTCAGGGGCTTTCGCGTGTTTCGCGAAGCTTGTAGAATCGTGCTGCTTGGGCTGGATTCTAGCTTCGCTGGTTTCTGGTTCGCGGCCCCGATCGGATTGGCGTCTGATCGGGGCTTTTCTTTTGGACTTGCTGTCCACGAGTGAAATCGTATACGATATTATCGGTGCGGTCAATCGAAAACGTATACGTTTCACAGAAAATACGAAAATGGCCAAAAAGAAGAGTCGGCTGGGCGGTCATCGCGAGGGCTCTGGACGAAAGTTGATTCATCCCGAAGGCGAGACGACGCCAGTAACCGTGAGAGTGCCTAAGACGCTCATCGCCCAGCTGGATGCAATTGCTGAGAAGCAAGAGCAAAGCCGGTCAGAGATCGTTTCAGAAGCAATCCGTGGGTTTCTCGACGCTCAATAGCGGAGAACAGGGGTTACGATCCCATCCGTGCGCGCACGATCCCACCGGCAGGGTATAAACCTGCTGCGCCATCCAAGACGCGGGCCACTCTCCAGAGCTGTATCAGCACTGCGATTGCGCCAGAAATTGCCGGTGAGTATCCATGCGGACGGAGACACTTGAGAGGTAATCATGGTTCACTCGCTTTTTCGGGATATTCCGATGGTACTCTCTTGATTGATCGTCGATAATTACCGCATCTGCCACGTTGCGTGTTTTAGGCCACACCATGCTGACACAACAGGAATTCGAGGTCATTCTGGAGGACACGTCTAAGGTCATTCATGGTGACATTGAATGGATCGAAGACGAAGACCATTCTCCGTCAGTTGAATTCATTGCAACGATTGAGTCGGAGTCGGGATGGCCCTTGTTTGTGAAAGGCACATACAACACGCGTATTCGCGCACTGTCGTTTTCAGTTGTCTACCATCGTTCCGCTCGGATTTATGGACTTGATCTTGGAAAGAGGCATCGCAACCCAGATGGCAAGGAAGTCGGCGAAACACACAAGCATAGATGGACTGAAGCGTTTCGAGATAAGTCGGCCTATGAGCCGGAAGACATAACCGCTACGGCAGATGAGCCATTGAAAGTCTGGGCTCAGTTCTGCCTGGAGTTTCATCTTTCCCACAATGGAAAGATGATTCGCCCGATGGAGAAAGGGCTGTTCGATAATGATTAATCGTTGTGAGGAATTGCAGGCCAGTGTCGGGTCGCGATTTGAATGCTCAAAACATTCTGGAGATCTAACCAGAATCAGAACGCCATTTCTCTACCCGGACGGCGACTTTATCGACGTGTTTTGCACGGATGATGGAACGGTCAGCGACTGTGGAGAATCAACGCGATGGCTTCGCAATCAGACTGTGTCGAATAAAAGATCGCTAGGACAGCGTAGGCTCATTGATGATATCTGTCAGACGAATGGCGTTGAGTTTTTTAAAGGGATGGTGCAGTCTCGCGTCGGAAATGGCACCGTTGGCGACGCCGTAATTAGAGTGGCGCAGGCATCTCTGAGAATCGCCGATATCTGGTTTACCTTTCGATCACGCAGCATTCAGACTGTGAATGACGATGTGTCCGCCGTGCTGACAGAGGCAGGCATCCCATTTGATCAGAGCGTTCCGTTAATCGGACGTTCAGGAAGAACGCGCACCGTTGATTTTCAGGCTCGCGCCCCACAGCGCACATCACTCGTGCTCGTGCTTAGCACCGGAAGTCGATCGGCTGCGAATATGATGATCGATCGCGCTGTGGCGGAGTGGTACGATCTCAGTCATCTCAGGTTGGGATCTGAACCGCTTCAGTTCGTATCATTGTTCGATGATACTTTGGACATTTGGCGAGACAGCGACTTCAAGAACATTGAGGATTTTTCGATCGTTGCGCGTTGGTCTGCACCAGAACAGTTCGTCGATATCCTTCAGGCCGCGTGATGCTCGCATTCTTCCACGGCTGGCGACGCAAGATGGGCGTGGCGACGCTGGTATTCGGTTGTGTGTTCATGGCACTGTGGGTGAGGAGTTACGCTGTATTCGATTCCTATGAATATCGATCCAACACGCACCTTGACTCAAATGCCGGTGCTCTCTCTTGCGTGACTGACCTCTATCGCTACCAGCTGGCAACACGCCCTAGCCCAATAGTTCATTGGAACATTCCCTACTGGTCGATCGTACTTCCACTGACCCTGCTCTCCGCCTACCTGCTGCTCAGCAAGCCGCGATCGAAGTCGAATCAATCTGATGACGCGCAAAACCCGTCAAAAACTTTCCCAACACGTTAATCCAGCACTACCCAGTTTTCCTCACTTGTTGACCGGCCGACGGTCGACTTGTATGATCAGATCATGGACCGTGAACCTTTTTTGAGATCGGCTGTCAGAGCTGAGACTATGGCATTTGAATCGTTCCTGCTACTGGGCCTAACAACTCGCTAACCGTGAGGTTCAGGGAACGTCCAGTCGCATCGAATGCACAAGTTGACCCTGAGACCTTGCGGTCTCAGGGTTTTTTGTTTGGTTGATCAAGAAATCGAGGCACCCGGTCAGAGTGACCGATCACCGTTTGCAAGCGATCAACCTGGGTCTTCCACAATTCACGATCGAGCGTTCAACCATCATGTCAGACAACGTCATCATCTTCGACACAACCCTTCGCGACGGCGAGCAATCGCCCGGCTGCAGTATGACCACCCCGGAAAAATTGAAGGTCGCCGAAGCACTGGTGGAACTGGGAGTCGACGTCATCGAAGCCGGCTTCCCGATCGCGTCCCCTGGTGACTTCGAAGCGGTACGGGCCGTCGCACAAAAGTTCGGCGACCGCACCACGATCTGTGCACTGGCTCGCTGCCGGCGAGATGACATCCATCGCGCGGCTGAGGCACTGCAGGGGATCGCGAAACCGAGAATTCATATCTTCCTGGCGACCAGTCCCATCCATCGCCAGTTCAAACTGAAGATGGCCGAGCAAGAAATCGTCAAAGCGGCCGTGGAACATGTTCAGATGGCGAAGTCGTTCTGTGACAATGTCGAATTCTCGCCCGAAGATGCGGCCCGGACGGAATTGGATTTCTTGTGCGAGGTCGTCGAAAAGGCGATCGCCGCCGGAGCCACAACCGTCAACATCCCCGACACCGTCGGGTACGCGACGCCCAATCACTACTTCAAAGTCATTTCACACCTGAAGCAGCATGTCGCCAATATCGACAAGGCGGTGATCAGCACGCACTGTCACAACGATTTGGGCCTGGCCGTCGCCAACAGCCTGGCCGCAGTCGAAGCGGGGGCACGACAGGTTGAATGTACGATCAACGGTTTGGGCGAACGAGCTGGCAACGCGGCATTGGAAGAAGTCGTCATGGCGATCAAAACGCGCAGTGACTATTACGGCGTGGGGACCAAAATCAACACGCCGAAGTTGTGCGGGACCAGTCGATTGGTATCGAGCATCACTGGAATGCTGGTTCAGCGCAACAAGGCGATCGTCGGCCAGAACGCGTTCGCTCATGAAGCCGGTATTCACCAGGACGGCATTTTGAAGGAACGCACCACGTACGAAATCATGCGCGCCGAAGACGTCGGGTTTGTCGGAGCAAACCTGGTCCTCGGCAAGCACAGCGGTCGTCACGCCATTCGAGCACGCGTTGCAGAACTGGGTTATCAATTGGGTGAACCTCAGTTGCAGCAAGTTTACGACGACTTCATCGCGTTGGCCGACAAGAAGAAAAACGTTTATGACGCCGACATCGTCGCGCTGATCGATAACCGATTGCACGTCACGACCGATCGCTGGAAGCTGATCCAGTTTCACATCGGCGCAGGGACCGGAACGATTCCCACGGCAACGGTGGAACTGCGTGATGAAGCGCCGACGGAAACATCTGCTGATGCCAACGGCCAGGCGTCGAAGACCTATCGCGACGCCGCGATCGGCGATGGGCCTGTCGATGCGGTGTGCAAAGCGATGGAACGGATCATCGGCGTCAGCGCGGAACTGAAAGACTATCAAGTGCGCGCGGTCTCGGGCGGCGAAGACGCGCAGGGTGAGGCGACTGTCGAGATCTATTGCCTGGGACGACGCTATCATGGCAAGGCGGTCAGTACCGATGTGATCGAAGCCAGCGCTCTCGCCTATTTGAAGGCGCTGAACAAGGCGGTCAACGAACAACCGACCTCGGTGACACTGGCAGGTGTCTAGAGGGCACGTCCATACGACACGCACTCAGCACGAGTTGTGAACTCTGTACAGACCGTTCGCATAAGAACGATCTGTTTTTCCAGGAAATGTCCGCATGATCGATCGCCGGTTTATTGTCGTGCTCTTCCTGGGAGCGTTGGTTCTGATTGTTTCGGTCGCGCGAGTCGCCACAAATCAGACACAGAACTATGAAGCACAGGTTGCGGCCGCCACGGTGCTGCGGCCGGCTCCGACATTCGAAGCACTCGATGCCGACAATCATCTGGTGCGCCTGGCCACCTGGCTGGGACGACACCGCATCATTCTGGTCTTTTTCGACGGCGATCTGGGGGCCGATCAGGACGCCGACCTGCTGCGACTGCGCGATCGATTCACAGAGTTGCAAGCCATGGACGTCAAGGTGATCGGTATCACCCCCGTCGCCCCGCAGGTGAATCGAGCCGCCATGGAGAGGGCAGGGGGACCGTTCCCCTACCCACTGATTTCAGACATCGATCCGCAATCAGCCGAAGGGTTTTTGCGGATCCATCGCCACTGGGGCCGGCTTGATCCGATCTCCGAGAAACCTTTGACCGGCACATTCCTGATCGACCGAGCCGGCATGGTGGCGTATGTCGGCCCGATCCCCAAACCGTACGACAACGTCGATCAGATCTTTGACGTGCTGAAAAGGTGACGAAGGAACATCTCGCGTCGAGTTGCGCGAATAGGCGACTACGTGACGACGGGATGTTTGTCCACCGTCGGTTTGAAGAACTCCGTTAGGAGTTCAATCTCAAAGCCCAAGGCCGCGAGCCACGCGAGCGCGCCTTGGGATAGCAACTCGCGGAAGCAAGTACACCAACGGTGTTCCATCACCAATGGATGACTGATACGAGCCCATAACAGATGGAATCCTGGAGCACCTGTACCGAGAAGATCAGGTCCACCGTTCCCAGCAGGTGCAGGCCACAATGGTTTGATGTAACGCCGTTGGCGCAAAATCAGAAGTGGGCTCGTCAAACCCAGGGCGCGCTTTGCTTCGCTCGCGGCCGCTGGGCTCTGTGATTTAACCCCTGCGGGGTATTTGAACCGACCCGTCTGCTATTCCACGAAGGTGCGCGCTGGACTTGATCTCCGTCGCGAATGCTGAATATTTTTGAATAAATCTCTTCGCGCACCTTGGGTCTGCTTTCCTCTCAACGGCAAAAAACGCCTGTTTTTCTGGAGTTTGACCGCCATTCGACAATTCACGTCGCGGTCTTGACCCAATTTCAGGATTTTCTTAAAACCCCGCCCGCTTCGACACGATACCTGCCCAACACAAGCAGTTGTCGCCGATGCCTCCCTTCACTTTCACATCCGCAGATTCACTTCAGCGCTTTCTGACCTCGTCATTAGGTAGGAAGGTTTCCATGCCCCGTTCATCGTTCGGGCTGGCCTCGTTATGGGGCGGCCTCACAGTATTGAGTCTTTGCGGAAACGCTTCCGCCCAATGGTTCTCAGGAGGGAGCGGTTGCGGATGCAACGCACCAACTCTGGGGTCACCACCAATCTTCCGTCAAACCGCTTCTGCGTTTAGCGCGGCTGCCACTTCGCCGGCCTCGTACGCATACAATGATGTCCAGTGCGGGGCTCCGATTGCCTGTCACATCGAACAGCCCGTTCAGGTGGTTCATGTCCAGGCCGTGGCTCCCGTCGTGCATCAACAGGTTGTCGCCGTGCAACCGATGCAGGCGGTCGCTCATCCTGTCATGCAGGACGTGAAGGTCACCGAGTATCAGCCAGTCAAACGGACGATCTCCAAGCCCGTCATGACGACCGAGTGGGTTGATCAACCTGTTACCGTGATGCGTCCTGTCACCGAACAGCGCACCGTCAATGTGGCCAGCGTCGATTACCAGACGGTCACCGAATACAAGACCGTGAAGAAGGACGTCGGTTACTGGGTGACCAAGAACGTGCCCACCGGCAAAGTGAACGCGTGGCAGTACGACAACCGTCCAAACGTCGCTGGTTACATGAATCGCGCCAGCTACAACGTTCGCACGGCGTTCCAGCCTCAATACACAGCTCAGCGTTCGTACCAACCACAAACGATGACCTGCACGATTCCCTGTCAGCGTCGAGTCGCCGTGCCTGGCATGAAGCAAGTCACCTACAACACCACGCGCATGGTTCCGCAGACAACGACTCAAAAGGTTGCTGTCAATCGCATGACCTACCAAACGGCCGAAGTCACGGTGATGGCACCGGTCCAGGTCGTTCGCACGATGCAGGTCGGAACTCAAATGGCCTATCATCCAATGGGATCGGCAGCGGCCACTGCTGCTCGCCCCGCAGGTGCCGGAACCGCCAGTTTAACTCCCGTTGCTGATCCAAACTCCTCGGCCGCCAAGCCGAAACCGACTCGTACCACCAATGCCGACGATAACAACGATGGCATGAACTCGAACGAAATCAACAATAACACTCGTGGGGCCATCGACAACAACGATCCCAACAGCCCACGAGTCAGTGAATTGACCGTTCCGGTGAAGAAAATTTCGAATCCCTCCGTTGTCCGTGTTAGTCAGTGGGTCGCTCGGACCCCATCGTCGACAAATCCGCAACCTGGTGGTAAGTCCGCGGCGATCGCCATCGCCGACTCCACTAGGTAAAACGCTGCTGGTTTTTCACATCGTTCGCCATGAATGATCCCCACGCGGTGCCGGTTTCCTGCCGGCACCCATTTTCATTCTTTGGATCCCGAATTCTGGTGGTTGGTCGCGCTGCTTTTTGGACCCGGGACTGAAATTCAGATGAATCCTGAGTATCACTAGAGAGGTAGTGTCTTGGTAACATGGATTGGGCTCTGTTAGCCCATCCTCTCCGGCCCACTCAAAACAGGCCCCAATTGAATTGGGGGGCTCGATTCTGGGCTGGAATCGGTGATCGGCACTCGACTCTCTGGTGGAGAGACTTGATGGTATGCTCATTTCGACCGTTGGCGACGGTCGTTTGTCGTTTGGCCGTGCTGGCCAGTCTGCTGCTAGCGCCCTCGAACGTCCGGGCGTCCGATTCCGAGGAACTCGATTACCCGCTGGCCGTCTTTAACGTCGCCAGCATTCAGCGGTTACGCGACAACGCCGGAACAATGTTCGAATCGGCCGCTCGAGGCGAATTGACAGAACGCGTCGACGAGTTCATGGCCGGAATGCTGAAGGAAACCAAGGGCATCGACCGAAATCGCCCCTTTGGATTGATGCTTTACCTGAATTCGACTCAGCTTGGCGTTCCGCTGGGCATCGCCTACCTCCCTGTCCTGGACAGGGACGACGCGCTGGAAACACTGGGATACGGTTTCGCCACGATCATTCCGGAAGAAGGACGTCCCGGCCGTCACGTCATTCATTACAACGAAACATTCAAGGTTCGGACGCTGCATCAGAATGGCTACCTGTTCATGGTTGGCCCTGATGGCGATGACGCGGCCCTTGATCGGAATTTTCCTGATCCCGACAAAATGAACGCGCGGTTGTCGGCCGAATACGACATCGCCGCGTCACTGCTGATCAAAACGATTCCCATCGGCTTGAAAACAACGGCGCTGTTGCTGTTCAAGAACCAGGCGATTGCCAGTCTGCAGCAACGCGATGACGAACCAGAATCCGTCTACCGCTTGCGACGTGCGAACGGAGAAGGGTGGGTTGACCTGATCGACAAGGTGATGACGCAAGGTGAACAGGCAACCATCGGAGCACGCATGGTTGGCCCAGATCAGCAGGCCTATATCGATCTTGAAATCGCGGGAACACGTGACAGTAAACTGGCCAAACTGTTCGAAAACATGGCCGGCAAACGGACCTATTTCAATAATCTGCTGTCGAACCCGTCGACGTTTACGATGTCTTCCTCGTGGGTGCTGGACGAAAAACAACGCAAGCTGATGGCCATGTTTTTCGACGCCGCCGAACGCGATCTGGGAATTCAAATTGCCAAGGAAGAACTGGCCGGCCTGCCCAAACTGGTCAGCCCGATTTTCAAAACATTCAAGACAACGGCCGACGTGGGGCACTTGGACGCATTCGCGCAGATGACCGGAACCGAGCAGGGCGGATTCGCGTTGCTCGCCGGGGTGAAGCTGGCAAACTCGCGGGAGTTACCGAATCAGCTGACCGATATCCTGCAGTTTCTGATCGAAAATCCCCCCAGTGGAAACGACCTGATCACTCAATTCGAACTGAGCTTCGACGCGATTGATTCATTCCCCGTCCACCGACTGTCGATCACGCCCGACGAAGCCGGAATCCGCATGTTTGGCACCGAGCCGCATCTGTATGTCTATGCAACTCCACAAGCGGTCTGGGTGGCATTCGGCGGCGAAGCCGCTTACGAGGCACTGAAATCCGCGATTGAATCTGTCGCCACACCGACCGATCCGAAACAGTCTCGCAATCGGATTCCGTTTCAGTTCATCACGCACTTCAAGAACTGGCTGACGGTGACCAATGAAAATGATCCCGATGCGGTCAGGTTTACCGAGCGAGCCAATGCGGCGTTCGAATCGGGCGACGATGCTATGAAAATCGAGATCCGTCCGACCGAGCATGGTGTACGCGTGCGGACCGAATTTGAGCCCGGATTTATCGGCTTGATGGGCCGCGGATTTGCCAGCGGGATCGACAACGGATTCTTCAATCGCCCGCCGGGTGGTCGGCGTCGCAATCGAAATCAGGAAAATCAGCCGCCTGCACAGCCAGCACCCGCACAAAACTGATAGAATCGGCTGGTCCTCAGGCTTTGCAAAACATACGATCTGCCCCCGACCCGTTGCGGTGGGGAGTTGATGTTGACTGATGTGGTGAGGTTTCTGATCTCATTTTCTGCAAAGCCAGGTCTGTAAGATTCCGTTCCAGCCACAGAAGACGACAGCATGACGGCGACTGTAACGCGCGCGATTTACCTAATTCGATACGGCTCCGTGCCCGAAGTCGCTCGGTTTCAACTGGATTCAACCGATGAACCCGTTCGAGGAAACTCGGTTGTTGTCGAAACCGATCGTGGTCTGCAACTGGGAACAGTCCTCGAACGGCTGAAACCGAACTTCGATGCCGCCAAGGACGTCGAGACCGAATTCAAATTGCTGCGAACGGCAACGATCGACGATTTACAAGCGGCCCGAGAGCGGACGAGCGAATGCGAAGCCTCGTTCAGCGACTGGTGTGCTCGCATCACGCAGTGGGGCCTGAATCTCGAACTGGTCGATCTGGAATGGACGATCGATCGGCAGAAACTGATCCTGTACGTGCTGTGCGAACGAGGCCCCGATTCAACCAAGCTGGCGCTGCAAGCTGCCGCCGCAGGTTTTGGAGTCATCGAAGTCCAACCCGTCTCGGCCACAGGCCTCGTCACACTACCGCAGTCATCATGCGGCAGTGGCGGAGGAGGCGAGGGCGGATGCGGTTGCCACTGACCCGGTCGCGGGTCGGCGGGATTCGCGATTGAGTTGGGTTCAGAATTATTATGCCGCTCGCGCGTTGTTGCCGGCATGACAGACGCTCATTGTGAGACGCGTTGAGCGATCATTCCTTCGGCGCTGGCCAGGGAACCTACTGCGGCTCAACCGTCCCGGTTGAGTAATGCTCATCTAACGAATCGAGACGACGCATAACGCAAGCAGGAGACTGTGCCACTGGTTGACCGTCTTCGGTCTTGCCGGTACTGCCACAAAGCGGATTGATCACTCGTGCGTGAGCGGACTCCATAGTCGACGTGCATTTCAGTGTAAGAGGCCAAAAACAACATAGCCCACGGCAGAGCGATGCAACGCAAGCTGCGTCGCATCGCCCCGGGTTAGAGACGTAAACCGCCCCAAGCCCTGAATAGGGCGGCACAATCGATAAACCGTTTTCGACGTCTTCGCAAAATCGCTGTCAATTCGCACCAGTCCGAACTCGGTACGCCACCTTACTTCTTCAATTTCTTGTCGAAGTACTCAAACAGCGCTTTGTCGGCCTTCTCCGCGTCGGCACCTTTGAAACCATGACCAGCTCCTTCGAGTGTCAGCAGGTCAGCCTCGACGGTGGCCGCTTTCATTTTGTCGACAATCCACACCGCTTGTTCATGAGCGACGTATTTGTCTTCCGTCCCATGGATGCACAATGTCGGAGCAGCATTCGGAGTGACCCAATAGAGCGGGCTGGCCTGAATATGCAGATCGTGCTTCGTGGACAGGTCGCCACCCAGCCACAGCGGCAGCACTTCATGCGCGTCAACACTTTTGCCGTATGATTTCGTGAAGTCACTGGGACCATAGACGTTGACGACACAGGTCACGTTGCTCGATTGTTCCGGATGTCCACCTGTCCCTTCAAACTGAGGCACATTGGCGGTCACGCCCAGGAACTGAGCCAGATGTCCGCCGGCGGATCCTCCGGTCACACCAATGCGATTGGGATCGACCTTGTAAGCCTTGGCGTTGGCACGCATCCAGCGGACTGCCGCTTTGGTGTCATGCACTGCGGCGGGGAACTTGTATTTCGGAGCTAACCGATACGTGATCGTCGCCGCGACAAAACCACGTTCGGCAAGTTTCACGCACAACCCGTCATAACCATCGCGCTTGCCCGCTCGAAAACCACCACCATGAATACAGATGATGGCCGGGAAGGGCCCGTCACCCGTCTTCGGCCGAGCCAAATTCAACTGCAGGTGCTGGTCATCCGGATTGGTGTATTCAATCCCTTCTTCCCAAATCACCGTGTCAGGAACCTGCGGCGCCGCCAAGGCGTTTACCTGACAAGCCAGCAAACCAAACAATCCCGTAATCAAAGACAGCTTCATCCCGGATTCCCTTTCTTATTTGCCGGTCGCACACGAGAGTGACATCCTTCGAGCAGACAGACTAGCAAAACCCACATCGAATGACCGCCGAGGTCGTCACGTTTTCACCGGACAGTTCAACACTCTAAGATGTCTCGCAATCGCCAGCACCTCAGAGTGAGTCACTGCATTTCACGTTTCAGATGGCTGTAGACAGACATCCGCGGATAGCAAAATTGTGCGATCTGTCTCGCGGCTGGATGGCGTGGCGAGTGGACGCAACAGCGAGTTGGAATCGAGAACCATTGGACGTGGAATAGGGCCGATTGCCGATATGTCGGACGAGTCGACAGATGTAGTATTCGTAGCCCTCGTGGAAGTGGCTCCCCTCGCCGGCTGTCAGCTCGATCCCGCCGACTTCGGCGGCGCGTTTGTGCGATGCTATGTGATGGCGGAAACAGAGACGGATGCAATGGAACGCATTGAAGTGGCCCTGGAGGAAGATCGATTCGGACTGATCGACGTCGAGTGGTGTGTGGATGCAGCGTCTGTTGAATGGGAAACGCCAGACGAACCGACTGCGACAGCAATGATATTCGAAGCCAGAACATCTAACGCCGTCATCTTTGGTGAATTCCACACTTGGCCACCTGAGTGATTCAGCATTCGTTACCTTCAACGGTCGGTGGCCATTGGCCTCACAATTGTGCGGGAAAAGAATTCCGACAAACGGCATTGAAGATGGGTTCATGGTCATTCCGGATGATTCGAGCTCCGCGCGGTGCCGCTGTCCCCAACTATCTGCCATCCGTTCCAGTCGATCCGACCAGCGGAACGGGACTACCACTTCAATACAGGTGTCACGACGCCAAATCCGCGATGGTTTTGCGCGCGGACCACAACGGCCCAGATCTGAAGGGTGGTTCTGAGGAAACCGGTCGAGGCTATCGTATCTACCTCAATAACAATGAGCCTGTTCCGATCGAAGGCCAGTGAAACTCAGGCCGGTCGCAACGAGCATCTCTGGCGGATTTCCGTCAGTGTCTGATCGATCAGCAATTCACCGTTGCGAAAGACGGTTTGTAGTTGGTCGTCTCGAGGATCGTGTGTGGGGACTGTTATCCAGATGGGGCCGGTATCACTGTCGTCTCGAACGAGCTTCAAGCGGCCGGCTTTGGATTTTTTGCCTCTGTCCGTCACTGGCTGTTTGAAGACGTCTCGTTCTTCATTGCCGACCGTGATTGACGAACATTTGAAAGCAAACTTCTGAGTGTCGCGATTCAGCTTTTGAAGCAGTCCGCCACCGCTGCCGAACGCGACGTTGTCTGCCGACCAGCCGGCTTCTTTCATGGCGGTCAGGATGCGTCCGATCATGGCGTAGTCGATACCGTCTCCCTGGATGACTCGGACTTTTGGATGCAGGACTTTGAAACCTTTGGCGTTCGTCGTCGCACCGAATCGCTCACCCAGGATGTTCAGGACTTTGACCACGACTGGCGGCGGGTCACCTGAATCGGGACGGATGACCAGCACACCATCTCGCGCGAGCACCTGATCTTTCAGGACGCCGCCCCAGATGTTTTCGCAGCAATTGAAAATGTCGTAGCTG
>Ga0105238_10003813_pt1 | contig 14974 bp, 16 predicted proteins | sample KBSC34metaG_FD_81526 | JGI IMG/M metagenome (GOLD analysis project Ga0105238, IMG submission 81526) | Corn rhizosphere microbial communities from Kellogg Biological Station, Michigan, USA - KBS C3-4 metaG | ecosystem: Host-associated > Plants > Roots > Rhizosphere > Soil | place: Michigan, USA... | reverse complement strand
TCATGGATCGGCCGTCTCCGCTTCGCCGACGACGTTCGGATCGGCCGCCGGCTCCGGCGGCAGCTTCGGCAACGCGAGCGGATCGGGACCCGGGCCGCCGGTGTACCAGTTCTTGACGTTGTCCGGCGGAATGTCGAGCACGCGCAGCGCGCCCTGCATCACGCCGCTGAACGCCGGCGCAGCGACAGTGCCGCCCATGTACTGCACGATGTCGGTGCCGGTCGCGCCGGAAATGACGATCGCGGCAACGAGCTTCGGATTCGTCGCCGGAACGAAGCCCACAAATACCGAGTTGTAGACGTTGCGGTAGCCGCCGTTGTGCGCGATGTGCGAAGTGCCGGTCTTGCCGGCGGCAAAATAGTTCGGCACCGCGGCTTTCGGCGCGGTCGAGTCCGGCGCGATGACGGTGCGCAGCATCGCCAGGACTTCGTCGGCGATCTTCCTGTCGATGATGCGCTTGCCCTCGTCGCCACCACCCTTGACGAAAGTCGGCGTGTGCAGGACGCCACCAGCGGCGATCGCCGCGTAGGCGCGCGCGAGCTGCAGCGGGGTCACCGAAAATCCGTAGCCATAGGAAATCGTGTCCTGCTCGACCGGCCCCCAGAGTTTGGCGATGCGCAGATTGCCGGGCGATTCGCCGGTGAAGCCCGAACCGGTCGTTTCGCCGAAGCCGAAGCGATGGAACATGTCCCACATCTGATCGCGCGACAGGGTCGAGCCGATCTTCGCCGCGCCGACGTTGGAGGAATGCGTGATCACGCCGGTCACGGTCAGCAGGCCGACGTTGCGGTGGTCGTGGACGACGTGGTCGTAGTGCTGCCAGGTGCCGGGATTGGTATCGACCTTCGAGTCGGGTTTCCACTTGCCGCTTTCCAGCGCGGCGGAAATCGTGACCGCCTTCGCCACCGAACCTGGCTCGACCACGTCGGTCGCCGCGCGATTGCGCATATGGTCGAGCAAATCCTTCGCCGGAATGTTCGGGTTCTGCGAATTCGGATTGAACGAAGGCTGGTTGACCATGGCGAGGATCTCGCCGTTGTTCACGTCCATCACGACGATCGAACCGTAGGCCGCCTTATGGTCCTTGATCGCGGCCATCAGCTCGCGATAGGCGAGGTACTGGATGTTCTTGTCGATCGACAGGGTCAGGTCGCGGCCGGGCTGTGGCGCAACATCGAGGTCGACGTCATAGCTTTCGACCGCGCGCCCGTGCAGGTCGCGGATCACGCTCTTGCTGCCAGGCTTGCCGGCAAGATATTCGTTGAATGCGAGCTCGAGCCCTTCCGAACCGCGGTCGTCGACGTCGGTCTTGCCGAGTATGTGCGCGGTCACCTCGCCGTTCGGATAGAAGCGGCGGAACTCCGGCTGCTTGTCCACGCCCGGAATGCCGAGCTTGAGGATCGCCTCGGCCGCATCGGGGTTGAGATGGCGCACGAGATAGACGAACTGCTTGTCCGCGCGCTGCATGATCTTCTGCGCCAGCGCGTTCGCATCGAGGCCGAGTGCCTTGGCGAGTTCCGGCACGCGGTCCATGTGGTCCTTGAGCGTCGACGGATCGGCCCAGATCGAGGCGACCGGCGTCGACACCGCGAGCGGATTGCCGTTGCGGTCGAAGATCGTGCCGCGCGGCGCATCGATCTTGAGATCGCGCACGTAACGCTGGTCGCCTTGGTCGAGGTAGAAATCTTTGCTTACCCATTGCAGGTCGATCGCGCGCACGATCAGCGCCGTCGCCGCGAGCGCGAGGATCATCAGCACGACGGTAAGACGACGCTTGAGGTTGACCGCAGCTTGGCGCGGCTTCACTTTCGCCGCATCACCCGCGGCAAAATCGAACCAGCGCCTGGCACCGCGCGCCGGCTGGTTTTTCGCCGCGGCCTGCGCGTCGCGCTGCGCGCGCAGCCCCGGCAGATCGAACTGGAACAGTTCGCGCTTGGTCATCGCTTGATCACCACGGTATTCGCCGAACTCGGAGAAATCATGCCGAAGCTCTCGCGCGCGACCTTCTCGATGCCGTTGATTTCCGCCTTCGTCGCGCGCTCGAGTTCGAGCCGGCCGAACTCGTAATTGAGGCGATCGCGCTCCTTGGTCAACTCGTTGTATTCGGTGAACATGCGGCGGCTCTCCTGCCGCGTGTAGACCACGCCGAACGCGCAACCGATCACGCCCGCAAGCAGGACGAGAATGATGGCGTAACCAATTCCGCGCGCGACCCCCATGAACGTAGCCATCAGAGTTTCTCCGCCACGCGCAGCACCGCGCTGCGGGCGCGCGGATTCGCTGCGATTTCCTCGTCGCCCGGCAGTTGCGCGCCGCCGATCGTCTTCAGACGCAGCGTCGCCGCCACGGGAGGCGGCAGGCCGCGGCGCGTCGGCGGCAATTGCGACTCGTCGCGCAGGAAATGCTTCACCGCGCGGTCTTCGAGCGAATGGAAACTGATCACGACGAGGCGCCCGCCCGACTTCAGGCGGTCGGTCGCAGCGCTCAAGCCGCGATCGACCGCGTCGAGCTCGCCGTTGACGTGGATGCGCAACGCCTGGAACGTGCGCGTGGCCGGATGCTTGTTCGCCTCGCGCCGACCGAGCGTGCGTTCGATCAGTTCGGCAAGTTCGAGCGTGCGTGCGATCGGCGCCTCGGCGCGACGCGCGACGATCGCGCGCGCGATGCGCCGACTCATGCGTTCTTCGCCGTACTGCCACAACACGTCCGCAATCTCCCTCTCGTCGGCGCTCGCGAGAAACTGCGCCGCGCTGATTCCCGAACTCGTGTCCATGCGCATGTCGAGCGGCGCGTCAGCGCGGAAGCTGAACCCGCGCGCGGCCTCGTCGAGCTGCGGCGAGGACACGCCCAGATCGAGCAGCACGCCGTCCAGGCCGTCGAGTGTCGCCTCCCAGTCGGCGAGATCGGCGAAGTTGCCGTGACGAATAGCCACGCGCGCGTCATTGCCGAACTCTGCACGCGCATGCGCCACCGCAGTCGGGTCGCGATCCATCAACAGCAACTTCCCCGTCGGCCCAAGCCGGGCCAGGACGGCGCGCGCATGACCGCCGCGGCCGAAGGTTCCATCCAGGTACGTTCCGTTCTCGCGCACACGCAATCCCTGCACCGCTTCGTTCAACATCACCGGCTGATGGGCCGGTCCCGCCGCTGCGCCTTCTTCACTCATCGTCGTTCGGGCGCATGCGGTTGATCCTCTCAAAATGGTCTGCACAACCCCGTCCGCGGGTTGGCAGCCCGCGACGAGTTCAAAACAAGTTCGAACTCGCCTGCGACGGATCAAGCGCATGCGCGCTTGGCCCGCGAGCGAGGCGTCCTGCCTCGCGGAAGCTCTGCATGCGCGCAGAGCTTCCCTCACAGCTTCAAATCCAACATCTCGTCGGAGAGATCGCCCTCGCCAATCGTCTGGCGAATCTTGTTCAGATGCGCCTGCTCACTCCACAGCTCGAACTTCGCGTTCATGCCGAGCAAAATCGCGCGCTTCTCGATCCCGGCGGCCACGCGTTGACTCGCTGGAACCAGGACGCGCGCGGACCCGTCGAGCTCGATCTGCGCGGCCGCGCCCACGAGTTTCAGCTGCAGGTCGCGGTGCACGCGCTTGACGCTCGACAACGCGTTGACCTGGTCGCGCACCTTTTCCCACTCGGCTTGTGGGAACAGCCACAGGCAGCCATGCTCGAACGGGTTGTAGGTGAACACGAGGCGATTCGCGCACGCGGACGCGATCAGGTCGCGATAGGCGGTAGGAAGCGCCAATCGACCCTTGTCGTCCAACGTGACCGCGGTTTCGCCCTGGAACATGATCCGCAATTCCCACTAAAAACCACAAAATCCCACTAGCCGCCACAATATCGACGGCATACAGGGCTGTCAAGGAAAAATTGCTTTGCAGATCAAGGAGAAGCGCAGGAATTTGTGACTATTTCGTGCGCTTTCTGAGGAAGCAACAAAAGGTGATTGAATTCACGCAAGTTTTCCCCAAGGGCCAAAGCTCCCTCGCAGCGGATTTGGTGCCGGCATTGCGCCCAGACACGACCACCATCCGCTCAGTTTGCGCGGAATATACAATTGCAAAAGAATACAAGTATAGAAGTATCCGGAAACGCGGGCGCGACGCACGGCCCGAGGGCCCGTCGCCGCGATCAGTCGGCCACGGTCAGCGCGGCCTTGGCGTACAGCGCCTGATCCAGCCCGATTGCGAAGCGGTCACCCGGCCGCGCGCCAGAGCGAATCTCGACGTACTTGCCGGATAGCGCGCCGAACTGAATGCGCTGGCGGTGCAACTCGTTGCCGCTGAGCAGGTAGATGTCGCGCTCCTTGAACGGCTGGATGTCGTCGGCGCGCTCGACGTAGACCGCCTCGCTGGTCGGGGCGCCCTCGATGTCGCCGGCCAGCGACTCGGCCGCACGCACACCGAACGGCAGCGGTTCGTTCGGCGCGACATCGACCAGGACCGAGTCATCACGCACCTTTGGATCGATGCGTACGACCGTGCCGCGCACCACCTTGCCCTGCACGTAAAGCGTCGCCTTGTTGCCGTGCGCGATCGACGCCGCCTTGGCCTGCGGAATCTTGAGCGCCGCGATCAGGTCGTTGCTGCTCGACACGAGTGCGAGCTTCTCCCCCGGCGACACCGCCTGGCCGAGCTCGACGAACACGTCCTGGATCGGGCCATCGACCGAACTTCGGACCTTGAGCTCCTCGAGTTTCTGCTGCGCCAGCGCGAGACCGTCCTTGGCCTGCTTGAGCGCCTCCTCCTTGATTGCGATGCGCGAAGCGCCGAGATCCTGGGCGAGCGCGACCCGGTCCGCCTGCTCGGCGATCTGCGAGCGCAGGCCGCCGACTTTCGCATCGGCGCGCGCCATGTCGAGTTTCGAGATGATGCCGCGCTCCATCAGCGGACGCAGCGCATCGCGCTCGCGCACCTCGATCGCGAGTCCGCGTTCGAGCTCCTTCTGCCGACTCGATTGCGCCATCGCCTCGATCTTTTCGCTGAGCACGGCTTCCTTGAGATCGAGATTCGCCTTCTCCAGGGCGACGCGCGATGCCTGCGCCTGCTCGGCGAGGCGGCTGTTGCTGAGGCGAAAGACGACATCGCCCTTCTTCACCATCGCCCCGGGGGCGAAAGGAATTTCCTCCACCGTGCCCGAGGTCGGCGAAGCGAGCAGCTTTTTCTCCTTTTCGACGAAAATGCCGGAAGCCGGCACCGGCACGACCAGATCACCCTGCTGCACGAGCACGGTTTCGAAATTGCGGCGCAGGACGAATACGTCATCCGGCTTGCGTTTCCCCGCGAACACCAGCGCAACCGTCGCGGCTAGCGCACACACGCCCAAACCGAGGCCGAGAACCAGGCGGGGGTGACGGGATGCAAAATGAAGGTTCATGCTCTTTCCTGCTGCTGACTGGCTACGGCTGACCGCGCCCGCCGCCATCGCGCCGACCAGATCGGTGCGATGGCGGCTTTCTATGATGGAACTAGCCGAAACGCGCGCACTGTCGCCTGCGAAGCGGATCGACGGCGGCCATTGGATGCCGCCGCGCGCCGGTTAGTTCCCGAACACGCACAGGCGGACAGTCGCCGCGACCGAACACGGCTCCCGTCTTCATTTCACAGACGAGTGCAACCGAGGGTGTCCGCATCGCAATCAGCGACGATTGGTTGCTTCATTGAAAAGGGCGGCCACGAATGGCCGCTTTTTCGACGTTCGCGTTCACGGATGAACGCACAAATAAAGGGAGTCGGCCGATAAGCCGGGTTTTGTCGTTGGACAGTCATTCCTCTAGGCTCACCGTCGCCGATGAGCTCGAGCAACCTACCCGGGAGCGACGCGGGCCGCGCCATGCTCCCCTATTCGGTCTTGCTCCGGGTGGAGTTTACCGTGCCACGCGACGTTGTCCCCGCGCGCGGTGCGCTCTTACCGCACCGTTTCACCCTTACCACGCACCTCGCCACCCTAGTACTGCCGATCCTTCTAATTCGGGACTTGGCCGTTGCGCGCTGCGCGCCCAACGTCAAGTCCGGTCAATCGGCGGTACAGGGGTGACGAGGCCGTTCGGCGGTCTATTCTCTGTTGCACTGGTCGTCGGCTCACGCCGCCCAGGTGTTACCTGGCACCCTGCCCTATGGAGCCCGGACTTTCCTCGAGACGCTTGCGCGCCGCGCGACTGTCTGGCCGACTCCGCTGCGGATTTTAGCCGATCCGGCCCGGGTTTGCCGGTCCGATCCGCCTCACGCGGCCTCGCGCAGCGCCGCCTGCCAATGCGTGCGCAGCTCGCGATTGAAATCCTGCCAGCGCTCTTCGGGGAAAAAGATGCGCGCGCCTTCGTATTCCACGCGCTTGCGCGTGCCGGGAATCGTCTCAGCCAGCCAACGCGACCAAGCCGCGTCGAAATACACGTCATCCGTGCCCCAGACGATCAGTGTCGGTGCGGTGAACGCCTTGAGCCGGCCTTCGATCGCGCGCGTGTGCTTGTTGTCGAACGCGGCGAGGAAACGTTCGAGATCGCGCAGACGCTGCGGGCTGCGCAGGAACGGACGCAGATAGGTTTCGATGTCCGCATCGCCCAGCCGTTCGGGATGCTCGTAAGCCGGACCCAGCGCTTCGGGCGAACGAAAGATGCCCTTGTCCGCAAGCATCGCCTCGAGCGTGTCGCGCAAGCCGCCATCGGCCGCCATCGCCAGAAACGGCTTGAACGCCTCGGGCGGCCAATTGTCGTGCGTGTCGCAGTCGGTCAGGGTCAGGCTGCGTACGCGCTGCGGATGCAATGCGGCGAAGATCTGCGCGATGCCGCCGCCGCTGTCGTTGCCGACGAGATCGACCTGGGCAATGCCGAGCGCATCGAGGAACTGTGCGAGCATGTTCGCGTTCGCGGTCACCGACACGTCCTGCTCGGGCAGGATTTCGGTATCGCCGTGCGCGAGTAAATCGACGGCAATGCAACGGCGCACGTCGGACAATCCGGCGAGCTGGTGGCGCCAGAGATGGCCGTTCAGCAGCACGCCGTGGACGAACAGGGCAACGGGACCGCTGCCCTGTTCGACATAGCCGATCGTGCCGGAAGCCGTGCGCACGCTGCGCCGAGTCGGGGAGGTTTGCGTGCTCATGGCGTCAGCCCTGCTCCTGCGCCGATGCGTGCGCTTCCTTGAGCTTCTGTGCGCATTCATCGCAACACACTTCGACGGTCTTGCCGCCGATCTTGACTTTGATGGGGTTGGCATCGAGCTCGCAGTCGCAAGCCGCACAAGTCTTGGTGGTCATGACATTCTCTCTTCGTTGGCGCCCGACGTCCGGGCAGGTGCATTACGCCACCGCGAGGATTGACCCGCTGTCAGAATCTTTAGCGATTTCGATTCAGGCCGACTTGTGCAACGCGGCCTGGCGAAATTCGGTCGGCGAACGCCCGTAGGTCTGCTGGAACGCGGCGCTGAAGTGGCTGTGGCTGGAGAAGCCCAGATCGAGGCTCAGCGCACTCAGGTCTTCGTACTGCGCGATCAAATCGAGCGCCCGCGCAAGGCGCAGACGCAGCTGATAGCGGTACAGCGGCAGGCCCTCGACCTGCTGGAAACTCTGGGTCAGATAGACCGGCGAAACGCCGACTTCGCCCGCAATGTCGGCCAGCGTCCAGCGCCGCGCGAGGTCGCTGGTCAGCACGAGCTTGGCGCGGTCGACCAGACGCTGGCGCCCGCTGCTGGCCGCCGCCGCGTGCGTCGTGCGCGGTCCGAGGGCGCGCTGCGCGAGCGTCAGCGCAAGGCCTTCGGCTTCGAGCGGCTCGGCGATTCCCGCACGCAAGCTGTGCCGCAACAGCGCAACCAGCGCCTGTGCGCGCGCGTCGATGCGCAGGCGCTGGCGGCGGAAGCGCAACGGTACACCCTCGTGCAGCAGGGCCGGCGGGGCCAGTTCGCGCAACAGGTTTTCATCGACCGCGACAACGAGGCTCGCGTCGCCGCCCTCGACCGGATGGCTGACGCTGTAGCCTTCCTGTGCATTGAACAGCAGCACCTGGCTCGCATCGGCCACCGCCTCGTCGCGGCCGACATGGCGCACGTAGACACCGCGATACGGAAACACCAGATGCGTGCCGCTCGCGCATTCCTCCGCGCTCTTGTGCCGGCAGTTGCCGCGACAGTACACGTCGCGCACGGTGACCGTCGGGGTTTTCAGCAATGTCTGGACGGTGAATTCGGACATGGTGGTGTCGATCTGCGAGGCGGAGCCACTCACGGTCCACGGACGAAGACGCATCCTACAACGCCTTGGGTGAAACACTCGTGATCCGGGCCGTAGTACGCAGTGCGCCTGAACGGCCGCCGATTGGTCGTAGCGAACCGGCCGCGCGAGCTGCCACCGACATCACGCCTTGCTGGTCTTGCCGCGCTGTTCACGCGGATGCGTCGACATCGGCTTCGCAGCTGCGTCTCCGAAATCGATGCGCATCGCATAGCGGCGTTTCGAGGGATGCGTGACTTCCTTGAAGCCGGCCGCCCTGAACGCGCCGACCGCACCGACGTGCAGCTCGCCCCAGGTGATCTCCTCGCCGCGTGTGGCCATCGGATAGCCCTCGATCGCCGCCGCGCCGTGCCGCCGCGCATGGTCGACGGCGGCCGCGGCCAGCGCGTAGCTGATGCCGCGCCGTCGATAGCCGGCGCGCACGACGAAACAGACGACGGCCCAGACCTTCGCGTCCTCCTTGTCCTCGCGCCGCTCCGCCCAAGGCACGGGCGAGTTGCGCAACGGGGCGAACTGGTAGCGCGGACCAAGCCGGCACCAGCCGACCGGATCATCTCCCAGGTAGGCGAGCAAGCCTGGCGCGGCCGGACGGGCTCCGACGATTTCCTCATGCAGAAAATCCCGGCGCAGGTCACGCGGCATGTGCCAATACTCGCGCATCGGCAGGATGGCACGCTGGCATTGGCAGGCCGCCGCACCGCCGCGCTTGCCGAACACCGTCTGCAGATCCATCCATCTCGTCTGGTCGACCGGGACGATCTTCAATGAATCCATCACGCCTCCCGCTACCCCTATGCCGAATACAGCGCCTTGCGCGGCGCGCCGGTGATCTCGGCGGCGAGCTTGGCCGCGCGACTCGGCGGCAGTTCGGCGCTGAGGATCCTGTAGACACGCAGACCCTCGATCAGTTTCGCCGCGTCATCGTCGTCCCCAGCGCCCTTGACGAGCACGACGAATTCGCCGCGCTGCTGGTCGGCGTCGACGGCGACTCGCTGCGCGAGTCCGGCCAGCGTGCCATCGAGCACGGTCTCGAACTGCTTGGTCAGCTCGCGCGCGACCACAGCCTCGCGTTCACCGCCGAATTCCGCGGCGAGGTCGGCGAGCGACTCGACGATGCGATGGCTGGACTCGTAGAAGATCAGCGTGCGCGGATCGGCGCGCAGCACCTGCAAGGCGGCGCGGCGCGCAGCCGACTTCGCCGGCAGAAATCCTTCGAACACGAATCGATCCGACGGCAGACCCGCCGCCGACAACGCCGCGATCGCCGCGCACGCGCCGGGAATCGGCGACACCGGGATCCCCGCCGCGCGCGCCGCGCGCACGAGGCGATAACCGGGATCGCTGACCAGTGGAGTGCCCGCGTCGCTGATCAGCGCGATGTTCGCGCCACCCTGCATGCGCCGCACGAGATCGGCGCTCGCCTCGCGTTCATTGTGTTCGTGCAGGGCGAGCGTACGCGTCGCGATGCCGTGATGGCGCAGCAGCGCCGCGCTGTGGCGCGTGTCTTCGGCGGCGATCAGGTCGACCTGAGCGAGCGTCGCCCGCGCACGCGGGCTCAGGTCGTCGAGATTGCCGATCGGCGTCGCGACGACGAACAGCTTGCCGCCCGCTGCCAGCGGTTTGTCGTCCTGCCTGCTCATGTCGCGCGCCTGTAGTGGGATCGCCGGCTAGTTTAGCCGCCCCGCGCTTCCGCTATCATGCGCGCACACTCGGGACCGACCTTTCATGTATACGACGAGCCGCACCCTGCGCCGCCTCCTTGCCGTCCTCGCCGCCGCCCTGCTGCTCGGCGGCTGCGCCGAACTGCCCGGCAATCGCGACAACGGGCCGGCCGCGAGCGAAGCGGAACAATGGTTCAAGAACGGCGAATTCGATCGCGCCGGCCAGGCCTTCATGGATATTGCCGAAGGCGACCGCGAATATCGCGACCACTACCGTTTGCGCGCCGCCGAAGCGTTTCACGAGGAAGGCAATCTCAACGCAGTCGCCTGGGCGCTCGATGGGGTCAAGGCGCGCCGCCTGCCCGAAGCCGAGCAGCCGCGGCTCGATCTGCTCGAAGCGGAACTCGCGCTGTCGAAGAAGGACGCGCAGCGTGCGCTGACTCTGCTCACGATCGACGAGACGAAGCTGTCGCGCCCGCTTCGCCTGCGCACGCTCGAACTGCGCGCACGCGCGCAGGCGCTTGCCGGCGACCCATTCGCGAGCGCTCGCACGCGTGCCGCACTCAATCCCGCGCTGCAGGGCAAGGACCGCGAGCGCAACGAAACCCAGATCGTCGACACGCTGGCTAGCATCGATGCGGAGATGCTCAAGCAACAGGCTGCCTCGCTGCTGCCTGGCGACGCCTTGCGTGCCTACATCGATCTTGCGTTGCGCCGATCCGGACAGGCGCTCGCGCAGGGCATCGCGCAGCCGGGATTGCCGGTCGGCACGCAGGGCGGCGCGAATGCGATGAACGGCGAAGGCTATCGTCCCGCGCGCGTGATCGCGCTACTGTTGCCGATCGACGGTCAGCTCAAGGCCGTTGCCCAGGCCGTGCGCGACGGCGTGTTCGCCGCCTATTTCTCCGACACGCACACGTCGCGTCCGGAACTGCGCGTGTACGATGCCGGCAACAGCGCCGCCGACGCGATCAGCGCCTACCAGCACGCAGTCGCCGATGGCGCCGATCACGTGATCGGACCGCTGCGCCGCGATGCGGTTTCTGCCGTGTTCGCGCAAAGCCCGCTGACGGCGCCGGTGCTCGCGCTCAACCTGCCCGAACGCGGCGAGGCGCCGCCGCCGGGCAGCGCAGCATTCGGCCTCAATCCCGACACCGAAGGCGCGCAGGCCGCTCAGCACATGCTCGATCGCGGCCTCAACCACGCCGCGATCATCGCTGCAGACAGCGATTGGGCCGAACGTGCCGCGGCCGCATTCCGTGCCCAGTTCGAGGCCGGACAGGGCAGCGTGATCGGCGAATCGCGCCTGAAGGCCGGCGAGCTGAATTTCGCCGCAAACATAAAAAATGCGCTCGCCACATTGCCGACGCAGAGCGCCGCCGCCGGCAACGATGCGGCCAACCCGGCCAACAGCGGCGTGTTCATCAGCATGACACCGCAACAAGCGCGTCTGTTCGTGCCGCAACTCAAGCTCGCCGGCTACGTGAACCTGCCCGTGTTCGCTACCTCGCATCTGTTCGGCGGCCTGACCAATCCGGGCATGGATCGCGATCTCGACGGCGTCGAGTTCTGCGACGCGCCTTGGTTGTTTGATGCGGTAGTCGGGTTGCCGCACCACGGCGACATCGCCAACTCGCTCGAATCCGCGCGCGGCGCCGGTGCGCGCCTGTTCGCAATGGGCATGGATGCCTATGCTCTCGTTCCCTACCTCGAATGGATGAGCCAGCACCACGATGCCTATTTGCCCGGCGCGACCGGTCAGCTCGGCAACGACGGCAGCGGCCGCATCCAGCGCCTGCTGACCTGGGCACGCTTCAGCGAAGGCGTCGCCACACCGGTCAGCGGCAGCCTGCAGGTCGGCGCACCGACGCCCTAGGCGCATGGCGTCGATGAGCGCGCGCGCAATCGGTGAACTCTGGGAAAGCGCGGCGCTCGCCCATCTGCGCAAAGCCGGACTCGAACCCGTCACACGCAACTTCCATTGCCGCTACGGCGAGATCGACCTCGTCATGCTCGATCGGAACGCGCACGACGGAGATGTCCTGATCTTCGTCGAGGTGCGCTACCGCGACGATGCAACGCGCGGCGGCGGCACCGCCTCGGTCGGCGCGACCAAGCAGCGCAAGCTCGTGCAGACCGCGCAGGTGTTCCTGCAGGCGCATGCACGGTTCGCCGACCTGCCTTGTCGTTTCGACGTGATCGGCTGCGCCGGCACGCCGCAACGACCCGTCTTCGAATGGACGCGCAATGCCTTCGAGGCGGTATGAGGACACCGCGCGTTCAGCGCCGAGTCACCGCCCAGGCGCAACCGTACCGCCACCGCCCCGACCCCTTCACCATGAATCGCGCATTGTATAAATTGATACTTCTTCTCGCCCTGGCAACACCGTTGCAAGGCTGCCTGCTCGCTGTGGCCGGCGCGGGCGTGGCCGCCGGAGTCGGCGTGGCGCACGATCGCCGCGATGCCGGCACCGTGCTCGCCGACCGCCGCCTCGCGTTGAACGCAAGCGATGCGATCAACCGCGACAAGGCTTTCGTCAACGACGACAACTTCGTCCACACGGTCGTCTACAACGGCAGCCTGTTGCTCTGCGGCCAATTGCGCAGCGCGGAGCTCAAGCAGCGCGCGCAAGCGCAGGTCGAGCATCTCGACGGCGTCAAACGCGTGGTCAACGAAATCGAAGTCACCGACGAGCCGATCGGCTTCTGGCGCCGCCGCGCGGACAACACGATGACCGCACGCGTGAAGACCGCGCTGCTCGACATCACCAGCCTCAATGATTTCGACCCGAGTCGGGTCAACGTGACCACGGTCGACAGCGTCGTCTACCTGATGGGCATGGTCAGCCGCGACGAGGCCGATGCCGTCGTCGAAGTCGCGCGCAATGTCACCGGCGTCGCCAAGGTGGTGAAGGTGTTCGAATACACCGACGCCTGACGGTATGTGCGCACTCGTCATCCCCGCGTGCGCGGGAATGACGGGCAGTCGAGCTAAGCAAGATAGTCGTGCACGACTTCGCCGTAGGGCAGAAGCAGATCCGCTTTCAGGTGCACGGCGGAGAGGACCTCGCGCACCGGCAAATCCGCCACCGGCGCGAGCGCATGCGCGAACAGGTCGAGCGCGCCGGGCCCGGTCCACGCGCCCTTGAACTCCTTGCACTGCATCGCATAACGCACCAGCTCGCAGATGCGCGGCGTGCCGTCGACATGCGGCAGGATTTTGAGCAGATAGGCCGGCGCCTCCAGGCTCGCGATCGCCTTGTTGCGATCCATCGGCGCGTACTTGAAGCCCATCGTGCCACGCGCGACGGGCATGTCCGAATAGCGCAGCTCGCCGACGAGCGTATCGCGATGCACCTTGAGCGTCGGCTCGCCGATCTTTTTCGGGAAGCCCCAGAGCTCGCGCCCGCCCGCGGTCGGCGGATGATCGTCGAGGAACATCATGCGCACGTAACCGCCGGGCTCGCCCTTGTACTTGATCGGAATGACCTGGCCCGACTCAGTGTAGTCGCCGAAGCCGGTCGAATCCGGCATGCGGATGAATTCGTACTTCACCACCGGCTCGGTCATCTCGAGCGGCGCCGGGATGATCTTCGCCAGCGCATCGGGGTCGGTGCGATAGGTGATGATCAGGTACTCGCGGTCGACGAACAGATACGGCCCCGGCGGATAGGCCGGGTTGTCGATCGGCATTGCGAACGCGCGCTTGCGGATTTCTTCTTCGGTCATGGGAGGTGCTCTGAAGAAACAGTCGGGAGGTGGTGAGCGCTCGTGATTTTCGCGATCTGCAACGAGCGCAAAGGTGCATCGAACTATCCCACAAGTCTCGTTAAGGCTGCCAGCGCGAGCGCGGCGTAGACGCCGGCGAGAACATCGTCGAGCATTACGCCGAACCCGCCTTTGATGTTGCGGTCCGCCCACGACACCGGCCAGGGTTTGGCAATGTCGAAAAGCCGGAACAAGGCGAATCCCGCCGCAAGCAGCCACCACGCAGACGGCATCCACAGCAGCGGCATCAGTGCGATCCATTGGCCGACGAATTCGTCCCAGACGACGAAACCCGGGTCGTCGACATGCAACCTGTCGACGACGCGCGCACACGCCCACACGCCGAGCGCGAATGCGAACGCGACGCCGGCGAAGTACAACGGCCACGGCAGTTCGCGCAGCGCCAACCAGGGCAGCAGCGCGGCCAGCGAACCCGCGGTGCCGGGCGCGACCGGGCTCAGCCCCGAGCCGAAGCCGCAGGCAATCCACCCGACCGGATCGCGCAGCACTGCTGCGCGTTGGCTTGAGTCGAGCCTCATGGCGAAAAATGCTCCCAGCCCGGACGCGGCGACATCGCGAGGCTGCCGTCCGCAGCGCGTACGCGCACGCCCGGCTCGGCGACGATGCGGCCGATGCGCGTCGCCGCGCAACCGCTGCGCGCAAGATCGTTGAGCAGTTCGGTTGCGATCGCCGGAGCGGCGCTGAAGCACAACTCGTAGTCGTCGCCGCCGGCGAGTTGCAGCGGCACGCGCGCTTCGGCGGCGACAAGGCCCAGCAGCGCCGGCGATGCCGGCAGCGGCGTCAGATCGATTTCCGCACCGACCGCGCTGGCGTGGCAGATATGCCCGAGATCGGCGACGAGGCCGTCCGACACATCGATGCAGGCATGCGCCCGGGCTCGCAACAGCAAGCCTTGCCCTACGCGCGGCGTGGGCCGATTCAGCCTCGCGAGCAGATATTCCTGCGCTTTCCCGGCAACGCCCGGACCTTGCAGGAGCGCCAGGCCCGCCGCCGCATCGCCGAGCGTGCCGGTGACGAACACCGCATCGCCGACTTTCGCGCCACTGCGGCGCAGCGCCAGCGATTCCGGCACGAAGCCGTGCACGGTCACAGTGATGGAAAGCGGCCCCTGCGTCGTGTCGCCGCCGACGAGGGCGAGATCGAATTCGCGCGCGAGCGCGGCAAAGCCATCGGCGAACGCCGCTGTCCACGCGGCATCGGCGTCGGGCAAGGTCAGCGCCAGCGTCGCCCATGCCGGCGTCGCGCCCATCGCGGCGAGATCGCTCAGGTTGACCGCGAGCGACTTCCAGCCGACGT
>Ga0105238_10003808_pt1 | contig 14985 bp, 17 predicted proteins | sample KBSC34metaG_FD_81526 | JGI IMG/M metagenome (GOLD analysis project Ga0105238, IMG submission 81526) | Corn rhizosphere microbial communities from Kellogg Biological Station, Michigan, USA - KBS C3-4 metaG | ecosystem: Host-associated > Plants > Roots > Rhizosphere > Soil | place: Michigan, USA... | reverse complement strand
GAACGCTGATTGGTTTTGAATGTTCCTGTGTGGCTTACGCCGTCGCGCGGATCACCTTCGTGACTTTTTCGATGATCTCGCCGATCTGGTCTTCGGTGATGATCAGGGGCGGGGTCAGCACCAAGGTGTCGCCGGCCACCCGCACCATCAGGTCATTGTCGTGGAAGGCGCTGTTGAGCCCGGCGAAGCCGCGCTTGCCTGGCGCGTCCGCGACCGGCGCGAGATCGATGCCGGCGGTCAGGCCGACGGTGCGGATATCCACGACGTCAGGCTCCTTCCGCAGCGACATCACGGCGTCGGCGAATTTCGGCTCGAGTTCATTCGCACGCTCGAACAGCTTTTCATCGCGGTAGATGTCAAGCGTGGCGAGACCCGCGGCGCAGGCCAGCGGATGGGCCGAGTAGGTGTAGCCATGGGCCAGTTCGACCGCATGTTCCGGGCCGCTCATGAAGGCGTCATGGATGGTGTCGCGCACCAGCACGCCGCCCATCGGCGCCGCGCCATTGGTGATGCCCTTGGCGAAGGTCAGCATGTCAGGCACCACGCCATAGCGTTCGGCGGCAAAGGCATGACCGAGCCGGCCGAAGCCGGTGATCACTTCGTCGAGAATCAGTAGAATGCCGTGTCATTCGGTGATCTCGCGCAGCCGTTTGAGATAGCCCTTGGGCGCGGGCAGCACGCCGGTTGATCCCGCCATCGGCTCGACGATGACGGCTGCGATCGTGGACGCGCCGTGCAGATTGACCAGCCGCTCCAGTTCATCGGCGAAATGCGCGCCATATTCCGGCTCGCCCTTGCTGAAGGCCTGCTTGTCGCGGTCATAGGTGTGGGGCAGATGGTCAACGCCTGAGAGCAGCGTACCGAACATCCGCCGGTTGCCCAAGATGCCGCCGACCGCGGTGCCGCCGAAGCCGACACCATGATAGCCGCGCTCGCGGCCGATCAGCCGGGTGCGCGTCCCCTGGCCCTGGGTCTGGTGATAGGCGATGGCCATCTTGAGTGCGGTATCGGCGGCTTCCGAACCCGAATTGCAAAAGAACACGCGGTCGAGCCCTTTTGGGGCGATGTCGGCGAGCCGGTTCGCCAGTTCGAACGCTTGGGGAATGCCGAACTGGAAGGGCGGCGCGTAGTCCAGCGTTTCGGCCTGCCGGGCGATCGCTTCGGCGATTTCGCGGCGGCCATGTCCGGCATTGGTGCACCACATCCCGGATGCGGCATCGATCAGCTTGCGGCCATCCGTGGTGAAGTAGTGCATTCCCTTGGCACCGGCGAGCAGGCGGGGCGCGCGTTTGAACGCACGGTTGGCCGTGAACGGCATCCAGTAAGCGGCAAGATCGTTCGGTATATTGGCGGACGGCGCGGTGGCTTTGTCCGGCATGGGAACCTCTTGGGATTTTCAAGCAAAATAGCGGCGCAAGGCTATCAGCTTTCCGGCTTGGGCGGAAACGGCTGTGGTGCTGTTGGCAATATCGTGAATGTCTGGCGACGCTTGCGCGATCACAAATCGGCGGCAGCGATCCAGAACACCTCGCCTTCCGAATCTTCGGTGTCGAGCCACAGCAGCGGCAGTTCGGGATAGGCCGCCTCAAGGGCGTCGCGGCACCGGCCGATCTCGCATAATAGCCCACCCTGCGGCGTGAGATGCGCCGGCGCCTGTTCCAGAATCCGGCGTGCCAGATCAATGCCGTCGGATCCGCCGTCGAAGGCCATCGCCGGCTCGGCGCGGCATTCCCTTGGCAAATTCGCCATGCCCTCGGCATCGACGTAAGGCGGATTGCTGATGATGATATCGTAGCGTCGATCGCCGAGCGGCGTGAACAGGTCGCCTCGATAGAGCGTGATCCGATCATCCAGCCCGTAGTCGGCCACGTTGCGCGCCGCGACCTTTATCGCATCGGGCGACAGGTCGACCGCATCGATTGACGCGTGTGGGAAAGCGCGGGCGGCGAGAATCGCGAGGCACCCCGAACCGGTACAGAGGTCGAGCACCCGTCCGACGGCGCCGACATCATCGATCAACGGACTTTCGCCGTCGCTCTCGGCACCAAAGTGCGAGTCCAGGATTTCACCGATGAAGGATCGCGGCACGATGGTCCGCTGGTCGACATAGAAGGGCAGCCCCCGCATATAGATCTTGTTGACGAGGTAGGCGGCCGGTTGGCGGGTCGCGATACGCCGTTCGATCAGCGCGAGAACCTGCTCGGCTTCAAAATGGGTCAGGCGCGCAGTCGCGAAGCTTTCGAATTGCTCTGGACGCAGGTGCAGCGCTTCACCGATCAGGAATGCCGCCTCGGCCACCGGATCGGTTGTGCCGTGGGCAAAGACCAGTTTGGCTTCCTGGAAGCGGCTGACCGCGTAGCGAACGAAATCGAGCAGCGTCTGCAATTCACCGCGGGCGATTTTGGGCCGGCGCGCGCGGCGTTGTTCGCCGGCTGGCTTTGCCGGCGGTCGCCTACCAGCGCTCTTCGCAGTTATCCGGGTTTTGTTCTGGGAGGCTTTGCTGCGTTTGGCCATCAGGGTTTTGCCCAGCGCGCAGTGGCGTCGTCGTCCTCGGTGCGGGCTTCGATCCACGCGCCGCCTGCGGCGTTCTCCTCGCGTTTCCAGAACGGCGCATTGGTCTTCAAATAGTCCATCAGGAATTCCGCTGCCTGAAACGCCGCTTCCCGGTGAGAAGACGCCGTCAGCACCAGCACGATGTTCTCGCCAACGGCGATACGCCCGTGGCGATGGATCACGGTCGCCGCCGTCAGCGGCCATCGGGACAGCGCGGTTTCGGCGTGTCGGGTGATCTCGGCTTCTGCCATTTCAGGATAATGTTCGAGTACCAGGGCCGAGATCGGCCGGTCAGCCTCGCGACCCCGGCAGATGCCGATAAAGCTCACCACCGCGCCGATATCGTCGCGCCCTCGCGTCAGCGCCGCGATTTCGGCGGAGACATCGAAATCAGCTTGCTGGATGCGGACGGTGATCGAGGCTGCCATGGGAAAAGACGGATCAGCCGCCGGTCATGGGCGGGAAAAGCGCGATTTCGCGGGCGCCGGCAATCGCCACGTCCGGCCGGACATGGGCATGATCGATCGCGGCGCGGATGACTTTCGGGTTTTCGAAGGCATGCGCGTAGCCTTCATCCAGGCCCGACAGCCAGCCGATCAGATCGCCGACGGTGTGCACGGAAGCCGGCGGCTCGATGGTTTCCTCCGCCTTGCCCACGCGTTCACGCACCCAGGCGAAATATTTGATCTTCATCCGCCATCCTCTTCGATCAAATGATGGATGCCGGCCCGGAAATAATCCCAGCCGGTGTAGATCGTGAAGATCGCGGACATCCACAACAGCACGATGCCAATCAGCGTGGTTGCGGGAAGGATCTGCTCGCCCGCTTCGCCCGCGATCAAGAAGCCGATGGCAACGAGCTGTATGGTCGTCTTCCATTTGGCGAGCTTGGTGACGGGGACGCTGACTCGGAGCGCGGCCAGATATTCGCGCAGGCCCGAGACCAGGATTTCGCGACACAGGATCACGATGGCGGCCCAGAGTGTCCAGCCGTGGATGCTGTTGTCGGCGGCCAGCATCAGAAGGCAGGAGGCCACCAGCAATTTGTCGGCGATCGGATCGAGCATCCGGCCGAACGCGGATTGCTGGTCCCAGATGCGCGCATAATAGCCATCGAGGTAATCGGTAACGCCGGCCGCCACGAAGACCGCGAGTGCCACCCAGCGCAGCCATAGCGGCTGGTCGAGGATCGACTGGGCATAGACACAGCCGACCACGACCGGAATGGCTGCGATCCGGCCGTAGGTCAGGATATTGGGGAGGGACAGCGAGCTTCTCGCCGCCCCCCGGGTCGTGGCGATATTCATCCGTCGTAACTTATGATTCGAGCACCGCTTCCCTGTCTGACGGGCCTTAAAGGGGTCGCGGCGGATAATGTAGGTCCGCCAGATAGGCGGTACTAGGCCCGAAGGTCAACCGGGCAGCCACGTGACCCATTGAAGCTGGTAATGCCGACTTTCCGAAGTTCGTCAAATCGCGGCACATGGTGCAGGCCCGTCAAACAGGCGGTACTAGGGGTGGAAAAACTCGAAAATCCGCCGGGCGCTTTCGGCGCTGACGCCTGGAACCTTGCCAAGATCGGCAATCGAGGCCCGTTCGATTTCCTTCAGCGTTCCGAAATGATGCAGCAAGGCACGTTTGCGTGAGGGACCAATCCCGGGAATTTCCTGCAAGCCTGCCTCGCGGATGTCCTTCTTGCGCAGCTTGCGATGGGAACCGATCACAAAGCGATGCGCCTCATCGCGCAGCCGCTGGATGAAATACAATACGGGGTCGCGCGGCTCGAGCTTGAGCGGTTCGCGGCCCGGCATGAACAGGGTTTCGCGTCCGGCGTCCCGGTCGGGCCCCTTGGCGACCGCCATCAGCGTGATCTCCGACAGACCGAGCGCTTCCAGACATTCACGCGCCGCGTTGAGCTGGCCGCGTCCGCCATCGATGATCACCAGATCGGGCCATTGCGGAAAGGAATCATCGTCGGCGACTTTGACCGGCTGCGCTTCTTTTGCGACGTCCTTGTCAGTTTCCCTGCTCTGGTTGGCCAGCCGTTTGAAACGCCGCTGCAGCACTTCGCGCATCATGGCGTAGTCATCGCCCGGGGTTAGACCTTCTGATTTGATGTTGAACTTGCGGTACTGGTTCTTCACAAAACCGTCCGGACCGGCGACGATCATGGCGCCGACCGCGTTCGTGCCCTGGATATGGCTGTTGTCATAGACCTCGATCCGGCGGGGGAGCTGCGGCAGCCCGAGCGTAGCGACCAGCCCCTGTAACAGCCGCGCCTGGGTGGCGGTGTCGGCAAGGCGGCGGCCCAGCGCCTCGCGGGCATTGGTAAGGGCGTGGGCGGTCAATTCCTTCTTCTCGCCCCGCTGCGGCGCCGTCACTTCCACCTTGAAGCCCGCCTTGATCGACAAGGCCTCGGCGATCAACGCGCTTTCCTCAAGCGCATGCGACAACAGGATGAGCCGCGGCGGCGGCTTGTCGTCGTAGAACTGGGCCACGAAAGCAGCGAGCACTTCTTCCGGTGTGAACGACTTCTCCGCGCGCGGGAAATAGGCGCGGTTGCCCCAATTCTGCCCGGTGCGGAAGAAGAAGACCTCGACGCAGGAATAGCCGCCCTCCTGATGGATGGCGAACACGTCGGCCTCCTCGAGGCTGCGCGGATTGATGCCCTGCTGGGACTGGATCGCCGACAGCGCCGCAAGCCGGTCGCGGTACAGTGCGGCTCGCTCGAAAGCGAGTTCAGCCGAGGCCTTTTCCATTTCCACGGCGAGTTCCTGCTTCACCGTGCGGCTGCGGCCCGAGAGGAACTCGGTGGCTTCGCGCACCAGCTCCGAATAACCCGGAAAGTCGATCTCGCCGGTGCAGGGGCCCGCGCAGCGGCGGATCTGGTAGAGCAGGCAGGGCCGCGTCCGGCTCTCGAAAAAACCGTCGGTGCAGGAGCGGATCAGGAACGCGCGCTGCAAGGCGGTAATGGTGCGATTGACCGCGCCTGCCGAAGCGAATGGCCCGAAATAGCGGCCGGGTCGGGATTGCGCCCCGCGATGCTTGAGGATCTGCGGCGCCCAATGGTCACCGGTGATCAGAATATACGGAAAGGATTTATCGTCCCGGAGTTGGACGTTGAAGCGCGGCCGCAGCTGCTTGATGAGGTTAGCTTCGAGCAACAGCGCTTCGGTCTCGGTCGGGGTCGAAACGATCTCCACGACCGTCGTCACCGCGATCATGCGCAGGATGCGCGCCGGCAAAGGCGCGCCGGGGCGGGCATAGGAGGCGAGACGCTTGCGGACATTCTTTGCCTTGCCGACATAGAGCACATCGCCCGCAGCGTTCAGCATCCGGTAAACACCGGGCGAGGTTGGCGCGAGCCGCACCGCTCCTTCGATTGCGGCGTGCCCGGTGGCCAATGGTCCGGCCGATACGGGCTCGTTTGTATCCTCGCTCCATTCTGGCAGCCGGCCGTCATCGTCCTCGTCGGCCGTCGTCATCGCCGGATCGAGATCGGCCGGCTCACCGGGTGGCAAATCGGAGCCCGTTGTCGATGCGTGGGGTCGACGCGGATCCACCGCGCGGGCGTCCGCAGGGGTGGATTTTCCTGCGGGTTTGCCGGGGATGTCGTCGGTATCTCGGTTCATTGACGTTGAATCTAGGCGTTGGCGTGCGGTCGTACCAGCCGCTGAAGGCGCCGCCTGTGCGGATCAAGAACGGACCTTCACGGAAGGCGGCTTTGCGACGGTAACGCATCCTTAAGAATGCCAAGCGGCCGATTTGAGGGCTTAACAACCCCTTAACTTAAAACTCTCGATAAATCTTCCCAAGAAAAAGCGGAATTCCGTAACCATACGGCCTCGCCTCGCGCGTCGAGAGCCGGCCGGATTTCGCCAGTTCGCGTTGAGGAGAGTGAGAGATGAAAAAGATCGTTTCGGGCGCCGTCGCCCTGATCGCCGCCGGATGGTCGATTTCGGCAGAAGCCGCCGATCTCGGCTATGGACAACGCGCTCCCTATGCCTACACCGTCAATCAGCCGCTCAATGCCTATAGCTGGGCCGGTCCCTATCTCGGTGGCAATATCGGCTATAACTGGGGTTCGGTTTCCAACAACCCGACCAGCCCGTCCGGTTTCGCCGGCGGCGTGCAGGCGGGCTATAACTGGCAGAACGGCCCGTGGGTATTCGGCCTCGAAGGAGACATCCAGGCAACCGGCGCCGATGACACGTTCGCGCCGTGGAAGTTCTCCAATCCCTGGTTCGGAACCGTGCGCGGCCGTGGCGGCTATTCCTTCAACAACGTGCTGTTCTACGGCACTGGCGGTCTGGCGTTCGGCGAATTGCGGGGCGAGACATTCGGCCTTTCGGAGACCCACACCAATGCGGGGTGGACGGCGGGCGTTGGCGCCGAATTCGGCTTTGCGCCGCAATGGAGCGCCAAGGTGGAATATCTCTATGTCGATCTCGCCAACAGCACGTTCACCATCACGGGCGTGCCGAACGGCTATCAGTTCAACGTGCTGCGCGCCGGCGTGAACTATCACTTCTAGAGCCATTCAGGCCTGATCGCCTTCAGGTCTGATGCCAACCACGATCGCTGTTGACGCGTTTTCGTTGCGCGAACCGGGGCCCCCTTTTTCGCTCGAAAACGCTGATCGGCTGTAACCAAGAAAATCTGCGATCTCACTCCCGGCCGCTCGCGGCCGGGTTTTTCGCTTTCAGGAGGAGATCACCAGGTTCACTGCCTTCGGTCCCTTGCCCTTCTTGTCGGGCTCGACCTCGAAGGTGATGCGCTGGCCTTCGGCAAGGTCCTTCAGGCCGGCCCGCTCCACGGCCGTGATGTGGACGAAAACATCACGGCCGCCATCGTCCGGCTTAATGAAGCCATAGCCGCGTTCACCGTTAAAAAATTTCACCGTACCCGTCATGGCCATCGGGAAATCCTCCCCCGTGCTGTTCCGCCGCATCGCGTCCTTGCGCTACGGCAAGACCGGACATCACCGCCGGAAAGCTTGGCCACTTTTGCGAGCCGGCAACTTTAAGCCGGTTCCTCAATCCACGAGGCCTTGTCACTCCGCCGCTACCATTTTCGGGAAGCGGAACGTAAAGCCAGTCCGAATGAGCGAAGCATAATACGGTTCCCCGCAACTTGACTACGGTGCAAATCGGCCTTTCGAAGCCCGCGTGCGCTAAGGGGTGTCCAGCCTGAACCGCGCCGCGCCCCCCTGGCCAAGCGGCTTTGTCAGTTCGGGCAGGAGGATCTTGAGATCTGCGGCCAGTCTCCACGGCGGGTTGACCAGCAGAAGCCCGGTGGACGTCAGCCCGGATTCGGCGTTTTGGGGCGCAACACTGAATTCAAGGCGCAGGCAGCTTCCCGTCGGCACCGCAGCGCGGGCTGCCGCGGCAATGCGCTGGGCCAGCTCCTCGGTGACGCGTCGGCTTTTGACCGGATACCAGACCAGATAGCAGCCGGTCGGCCATTTGCCGAATGCCTCTGCGAATCGTGAGGCGAGCGTTTCGAATTCGTCCTTTTTCTCGAAAGGCGGATCGATCACGACCAGACCGCGCCGCTCCTTAGGAGGGACGAAAGCCGGCAGCGCCATCCAGCCATCGAGGTCGACGACCCGCGCCTGGCTGTCACGACGCAGCGCATCGATGAGCTGCCGCCGCGCGCGGGGCTCGATCTCGCAGGCCACGAGGCGGTCGTCGGGTCGCAACAGGGCGCGGGCGATCAGGGGCGAACCCGGATAGGTGACAAGCTTTCCCGTCGCGTTGAAGGCCCTGACAATGTCGAGATAGGGCAGGATCAATGGCAGCGCCTGTTCGGAAAAGCGCGCTTGCATCAGGCGCGCGATGCCGGTCAGCCATTCGCCGCCGCGCTGCGCGTCTTCGCCGGTCAAGTCATAGAGCCCGGCGCCAGCGTGGCTGTCGATCACCCGGAACGCTGCCGGCTTCTCCCGCAAGTGAAGGAGAATGCGCACCAGCACCAGGTGCTTGATCACGTCGGCAAAGCCCCCGGCGTGAAAGGCGTGGCGATAATTCATGCCTGCGTGCGTATCACGCCATTCCGGCGGGCGAAATGCGGCTTTGCGCGCTGTCTAAAAACGCACCCTCAGCCGCCGCGGATCGGCGGCATGGTTACCTGATCGCGCCGGCAGGCGCGGCGGTCGATCTCCTCGCAGGCCCGAAACTGCAGATCCTTGCTCATGCAGATTCGCACCTCGCTCAGCCTTGTCTTGTCGCAGGTAACCGCGATCGCCGAATGGCTGAGGCCGGGATTGACCTTGATGAAGGCTTCCTCAATGTCATCAGGTGCGACGGTTTTCGGCTCGGACAGCTGCAGGAAGTCTTCGGGGATTTTAACGGCGGCGCGGGCTTTTCGAACCGTTTCGAAATAGGCGCGTGCGCCGAGCCCCGAACAGGTGCCGTGCTTGTCCCACTCATTGAAGATCAGCCCCGGCGCCGGCATCAGGTCCAGCATGGATGAAACGATATTGCGGTTGAGGCGAGGCGAGGGCCGCTGGCAATAATCAGGAAAGCCGCGTTCATATTGCGGCCACAGCCCATGCACGACGAAGGAAAACGGCCGCCCGCCACATTGGATCTCTTGCGAACGGCTGTTGTTGCCACGCTCGGCCGCTTCGGCGCAGAACGACGGTGACCACGATAGCGACAGGACGTAGAAGTCGAACTCGCCGGGCGCGTTCTGACGGCTGTCCTGATGAGTGTCCAGACGGCTGTCCTGGGCCAAGGCGCCGGGTCCGGCTGACGTGACCAAGGCGCCTGCCAACAGAAAGGTCCAAAACAATAGGCGCCAACGCGCCGGGAAACTGCTCATGCCTGCCTCAAATGACGCTCGCCGCCCCGTCCAAACGACAGGACAGGGCAATCGATAGCAGGGGAACGGAACATTTCAAGAACGAAATTGAGGAGTTAACGTGCAGACGTTGCGGGCCTTTCGCATCCAAGCGAAATCAAGAGGTCGCGGACTACTAGACGCTCGGGCGATCAGGGCCGCGCGGCCCGACAGGCGGGATTGTAGGCCCAGTTGCGATCCAGCCCGACGACGCACCATTCGACACCCTGGCCGAAACCGGCAAAGCCACCGTCCTCGATAATCGAGTAATGCACGGTACGTGGTTTGCCGTCGCTGATCATGGCCTCCGCCGAGCAATAACGACGCGGAATGTTGTCGGATTGCCAGGGCCGGAAAGCGGTTTCGCGCACCTGGCCATAGGCCGTGATCCGCAGCGGCGAATTCCAGAAATTGCCTTCCTTCTCGCGGAATTGCGCGGTGATGGTGCCGAGAGCCGATTCGCAAGGGGCTATACGGCCCTCATAACGCGGGCCGAACAATCCGAAATTGAGCTCCATGGGGCTCGCGGCGCGGGCCGCCGGATTCGACAAAGCGAGAAGCCCGGCCGCGAGGACGCCGAGGCTGATTGGTTTCAGGAAGGAGGAAAGGTCGCGCATGGCCGCCCAAAGCAGATCCGTTAGTCTGGACGGTGCCGCGAAGCCCCGGCAAGGTCAAGTGCAGCGCGGCAACACCTGCTGACAAGTCCACCGCGATGCGCTGCCTGTTCTTTTCTTCGCGGCCAAGGGCCGATAGACTCAGGACACCACCGGTTGGGCTGGGTGAGATGGAGCTGATGATGCGAAGATTGCTGGCCGCAGGCCTGGTTCTGATCGGGGGAATGCTGGCCGTGAGCCCCGCACAAGCCCAGTGGGTGCCGGCTTTCAAGGGCAACGACACCGGCGGCATCATCGCCTATTCGCTCACCGCCACGACAGACATCCGCTCGCTCGCGATCGATCACTGCGCCTCCTACGGCAAGGTCGTCAAATTCCTAGGCGTGCAGGCCTACGAAGGCGGCTACATCTCCTTTGCCTGTCGCTGGCTGCCCTATGGCGCCGGCGGTCCAGCGGTGCGTGCCAAATATTGATCTGATCGTTTAAGGGCAGGACTGATGCCGGCCTTCTCGCTTGCACACTCACCCGCGCTTCCTCGTGCGCTGATCCTGAGCGGAGTGGCAGGCGTTCTGCTGGCGCTTGGTTCCGGGCTGGCTGGCGCTGCCGAACTGCCGGTCCGCAAGGCGGGCCTGTGGGAAATGAAGGTATTGCGCGCGGGTTCGCCGATGCCCGAAATGACCATGCAGCACTGTACGGATGCCACCACCGACCGGCAGATGAGCACGGCTTTCTCGCCGATGGGCAAAGAGGTTTGCTCCAAGCAGGATGTCCAGCAGACGACAACCGGCTATGTCTCCGATTCCGTGTGTAGCATAGGTGGCATGTCGATGACGTCGCATGCGGAAATCACCGGCGATTTCAATTCGGCCTATACGGTGAAAACAACCTCGCACAACGAGCATGGCCCTCCCGGCATGCCCCACGATACGTCGATGAGTATCGAGGCGAAGTGGCTCGGCGAGTGCAAGGCCGATCAGAAACCCGGCGACATCGTGATGCCGAACGGCTTCAAGATGAACATCAAGGACATGGAGAAGCTCAAGGCCTTGATGCCGAAGTGACCGCGATTCTGACCGCGCCAGTTTTTTCGAGATAGGATCGGCTGAGCGCGCCGTCCGTCCAGCTAGGCCAACGCTGTCGTTCACACGGGGATGCGCACGCTGGCCCGCAGGCCTCCAAGCGGGCTGTCGCCGAGCGTGATCTCGCCGCCATGGGAGCGGGCGATGTCGCGGGCGATCGCAAGGCCCAATCCGGACCCGCCCTCGTCCTGATTGCGCGCATTGTCGAGCCGCAGGAACGGCTTGAATACCTCCTGGCGCATGGCGAGCGGAATTCCCGGTCCGTCATCGTCAATCGTCACCGTCAGATAGCGGTGGTCGCGATGGCCAGTAATGGCGATGGTTTTGGCGTGCCGGGCGGCGTTGGAAACGAGATTGGCAAGGCAGCGCTTGAAGGCGGCAGGCTTTACGGTGACCACCGGCAATCCGTGGAACGCCACGCTTGCGCAATGGCCGTTGCGCTCGGCATCGCTGCGGAGTTCCTCGAGCGCGACCGTCATGTCGGTCGGCGAGGCCTGCTCGCCGCTGTCGCCGCGGGCAAATGCCAGATAGGCCTCCAGCATGCCGGACATCTCGTCGACGTCCTTGCGCATGCCTTCCAGTTCGGGGCTGTCGCCGATCAGCGCCAGTTCGAGCTTGAAGCGTGTGAGGATGGTGCGCAGGTCGTGGCTGACGCCGGCCAGCATCGCGGTGCGCTGTTCGATCGCGCGCTCGATGCGCGATTTCATCTCCAGAAAGGCCTGAGCCGCGCGCCGCACCTCGCGGGCGCCGCGTGGCCGGAAATTCGGTGCCTCGCGGCCCTTGCCGAAACTTTCAGCGGCATCCGCGAGCCTCAGGATCGGCTTGATCTGGTTGCGCAGGAACAGGACAGCCACGATCAGGAGGATCGAGGAGGTGCCGACCATCCAGAACAGGAAGATTTCCGAGTTTGAGGCATAGGCGGCTCCGCGCTGGGCAAAGATCCGCATCACGGCGTCGTCGAGCTGCACGCGAATCTCAACGAGGTTGGAGCGGCCGACGGTATCAATCCAGAAGGGACGTCCGATCTGGCGGCCGAGTTGAACCGACAGGCTCTGATCGAGCAGCGAGAAGAACGGCTTCGGCCCGGGCGGTGGCAGATCGCCGAGCGGAAGGAAATCCACCACCAGCCCGAGCCGCTGCTGGGCGATGTTGCGCAACACCGCGCGATCGGCGTCCTGCGGATAACTGCGATAGACGTCGATCAGGCCGGCGATGTCCTGCACAACGGCGGTCGACAGCCGTCGCGTCACCGTATTCCAGTGCCGCTCCATGAACACGAAGGCGACCACCGATTGCAGCACCACCATCGGCACGATCATGATCAGAAGCGCGCGGGCATAAAGGCCGGTCGGCATCCAGCCCTTGAACGCATTGCCCATCCAGCTATTGGCGACCGTGGCCCAGCGCGAGGCGGTGCGGATCATCGTCAGGCCGGTATCGAGCGTGCTCATCGGCGGGGCATCATCTGATCGGAAACAGGGTGTGCGTCATCGCAGTTCATGGCGCAGCCACCAGGCGATAGCCGACACCACGCACGGCCTGCAGAAACAGAGGATTAGCGGGATCGTGCTCGATCTTGCGGCGAAGCCGGTTGATCTGCACGTCGACCGCTCGCTCGTTGACCGTGCCGTTGGCGGTAAGCGCGCTGCGCGATACCGTCTCGCCAGGCGTGAGCGCCAGCAGCCGCAGCATTTCACGTTCGCGATCGGTCAGGTGAATGATCCCATCGCCTTCGCGCAACTCGCCGCGTTCGAGATGAAACAGATACGGCCCGAACGCCACTTGCTCCAGCATCTCCACCGGCGGCGGCGCGGTGCGTTTGAGGATATTGCCGATCCGCAGCACGAGTTCGCGCGGCTCGAACGGCTTGGCGACATAATCGTCGGCGCCAAGTTGCAGGCCCTCGATGCGGCTCTCCGCCTCGTGGCGGGCAGTCAGCATGATGATCGGCACCGATGAAGAGGAGCGGATGAAGCGGGCAAGGTCGAAGCCGCTCTCGCCGGGCATCATCACGTCGAGGATCAGAAGGTCGAAATGCAGGCCCTGCAGTTTGCCACGCGCGTCCTGCGCGCTCAGCGCGGTGGTCACGCGATAGCCTTCGCCCACGAGAAAGCGCGACAACAGATCGCGGATGCGGCGATCGTCATCGACCAGCAGGAGATGAGGCGCATCGTCGGCCGGTCGGCGTGGCGGGCGGTTGGTGGGGGCGAGGATCACGCGATTTCCTTCGGTCTGTCGCTCGATCATTATTCCCGTGGCTTGGCGGCCGCACGCTCGGCGCTGAAGATCGTCTGCAGCACCTTGTCGGGCTCCTCGCGGTCGATCATGGCGCGCAGGAAATCCCGCACGCTCTCGGCGCCGCCCGGGCCGATTTCACGCAGCGCGCGGGTGATGCGCTTGGTCTGCAGCCGGGCCAATTGCGCCACCAGCGCCTCGCCCTTGGCCGTGGCAAAAAGAAGGCGCTGGCGCCGATCGTTGTCGCCGGTTTTCTGGACGATGTAGCCCTCGTCGAGCAGCTGCTTCAGCACGCGCCCCAGAGATTGCTTGGTGATCCGCAGGACATCGAGCAGGTCTGCGACCTTCAGGCCGGGATACCGATAGACGAAATGCATGACCCGGTGATGGGCGCGCCCGAAACCGAACGCCTCCAACTCATGGTCGGCATCGCCCACAAAGTCACGATAGGCAAAGAACAGGAGTTCGATGAAGTCCCATCGCAGATCACTAAGCTCGGGCTCGGCCGCCGATCGAAGCTCCGGCCGGGGCCGCGAGAAATTTATGTCAGCCATATTGACATATCTTGAGGTTCAATGTTACGAAACTCCTGCCAGGGACGAAATAATAGATCGTCTCCGGCGCGTTCGAGGACCGAAAATATCAAAGCGGGCACCCGCCGGCCGCCGTTTGGGGCTGTCGCACGGGTTGCCGCGCCGGCTCTCGGCGACCATACTGGACTTCACCCGCCCACAAAAGCATGTCCTTTGCCGACGGCTCGCGTGGTAACCGACCGCAAGTCGGATTGGAGAGTCCGGTCCAATCAACAGCGCCGCTGGCGCAAGGACGCGAAAGCCGCGTCCATTCGGAGAGAAGAACATGGCGGTTGCGATCGAAAAGTCTGCCCCGACACCGACGGGGGCGAGCCCGGCAACGAGCCTGAAGTTCGAACTGCGCCGCTCGGCACCCCTGACGCCGGCGGCCGAGCGGACGGCGAAACTCGCGGATCCCGGTTTTGGCCGGGTGTTCACCGACCACATGACGGTGATCCGCTACAGCCAGGCCAAGGGCTGGCATGATGCCCATATCGAGTCCCGCGCGAATTTTGCCGTCGATCCGGCGCTGGCGGTGCTGCACTACGCGCAGGAGATTTTCGAAGGCCTGAAGGCGTATAAACGCGAGGACGGCGGGGTGAACCTGTTCCGGCCCGACGCCAATGCGCGGCGTTTCTTTCATTCCGCCGAACGCATGGCGATGGCGCCGCTGCCGGAAGCTCTTTTCATCGATGCGGTGGAAGAACTGGTGCGTATCGACCGCGACTGGATACCGGGCGGCGACGGCAGCCTTTATGTGCGCCCCTTCATGTTCGCAAGTGAAGTCTTTCTCGGTGTCAAACCGTCGGCGGAATACATCTTCGCGGTGATTGCCTCACCGGTGGGATCCTATTTCAAGGGCGGTCCCGCGCCGGTGTCGATCTGGGTGTCGGAGAATTACACCCGCGCGGCGATCGGGGGCACGGGCGCGGTCAAGTGCGGCGGCAATTACGCCGCAAGCCTGCGCGCTCAGGCCGAGGCCATTGAGCGCGGTTGCGACCAGGTGGTGTTCCTGGATGCGCTCGAGCGGCGTTACGTCGAGGAGCTCGGCGGCATGAATGTGTTCTTCGTGTTCGACGATGGTTCGCTGCT
>Ga0105238_10003802_pt1 | contig 15000 bp, 12 predicted proteins | sample KBSC34metaG_FD_81526 | JGI IMG/M metagenome (GOLD analysis project Ga0105238, IMG submission 81526) | Corn rhizosphere microbial communities from Kellogg Biological Station, Michigan, USA - KBS C3-4 metaG | ecosystem: Host-associated > Plants > Roots > Rhizosphere > Soil | place: Michigan, USA... | reverse complement strand
CTGCCAACCGGATCGCCGAGGATCTCCCGGCGGCGCGCCAGCGTCACGAAAGCTTCCTGGACGGCGTCGTCCGCGTCGTAGGCGTCGCGGCACACGCGCCGCCCAAAACGGTAGACGCGATCGTGATACTCGCGCACCAGCGCGGTCAAGGCCGTGTCGTCGCCGCGGGCCGCGGCCCGCCAGGTCGCGTGGCGCTCGGGGGTGGCGGGGCCAGACGTCATGGCCGCCCAGCCGGGCTCGACCGAGCTCCGACCGAGCACGTCGATCGCCCCAGCAACCTGTAGCCAAGGCATTTGCCGAAGATCACCGTGGCCGCCAGGTACACACCGACGCCGCCGAGGGCGAGGACCCGAACCACCAGTGGCAGCGGGGCCGCCACCGCGCACACGAGGGCGACGATCGCCCCCGCCGCGCGCACGACGCGATCAGCGGTGCCCACGTTCCTTCCGGATCCCTGCCCGTTCATGGCTTCCTGACCAATGGACATGCGAACGCCTCCTGGATGAGATGACAGGGCCGGCCAACGCAGCCGACCGCACCCAGAGAAGGCCAGGCGACGCCGAAAGGATTCAGAAGATCGACGTCGACCAGGATTCTCGCGCGAATCAGCTGGCCCGGCGGAGCCTGCCTCAGCGCTCGAACATCTGCGCGGCCGGGACGATCCGGATCGCGTCGGCCGCGATGGGCAGCGGCTCCTTCTCGATCAGCTTGTCCTCCTCCAGCACGGCCGCGGCCGTCCCGCCCGTGTCGTAGGTGATGGGGGTCGGCTGGCCGCTCGCCAGGCGTTCCTTCACCTCGGCGGCCTTCTCCGCGACGATCGCCACCGCGAAGTTGTCCATCTGCAGGTGCTTGCGGATGGCGCGATCGACGTCGGCCTTCTTCATCTTGGGGAGGCGGGCCTTCAGCTCCTTCACCAGATCCTTGCCGTAGACGGCGGCGTCGATGGCGTAGCCGAGCCGGCGCGACACGTCCTGCGTCCACAGGTCCGCGTAGGCCAGCAGGAACTTGCGGGTCGACTGGAACCCCTCCTCGGGGATGCCCTCTTTGATCAGGCGGCGCGTGTAGAAGACCGCCCCGCGCAGCGCGAACAGCGCGTTCTGCGGGGGGACCGGGCGCAACCAGATCTCGAAGTGTTGCTGCCGGCGAGGCACGTTCGGGTGAGGGAACGTCGACCAGCCTTCCTGGATGAAGCTCTCGACGTAGGCATAGTCGCCGTAGTTGAGCCCCCGATCGGCGCGCAGGCGGTTCATCAGCACGCCGTTGAAGGTGCGGTGCTCGCCCAGGTACGACCGCGCCACGGTCAGCGCGTAAAAGTCCGGATCGGCGCGCGTGACGGAGATGGGATAGCCGAGCGAGATGGCGTCGGCGCGCGCCTCTTTCTCGACGATCAGCACCTCGGCGCCCTTTGGCGCCTTGGCCTTGGGCAGCTTCGGCATCGCCGCGGGCGACCCCTTGGCGGGCAGCGAGGCGAAGCGCGCCGCGAACGCCTCGGCGAACCCGTCCGGGTAACCGCCGGCCACCCCGACGATCATGCGGTCGCGCGTGAAGTGAGTGGCGTAGAAGCTCTTGACGTCCTCGAGCGTGATGGCGCCGAGACCGACCGCGGTGCCCGGCGTGGGGTGACCGTAAGGATGCCCGGCGTACATCAGGTCGCGGAAGGCGTGCTTGCCCAGCTCCTCGTCGTCGTTCCCGCGCAGCGTCTTGGTCACGTAGTCGAGCGCGTTCTGACGGTGCCGGGTGAAGTCGTCCTCGGCGAAGCGCGGCTCCAGGATCTGGGCCGCCAGCAGATCGGCGTAGGCCGCCAGGTTGTCGCGGTGAACGGTCCCCTCGAAGACGATCGACTCGACGTCGCCCACCACCTGGATGCGCGCCGCCAGCGGGTAGAGCGCGTCCAACACCTCGGCGTAGGTGCGCTGGCGGGTGCCGCCCTGCCCGACCACGTCGGACGTGAGCGCCGCCAGCCCTTCCTTGCCGGCCGGATCGTCGGCCGAGCCGACATGGAAGAACACCCGAAGGGCGACCAGCGGGTTGTTGGGCGAGGGCACGGACACCATGCGCGGCGCGCCCTTGGTCTTGCCCGCGGGCTTGGTCGCGGGCGTCGCCGCCGACTTGGGTTGCGCCCCGGCTCCCCCGCCCGCCGTTGCCATCGCCATCATCATCGCGCCGGCCATGATCGCACTCTTCCTCCAGGTGCTCGAGCGGGGGGTCATCGGCCGCCCTTGTGGGAGTCGGCGTTGGCGGCGCCGGCCTTGGCGGCCTCCGTCTTCAACGTCACGACGGTGCGGTTCGACGGCGCGAAGTACTGGGCCGCCACCCGCTTGATGTCCGCGGTCGTGACCTTGTCATAGAGCGCGAAGTACGCGTTGATGGCGTCGATCTTGCCGGTCAGCGCGATGAACTGGGCGGCCACGTTGGCGGTCTTGTCGGCCGTCGCCAGCTGAGCCGCGAAGGCGTATTTTACGTGCGACAGGACGTCGCGCAGGGTCTTGTCGTCCACGCCTTCGCGGGCGATCCGCTTCACCTCCTCGCTGATGGCGGCCTCCACGCCGGGCAGATCCTCGGCCTTCTTCACGCGCGCCAGCACGGTGAACAGGTTCGGATCGACGTGCGCCTCGTTGGCGCCCGACAAGGTCTCGACCTTCTGCTCGGTGATGACCAGGCGCTTGTAAAGCGGCGCGCGCTCGGCGAACAGCAGCTCGGCCAGCACGTCCAGCGCGGCCAGATCGACGTTCGTCGTCGAGAACCCGGGCGTGTGGTAGCCCATCAGCAACTGGGGCAGGGTGGCGCCCGCCCACCCGAGCGCCGCGCGCTTCTCGGCGGTCTGGGCGGGCTCGCTGGGAACGACGGGACGGGGGGGACCGCTCTTCCAGCCGCCGTAGTGCTTCTCGATCAGATCCCACGCCACCTCCGTCGCGACGTCACCCACCACGACCAGCGTGACGTTGTCGGGCCGGTAGTACCGATCGAAGAACTGCCGCGAGTAGGCGAATTCGTGCGGCATGTTCTCGATGTCCTTCAGGAAGCCGATGGTCGTGTGCTTGTAGGTGTGGCGCGTGAAGGCGTGGTCGAAGAGCGCCTCGAACATCTTCTGGAACGGATTCGACGCGCCCTTGTTGTACTCCCCGAGCACCGCCCGCGCCTCCTTCTCGAAGTCGGGCTCGCTGTACTTCAGGTTCTGGAAACGATCCGCCTCGATCTCGACGATGCGTGGCAGGGCCGCCTTGCCGGCGAGGATGTGATACACGGTGAGGTCGTCCGAGGTATAGGCGTTGGAGTCCGCGCCGATCTCCTTGATGACGGCGTTGTAGGCCTCCTGCGAATACTTCTCGGTGCCCCGGAACATCATGTGCTCGAAGAAGTGGGCGAAGCCGGACTTGCCCGGCTCGACCTCGTTCCGGCTGCCCGTGCGCACCACCGAGTAGTAGGCGACCAGGCCGGGCGAGTCGTAGTGGACGACGTAGGCCCGCAGCCCGTTGGCGAACACCTTCTGGTCGACCGGGAATGGAAACGCCTCACCACCGGACTGCTTCATGACGTGCTCCTGACTGGGGCTGGGAACGGCCGCGGCGACGGCCGGCACGGCCGAAGCGGCGGCCCGCGCGGACGAGGCGGGCTTGGCGGCGGGTGCGTCGGCGGCGCGGGCCGCGCGACGCGGGAGCGCGCCCGAGCCGGCGGACAGCATCAGCGTCAACGTCAGCGCCGGTCTCAGCTTCCGGCGTGCGAGAAACGGAACCTGCCTCATCGGATCTCCTTGGACGCCGCGTCGGGCGCGCGCGGAGTATAAGCACGGTGCCGCCGCCTCGCGAGATCGGAATCGCCGAGCCCGCCGTCGAGTACAATCACCGCATGCGCCCGGCCGACCGCGCGCGCTCGACGGAGGAAGCCTTCGGGAGCGCCAGCGCCTTCGCCATCTCGGGCCGCCTCGTCGGCTTCGCCGCCGGGGCGGGCGCCGCAGGCGAGCGCGACGGGACCGTATCGATCCGCGACGGCACGATCGCCGCGCTCGTCACGGAGGCGCCGGACGATCGAGGACACGGCCCAGGCGACGCCGGCGCGGGCGCGCCGATCGGCCCGCGGCTGCGCGCCGCCTACGTGGCGCCCGGATTCCTCGATCTGCAGGTCAACGGAGCGTTCGGCCACGAGGTCGGCGCGGACCCGCGCGCCCTGCGTGCGCTGGCGGCGGCCTTGCCGGCGACGGGGGTGACCGCGTTCTTGCCGACGCTGGTCAGCCGGCCCGAGGCCGACTACGCCGCGTGCTTCGCCGCGCTCGACGAGGAGCAGGCGGCCGCCGGCCGCGGTGAGCGCGCCGGCTCCGCCCGCATCCTGGGGCTGCACCTCGAGGGTCCGCTGCTGGCTCCGGCGCGCGCCGGGGCGCACGCGCGCGACGCGATCGACGCGGCCACCGCATCCATGCTCGACCGGCTGGGCGACCCGGCGCGCGTGCGCCTCGTGACGCTGGCGCCCGAGCGGGACGGCGCGCTCGAGCTGATCGGGGCGCTGCGCGCGCGGGGAATCGCCGTCAGCCTGGGACACACCGACGCGACCTTCGAGACGTTCACGGCGGCCGTCGACGCCGGGGCCCGCTTCGCCACGCATGTCTGGAACGCCATGTCCCCGTTGCACCACCGCGCCCCCGGCGCCACGGGCGCGGCGCTGTCCGACGATCGAGTCACGGCGCTGGCCATCGCCGACGGCGTGCACATGCACCCCGCGGTCTTCCGGCTGACGGCACGGGCCAAGGGGGCGCGGCGGCTGGCGCTGGTGACAGACGCGATCGCGGCGGCCGGCCTGGGAGCGAGCGCGAGCGCGCTCGCCGGTCGCCCCGTCACGGTGGACGCGACCAGCGCGCGGCTCGCCGACGGAACGCTCGCCGGCTCGACGCTGACACTCGACCGCGCGGTCCGCAACGCCATGCAGCTCGGGTCGCTCTCGATCGCCGACGCGGTCGAGATGGCCTCGGGCACCCCACGCGCCGCCCTGCTGGGGACGAGCTCGGCCGGCGCCGGAGATCAGCCGGGCGACGGCGCCAGGGACTTCGGGCCCGGTGCTCCTGCCGACCTCGTGCTCCTGGACGCCGATCTCTCCGTGCGGGCGACGTTCGTGGGCGGCCGGCTGGCCTATGTGAAGGACGGAGATGTCGACGCGCTTCGAGCGTGAGATCCGCGAGCAGCCGGCGGCGCTGGCGCGCCTCCTCGCGGGCGGGCGCGCCGCGGTGGACGAGGCGGCGGCCGCCGTCCGGAGGTTCGGCCCGCGGTTCGTGGTCACGGCGGCCCGGGGGAGCTCCGACAACGCCGCCCGCTACGCGAAGTACCTGTTCGGCGCGCGCAACCGATTGGTCGTCAGCCTGGGTGCGCCTTCGCTGATCACGCTGCTGGGCGCGCCGCCCGCGCTTTCGGACGCGCTGGTGCTGGGGATCAGCCAGTCCGGCGAATCCCCCGACATCGTCGCCCTGGTCGAGGAGGGCCGTCGCCAGGGCGCGCTGACGATCGCGCTGTGCAACCGGCCGGAGTCACCGCTCGGACGGGCCGCCGCGCACGTGATCGATCTGTGCGCCGGGCCGGAGCAGGCGGTGGCCGCCAGCAAGAGCTACTCGGCCGAGCTGCTGGCGCTGGCGATGCTGAGCACGGCGATGACCGCCTCCCGGCAGCGCTCGGGAGCGGGCGCCGGGAACGACGACGACGTCGATGCGCGACGCGCGCTCGACGCCATCCCGGAGGCCGTCGAACGCACGCTGGCGCTGGCCACGCCCGACGCGCTGGCGGCGGCCGCCGCCACCGTGGGGCGGGCCGATCGACTCCTGGTGCTCGGACGCAGCTTCCACTTCGCGACGGCCTTCGAGCTGGCGCTGAAGATCAAGGAGACGACCGGCGCCATGGCGGATCCGTACGCCACGCCCGACCTCTTTCACGGGCCGCTCGCCATGGTGGGGCCCGGGCTTCCGGCGGTCGTGGTGGCTCACACCGGCGCCGCCTTCGCCGACGCCCGAGCCGTGCTGGCCGACCTGGCTTCCCGAGGGGCTGCCGTGGTGCCGATCTCCGACGACCCGGCCCTGCGGGCCGCACCCCAGGGACAAGAGCACGCCCTCCTGGCCACGGCGCCCGGCGTCCCGGAGTGGCTGTCGCCCATCACCGCCATCGTGCCCGGTCAGCTGCTGGCGCTGACCCTGGCGGTGGCGCGCGGCCTGGATCCCGATCAGCCGCGCGGGCTCTCCAAGGTCACGCGCACCCGCTAACAGCGGCCAAGCCAGGGAGCCCTGGCCGCGGCCCTAGGCCCCCGGGACGGAGGTCAACCCCCGTTGACCTCCGTCCCCCCCCGGGTTCCACTCCCCACGAAAGACAAGATAGGGCACGAACGGCGAAGAGATTGTTTCGATCACGATCATCTTCGGTAACTGCGGCCCCGCTCGCTTCAAGGGCACCTCCTTCCCTCCCCTCCCCCTCCCCTGGCCCTCAGCTATTCAGCTTGATCAGGCCGCCCTTGACGTCCACCACCGTCTCGCCGTTGATCGACACCATCTTGGCCTTGATGTCGATCTTCCCCTCGGCGATGGTGATCGACGTATCTTCGCCGACCTTCAGGACGATCTGCTCGCCGCTCTCCATGCTCAAGACCTTGCCCACGTAGTCGTTCCTGCCCATCTGGACGTAGATCTCTTGATCGGCGGCGTAGACGTCCAGGATGTGACCGTTCTTGAAGTACTGGGTGACCAGCTGGGTCACCGTCACGTGGTGCTCGTCGAGCAGCTTCACGGTGTCCTTCTTGGTGACGGTGGTCGTGCGGGTCCCGCCCACCGAAATCGTCTCGCTGCCACCAACTGACAGTGATCGGCTGGCCTTCACGTGAACGGTCTGGTTCCGCTCGGCCTGGACGAAGAGCTCTTCCTTACCCTTCAGGTCCTCGAAGCGAATTTCGTTGAAGTTGGAGGGCGTCCCGTTGGGGGTGCTGCGGCTCTTGATGCCACTTTGAGTCTTGTTGTCGGTCAACGTGTACGGCGGCAGATTGACGCCGTTGTAGACGCGGCCGGTAATGAGGGGCCGGTCGGGGTCTCCGTCCAGGAAATCGACGACCACCTCGTGTCCGATGCGCGGGATGTGCATCGCGCCCCACCCGGCGCCCGCCCAGATTTGCGACACGCGGACCCAACACGAGCTGCTCTCGTCCTTCTTGCCGAGCTGGTCCCAGTGAAATTGCACCTTCACCCGCCCGAGCGGGTCGGTCAGGATCTCCTGGCCCTTGGGACCGACGACCGTGGCGGTCTGGGGTCCCTCCATCCTGGGCCGCGGAGTCTCGCTGGGCGCTCGATACTGGTGCTCGTTGCTGAGGCAAGAATACGAGCCCTCGAACGACGGATTGGCGTCGGCGCCGCTCTCGTGCGAGTTGCCGCCGATGTCATAGGAGGCGGATACGACGATGTACTGCTTGTTCTGGTCCTCGCGCGTGTGTCGCGTCAGCTTGAACAAGCCGCCGGTGGTCAGTCCTTGCACCGTACCGTGGGCGTGAGCCAGCTCGAAGTCGGCCTGATGTTCGTCCAGTCGTACCTGGACGTGCTTCGGCCCTTCGCCTGCCTTGACGCTGTCGTCCGCCGTCTCCGGCGACCGAGGGTATTCCCCGGGATAGTCGTAGATCTCGGCGTTGTCGTGGGGATGCTTCTTGGGACGTATGAGCCGGGCCAGCAACCCCGCCCGGGGCCGCGTCGGGTCGAAGTCGGTGCTGCTGTAAGCGCCGGGCCGGATCTGGCACGTCGTTCCCCACGAGCTGAGCGTGTCGTCGAAGTGCTGCGACTCGCCGGGCGGAAAGAATACGACCTCTTCGTAGTCGGGCGTGGGCAGGTGAGCGCTGGCCGAGTCGGCCAGGACGAGGGTGTGCTTGCCGTCGGCGTGCTCGAAGTAATAGTAGATGCCCTCCCGCTCGAGGAGACGGCTGATGAAGTTGAAGTCGCTCTCGCGATACTGCACGCAGTACTCCAGCGTCCGGTACGAATCGCTGAGGGCCACGCGCACGTCTTTGAAGCTCCACTCCTCGAACAGCAGCTTGACGATCTCGAGCACCGTCTTGTTCTGGAACACGCGACAGTTGGAGCCGAGCGACATCAGGTAGGTCCAGGGCCGCAGGACGATTCTATAGCGGGCGAACCGGGTCGAGCCGCCGTCCATCCCGATGCTGGCGACGTAGCCGTTGAAATGGCGCAACCCCGACTTCGGCAGCTCGACCTCGACTGTGACGGGTTGGCCGAGCAAGGCCGGCATGTCCAGGGTTCCGTCATCACTCTCGACGGAGAGGTGGTATTCGAACCCTCGGCTCAGCTTCTCGTGGCCGCTGAAGTGCACGAACCGAAAGACCTGATCACCCAGCGACGTCTTGACCTTGATCGCTCTTGGCACGCGGCAGACCCCTTCCTCGAATGCGCCAGCACCCTATCACGGGTCACCAGAGGTCTATGCGATCGGCGCCACGCGGATCTCTGCATTTTGCAGATCACGCCGAGCGAGAGAGTGGCCGGGATGCGGACGCGTCCGACCACCGGCCGCGCGAACGTGAAAACGGTTCACGCGCAAACGGCGACGCCCGCTCACCCGCCAACTACCACTCACCGAAAGTTCGGCTGAGGCTGGCTGCTCGACTCACCGAGACCCTCGGCCGACTCGCCGTGCGAGATGCGCGCCGCGAGCATCAACAACAGCGTCGAGAGCAGCAGCGCCAGCAACGCCATGACGTTCTTCGACCGCGCCGGATGATGGTGTCGTCGGACCGTATGCGACGGTGTCATGAGGGCCTCCCTTGCCCGGGCCGTTCCTTTCTCGACAGCAAAGAAGCATGGTTCGGGCCAGCACCGGCGCCGTCATCCTCTGCGGACGCCACGCGTTCACGGCCTATTTCGCTCTCTTCAGGCCACCGCCTTTGCGCCGCGTCTCCTGAACGAACCCCATGTTTCGTCAGACCGACACGGGCCGCCGCTTCGGCTGCCCGGTATCGATCGAGGAAGCGGCGGACGCGTGCAGCGCCCTTAGGGGCGTCTGGCGCGCGCTACGGAAACGGCGGCGCTCCGCTGCACGTCGCATCGTAGGCGAACCCGAGATCCTCACATTGCTGGCTGGCTCCGCAGACGAGCGACATGCCCCACACGCAATTCGGGCCCGAGGACGAGCAGGCCTGACCGAGCGTCGAGCCGGTACGACACTTGTAGGACGAGCCGGTCCCGTCGCAATAGTCCGTGCTGGCGCATGCGCTGAACGAAAGGTCCTGGCAGTTTCCTCCCGTGGGCACGATGGCGGCGCAGACGTAGGTGTCGTTCTCTTGCGCCTGGCAATAGAGGCCATCCTCCTCGAAGCACGTGGCGGTCGGGGACCCGGGCGACGTGAACAGATCGAAGACGCAGGTGTCATTCTTGCGGCAATCGCTCGCGCAAGGGTCACCCTTCTTGCCGTGAGCCGGCGTCAGGCACACGCCGGTGGTCGTTGAAAGGTTCGAGTCTCCGGTCCACAGGCAGGTCGTGGCCCGACCGGTGGCCTTGCACTCCCCGGAGCCTCCCATGTTGTTCAGGCCACCCTTGCCGCACGGAGCCCCTTCGCTCTTGGTTCCCACGAACACGCCCCGGCAGGCCAGCTCCAGCGGGCGAAAGGCGCAGGTGGTGGCGGTGTCCTTGTACGCCGCGATGCACGTCGCGAGCGCCGCGTTGTCGATGGTCTCGGTCCCCTTGTCGTAGTAGGCGAGACCGTACAAGCGCGACGAGAACTTGGCCTCGCAGTCGCTCAGCGTGGTCGGCAATCCCTTCTTCATGCAGCAGCTCCGGGCGGCCGCGCAGAAGGCGTTCCCGAGGTCGACCAGCAACGCGCTGGTGCTGGCCGTGCCGCCACCGCCGCCCCCCGAGCCACCGTTCGCGCCCGCGCCGCCGCTCCCCGAGCCGTTGCGGCCACCGGCGGCGATCCCTCCGGCGCCGTTGCGCCCGCCTGCCGAAGAACCCGCCCCGCCATTTCTGCCACCACCCGCCGCTCCCCCGCTGCCGCTCTTGCCGCCGCCGCCGGCCGCGCCGCCGCTCGCGCTGCTGCCGCCCGCCGCGCCGCTGCCGCTTCCACCGGTGCCCGCCGGCATCGCGCCGCCCGCGGCCCCGCCGGCCGCCGTGCCGCCGCCGCCCTGGATGCCGCCGCTGGCCCTCCCCAGCGCGCCCGCCGAGCCGTTCGCCCCGCCACCGGCGATGCTCCCGGCCTGACCGCCGGAACCGCTCGCCCCTCCGCTGCCCGCACCGGAACGGCCCCCCGACGCGGGAGGTGCCCCGCCGCTGCCCGTCGTTCCGCTCGAGCCACCACACCCGAGGAGAGGCATCATCGCCACGATCGTTGCGACGACGAAACCGTGCAGCACCTGTCGGTCGAGCCGCACGCGAGAGACCATCAACGCCCGGCCCAACACCTTTGCCATGGGCGAGATGCTATCCGAGATCTAGAAAACGAGGGCCGGCGCAATCGCGGTTGCGCCGACATGCGGCAGGCCCCCAATCGTTGTGATGGCTGTCGCTTGACGGGGGGGGGGATTCCTGGCGCGCCCAACGTCACCGGGGCGGTTGCTGCGTGGTAGCGTACCGGCGTCATGGCGATCGTCGCGTGCCCCGAATGCAAGGGCCAGGTCTCGTCGGCGGCGTCCGCGTGTCCGCACTGTGGGCACCCGATGGCGGCCAGCGCGGTCTTGCCCCGCGTCGCAGCGGGGCGCCCGGCGGGTCCCGAACAGACACTGTGGGAAGGAGTGCCCTCTATCAAGAGCCTGACGCTGGCGATCGTTTCGACGATGACGTTCGGCCTGGTGGTGACGGCGGCGACGGCGCTCTCTTATCGGCCCGCGCTGCGGTTCATCGCGGGCCTCTCCGACGGCCTGGCCAAGACGGTGGCCGCGGACCAGTCGAGCTTGCGGCTGGCGGTCATCGTCATCGTCGTGGTGATCGTGGGCTGGCGCGTGGCGAAGCTGGCCTGGCGAATCATCGCGCTGCGCAGCCAGCGCTATCGGCTCTCGAATCAGCGGTTGCTGGTGGAGCGGGGCGTCCTGTCCAAGACCATTACCGAGATCGACATGCGGACCGTCGACGAGATCTTGTTCAATCAAGCGCCGCTCGAACGCGTGCTGGGCCTGGGCGACATCGTGCTGATCTCGTCCGAGCCGGGCGGTCGCGGGAACCGCGAGCAGGTGCGGCTGGTCGGCGTGATCGATCCGCGGGCCGTGCGCGAGAAGATCCGCACCGCCGCCTACGAAGCGACCGGCAACCAGGTCTTCATGCGCGCCACCTGAGCGCCGCGCCAGCTAGTGCACGCGCGCGGCGTGCGGGAGATCGCCCAAGATCTCCGCCTCGCGCAGCGCGAGGGCCGCGAGGCGCGCCTCGAGCTCTCCCGCAGGGACCAGCACCTGGCCCAGCTCCAGAAAGATCTCGGCGTGGCGGTCCTCGGCGACCGCCAGCGCTCGATAGAAGGCCGCCAGCTCGCCCTCGCCCGAGCCCTCGAACCCGTCGGCGAGTAGTCCGAGGCGCTCGTGCGAGCGGGCTTCGATGAACGCCGCCACCAGCAACGAATCGAGCAGCCGCTCGGGCTCGCGCCCGCGAACCTCGGCGAGGAGCCCGCGCGCGTAGAGGTTCGGCGTATCGGCTCGGGGGATCCACCCTCGACGCGCCATCAGGACTCCAACCTGAATGACGTGGCTGGTCTCCTCGTGCGCCAGCCGTGACAGCGCCTCGACCGAGCCGCGCCGGTGCGGGTAGCGACGCACCAGCGACAGGGCGTTCTCGGCCGCCTTCCGCTCGCAGTGCAAGTGGTCCGAGAGCAGCGCCGGCAGATCCGCCGTCGCCGCTTGGAACCATCGCGGGTGCGTGCTGCTGATCAACAACGTCCCTGCCTCCCGCGCTGGCCCTCGGCTCCGCGCCTCATGCCGCGGGCGCGGCCAGCTGCCGCAGCACGTACGGCAGGATCCCGCCGTGCTGGTAATACGCCACCTCTTGCGGCGTATCGATCCGCAACACCGTCGCGAACTCGACGACCTTGCCGTCCGCTCGCGTGGCGCGCACCTTGACCTGGCGGCCGGCCGTGAACGCGCCCGCCAGCGCCGCCGGCAACCCCACCGTCTCGAAGATCTCCTCACCCGTGAGGCCCAGCTTCTCGACGTTCTCGCCCGCCTGGAACTGGAGCGGCACGATCCCCATCCCGACCAGGTTGGATCGGTGAATGCGCTCGTAGCTCTCGGCGACGACGAAGCTCACGCCCAGCAGCTTCGGCCCCTTGGCGGCCCAGTCGCGCGAAGACCCGCTGCCGTACTCCTTGCCGGCCAGCACCACCAGCGGAACACCGTCCTTCAGGTACTTCTCGGACGCCTCGAAGATCGACATCAGCGCGCCGTCGGGCAGGTGTCGCGTCACGCCGCCCTCGGTCCCCGGTGCCAGCAGGTTCTTGAGGCGGGTGTTGGCGAACGTGCCCCGCACCATCACCTCGTGGTTCCCGCGCCGCGCGCCGTACGAGTTGAAGTCCTTGGGATCCACGCCGTGCGCGATCAGGTATTTGCCGGCCGGACCGTCCTTCTTGATCGATCCCGCCGGCGAGATGTGATCGGTCGTGACGCTGTCGCCGAGCACGGCGAGCGCGCGCGCCCCCCGGACCTCGCCGACCGCGCCGGGGGCCGGCGGCATACCCTCGAAGTACGGCGGGTGCTTCACGTAAGTCGAGTCGCCGGCCCAGGCGAACGTCTCGCCCTTCGGCACGTCCATCTTGCGCCAGCGCTCGTCGCCCTCGAAGACGACCGCGTAGCTCGACTGGAAGTGCTCGGGCTTGACCGACGCCCCCACGACCGCCGCCACCTCGTCGTTCGAGGGCCAGATGTCCTTGAGGAAAACCGGCGTGCTGTCCGCGCCGATTCCGATCGGCTCCTTGTCGAGCTCGATGTCGATGCGCCCGGCCAGCGCGTAGGCCACGACCAGCGGCGGCGACATCAGGTAGTTCGCGCGCACCTCGGGGTTGATCCGCCCCTCGAAGTTGCGGTTGCCCGAAAGCACGGAGGCGACGACCAGATCGCCCTCGTCGATGGCGGCCGAGATCTCCGACGCCAGCGGTCCCGAGTTCCCGATGCAGGTGGTGCAGCCATAGCCGACCAGGTTGAACTTCAGCTTGTCCAGGTACGGGGTGAGGCCCGCCTCGCGCAGGTACTCGGTGACGACCTTCGAGCCCGGCGCCAGCGACGCCTTGACCCAGGGCTTCACCGAGAGGCCCTTCTCGACGGCCTTCTTGGCCACCAGCCCGGCCGCCACGAGCACGGACGGATTCGAGGTGTTCGTGCAGCTCGTGATGGCCGCGATGACCACCGAACCGTGCTTGAGCTCCGGTGACGACGACGCCTTGGCGGCGGGCGCCGCGGCGTCCTTCTTCTTCGGCTTGATCAGGGAGGGCAGCGCCGCCTCGAACGACTTCTTGGCGCTGAACAACCCCACCCGATCCTGCGGCCGCTTCGGCCCCGCCACGCACGGCTCGACGCTGCCCAGGTCCAGATCCAGCGTGTCGCTGTAGGTCGCGTCCTTGCTGTCGCCGTCGAGGAACAGCCCCTGCTCGCGGGTGTACGCCTCGACCAGCGCGACCTGCTCCTCGCTGCGGCCCGAGAAGCGCAGGTAGCGCAGGGTCTCGCTGTCGACGGGGAAGAAGCCGCACGTCGCCCCGTACTCGGGCGCCATGTTCGCGATCGTCGCGCGGTCGGCCAGGGACAGCGCCCGCACGCCGGGGCCGAAGAACTCCACGAACTTGCCGACCACGCCCTTCTTGCGCAGCTGCTCGGTCACGGTCAGGACCAGGTCGGTCGCCGTCGAGCCCTCGCGCATCTTGCCGTGCAGGCGAAAACCGACGACCTGCGGGATCAGCATCGACGTGGCCTGACCCAGCATGGCCGCCTCGGCCTCGATCCCGCCGACGCCCCACCCCAGAACGCCGAGGCCGTTCACCATGGTGGTGTGCGAGTCGGTGCCGACGACGGAGTCCGGATAGGCGAGGGGCGCCCCACCTCCGTCCGGCACCGCGGTGAACACCACCCTCGCCAGGTACTCGAGGTTCACCTGGTGGACGATACCGGTGTCGGGCGGCACGACCGCGAAGTTGCGGAACGCCGACTGGCCCCAGCGCAGGAACGTGTAACGCTCGCGGTTGCGCTGGAACTCGATGCTGGCGTTCAGCGAGAACGCGTTGGCGTGCCCCGCCTCGTCGACCTGCACCGAGTGATCGATGACCAGCTCGGCCGGCAGGAGCGGATTGATCTTCGTCGGATCGCCGCCCATCCGCTTCATGGCGTCGCGCATGGCGGCCAGGTCCACCACCGTCGGGACACCCGTGAAGTCCTGCAGCAGAACGCGGGCCGGCATGAAGGCGATCTCGGTGGCCGGGGTCGCCTTGGGGTCCCAGGCGCCGAGCGCCCGGATGTCGGCTTCCTTGACCACGCGTCCGTCCTCGAGGCGCAGCAGGTTCTCGAGGAGAATCCGCAACGAGTAAGGCAACCGGGCCGGATCGATGCCCGCCGAGGTCAGAGCGGACAGACGATAGAGCTGGTACTCACGATTGCCGACCTTGAGCGTGGAGCGCGCGCCGAACGAGTTCGCCATGACGCTGATTCATAGGGGGAAAGATGCGCGATGTCGAGAGGTTCGCGCGCTCGGGCGGCGTCTCCTACCGGGTGCGATCCTCACGCGCCATCCATGTTTCCGGATTGCGTCGTGGTTCTTTCAGGCTGGTCGACGGAAGCTGGATCGTGCGACGGGAATCTGAACGAGTCCTCCGGCGACCCAGGCGCCAGAGCGAGCGCAGCGAGCGAGTCCAAGCACACGGGAGGCGCGGCTTCGCCGCGCCGGCGTCGTCGGCCCACGGGGGGAGCTCGTGAGGGGGGCCACCCCCTCACGGCGGGCGAAGCCGCTACGGCAGCCCGAGCATCGATCGCGCCATCGCGGTGTCGGGCGAGACGTGCCCCCGCTTGAACAGGAACAGCTCGTTGTCCCGCTGGGCG
>Ga0105238_10003797_pt1 | contig 15009 bp, 14 predicted proteins | sample KBSC34metaG_FD_81526 | JGI IMG/M metagenome (GOLD analysis project Ga0105238, IMG submission 81526) | Corn rhizosphere microbial communities from Kellogg Biological Station, Michigan, USA - KBS C3-4 metaG | ecosystem: Host-associated > Plants > Roots > Rhizosphere > Soil | place: Michigan, USA... | reverse complement strand
TCGATGGGCCAGGAAACGAACTGATTGACTACTGGGCGGAGGCTCTCCACCTCGCGCTGGCAATCTGGGCACAAGATGATATGGGCTTCGGCCGCAGCAACCTCGCTCGGCGCTAACGCCTGAACTGCGTAGGCGCAGGTTACCTCACTGTGCTCGCAGCCGTTCTGATGGAACGTACTCATGGCTTCGCCCCTTCCGCAGTCAGCCTTCCTCGCAGCTTGTGCAGTCCTGAACGAATGCGCGTCTTGATGGTGCCAAGCGGCTGATTCAGCCGCGCCGCCGCTTCGACGTGCGTAAGCCCGGCGAAGAATGTCGTCTCGATTGCCTGACGTTCGTCAGGCGTTAGCGCCGCCAAGGCCGCGCGCAGTGATTCGCCCTGCTCACGCAACTTGAACACATCGCCCGGATCTACAGCGACCTCAGCCACTGGCTGCACATCGCCGCTATATCTGCGCTTTTTTCGACTCTCAAAGCGCAGGCGGTCGATCGCCCGCGAGCGCGCTTGATTCATGAGCCAGCCGAGCACCGTGCCGTTCGCGGGATCGTAACGCGCCGCGCGCCGCCAGACATCATGAAAGACGTCGATCGTGAGCTCTTCACTGGTTTCCCGGTTGGCCGTGATGCGCATTATTAAAGTGAAGACGATGCGATGCGACCTTTCGTAGAGTGCATGCAGCGCGCGCTGGTCGCCGGCGGCAATCGATTGGACGAGGGTAGCCCAGTCCTGCTCCAACACCGGAGGCTCGCACTTGGCATACAGCACGTCGCCTAGGGTCGCTGGCGCTGTTTGGGTACGTTCTTTGTTCACAGCTTTGTTCTTGGTGGAGACTGCGTGTTAGTCAATCGTATTCCGTCTTCACCTCAAAGTCCGGAGATAGAGCGGGTGGCTGGACCTGCTAGAGTTCGTTCACTCGACATGTTCTTGTTTAACGCGCGCCGGGTGTAGTCATAACGAATCAGATTTTCCAGGTACCAGAGAGCGTGCTCTTTGGTCTTTCTCTGTGGATCGACGAGCGCAAGCTTTTCCCGGGCGACTAGGTATAGGGAGGGATTGCTCTTCCTCGATGCACACCCACCAGAAATCTCTTCCCGCACGAAGAGGCTGAGTCGGAGCGCAAAGCATCCGCGGGGGTTCACTAAATACACATACGAGAAGTCAGTAATGTACTCCTTTTAACGCGCATCATACAACTGAGATGCGCTTCTGTAATTGGGTGATTTAACCCGCCCCTGGGCTGTTTCATCCCATCAAAATTCCGTCATCAAGAAAACTTCATCGAACCGTACGGTGCGCGCACGCCTACTGGCAACACTTGAAGTTGAATACCGGGATGTTACTGGGTGGCATGCTGTGTGCACTATCAATTTCCGATTCCCCCTGACAGTCGAAAGCAATAAAGGTCGCGCCGGACCAAAGTTTGGTTTATCGGCGAGGTTTCTTAACGCGAACTTAACATGAAGGCCCATATCGAGCTTGGACGTGTTTTTGGAAATGGAATTGGTTATCAGACAGATCGTACGCGCTGCCCTACACAACAGTTGAGCAGGCAATGCGGCCTCTCGATCGGTTGCCGGCAGTGACGCCTGAGACTGCGATTATCGAAGCACTGGAGATCATGGATCAGGAGAAGGTGAATGAGTTGCCCATAGCGAAGGACGTAAGGATAGAAGGATTCATTACCGTGGCGGTGTGATGCGGTTGTTGCAGACACGCGCAGCGCTTGAAATGTAGGAGGATGAGAAGAGATGCGAAAGCGAAGGTTGGAAATTGCGATGGTTATCCTGATGACCGTTATGTCTATTCCTGCGTCCGCGCCCAGCATATCTGCCGGCACGCCGCAGGTTAACCCTCGGTTGGTAAGACAGATTCGCCATGAACTGGCGACCCTGCCTTATTACGGTGTTTTTGACTGGCTCGAGTTCGAGGTGAAACCTGATAACACAGTGGTTTTGCGTGGGTACGTGACGCGTCCCACGACGAAATCGGACGCCGAGGCCCGCGTTAAGGAGGTTGATGGCGTTGCCAATGTGGTCAATGAAATTCAGGTATTGCCTCCGTCTCCTCAAGACGATCGCTTGCGGGTAGCTCTCTACCGGCAGCTGTACAACTGGGACTCACCGTTGTTTCGCTACGCTACTCAGGCCATCCCCTCGATTCACATAATCGTCGATCGTGGACGCGCGATACTCAAAGGGATCGTCTCTTCCAAAGCCGACGCGCAGTTGGCCTACGCGCGCGCGAGCAGTGTACCGGGTCTTTTCGAGGTGAAGAATGAGCTGGTGGTCGAAAGCGAATTGCCCAGGTAGGGCCGAAACCTTCTCTGTGGATCTCCAGAGAAGATCAGGGGTTTGACCTCGAACAAGGAGTGACTGTCATGGCTAAAGCTATAGGTATCGATCTCGGTACAACGAATTCAGCAGTAGCAACTATGGAGGGTGATAGCCCAACTGTGATCGTCAACGCCGAAGGCGGGCGCGTCACACCCTCAGTAGTGGCGTTTACAAAAACTGGTGAGCGCCTGGTTGGCCAGGTTGCCAAACGTCAGGCGGCTCTCAATCCCGAGCGGACGATCTATTCAGTCAAACGTTTCATGGGCCGCAAGTACTCGGAAGTAACTGAGGAGCTCAAGAACGTTACCTACAAGGTGGTTCCCGGTCCCAACGATGCCGTCCGGATCGACATCGACGGCAAGCTCTATTCACCGGAAGAAGTCTCTTCCTACATCCTGCGCAAGTTGGCGGACGACGCGGCTCGGTACACCGGTGAGAAAGTCAAAGATGCGGTCATCACCGTGCCCGCTTATTTCAATGATGCGCAACGCCAGGCGACGAAGGACGCGGGTCAGATCGCCGGCTTAAACGTGCTGCGCATCATCAACGAGCCGACTGCCGCGTCGCTAGCCTACGGATTGGATAAGAAGAAGCAAGAAACCATTCTCGTTTTCGATCTCGGCGGCGGCACCTTTGACGTTTCCATCCTGGAGGTGGGCGACGGAGTTTTTGAAGTGAAAAGTACTGCCGGTGATACACACCTCGGCGGCGATGATTTTGATAAGCGTATTGTGGATTGGTTGGCTGAAGAGTTTAAAAAGGACCAGGGGATCGATCTCAGCAAGGACCGACAGGCGTTACAGCGACTGACTGAAGCAGCAGAGAAAGCAAAGATTGAATTGTCGTCCGCGTTGGAAACGGAGATCAATCTTCCGTTCATTACAGCGGATGCAGGTGGCCCCAGGCACTTGCTAATCAAATTGACCCGCTCGAAGTTCGAGCAATTGACGCACGATCTCGTCGAACGATGCTTGAACCCGGTTAAGCAGGCAATCGCCGACGCCAAGCTTAGTGACAAGGATCTCGACGAAGTGATCCTGGTTGGCGGGTCGACGCGCATACCCGCCGTCAAAGAGCTCGTAAGAAGGTTAACGGGCGGCAAGGAGCCGAACCAATCGGTTAACCCGGATGAAGTTGTGGCTATCGGCGCCGCTATTCAAGCCGGCGTACTAACCGGTGAAGTGAAGGATGTGTTGCTGCTCGACGTGACGCCGCTCAGCCTGGGTGTGGAAACGCTGGGTGGGGTGATGACTAAACTTATCGAGCGCAACTCCACGATCCCGACGCGAAAGACAGAAGTCTTCTCGACCGCCGAAGACAATCAATCAGCCGTAGACATACATGTGTTGCAGGGTGAGCGAGAGTTGGCCCGTGACAACCGTACACTGGGGCAGTTTCGGCTTGAGGGCATCGCACCGGCGCCGCGTGGACTTCCGCAAGTCGAAGTCACATTCGATATCGATGCAAATGGCATCTTGAATGTAACAGCGAAAGACATGGCAACGGGTAAAGAACAGAAGATTACGATCAGCGGCTCAACGTCGCTCGACAAGAATGAGATCGATCGAATGATCCGGGATGCTGAACAACATGCGTCAGAAGACAAATCACGCCGCGAACTGATCGAAGCGCGCAACAAGGCAGATTCGTTGGCCTACAGCGTGGAGCGCTCGATCCAGGACCTGGGTGATCGCGTACCGGCGCACGAGCGTGCCCGTGCTGAAGCTTTGATTACCGAAATTCGAAGCGCATTAAAGGATGAATCTACGACGCTGGAGCGTTGGCGACAACTAACCAGCGATTTGCAGCAAGTGTCGCATTCTCTGGCCAGTGCTGCTTACAGCCAGGCCAGTGCCGCTGGCGCCGGCGCAGGCGCTGGTGGCAGTGGTGGAGGCTCGGATCGGGGTGGTGCGGATGACGAAGTCATCGATGCCGAATACACGCCAAAGTAAGGAAGGAGGAATAGGACCCTGGACGTATGGGAATGACCTATTTCTATGGCCAAGAGTAAAGACTATTACGAAGTCCTCGGCATAAAGCGAGATGCAGCTCAAGATCAGATCAAGCAGGCCTATCGCAAACTGGCGCGCAAATTTCATCCCGACTTGAACCCCGGCGACAAGGCTGCCGAAGAGCAGTTCAAGGGATTGCAAGAGGCTTATGACGTACTTTCTGAACCTGAGAATCGAAAGCTTTATGACCAGTATGGCGAGAACTGGCGCGCAGTCAAAGCAGGTGCGGGCGCGCCACCGCCGGGATGGGAAGGGGAGCCACGATCGAGGCGAGGAACAGGACCACGCACAGCCGGAGTCGATTTTGGCGATTTTGGCGATTTTGACTTCAGCAACTTCGGTACCCGCGGTGGTGGAGGGTTCGACATCTTCGAAGAGATGTTTGGCGGGGCGGCCGGAAGAGGCCGAGGCCGGCGAAGTGGTCGCGGCGCCGATGTCGAAGCTGAGCTCGAGTTATCACTGGAAGAAGCGCATCGAGGGGGCCGGCGCACGCTGCAGATGGAGGTGGCTGAGGCCTGCCCGACTTGTGGTGGAACAGGGCTAAAAGATGGGAAGCCTTGCGAGACCTGTGGAGGCGCCGGACAGGTTATACGACCGAAGACGATTGAAGTGAACATCCCGTCCGGCGTGCGTGATGGCTCAACGATACGCCTGGCCGGACAAGGTGGGATCGGCAGTAATGGCAGCGAGCCCGGCGATCTTTATTTGCATATTCACCTCCGTCCGCATCCGGTGTTCACGGTGAAGGGCGACGATCTGGAAGTCGAATTGCCCATTGCGCCATGGGAGGCAGTGCTTGGAGCGAAGGTGGAAGCGCCGACGATCGATGGAAAAGTTGAGTTGACAGTTCCCGCCGGCGCGAGAAGCGGACAGCGCTTACGTTTACGTGGTCAGGGTTTGAATAAGCGTAAAGGCGGTAGAGGTGACGAATATGTGCGCTTAAAAATTGTGGTTCCGAAAGATGTCAACGCCGAAGAACGTCGCTTGTACGAAGAGTTGAGTCGCATCTCGGGATTTAAGCCGCGCAGTTAATGTTTCGGTGAAATTCAAAGATGGCGACCGAGTGAGACTAATTATCTTATCAGGTGGGTGGCAAGAATTATGTGGCCCAGCGATTTTGATCTTGATGAACCATTGACCTTCGATGTTGTTGCCGCGACAGTCGGTGCGAAGCGTACGCTCGTGGCGCGACTCGCGAAGCAGGGATTGATTGAGACGGTCGACAGTGGAACAGATGAACCGTTGCTGCCGCGACGCGTGGTAGTTCACCTTCGTCGCATGCAAAGGCTACGAAGGGACCTGGGTGTTAACTTTGCCGGCGCTGCGGTCATTCTCGACCTGGTAGGACGGATCGAGCAACTGAACCGCGAGTTGGCGGAAATGCACCGGAGGTTGAAATAAACAGTTGCACAGAGAAAAAAATGCGAAGAAGCAGGTAACAAACTAATGGTTGAACGTACCGAAAATGAAAACCCCAACTGTGGGTCAGCGCTGAAAGCAGAAACGACGGCGCCGGACTTTACACTATCTTCCGGTCCCGACGAGAAAGTTTCGCTCAGCGACTTTCGCGGTCGGCCCGTAATCCTCGCTTTCTATCCTGCCGATTGGAGTCCCGTCTGTGGTGATCAGATGGCTCTCTACAATGAGGTACTACCGGAGTTCAAACGGTTCAATGCTGAACTTCTTGGCGTGTCTGTAGACGGCGTGTGGTGTCATCAGGCCTATCGTGAACATCGCAACCTGCATTTCCGCTTGCTCTCCGATTTTGAACCCAAAGGCGAAGTCGCGAGAACCTACGGCGTCTACCGACATGGTGAGGGCGTTACCGAACGCGCTCTCTTCGTGATTGATGGCGAGGGCCGGATTGCCTGGAGCTACGTTTCCCCGATTGAAGTAAATCCAGGCGCCGACGGAATTCTAAATGCACTGGAGAGTTTATCGGGAAAGGAGGTGGCGAATGTCGACAAACGCAACAAGCGCGAGAGCCAAACTAAGTCTGCCAGTCTCTGAGCGCGACCACATCATAGGACCAGAAGATGCGCCGGTCACGTTAGTCGAGTACGGGGATTATGAATGTCCCTATTGTGGCGCCGCGCATTTGATCGTGAAAGAAGTTCAGAAGGTTATGGGCAACAGCCTGCGGTTTGTCTTTCGACACTTTCCGCTCACGCAGATACATCCGCATGCCGAAGTAGCGGCGGAAGCGGCTGAAAGTGCCGGCGCTCAGAATCGTTTTTGGGAAATGCACGATCTCTTGTATGCGAATCAACAGTTGCTAGATCCCGCGCACCTGGTGGGGTTTGCCGAAGAATTAACTCTGGATACTGTGAAATTTGCCCGAGAATTGCGGGACCATGTCCATCACGAGCATGTACGTGAAGATTTCACCAGCGGAGTCAGGAGTGGTGTCAACGGGACGCCTGCTTTCTTCATTAACGGATTCCGTTACGACGGATCCTGGCAGTTCGGTCCATTACTTAAAGCGCTGGAAGACGGCAGTGTCGACGCCAATGCGATCTAGTGTCCGATATCGCTTTAGCTTGTCGTGAGATCAAATTGGTTCAAGGTTGGTTTCGTTGAGTTTAGGGCAGGTGACGACAAGCTGAAGCATATCGGACGTCACCCCCAACCCTTCCTCTCAAAGAATCCCCCCAGGAAAATTCGATCGTCCGGAGGACGTATCTAATGGATATCAATCGGTTGACCGAGAAAGCGCAAGAGGCTTTGCGCGCGGCGCAGAGTGAGGCCACAAGGCTGGGCCATCAACAGATCGACGTCGAGCATCTTCTGTTGGCATTGCTTGACCAGGAAGGTGGCCTCGCGAAGTCGATTCTCGACAAGACTGCGGTAGATGCCGAACTTGTGCGCAGCCGTGTCGAAGCTGAGCTGGCTCGTTTGCCCAAGGTGTCGTCAACCACTGGTGGCGCCGGTGATGTCTATGTCACCGCTCGCCTCAACCGTCTCCTGGTCCAGGCTGAAGACGAAGCAAAGCAGCTTAAGGATGAATATGTTTCGGTTGAGCATCTGTTGTTGGCGATGGTAGAGGACAAGTCTGGAGCGGCCGGCCGCATTCTGGCCGAACTCGGACTCACGCGCGACAAGCTGATGCAGGCGCTGCGACAAGTGCGCGGTTCGCAGCGGGTTACCTCACCAAATCCGGAAGCAACTTATGAAGCGCTCGAACGATACGGGCGCGATCTGACCAAGCTTGCAGCGCAGGGCAAAGTCGATCCAGTTATTGGTCGGGATGAAGAGATCCGGCGCGTAATTCAGGTGCTGTCTCGACGAACGAAGAACAATCCCGTTCTGATTGGCGAGCCGGGTGTGGGGAAGACTGCGATCGTCGAGGGACTGGCGCAGCGCATTGTGCGTGGAGATGTTCCTGAGAGTTTGAAGGATCGGCGTGTCGTTGCGCTCGACATGGGTGCGTTGATCGCGGGAGCGAAATACCGGGGAGAGTTTGAGGAACGACTGAAGGCTGTTCTCAAGGAAGTACAGGAGGCTCAGGGCCAGATCATTCTTTTCATCGATGAACTCCACACGGTGGTGGGCGCCGGAAAGACCGAGGGGTCAATGGATGCCGGCAATCTTTTGAAACCGATGCTCGCCCGCGGCGAGTTGCATTGCATCGGAGCCACCACACTCGATGAATACCGCAGGTACATCGAGAAAGATGCAGCCCTGGAGCGTCGCTTTCAACCTGTTTTTGTCGATGAACCTTCAGTAGAAGACACGATCTCGATCCTGCGAGGTCTGCGCGAACGATATGAGGTCCATCACGGCGTGCGCATCAAAGATTCCGCGCTGGTTGCCGCCGCAGTCCTCTCTCATCGCTACATCGCCGATCGTTTCCTTCCCGACAAAGCCATCGATCTCGTCGACGAAGCCGCGGCTCGGCTGCGCACTGAAATCGAGAGTGTTCCTGTTGAGTTGGATGAAGTACAGCGACGGGTAATGCAGTTAGAGATCGAGCGCGAGGCTCTAAAGAAGGAGAAGGACAAAGCTTCGAAAGACCGTTTGGACAAGCTGGAGAAGGAACTGGCTGATCTCAAAGCTCGAGCCGACGCTCTCCGCTCACAGTGGCAAGTCGAGCGCCAGGGGGTTGAACGTCTACGCAAATTGCGCCAGGAGATAGATCAAACTCGGATTGAGATCGAACAGGCTGAGCGCGCGTACGATCTGAACAAAGCAGCGCAACTGCGTTACGGCAAACTCGCCGATCTGGAGCGACGGCTGCAGTCCGAGGAAGAACTGCTGCAGAAGAAGCAAGGCTCCTCACGTCTGCTCAAGGAAGAAGTTGATGAAGAAGATATCGCAGAGGTAGTGAGCCGATGGACCGGCGTACCAGTTTCAAGACTGATGCAAGGCGAAATCGAAAAGCTCCTGCAACTCGGCGAGCATCTGCACAAGCGCGTGATCGGACAGAACGAGGCGGTAGAGGCAGTTGCCGATGCCGTTATACGTGCTCGATCGGGTTTGAAAGATCCGAGCCGACCAATCGGTTCTTTTATCTTCCTCGGACCAACCGGTGTCGGCAAAACAGAACTCGCTCGCACGCTTGCCGAGTTCATGTTCGACGACGAACGGGCAATGATCCGCATCGATATGTCTGAGTACATGGAGAGGCATGCGGTCTCGCGGCTGATCGGCGCCCCGCCCGGATATGTCGGTTACGAAGAAGGCGGACAACTAACAGAAGCAGTACGACGGCGACCTTACGCGGTGATTCTGTTTGATGAAATCGAAAAGGCCCACCACGACGCCTTCAATGTTCTGCTGCAGATCCTTGATGACGGCCGCTTAACTGATGGTCAGGGGCGCATCGTCGACTTTAAGAACACAGTCATCATCATGACTTCGAACATCGGATCGGACAGGATTCTTGAGTTTAGCGGCAAGACTGATTCAGACGCTTACGATCGCATGAAGGAAGCTGTGTTGACGGAAATGCGCCATCACTTCCGTCCCGAATTTCTGAATCGTGTTGATGAGATCGTGGTTTTCCATTCGCTCACGGAAGAGGATCTCAAAAAGATTCTCCAGGTTCAGCTTGAACGTCTGCGCTCTCGTCTGGCTGAAAGGCACATCAGTATCGAATTGACACCGAGGGCGGAAACTCACCTCGCACGCGAAGGCTATGACCCTGTCTACGGAGCGCGCCCATTAAAACGAGCGATTCAGAAGGAATTGGAGACGCCGCTTGGAAAGCGATTACTGGCTGGCCAGATTAAGGACGGCGATAAAGTGATTGTTGATTGGAAGGACAATCAGTTCACGTTTGAGACGAAAGGAGCCGAGCAACAGCCAGAAGCTCTGGCGGCTAACGTGTGACGTATGGGAAAGCCGGTTCTACTTATCGTCGACAATAACCCGGATCTCTTGAAGCAGATTCAGCGAGACCTCGAGCGAAGGTACGGACGGCGTTATCGAGTTATCACTGCGTCGTCAGGTGAGGAGGCGCTTGCGACGCTGCCTCAGTTGAGGAAAGACAGGCAGCGAGTTGCGGTTGTACTGGCCGACCATAAATTGCGCGACATGGACGGAGTCGAGCTCCTGAAAAAGGCCCGCGCCATATTTGAAGATGCAAAATGCGTCTTGCTCACAGCATTCGATGAGAGTGAAAAAATCATTCAGACACTGAAGGAATTTCGGATCGATGACTATCTGGTCAAGCCATGCCGGCCTCCGGATCATAAGCTCTATCCTGTATTTGACGACCTGATCGCGGATTGGGAATCACGTTTTGACATCGAGAACCTGCGAGTAATCGGGTCACGCTTCTCACCGGAAGCGCACCAGGTTCGCGATTTTCTGGCTCGCAATTGTGTTCCATTCGAGTGGCTTGAGGTTGATCGTGATGAGGAAGCCCGGCGCCTGTTGGGCGATTCTGAAGCGAAGCCTTCAGGCTTGCCAGTGGTCATCTTTCCCGACGGCGCCAAACTTACGCAGCCTACAAACGCCGAGATCGCAAAAAGGATTGGACTGAAGGTGCGTCCGGAAGGCGACTTTTACGACCTCGTGATCGTCGGTGGTGGTCCATCCGGCCTGGCCGCATCGGTTTATGGAGCGAGTGAGGGCCTGCGTACCGTGATGGTCGAACGCGACGCACCGGGAGGCCAGGCGGGATTGAGTTCGATGATCGAAAACTATCTCGGCTTTCCCGCGGGACTGAGCGGCGCTGATTTGGCTCGTCGTGCCGTTGCCCAGGCGAAGAAGTTCGAGGTCGAAATAATTAGTCCGCAGATCGTTACAAGTCTGCGCGTTGAAGGTTCGACTCCGATTGTCACGTTGAGTGATGGTACGCAGCTGAGGAGCCATGTTGTTTTGCTCGCTACCGGGGTTCAATGGCGACGTCTTGATGTGCCGGGGATCGATCGGTTGGTCGGCGCCGGAGTTTATTACGGCGGAACTTTAGCTGAGGCGTTTTTCTGTCGCAACGAAGACATCTACCTCGTTGGCGGCGCAAACTCAGCGGGCCAGGCCGCAGTTTACTTCTCGCGTTATGCGCGCACCGTGACGATGCTTGTGCGCGGCGAGACCCTCGACGAAAGTATGTCGCGCTACCTGATCGATCAGATCAAAAACACGCCGACCATCAAGGTGCGTCTGCGAACCACCGTCGTCGAAGTGCGCGGTGAAGACCGGCTCGAAGCGATCACGATTTTCGATGCAGAGAAGAATCAGAAAGAAACGCTGCCGACTAACGCGCTATTCATTTTTATTGGCGCGCTTCCGCACACCGACTGGCTTGAAAACGTCGTCCGGCGCGATGATCACGGATTCATTCTCACGGGTCCTGATCTTTCGCAAGTCGATGGTAATGGTCATTTCCCCAAAGAATGGCAGCTCAATCGCGACCCTTACTGGCTTGAATCCAGCCAGCCAGGAATCTTCGTGGCCGGAGACGTGCGGCACGGTTCCGTCAAACGTGTGGCAGCCGGCGTTGGCGAAGGCGCGACGGCGGTGCAGTTCATTCATCAGTATCTGGGGTCGGTTGAAAGGTAAGTGATGAATAGCAATGGCGAGCATTCCGGAATTTCTTCGCTGCTAATCGCGACTGATGGTTCCGTCTATGCCGATGTTGCAACCGAGTGTGGCGCCTGGCTCGCAGCTCGGTTGCGCGCTCGGATAACCGTGCTTTACGTGATCGATGCGCGCCGCCTCGCGGGCCATTTCATTAGAAACATTTCGGAGATTCTCGAGAGTTTTCCTTCAGAAGGAATCGCCGACCGAGTGCGCGACTATTACCGCAAGCAAGGGAATGAAGCTCTCAAGCGCGCAGCCAGTATCTGTGAACGCTATCGCGTGACCTGCCAGACCGATCTTCAAACAGGAAATGTCGTGAAGATTGTTGCCGACGCATCGGTCGACGCGGATCTGTTGGTTATAGGTGCGCGGGGCGAGGATGAAGAGTTCGAAACGGGGTTTCTCGGATCAGTAGCCGAGAAACTAGTGCGAAAGGTCAACCGTCCGGTGCTGTTGACGGGTTTACAGTTTCGAGAATTTCGACGGGCTTTGCTGGCTTACGACGGCAGCGCCGCCGCGCGTGAGGCAATGAAAATGCTGGCACGTTTGACCGCCGCCCTGGAAATGGACGTGGATGCAGTGCAAATGGTCGAAGAAGGCGAGTCGACGACGGCGTTGAAAGACGTCGTTTCTTACTTCAAGAATTATCCGGTTCGCTTGAGCACTCATTACCTGACCGGCGACAGCCACGCAGTGATTATCGAGCATGCGAAAGAGATCGGGTGCGATCTGATGGTGATGGGCGCCTACGACAATCGGCTGGCGGACAGCCTGGCGCTTGGAACAACCACGGATTATTTGGTGCGCAACAGTCCTGCACCGGTCCTCGTGCACCACTAAGTGAGATTTTCCCGCTGGCGCGGGTCGGTAGTGAGCCTGGCAAACAACAGAACCGAGCGCGGTAGCGCCGGGTCGTAATTCTGAATCTGAACAAGGAGGAAAGCCATGTTAATCGTGTACACAAGTAGTTGGTGGGCTTTGGTATTGCGAGGTGTCGCGGCGATCGCATTTGGGTTTTTGGCATTTGCTTGGCCACAGATCACCCTGACCGCCCTCGTGTTCCTTTGGGGTGCGTACGCGTTGGTAGACGGCGTGTTAGCAATTGCTGCAGGCATTAAATCTCACGGCGAGAGCAAACGTTGGTGGGTTCTGTTACTTGAAGGAATCCTCGGTGTGGCCGCTGGACTAGTCGCCTTTTTCATACCGGCGATTACCGCGCTGGTCCTACTGATCGTGATCGCCGCGTGGGCAATCGTAACCGGCGCTTTCGAAATCGCAGCGGCGATCCAGTTGCGCAAATACATTAAGGGAGAGTGGCTGCTGGCGTTGGCCGGCGTGGCTTCCATATTGTTTGGTCTCGCCTTGCTTTTCAATCCCGCCGCTGGGGCGCTCGCGTTGGTCTGGCTCATCGGAGCGTACGCGATCGTGTTTGGCGTTCTGATGATAATCCTGGGTGTGAGACTGCACAGCATGGTGAGATCCGCTGATCGGATGTCACCGCACGCGGTGTAAGGTTGCCGGTGATCAGCAACTCATGATCGGAAAAAGGGAAATGATGAGAGCGATGAAGTTCATAACTGACCACGGAACGCGCGTCGGGATTTTGTTGAGTGTGACAATCCTCAGTTGCTTATTGTGGGCGTGCAATCGGCAGGATGGTCGGACCGTTCGCCTAACTTCAACTTCGGACCCGGCAGTCAACAACCCGGCCGGCACGGCGACACCGGCTTCAACCAGCCCTTCTGCCGGGCCAACCATGTCCTACGCCGACGTGGTGAGCAAAGCGGCGCCGGCGGTGGTAACGATTCATTCGCAAATGCGAGTTCGACAGCCGCAGCAATATCCATTTGGGAACGATCCGTTCTTTCGGGAGTTCTTCGGCGAACGTATTCCACAGCAAGCGCCTGAACGGCGGCCAGAAGGATTAGGTTCGGGCGTGATCGTCGGTCAGAACGGTTATGTTTTGACAAACCATCATGTCATTGATGGGGCCGATCGAATCAAGGTGGATTTGAATGACAATCGCACACTCGAGGCTAAAGTTGTCGGCTCCGATCCCCCAAGCGATCTGGCGGTACTGAAAATCGAGGCTACTGGCTTGCCAGTGCTGGCGTTGGGCGATTCAGATCGCACTCGAGTCGGCGACGTAGTGCTTGCCATAGGAAACCCTCTGGGCGTAGGTCAGACCGTTACCATGGGGATCATCAGCGCGAAGGGCCGGCAGACAGGGCTGAGCAATGGCAGCTTTGAAGATTTTCTGCAGACCGACGCACCGATCAATCAAGGTAATTCAGGCGGGGCCTTAGTCAGTACCAACAACGAGCTGGTCGGTATCAACTCGCAAATCCTTTCACCGTCGGGAGGCAGCATCGGGTTGGGATTTGCGATCCCCTCAAACATGGCCCGCAGCGTGATGGATCAATTGATCAATACAGGCAAAGTAAGGCGTGGGCAACTTGGGATCACCGTGCTTAAGATCCCTTCGGAAGAAGCGTCGAAGTTGGGTGTCGATCAGGGCCCTGGAGTGGTGGTTTATCAGGTTCAACCTGGAAGTGCCGCTGATAGGGCTGGGCTTCGCAGGGGGGACGTTATCACTGCGCTCAATGGAACGGCTGTTAACGATCAAAACTCGTTTCGAAACATGATCGCCGGCGCCGCTCCAGGGTCGGAGGTAACGCTCACCGTCAAGCGCGACGGAAGAGAGCAACAGGTGCGTGCGACCCTCGACGAATTCACCCCGCAGGCTGAACAGCCAGGCAGATAAGCATAAGAGGAGGAGAAAATGGCGGGTTTTATTGAGCGAGAGCGATGGAAGAGTTTTCTTGACGAGTTCACGAAAAGGAACCAGTTTCGCGCCACACGATTGGAAGTGGTCGGAGAGATTGGCGCACAGGAAGAGGAGGCATACCTACCACTTGTTGGAGTGAGCTTTGAGCCCAAAGGGAGCGCTGCTGGGAGTGTCGGAATTGTTTTAGGTGGTGAATCAACGAAAGACGAGAGACATATAGAGCATCTTATCCCCAAGCCTCAACGCATCGCGCCTCTGATTGGGCCTGAAGGTCTTGAAGGGGGGCTGGGCTTTGAAGATCAAGATGGTGGCAAGACGATTCTGACTTTCGCGAAGCTACCAGAGATCCCGGAGAATACATCGGTTCACTAGCACTGCAGTGTTGCGCGGCCTGGGCCACTAAACGCCAAAAATCGCTCAGAGCCATGAGCAGAGTCGCGATCAGTGTTTGTCACGAGCGGAGTGTGACACTAACGGCCAGAAGGGCGAGCAAGCATAATTCGCGGTGCGACCGTGCTTTGATGGGGGGTCATGCGGACTTAGGAGAAGTAGGTAAAAATCGTGTCTCAACTAAGTCTCAAATAGGTGCTGATAGTATAAGTAGTGCAAGATGTGTAAAAAACAAAATCCTTTATTCTCTTAGGAAAAACCCCTCCTTGTAAAAAGCGGCGTAAACCCTAACACCGCCCGCGGGCTTCGTAACGATGACGTACTGCGTCTTGAGGCCTCGCTTTTGCAGCTTCCTGGCAACTGCATCCAATTGCTTCAGGGAACGAACGGAAAACTTGGCCTGATACGTATCGGTTTCCGGCACGGCTACCGTTATCGTGCCGCCGCATTCGGCGACAATCT
>Ga0105238_10003793_pt1 | contig 15020 bp, 13 predicted proteins | sample KBSC34metaG_FD_81526 | JGI IMG/M metagenome (GOLD analysis project Ga0105238, IMG submission 81526) | Corn rhizosphere microbial communities from Kellogg Biological Station, Michigan, USA - KBS C3-4 metaG | ecosystem: Host-associated > Plants > Roots > Rhizosphere > Soil | place: Michigan, USA... | reverse complement strand
GGCCGGGCACAATGGCAACTCGCTCGGCGTCCGCAACGAAGAGAGCATGGACCATCCCGACATCTTCGTCTGCGGCCCGCCTCGAGAAGGCTGGCCGGAGCTCTGGCGCAAGCACCGCGACTTCGAATGAGCAACTAATCCGGGTGGCCCATTCTTTCGCAGTCCTATCGCGAAAGGGTGGGTTGCCTTTTTCTTCAGTGGTAGAGTCACCCCATGCGCTCCAACCGCTCCGCGCCGCCCTGCCCCGTTATCCCGGTGCTCATCTATCCCGACCCAGCAGCGGCCGCCGCATGGCTCAGCAAAGCCTTCGGCTTCACCGTCCGCCTGCGCATCGCCAACCACCGCATCCAAATGAAGACCGGCCCCCACACCGACGCCGGCTGCTTCACCATCGCCGAAGGTAGCGCCATCCCCAACGGATCGCACACCACCCAAATCCGTATCGAAGACGCCATCGTCCACTGCGCACGCGCCCGCGAGAACGGCGCCACCATCCTTACCGAGCCCGTTGATCACAACTACGGCGAGCGCCAGTACAACGTCCGCGACTTCCACGGCCACCGCTGGGACTTCACCGAGACCATCGCCGACGTTGCCCCCGAAGCCTGGAGCAACGGCGAGTTCCATCTTGAAGGATGATTCTGGGTTGCCCATCTTTTCGCAACGCAAATGGTGCGTTGCCTTTTCCTAGTCCCTAGTAACTAGCAACTAGTCCCTGTCACTCCCATACACCGGAATCCCCTGCTGCACCCGGTACGCTACGCTCGCGGCTCGCGCCGTGAAATCCGACGTCGGATATTTTTGCTTCATCTGTGCTGCCAATGCCTGCACGGCATCCGCTGCCTTCTGGCTCTTGCCCTTGTCGTCGCCCACCAGATACATCTCCACCAGCACGCCCTCGCGATACGTCGCCTCATACAGCGCCTCGGCCGCCTTCGGAGAATCCGGCCAGCGCTCGGCGTACTTCTCATACAGCCCCGCCTCCATCTCCGGACATTTCGGCAGCCCCTGCCAGTCGCCGCACAATTTGTTGTCCAGCAGGTCATACGCAGCCAGCCCCGCCTGCTTCGTCCCTGGATAGGTCTTGATCACCTTGTTCAGCGCGCCCTCATACAGCTGCGGCCGCAGGTACGACTCCTGCTCCTTCGCCGAGGGCAAGCCCTTCATGTCCGCCTTCTCCAGTTGCCAGCGAATGTCCGCCGCTCGCCACGCCGCCTCGGCCGCCAGCGGCGACTGTGGAAAGTACACCGCCGCGCGCTTGTACAGCAGATGCGCTGCCTGGGCCGCGTCCTTCGGCGCATGCGGCTCGCTCGCCAGCTCCTCCTCATATGCCGCCATGCCGAACAAGATCGCATCCCCATTCGGCGTCACGGGTGACACAATCCCCTTGTCCTTGATCCACCCGGACATCGGCTGCGTGGCATCGTCACTGAACTCCGGCGTGTCGTCGCGGTCATACTTCTCGTCGTCCGCATCCGTGTTCGCAAACACGCGCACCCAGCTCCCGTTGCGCTCTGAGATCACCACCTCGTGCCCGGTGCCCACCTCGGTCACATGGTTTGAAGTGTCATCCGCCGCGATATACACAATCGCCGGATGCACCATCGTCGCCTTCGCCGACCGGTCATACCCCGACTGGTTGTCCTTGCCCTTCTTCTGCGCCTGCACCACGCTGGACGCCAGCATAGCCACACTCACAACCGCAATCCCAGTCCGCATCATCCTCATAGCAGCCATTAGACTCCCCCAAAGGCCTGCGTGGAAGCAGCACTCTCAGCGAGTATATTGGTGCAGAAATCATGGAGCAGCTCGTTGAGGAGTTCAAGTGAGCGCCGCAAGAACAATGAGAATCACCACGATTGTGACAAGCGCATTGACTGCTTTGCTCTTCCTTGGCCCTGCTGAAAGCGACCGCGCACAAACACCGCCCACCACGCAGCCCGATATCTACGCCAACTTCGTCGGTGTGTGGGTCGGTGTTGACCACCACTCAAAAGATGGCAAGGACGCCACGGAACTCCTGCGCCTGACCATTACCGAAACCAAAAAGAAAGACGGCATGAAGTGGGACTACCTGTACAACACGGGAGAGAAGAAGGAGGATCGTTACACCAAGCACATGATTTTCCATCCTGCGAAAGCTGAGATCGTTATGCAGTGGGATGAGGGCGACAAGGAACACTTCAAAGCCGTTGATCTGGATGTGCTGGCGAAGAACGGCTATAGAGTCTTCTACGCAACGAACACGTATCAGCAAGACGGCAAGAAGGTCACCTACCTGGTGAAGTTCGACCTTGAAGCCGATACCTTCCGATACGGGTGGTTTTACAGCGAAGACGGCAAGAATTTCATACAAGACAGCAGCTTCCTACTCAAGCGAGAAGCAAATAGCTCAAGCTCTCACTGAGCACAAGCATCGAGCAGCCTATCTCTCCGCCGCGTCCATCACCACCGCAAAGAAGTGCATTAGCCGCCATTGCTCCTTTGCCCCAGGCACCGCCCATCCGGATTCACATGCGACAGCACCGGGCTTACCAGTGCCGCCCGCAGCACATTCCTCGACAGCTCGCTCTCCATCCACAGCGTCTCCGCGGCCGGAATCACATTGTCGCCATCTCCATGCAGAAGATACACCACCACGCGCAGCGACTTCAGACCCTACTCCCGCTCTACCTTCCACCCATCCTTCTTCAGCATCTCTACCACGCTGTCTTCGCCCGCCAGGTGCGCCGCGCCCACTGCCACAAACACTGTGCCCGTTGCAGGGTCCTTCAACACGCCATCCAGCGTCGCCGCCCACTTCGTATTCCGGTCCAGCACCAGCTTCTTGTATTCGTCCGGATGCTTCACCTTCAGCTCGCCGTCCTCAATCGTGCCAAGCTTTGTCACGTCGCCCTTCTCCCACGCCGCCACCATCTCATTCATCGCAGCCACGCTCTTCTCCATACCGGCCAGCAGCTCATGCAGCTTCGCCGCCTGCTCGTCTTCAGGTTCGTCCGCAACGAAGTGCAGTTGCTGCTCCATCGTCTCGAAGCCCTCAACCTTCTTGTTGGCCTTGCGCGCCTGGTCCAGCAGAGCGGCGTCCACGCCGCTCTTCGGGTCGTACCCGGCTTTGATCATCGGCAAAAGACCCACAGTCATCGTCACCAGCCATGGCCTCATCGGCTCCAGCATCGCCTCGCCTGGCAGTCCCAGGCTCTTGACCGCCGTATCCAGCAGCGCCACATCATCCTTGGAGATCTTCGTCGACAGCGCGTGCGCCGGGTCCGTCCCAAACTGCGCCGCCAGCGGCAGCGCTGCGGTCTGGTCATCCAGGTTTGCAACCTCAACGTACACCGTGTCGCTCGCGTCAAAGGCCGCCTTCACCACCCCCGTCTCCCACGCCACCTCAGGCCTCATCACATGGATCGTGCCAAACAGATACACCGTGCCATGCGCCCCCTTCACCTTCCAGATCGCCGGCGTCGCCTTCACCGTCGCCACAGCACTTCCGGGTGCCCCATTCACGACAGCTTTATCGTCGTGAGTGGGGCTAGGGTTCGCCTGCGCCGCCACCTGCAACGTGCCCGTCACCGTTAGAGCCAGTGCCGCAACTACACTCGTCCACTTCCTCATCGCCTATTTCCCTCCGCGGATCAACTTCACCCTACGCGTCCGGCATCTGAACCGGCATCCCTAAAACGTGTCAAGCCCCCGAATTGCATAAACCATTTATCTACAGATACATGCCCGTGGCATTTTAGTTTTCTCCGCGGCGTACAATAAAAGTAGAAGAAGAATAAAAACGCGTCGGTTTGGCCACAGGTTAGCCGGACTTCTCTCTGATATTTGGCTATAACCCGCGCCGATTCATAGACCTGCGGATCATATTGCTGCAAATGGCTGAATCGAGAGATCTTCGTGCTAACGGGGGGGAGCGGGGTATACCCCCACAGGTCCGCCAGGATCCGAAGTATATTGCTGCCTTCCACATCGTCCGCACCCTACGCTCCTCAGGCCATCAGGCGTACTTCGCCGGCGGCTGCGTTCGCGACCTGCTCCTCGGCCTCGCGCCCAAGGACTACGACGTCGCCACCTCCGCCACCCCCGACCAGGTCGTCTCCCTCTTCCCAAAGACCTTCGCCGTAGGCGCCCACTTCGGCGTCATCCTCGTCTGCACACCGAGTGGAGAAGAGAAAGACATCGCCGTCGAAGTCGCCACCTTCCGCAACGACGGTGCCTACTCCGACGGCCGCCGCCCCGATGCCGTGAAGTTCTCGACCGATCCACGCGAAGACGTCCTCCGCCGCGACTTCACCATCAATGGCATGCTCCTCGATCCGGTGAAGCTCGAGGAGACCGGCGATCTCCACGCCTCGGTCCTCGACTTCGTCGGCGGCCGCCGCGACCTCGAGAACAAACTCGTCCGCGCCATCGGCGAGCCCGCACTCCGCTACACCGAGGACAAACTTCGCCTCCTCCGCGCCGTCCGCTTCGCCGCTCGCCTCAACTTCACCCTCGACGAGACCGCGATCCGCGAACTCGCGCCGCAGATCACCCAGGTCTCCGCCGAGCGCATTCGCGACGAACTCACCCGCATCCTTACCGAGGGCGGCGCCCGTCGCGGTTTTGAGCTGCTCGACTCTCTGGGCCTTCTCGCGCGCATCCTGCCCGAAGCCGTACGAATGCACGGCGTCGCGCAGCCTCCGCAATACCACCCCGAAGGCGACGTCTGGACCCACACGATGCTCCTGCTCGAAAAGCTCCCCGTAGAATCTTCATCTTCGGAACGATCGCCCATACGCGAAGCGTCGAGAACGGCACGAAGTGCTTCGCCCACGCTGGCCTGGGGCGCACTGCTGCATGACATCGGCAAGCCCGCTAGCTATCAGCCGCCCAATCCTGCCATCCCCGGCGACCGCATCCGCTTCAACGGCCACGTCGAGGTCGGCGTCCGCATCACGGAAGAAATTTGCGCCCGCCTCCGCTTCTCCAACGATGAAACCGCGCAGATCGTTGCTCTCGTAAAGAATCACATGCGCTTTGGCGATATCCGCGAGATGCGCGCCTCAACGCTCAAGCGCTTCCTCCGCTTGCCCCACTTCGAGGAACACCTCGCGCTGCATCGCCTCGATGTCACCTCCGCGCACGGCGACCTCTCACTCTACGAAATCGCCAAAGCCGCCTACGAGGCAGAGCCTGCACCTGATCTCCGTCCCGCGCCGCTCCTCACCGGCCGCGACCTCATCGCCGCCGGCTATCCGCCCTCACCACAGTTCAAACCCATGCTCGCCTTCGCGGAAGACGCCCAGCTAGAAGGCTCTGTCCAAACCCGCGATGAGGCCCTCTCTCTCGTTCAGTCCCACTTTCCCCGCACGTCGCAGGCAACTACCGGAAACGAGCGTCCCCCAAACAGTCTCCGTCCCGGCAATGCTTGACCTTGGCTTTCACCTGGGTGTCTCGCACCACAAATCCAGGTTCCAGGCCGAAGCTCAGATATGCGCCGGTGGATCGGCCTGGCACATTGGGGCGGACAAACACTGGCCATACAAAGTCAAAACTCAGGATCGAGAGCAGCAGCAGCAGAGCAAGGCGCTGGGAGTCTTGGAAGAAAGTGCTACCAGCAAGCAACAAAAAGAAGAATGTTGCAGGAAGAAGGTAGTAGACCTCGATGGGATACATAAAGAAAAGCAGTAGATTACCCAGCAGATAGCCGAGGCAGAGAACCGCAATCCGAGGTTCCGGCAAAGAGGAGAGAAATGTGCGCAGCGAGCGCCGCCTGAGATATAACGTCGCAGCTGTCAATATCACAAGGACAGCAAGGGGACCGAACGCCACCGATGCCTTGTAGAAAAACTTGCCCACACGCACCAGCGCAGCATTGAGCTCAGCAGGTCCATTCAAAGCGCGAGTAAAGCTCATAGAGTTTCCTGCCAGGCGATAGGAGGGAACATATGCGATTGCCGCTAGCAAAGCCGAGATAACGCCCGAGGCCGCCAGCTTTGCTGATTTCGGAGTGAATTTCCGGCTTTCCACCACTTCGAAGAGGATTGCCGCTGCATAGCCTCCGGCAACAACGGGGCCATTTCCACCGCGGATCGCCATCGCAAGTGCGGACAGGATAGTCGCAGCAAACAGTCGATCGGCCAATATACTTTCTAGGCCGAGCACCATTGGAAGAAGCGACCAGAGATAGTCATCCGTGGAAGTGGCGGCAATAACGAAGCAAGGTGTCACGACGAAGCAAGCGGCCATTAATGACGCGTGCGCCATTCGCATCCGTCGTGCGAGCACTCCGAAGCGCCAGACCAAAAGACTAGCCATCGTAAATGAACCGAGATTGCAGAGCAGCGGGCCACCCAGAGTGTTGAGGCAATAAATAATTGCCTCGTACGTCCAGTACCCAGGGTGGCGGGAAGTCCACGGCACGTGGAGCCGCCAAGTGCTGATGCCTGCGTCGACCACCGAATAGGTATCGTTATCCGTGCCAAAGCCGAGGAAGCAGAGCGGCAGAATGCCAAGCAGTAACGCTGCAGGCAGCCACCGGAACGGCTGGCTCTTTTGCTGTACGTCACCGCTCTCCACCTCAGCCGAGGGTTCGCTCATGGATGCGAGTGTAGCGTCTCTGGCTTTCGCAAGGCTTACCGTTTTCAGGTCAGGCCGCTTCGGAACTACGCCCTCCCAGCTGCTTGCAAGTTCTCTTTCTGATAGACCTGTAACAAGACGCGGCTATACATTGCCTGGCAGGAGACCAGCCTGAATGAAAGCGTTGGTACAAAATGTCGCTGATGGCAGAAACAACACTGCTGTCGAGACCGGCATGCTCGGCCTCATCGCCGGCAATGGCCGCTTTCCGTTCCTGCTCCTCGACGCCGCGCGCGCGCATGGCCTCACCGTCGTCGTCGCCGCCATCAAGGAAGAGACATCGCCTGAGATCGACGCTCGCGCAGCATCCGATCCACAGATCCGCGTGCACTGGCTCTCACTCGGCGAGCTGTCCAAACTCATTGACACCTTCCACGCCGAGCACGTCACCCGCGCCGTCATGGCCGGCCAGGTGAAGCACACGCAGATCTTCTCCTCCATCCGTCCGGACTGGTGCCTCGCCAAGCTGCTGCTCAACCTGCGCACACGCAACACAGACATGCTGCTCGGTGCCGTCGCCAAGGTTCTCAGTGATGAAGGCATCGAGCTGATCTCTTCCACTCACTATCTCGAGCCGCTGCTGGCAAAGCCTGGCGTTCTCACCCGCCGCGCCCCCAGCGAAGACGAACAGAAGGACATCGCTTACGGCCGTACCGTCGCCCGCGCCGTCGCCGAGTACGATCTTGGCCAGACGGTCGTCATCGCCGCGCAGGCCGCAGTCGCCGTAGAAGCCATGGAAGGCACGGACGCTACCATTGAGCGCGCCGGCACGCTGATGCGCCGCCTCGACCCGGAATCAGAATCTGCCGCCTCCACCCTCAACCGTTCGCTTACCGTCGTCAAGGTCGCCAAGCCAAAGCAGGACATGCGTTTCGACGTGCCCGTCATCGGTGTCGCAACCATCGAGACAATGACACGCGCTGGCGCCACCTGCCTCGCCATTGAATCCGGGTGCACGCTGCTCTTCGACGAAGCAGCCATCATCGCCGCAGCCGACGCAGCAGGAATCGCGATCTTCTCGGGCCCCAGTTGAGCAAACAGTCCCTCAATCGCCGTGACAGCCGCATGACAACTCCTGCGCCGCGGAAGGGATACTATAGTTCCCACGCAGCCAATGCGCATCGCGGCCTGCCTATCGTTTGCACCACCAGCAAAAGGAGAACCACCATGCTTCGCAGCAAAGGTTTCGCCATCGCTCTTTCCGCCGCCTTCGCCCTCAGCGCCGCCGGCCTCCAGGCGCGCGCCGCCGACATCCTCGCCGAAGGCGCCAAGGCTCCCGACTTCAGCCTGCCCTCGCAGGAGGACACCAACATCACGCTCAAGCAATACAAAGGCAAGTGGGTCGTCCTCTACTTCTATCCCAAGGACATGACCCAAGGCTGCACCATTGAGGCCCACAAGTTCCAGGAGGCCCTGCCCAAGCTGGACGCGCTGAATGCCGTCGTGCTCGGCGTCTCGCTCGACACCGTCGAGAGCCACAAGACCTTCTGCTCCAAGGACTCGCTCACCTTCAAGCTGCTGGCCGATCCCGACCACAAGACCATCGACGCCTATGGCGTGCCGGTCTCCATGCACGGCGCCAACGGCTTCGCGGACCGCGACACCTTCCTTATCTCGCCTCAGGGCAAGATCGTGAAGGTCTGGACCAAGGTGAACCCCAACACGCATACCGACGATGTGCTGGCCGAGATCAGCTCACAGAAGAAATAGCTATCTGCAGACGCAAAAAGGCCCGGACCTCTCGAGAGGAGCCCGGGCCATTTTGCTTGCCTTAGGTTACTGCCAGACTACTTCTTCTTCTTCGCAGCCTTCTTGGTTGCCTTCTTGACTGCCTTCTTGGTTGCCTTCTTTGCTGCTTTCTTCGTTGCCAAGGTATTACCTCTCGTTTTGGTTTTTTTGGCGCCCTTTTTGCCGGCAGCCTTTTTCAAGGTTGCCTTACCGCCGCGACGGGAGCCTTGCTTCTTCGCGGCAGATCTCAATGTCTTCTTTGCGGCTTTCTTAGCTGCCTTCTTGGCGGGCAACTTCTTCTTTGCCGCCTTCTTGGCTGCTTTCTTCACCGCCTTTTTCGCGGCCGTCTTTGCAGGAGCTTTCTTCACAGCTTTTTTAGCTGCCTTCTTCGCGGGAGCTTTCTTTGCCACGGGAGCAGGCGCGCTGACCGCCGGCTTCGACATGCGCTCTGCAGGCTCATAGCCGGCAACCGGGGAAGGCATCGCGGCCACGATCACCGCTTCTTCAACGCGCGGCTCAAGCAGGTCGTCAATGTCTTCGTCCATATCGACGTCATCGTCATCCGACGTGACTGAGACCACCACCTCTTCCTCTTCTTCGTCGTCGTCATCGTAGGACAAGCCGTTGTCATAGCCATCGCCGAATTCATCGTCGCCGCCGCGCGCGGAGATGGCCATCTTGTTCTCGTCGAGTTCGTCAAGCCGACCGGATCCAGTGAGCTTCATCGCCTCATCCTTGTGCCGCATCGCTCAGGCTTCACGTTGCGGTCTCGAATCTCTTTTGCGATGCGACCGGAAGACGAATCACATCGCGCACGGATTCTAGCAACAGAATGCCTCTACGCGCCACCGATAGCAAGCATTCTTTTTGGTGAGGTAGCCAATAGTGCAGCCTGCTGTCCAGCGTGGCTGACTTCAATTAGTGTGCTGCGCGCTTGTGTGCGGTCTTCTTCGCGGGCTTATGCGCCGAAGATGCATGCGCAGAGTGCGCAGCAGAATGGCTCGCGCGTGCAGCGGTCGACGCTGTGTGCGAGCTGCTGCGCGAATGCTTTGAGCGCACATGCGTCGCGGGCGCCAGGTGCACCGGCGCGCTGACGTAGAGCGAGCGCTGCGCGCCAACGCGGCTGGATGTGAGATGGTTCCAGCGCCGCAGGTCCTCAACCGAGACGTTAAAGCGATCAGCGATTGTCACCAGCGTGTCGCCCGCGCGCGTGGTGTAGCGCAAGGAACGTGGCAAGGCCAGCGGGGTCGCAACCGGCACCACCAGCTGATCGCCCACTGCCACTCCGTCGTCTGAGGTCAACTTGTTTGCGGTGGCGAGCTCGGCCATGCGGGCGTGGAAGCTCGCTGCGATGGTCTCTAACGATTCGCCGGCCAGCACCACATGGAAGCGCCAAGTAGTCCGCTTCTCCTCCGGAACCAGCGCGATGCGCTTCAGGAATACGTCCTTCGTTCCCGCGGGAATATGCAGGTCGTAGTCTGTGTCCTCAGGCGTGGTCATGCGCAGCAGGCTCGGGTTTAGATCGACGATTGCTCCCACAGGAGACTGGGTCAGGTCCGCCACAAGCCGCAAGTCAACTGCATAGTCCACAGTCACGGTATCTGAGAGGACTGGCGCATCGGGAACCAGTGTGTCGAGTCCATACTGCTTCGGGTTCTTCGCTACGATGGCCGCGGCGATGATGCCCGGCACATAATTCTTCGTCTCGGCGGGAAGAACATTCCGTTTGTACAGCTCCCAGAAGTCGGCATAGCCGGTGCGCATCACTGCGCGCTGTACATTGCCGGCGCCCCAGTTGTACGCAGCCATCGCGAGATACCAGTCACCGAACTGGTCATAGAGCTGCTTCATGTAATGCGCATAAGCCAGAGAACTCTTCTCTGGATCGAAGCGCTCATCCACCGAGCTGTTCCGCGCCAGCCCGTAAACACCGTCGAACGGCATGAACTGCCACATGCCACCGGCGCCTGATCGGCGGTTGAGCGCCTGTGGCTGAAAACCGGATTCGGCAACCGCGAGGTAGATGAGGTCCTGCGGCACGCCCGCGTCGCGCAGGTCCTTCGAGATCATCTCTTTGTACTTGCCCGCGCGCTCCAAAGACCGCAGCAGGTGCGCATGGCCGGCTTGCGAGTTGGAGAAGTAGTTGATGAAACCTGCAACGTAATCATTAACGACGAGCGGAAGGTCGGACTGAGTAGTCTTCAACTCCTCGGCGACCTTTGCTGTCAGTGCGGCGTCAGGCGGGAAGGTGACCTGATCGGCCGCATCCAGCGGAGCGGCTTCCACTGGAGCCGAGAAGCCATTGCCCTGTTTCAGCGCCGACATCTCCAGCGCGTTGATCTCGCCCAGCAGATGGTCAAACTCATCCGACAGCGGCTGATCGCTCCTCAGATCCTGGCCGCTGGTCAGCATCATGTCGACCGCTGCATCAAAGTCAGAGCGCGCTGCATCCAGGCGGCCGCTGCGATAGTTATTCACGCCACTGCGGTAAGCGTCTTCCGCGCGGCGGATCAATTGCTGCTCACGCTGCTGTTTCGCCAGGGCATCGGCAATCTGCTGTGGAGTCGGACCAGTCTCCACTGGTGCTTCTGCCTGGACGCTGGTCGCAGCGGGCGCAGCAGCAGGAGCGGGAATGGGCGCCTTTGCCGTTTGCTGGGGACAACCCGCAAGCATCAGGGTCAATGGCGCAGATGCCAGAACGAGCGCCCATTGCGGCAGCCTGTTCAACGTCTGCACCAACTTTGTGAATGGAGAAACTTCATAAACGTTTTCGCGTGAAGCAATGCGCACACAATATGCCTAGAATGCGAACGCCCTGCATATTGTAAGACGTTTCCCTGCGCGCTCCAGCACGCAATTCCTGCCCGTGTAGTGTCGTTTTGGCGTCACGCTCCGTAGGATCGAAACTGCAGATTCGCAGTGATAGCATCGAAGGTTGAGGCAGTTCTCCCTTCACATGGATCCAAAGCACATCCGCAACTTCGCGATCATCGCGCATATCGACCACGGCAAGTCCACTCTCTCCGACCGCCTGCTGGAGCTGACCGGCAGCTTGACTGCACGTGAGATGCAGGCGCAGGTACTGGATGCCATGGACCTGGAGCGCGAGCGCGGTATCACGATCAAGGCACACACCGTGCGCATGATGTATCAGGCGCAAGACGGCGAAACCTATCAACTGAACCTGATCGATACGCCAGGCCATGTTGACTTCAGCTATGAGGTCTCGCGCTCGCTCGCGTCGTGCGAAGGCGCGCTGCTGGTGGTTGATGCCTCGCAGGGCGTTGAGGCACAGACGCTGGCCAATGCGTACCTCGCCATCAACCACGGCCTCGAAGTCGTGCCGGTCATCAACAAGATCGATCTGCCCTCGGCCGACATCGAGCGCACGCGCGAGATGATCGAAAAAGCTGTCGGCCTGCCGGCAGACGATGCGCTCGCCGTCTCCGCGAAAACAGGTCTGGGCGTTGAAGATCTCCTGGAAGCGATCGTTCATCGCCTGCCGCCGCCCAAAGGCAATGCGGATGCGCCGCTGCAGGCGCTTATCTTCGATTCGTGGTTCGATCCGTACCGCGGCGTTGTTGTGCTGGCACGCATCATCAACGGACGCATGAAGCAGGGCATGAAGATTCGCATCATGTCCAACGGCAAAACATTCGACATTGAGAGCATGGGCGTGATGACGCCGAAGCCTGTGCCTCTCACCGAACTTTCCGCCGGAGAGGTGGGCTTCTTCGTCGCGACCATCAAAAACGTCGCGGACACGCGCGTCGGCGACACCATCACCGACGCCGCCCGGCCCTGCGAGGAAGCTCTACCCGGATTCGAAGACATCAAAAGCATGGTCTTCGCCGGCCTTTACACGGTGGATTCGCACGCACACGGCCTGCTGCGTGAGGCACTCGAGAAGCTCCGCCTCAATGACTCCAGCTTTACCTTCGAGCCCGAGTCTTCGGTCGCGCTTGGCTTCGGCTTCCGTTGCGGCTTCCTCGGTCTGCTGCATCTGGAGATCATTCAGGAGCGGCTGGAGCGCGAGTACGATCTCGACCTCATCACCACCGCGCCGGGTGTGCGCTACAACATCACGCTGACGGACGGCGCAGTCATTGAAGTGGACAACCCTTCGCGCTGGCCTGATCCCTCCAATATTGAGTCGATTGAAGAGCCGGTGATCCTGGCGAAGATCCTCACGAACGAGGAATACGTCGGCGGCATCTTTAAGCTGGTGGAAGACAAGCGCGGCCGCCAGGTGAACTTCGAGTATGTCTCTGAGACGCGCGTCATGATCACGTACGAGCTGCCGCTGAATGAAATCGTCCTCGATTTTTATGATCGCCTGAAGTCCGTCTCGCGCGGGTATGCGTCGCTCGACTACCACATGCAGGGGCACTGGATCTCGCCCATGGTGAAAATGGATATCCTCATCGGCGGCGATCCGGTCGACGCGCTCTCCGTCATCGTGCATCGCGACTCTGCGTATGAGCGCGGCAAGGCCCTCGTCTCCAAGATGCGTGAACTGATCCCACGGCAGATGTTCGAGGTGGCGATCCAGGCGGCGATCGGCTCGAAGATCATCGCGCGCGAAACCGTGACTGCCATTCGCAAGAACGTCATCGCCAAGTGCTACGGCGGCGACATCAGCCGTAAGCGCAAGTTGCTCGAGAAGCAGAAGGAAGGCAAGAAGCGGATGAAGCGCATCGGCAAGGTGGACATCCCGCAGGAGGCATTCCTGGCTGTGCTTAAGGTGGGAGAGGAATAACGCCTGCTAAACAATAACGGCTTTGCAGCAAATGAATTAGATGCTTGGCTGATCGGATCGAAATCTGTGGAAACAAGCTTTTTGCTCGTGCATTTAGGCAAAGGGTTGATTTCACAGGAAATTCAAGTTTTCCCGCCGTATCTCACTAAAAAATAAGCGGTTTTGTATTGAGTACTCGTTCAAGCGGGCGAAACTGCTGCGTTCCAAAACCGAATATGAAAGCAGTGCGATGCAACATCCACAGAAATTTCCACATGCCAGGACGGCTGCAAGCGACGCTAGGGCGTGTAAAAAGGAGGCCCGAAGGCCTCCCTTTTGCTGCAAATTGAGTGGATCTATTTGGTAGCCGGAGTGGTGCGCGGGGTAGTGCGTGTGGCACCAGTGCTTGACGCAGGCTTGCGGGTTGCACCTGCTCCAGCACCGGGCGCTGCCGGTGCATCGGGCTGAGGCGCGGCCACGCCCGACTGCGCGTTGTAGGTCTCGATGATTGCCTGGGTGATGTCGGCGTTCTGGTCCTGCGAGGCCCAGATCAGCGGGCTGGTCTGCTGGCTGCCGTAGTCCATCAGGAGCGTATAGCCGTTCTTCTGGACGTAAGTGATCATCACATCGTGAACCTTCGCGGCGATCTTCTGCAACGCGTCGTTCATGTCCGCCTGGAAGGCATTGGTCGCATCCTCGGTGTCGCGCTGCAGCTGCTTGTCCTTGGTGTCGATCTCCTTCAGCTTGCGGTTGCGCTCCTCGTCGGTCATAGTGGCCGGCGCAGACTGCAGCTGCTTCTTCAATGAATCCACTTCGGCGCCCAGCGCGTCGATCTTGTCCTTCTTGGGCTGATACTTCTTCTGCAGAGCAATCGCTGCATTCTGACCCTCGTTGGTCTCTTCCACCGCGCCGATGAAATTCACCAACGCAATCTTGGCGGGGAATGCGGTCGGCGCAGGCAGCTTGGCTTCAGCGGGAACCGAAGGCGTAGCGGCAGCAGGCGCCTGAGCAGTTGCTGCCATTGGAATAAGGCCGACAGCGAGCGCAGCAATGAGTGAGGGCTTGGAGTTCATGGAGTTCGGTGTTGCTCCTTCAAAGGTTGCGTCCGGCACGCCGGGCGGCAGAACAGAATCGGCCTGCTAATTACTTAGACGGGGTTGCGGGCGCAGGCTTGGGAGCTGCGGGACGGGAACGAGTAGTAGACGCTGGGGCTGAGGGTGCCGGCGCGGCAACGCCAGACTGCGCGTTGTAGGCATTCACTACAGCCTGTGAGATGTCGGTGCCAGGAGCCCAAAGAACATTCAGGCCACCCTGCTGCGGCGGGCCGGTATTGTCCAGCAGCATCGTGTAGCCATTGTCCTGCACGTACTTCTGCACGACGGGGCCCAGCTTCTGGGCTACCTTGCTGATCGCGTCCTGCATGTCGGACTCAAGCGCGGCCTGCGCATCCTGCGCATCGCGCTGCAACTGCTTCTGCTTGGTGTCGATGTCGCGCGCACGGGTATTCTTCTCGTCGTCGCTCATGCTGGCGGGAGCAGCCTGCAGCTGCTTGGTCAGCGAATCGATGTCGTCTTTCAGCTTCTGCAGAGAGGCACGCTGCGGCTCATAGTGCTTCTGCACATCTGCCATGGCCTTCTGGCCTTCGTTAGTGGCCTCAGCTACCTGCTCAAACTCAATAATGGCGACCTTGGCCGGGACTGCCTGCGGCGGCACGGGCTTTGCTGCGGGTGCAGCTGCTGTCTGCGCAAGACCTGATGCGGCGGCCATTCCCGCGACGAGGGCCGGGACGAATGCGAACTTAAGGTTCATCGGTTGTGGGGTGCTCCTTGCAGAATCCTTCGAGACATCTTCTTTGCCCGCACGAACCGGTCGCAGGCATTCTCCTTGTCGTGCGCTTCGCCAGACATACACCTTACGCGAGGCCGCGTTT
>Ga0105238_10003791_pt1 | contig 15027 bp, 13 predicted proteins | sample KBSC34metaG_FD_81526 | JGI IMG/M metagenome (GOLD analysis project Ga0105238, IMG submission 81526) | Corn rhizosphere microbial communities from Kellogg Biological Station, Michigan, USA - KBS C3-4 metaG | ecosystem: Host-associated > Plants > Roots > Rhizosphere > Soil | place: Michigan, USA... | reverse complement strand
CAGCGAGACGACGACTGGGCCGGCATCGCCGCCGATTGCGGCTATGCCGATCAGGCGCATCTGGTGCGCGAATTCCGCCAACTCGCCGGGCAAACGCCGACGGCGCTTGCCACGTCGACGTAGGCCTCGCAAGGTAACATTTCTTCAAGACGCCGGAACGGCCGTGGTCGAGACTGGGCTCATCGACCGAAAACAAGGAGGTTCTCATGACCACGCCAACGAAAACACCGCGCATTTACCCGGCCCTGCGCTACAGGAACGCGGCCAAAATGATCGACTGGATCTGCGAAGCCTTCGGCTTCGAAGTCCGCGCTCGCTATGGCGATGGCGACATCGTCCACCACGCCGAGCTGACCTTCGGTTCCTCCATGATCATGCTGGGCACCGCGCGCGACGACGACTACGGCAAGATGGTCGGCGAGCCCGGCGGTGGTGGCGGCAAGTCGATCTACGTTGCCGTCGACGACGCCGATGCCGCCTACGCCAAGGCGGAGAAGGCCGGCGCCAAGATCATCCAGGAACTGGTCGACCGCGACTATGGCAGCCGCGAATTCATCTGCCGAGATCCCGAGGGCAATGTCTGGTCGTTCGGCACCTACTGGCCGAAGGCCGGGGAGAAGTAGCCCTAAGCGGCTTGGCGCGTCTCCCGTACATACGTCACTTCATGGACGATCTCGCGCCCGTCGAACGGGTTTTGCGAGGGAGGCGAGGTGTAAGACAGCGTATGTTCGTCGACCCTGCAGAACCGCACCTGGTCGGTGCCGCTCCATGCCTGGTTCCAGCTCATGTCGACATGGTGGACGACCCGGTCCGTTTCAACCGTATAGCTGCCCGAATAGGCGAACATCGATTCGAACAGCGCAATCTTCTCGTCCTCGGACGGCGGCAGCCGCTCGGGCCGTTTGCGATTGTTTCTGAGGATGAAAAATATGACGCGCTCGGGCGTATAGATGACGATCCCTTGAGGATCCTGGCCGAGCGCTTCTCGCCGCTCCCCGGTCGCGACGTCTCTCGTCATCCACGACGTCATCTTCCAGCTGCCAAGGAGGAGATCGGGGTTAACCTGCCCTACCTGCGCGTCTCGAGCCATTCATACCCCCAATTCTAGGTGGTGAACTTTATCCCGCCTGTGTGGTCTCCAATGGCATTGCAGCATCCATCTTCTCGCAAAAGCGGCCCATCGACCAGAGAGTTTCCGTTCGGTGAAGTTGGCGAATGGAAAGCAGGAAACACTGAATCCTGGCGCAGCTAGGCCGTAGTGACAATTTAACGGCTTGGGATTCCCTTCGACAGGCAAATCAGATTCAAGGCTGACTTTTGGAGGTCAGCTTTGGAAGGTGAAGTGCTACGCGACGATCAGTGGGAGCAGATCCAGCCGTTTGTGCCGGGCGGGCGCAAGGGCAAGCGCGGCCCTCGTAGTGACGGCCGGCGCTTCTTCGATGCGCTTTTATGGATCGCTCGCTCTGGCGCACGCTGGCGCGACCTGCCGGACCGGTTTGGCCCGCATCAGAGGGCAAAGCGGCGTTATTATCGCTGGATCGAAGCGGGAGTGTTCGACCGGTTGTTCGAAGCGATCAGCAGTGATCCAGACCTGGAATGGCTGATGATCGACGCGACCGTTATCCGCGCTCAGGCCCAAGCCGCAGGGGCCCGGCGTAAAAGGGGGGATCTGAAGCCCAGGCTCTCGGCCGCTCGCGTGGCGGGTTCGGCACCAAGCTCCATGCCGTCGTAGATGCGCTCGGCCTACCAGTCCGCTTCGAGATCGGCCCCGGTCAGCAAAACGACATGGCACCTGCCTGCGGTCTGGTCGAGGGACTTGCTGCCAGCCAGGTGATCGCAGACCGCGCTTATGATGCCGATCGACTGCATGATGTGGTCCTCGACCAAGGCGGTGAACCGGTCATTCCCCCGCGACGCCATCGCAAATACCAACACAGCTACGACAAGCTCGCCTACAAAAACCGCTGGGGCATCGAGGCGTTCTTCGCCAAGCTCAAGCAGTGGCGCCGCATCGCAACGCGTTACGACAAAATCGCCGCCAACTTCCTCGGCTTCGTCAAGCTCGCAGCCATCATGCTCTGGCTCAAATGATTAAATTGTCACTACAGCCTAGCGCGCAAGCGAAAAAATCGCGTCGCAGTCGAGATGGGCTTCCAACTCGGCCGCAACCTCGTCCAGCGCCTTCTCGACCTCGGCGCGATAGTCGAAGCCGCCGCCTTTGACGCCAAGGCTCTCCAGATAGGCGGCGCGAAAGGCGTCGGCGGAGAACAGGCCATGCAGATAAGTGCCCATCACCTTGCCATCGGCCGAGATAGCGCCGTCCTCGACACCGTTGATGACGGCCGACGGCCGCGCGGTGTCGGGACCGGTGGTTCGGCCGAGATGGATCTCGTAGCCTTCGAGCAGCAGATCGAACCGCACCGAGCGGGCGCTTGAATTGCGCACCGTCTTTTCCGGCTCCATGACCGTCTCGATGTCGAGCAGTCCGAGGCCTTCGGTCTCCCGCACGCTGCCCTCGATGCCGTCGGGATCGCACACGATACGGCCGAGCATCTGGTAGCCGCCGCAGATGCCGACGACATGGCCGCCGCGCCTGCGATGGGCGAGAAGATCGCGATCCCAGCCATTCTCGCGGAATTTGAGGAGGTCGGCGATGGTCGATTTCGAGCCGGGGATGACCACCAACCCGGCATCTTCCGGCAATCTCTTGCCCGGCGGCACGAACACCACCTCGACCTGCGGTTCGGCCTTGAGTGGATCGAGGTCGTCGAAATTGGCGATGCGGGCCAGCATCGGCACCGCCACCTTCAGCGCCCGTTTCTCGCCGGAAGCGAGACGTTCGAGGACGACCGAATCCTCGGATGGCAGCCGACCGGCCGCCTTCAGCCACGGCACGACGCCAAAGCAGCGCCAGCCGGTGAATTTCCCGATCGCATCTATCCCGTCGTCGAACAACGAAACATCACCGCGAAACTTGTTGATCAGATAGCCGGCGATCATGCGCCGGTCTTCCTCGGGTAGAATGAGATGGGTACCGGCGACCGAGGCAATGACGCCGCCGCGATCGATATCGCCGACCAGGATCACCGGCACATTGGCGCGCGTCGCGAAACCCATATTGGCGATGTCGCGGCTCCTGAGGTTGATCTCGGCGGGCGAGCCGGCGCCCTCGACGATGACCAGGTCGGCACCCTCGCCCACCTTGGCCCAGGACTCGAGCACTGCGTCCATCAGTCCGGCCTTCATCGCCTGGTAGTCGCGAGCCCGCGCCTCGCCATACACCTTGCCCTGCACCACCACTTGCGAGCCGATATCGCTCTGCGGCTTGAGCAGCACCGGATTCATATGCACGGTCGGGCGCACCCCGCAGGCCAGCGCCTGCAGCCATTGCCCGCGGCCGATCTCACCACCACCGGAGTTGCTGTCGCCGGGAATGTCGGCGACGGCAGCATTGTTCGACATGTTCTGCGGCTTGAAGGGCCTGATCTTCAGCCCACGATTCCGCGCCGCGCGGCAAAGCCCCGCCACCAGCACGGTCTTGCCGACATCCGAGCCGGTGCCTTGCAGCATGATCGCCCTGGCCATCAGCCTCGGCCTCCTGTGCCAATCGTCGACTTTTGCGCCAATGGCCCGCCGCGCCAGAGATAGAGCGCCATAAGCGGCTCCTTGCCCGTGCGCATGGCATGATTGACGTTGGAGGCGTGGTGAATGATCTCGCCGGCCTCGCGACTATGGAAATCGCCCTCGCCCATTCGCCATTGCGTGCCGCCGGTCAGCGGGATGTAGATTTCCTCGGCGATGTGATGATGGTCGGGATAAACAATGCCGGGCCCGAGGATCAGCAGGCCCGCCGCGACCTCGTCATTGACGAAGTGCCCGCGCGTACCGAACACTTCCAGCCAGCCGTAATTGTCGATGAAGCCCTGCCCGAAATCGGCGGCGGTATAGGTCTGCCCCCAGCGCCATTCGCCCCGGTGATCGGCGACGAACCGCGCCAGCGGCTTGGCATCCGTCGGTGCAAGCTCAGCGATGCGATCGAGATGGCCAAGGCAGCCAAGCGCACACGGTTCGAGAGAACGGGCAGGCATGTCCCAGACAATGCGCGCGGCTTCGCCCGCGACCATCGCGCTGTCGACACTGGCGAGATAGCCGCGGAGCCGCTTCAGCAACTCATCGAAAATTGTCGGCACGCACGAGCTCCGTTCGTCATTTCATGCACAGCCGGTCCGCAGCAAGCCGGGTTGCGCGGCGGCATCATTGGTCTAGATTGAGCAGCGCGCAAAGCCAAAAACGACAGGCCAGAAGGCCTGAAACGACAGGGAGCACGCCATGGACGCGACAGTCGATGCGGGCGCTGGCCAGTTCGAACTCAACGAGGAACAGCGCGCCATCCAGGAGATGGCCCAGGCCTTCGCGGCTGACCGCGTTGCGCCCAATGCGCTAGACTGGGATAAGGCGAAGCACTTTCCCGCCGACGTGATCCGCGAGACAGGCCCGCTCGGGCTCGGCGGCATCTACGTGCGTGACGATGTCGGCGGCTCGGCGCTCGGCCGGCTAGACGCGGTGCTGATCTTCGAGGCGCTTGCCCACGCCGATCCGGCCTTTTCCTCCTTCATTTCGATCCACAACATGGCGGCCTCGATGATCGACCGCTTCGGCAGTGACGAGCAGCGCCAGCGCTTCCTGCCGAAACTGACCTCGATGGAATGGCTGGCGAGCTATTGCCTGACCGAGCCTGGCTCGGGCTCGGATGCGGCGGCTTTGAAGACGCGCGCGGTCAAAAGCGGCGGCGACTATGTGCTCAACGGCGCCAAGCAGTTCATTTCCGGCGCCGGCGACAGCGACCTTTATGTCGTGATGGCGCGCACCGGCGCCGATGGCCCGAAAGGCATATCCACTTTTGTCGTGAACAAGGATGCGCCCGGTCTCTCCTTCGGCGCCAACGAACACAAGATGGGCTGGCACATGCAGTCGACCCGCCAGGTCATCTTCGAGGATTGCAAGGTGCCGGCCGAGAACCTGCTTGCCGCGGAAGGTGCCGGCTTCGGCATCGCCATGGCGGGGCTCGACGGCGGCCGGCTGAACATCGCCGCCTGTTCGCTCGGCGGCGCGCAGTCGGCGCTCGACAAGGCGCTAGCCTATACGGCAGAGCGCAAGGCCTTCGGCTCCAAGATCAACCAGTTCCAGGCGCTGCAGTTCAGGCTGGCCGACATGGAGACGGAGCTGCAGGCGGCCCGCATCTTCCTCTATGCCGCCGCCTCGAAGCTCGACCGCAAGGCGCCGGACGCCGGCAAATGGTCGGCAATGGCAAAGCGCTTCGTCACCGATATCGGCTTCGACATCGCCAACCAGGCCCTGCAATTACATGGCGGCTACGGCTACCTGCACGACTACGGCATCGAGAAGCTGGTGCGGGACCTGCGCGTCCACCAGATTCTCGAAGGCACCAACGAGATCATGCGCGTCATCATCGCGCGCTCGCTGATCGGGCGCTGACGGCAACAGAATCGGAGAAAACGATGGCAACTATCGCCTTCATCGGCCTTGGCAACATGGGCAACCCGATGGCCGCAAACTTGGTCAAGGCAGGCCATGCGGTGCAGGGTTTCGACCTTGTGCCGGAGAACCTCACTACCGCCAAGGAACATGGCGTCACCGTCATGGCCAGCGCTATCGCCGCTGTGAAAGACGCCGACGTCGTCATCACCATGCTGCCTGCCGGCAAGCATGTGCTGTCGGTTTACGAAGACATCGCGCCCAAGGCAAAGAAAGGCGCGCTGTTCATCGATTCCTCGACCATCGATGTCGAATCGGCGCGCAAGGCCCATGCCATTGCCGCCAAACATGGTCTCCCGTCGATCGACGCGCCCGTCTCCGGTGGAACCGGCGGCGCCACGGCCGGCACGCTCACCTTCATGGCCGGCGGATCGAACGAGGCCTTCGCCGCCGCCGAGCCGATCCTGAAGCCGATGGCCGGGCGCGTCGTCCATTGCGGCGGCGACGGCGCCGGACAGGCGGCCAAGATCTGCAACAATATGATTCTCGGCATCTCGATGATCGGCGTCGCCGAGGCCTTCGTTCTCGCCGAAAAGCTGGGCCTATCGCATCAGGCGCTGTTCGACGTCGCCTCCACCTCGTCGGGCCAGTGCTGGTCGCTCACCACTTACTGCCCGGTGCCCGGCCCCGTTCCGGCCTCGCCGGCCAACCGCGACTACAAGCCGGGATTTGCCGCCGCGCTCATGCTGAAAGACCTGAAATTGTCGCAGGAAGCAGCACTTGGCGCGGGCGCTGTGACCCCCCTCGGCGCCGAAGCCACCCAGCTTTACGCCTTGTTCAACGCGCAAGGGCACGCCGGCACCGATTTTTCCGGCATTATTAATTTCCTGCGTGGAAATCCGGCGTAAGACACTGCTTTTAAAAGGTTATTTATAAGATTTGCTGGTGTGAAGCCGGCAAATTTAGATTTGCTTAAGGTCTCGATAACTCACCGGTAACGATGTGCCTTTAAAACGGATTGCGAGGCGGACATCGCGTCTGCCCGGCGCTCCGGATCAGGTCTCGCGTACCGGAGCCCGTAAGTTTCGCAAGTGCTTCGTAGCGAAACGCCATGTGTATCTGGCAGAGCCGCGTTCCCGCCGGGACGCGGTTTTTGCGTTTCAGGAAGCATCACGCGCAAGACTTCCGGGAATTGAACCGGGCGCCCATCGAGGAACGCCCGGGGCAGATCCATTTAGCGCTTCCGCAAATCCGCATCGGCGAGATCGAGCGCCTTGGCGATGCGTTCGCAAGCCATGTCGATGGTATCGCGCGTCCAGATCAGCGGCGGTGACAGGATCATCGTGTCGCCGGTGGCCCGCAACATCATGCCGTGCGCGATCGCATGGTCGCGCACCACGACCGCAGCACTTCCCGACGGCAAATAGCGTTCCTTGGTCGCCTTGTCCTTGACGATCTCGATTGCGCCCATCAGGCCGATCGAACGCACCTCGCCGACCAGCCTGTGCCCGGCGATCCGTTCCTGCAGCGCCTGCGCGAAATACGGACCGGTGTCGTTCTTGACCCGCTCGACCAGCCCTTCCTTCTCGATGATGTCGAGGTTCTTGAGCGCCACGGCGCAGGCCACCGGATGACCGGAATAGGTGTAGCCGTGATAGAACTCGCCGCCCTTGTCGACCAGCGTCTTGGCCACGCGGTCGCCGACCAGCAGCGCCGACAGCGGCTGGTAGCCCGAGGTCAGCGCCTTGGCGGTGGTGATGGTGTCGGGCTCGATGCCGAAAGTCTGCGCCGCGAACCACTCGCCGGTGCGGCCATAGCCGGTGATGACCTCGTCCAGCATCAAAAGCACGTCGTATTTGCGGCAGATGCGCTCGACTTCCGGCCAGTAGCTCATCGGCGGGATCTTCACCCCACCGGCGCCCATCACCGGCTCGCCGATGAAGGCGGCGACCTTGTCGGCGCCGGCTTCCAGGATCGCGTCCTCGACCGCCTTCGCCGCGCGGATGCCGAAATCATGGTCGCTTTCGCCGGGCAGCGCGAGCTCATAGGCATAGGGCATCATCACGTGGACGATGTTGGGCACCGCGCCGCCGAGCTGCTTGTGCATCGGCTCCATGCCGCCGAGCGACGTTCCGGCCACTGTCGAACCGTGATAGGCCGATTTGCGCGAGATGATGCGGTTCTTCTCGGGCTTGCCTTCGAGCGCCCAATAGTGGCGCACGAGCCTCAGCGCCGTGTCGTTGGCCTCCGAGCCGGACGATCCGTAGAAGACCTGGCTGACATGCTTGGGCGCCAGCTCCGCCAGCTTCTTGGACAACAGCACAGGCGTCGGCGTCGAGCATTTGAAGAAGGAGTTGTAGTAAGGCAGTTCCTTCATCTGCGCGTAAGCGGCCTCGGCCAGTTCGTCGCGGCCGTAGCCGACATTGACGCACCACAGGCCCGCCATGCCGTCGAGGATTTCCGTTCCATCGGCATCGTAGATGAACGGCCCCTTGGCATGGGTGATGATGCGGGAGCCTGCCTCACGCAGTTCCTTGTGGTCGGTGAAGGGATGAAGGTGATGCGCGGCATCGATCTGCTGAAGCTGCTTCAGCGAATAGTTCTGGTAAGTCATGGATTTGATCTTTCCTCTTGAATCAATCCGGCAACGGCCGGGGCGGATTCGTCAGAGGAAACGGGGCGGCGAATAGCCGATGCGGGCGCACAGCCGCAAAAGCTCGGCACGAAGGGTTCGCGGTGACGCCACCGCGACCCCGAAGGCGCCAGATGTACTGATATGGACCATGGCGGCAGCTTATGCCGCCTGAGGCCCAACATTCAAGCCATGCCGGTCAGGCAGTCTTACCGAGGGCCCGCTGCAGGAACATGTAGCGCATCGCCGTCTGCGCCGCCTGCGGCCGACGGTCGCCGCGCCCGCCATGGCCGCCTTCGGTTTCCTCGAAGAACATCGTCTTGCCGTGGCCTGCCTCCTGCAGTCGCGCGGCCATCTTGCGCGCATGTCCGGGATGGACTCGGTCATCGGCGGTCGACGTCATCAGCAGCACCGGCGGATAGGCGGCGTCCGCCGCGACATGCTGATAGGGCGAATAGGTGCCAAGCCATGCCGCCTCCTCCGGCTTCGAGGGATCGCCATATTCGGCGATCCACGAGGCGCCGGGCGGTAGTTCGGTGTAGCGCAGCATGTCGAGCAGGGGCACGTCGATGATGACGGCGCCGAACAGTTCCGGCCGCTGCGTCAGCGACGCGCCGGTAAGCAGGCCGCCATTCGAACCGCCTTGGATGCCGAGCTGCGCCGCCGTGGTGATGCCGCGCCGGACCACGTCCTCGGCCACTGCCGCAAAGTCGTCGAACGCGTTCTGGCGCTTACCCTTGAGCGCCGCCTGGTGCCAGGCTGGGCCGAATTCGCCGCCGCCGCGGATGTTTGCCTGGACATAGGCGTTGCCCTTGTCCAGCCAGAGCTTGCCGCGAATGCCGGCATAGCCGGGCAGCAGCGGCACCTCGAAGCCGCCATAGCCGTAGAGCAACGCCGGCACTGGCCCTTTCTGGTCGCGGCGCCGCACCACGAAATACGGGATCATCGTGCCGTCCTTGGAGCGCGCCTCGAACTGCTCCGAAACATAGGGCGAGGCATCGAAGCGGGCGGGCTGCGATTTCACCGTCTGAAGCGTCTCGCCATTGTCGTCCGACCAGATGATCGAGCTCGGCGTCAGGAAGTCGGTGAAGGAGAAAGACACGCTCGAACCGAAATGCTCGACATGGCTGATTCCGACATTGCCGTTGTCGGGCAGCGACACCGGCTTCAGCGACCAGCCATCGGCGGTGCGGTCGCAGGCGATAACCTTGCCGCGCACATTGTCCATCAGGTTGATGAACAGCCGGTCCTGCGTCCTGGCAAGCCCGGCGATCGAAACACGACGCGCCGGTTCGAGCACGGTCTGGAACGGACCGAATGCACCGGTGTCGATCCAGCGGTCGAAATCGACCGAGTAGAGTCCGTCGGGCAGGCAGCGCGTGCCATCGGGCGCCGTCCACGGGCTGCGCACGCCGAAGATGAGCTGGCCCTTGAAGATCGCCGTATCGGTGGCGTCGTCGGGCAGCGGAACGCGCCTGTTCTCACCCGAAGCCAGCCGCAAAAAACTATGCGAGGTGAAGAAGTCGATCGTCTTGCCAAGCAGCACATGCCGCTTGTCGCCGTCATATTCGACGCCGCCGCCGACCGCGAGGTCGTGCTTCTCGCCCTCGAAGATCGGCGTTGCATCCTCGAGCTTGGTGCCGCGCCGCCAGAGCTTGATCACGCGCGGATAACCGGACTGGGTCTTGTCATCTTCCTCGAACGCCGCCGAGACGATCACCGTGTCTTTGTCCAGCCACGAAAAGCCCGACTTGGAAGCCGGAGCGCGAAACCCGTCCTCGACGAAGGATTTGGTCACGATGTCGAACTCGCGCATCTCGCTGGCGTCGCCACCGTCCGGCGACATGTAGAGCAGGCAGCGGTTGAAGTCGGGATAGAGCCGGCTCGCGCCGCCGAACACCCATTTGACGCCTTCCTTCGCCGAGAGCTGGTCGAAATCGATGATCGTCTCCCAATCCGGCTTGTCGGTCTTGTAGGAAGCAACCGGCGTGCGGCGCCACAGGCCGAGCGCATTGGCCTTGTCCTGCCAGAAATTATAGACGTAACCCGCCAGCGCCGCCCCGACGGGCATATTATCCTCGGCGGTCATCAAGTCGAGCGCGGTTTCGAATGTCGCCTGGTAGGAAGGATCGCCCTGCAATTCGGCGACGGTCAGCGCATTCTGGCGATGAACCCAGTCGAGCGATTGTTTGCTGTTACGGTCTTCCAGCCAGAGGAAGGGATCTTCGGCCTTGTCGGCCGAGGCAGACTGTTTTTGTGCGGTCGATTGGATCATTTGATCTCCGAAATTCGCCATGCTCGGTGCCACAAACATCGGCATGGCGCTACCGACATTCAATTGCAGCCTGTAAAAAGGAACAGCTAGAGGTCGCCATGGCAGGCGGGGAAATTATGCAGCGTCTCTATATCGCAACGGAGAAGTTTGATCCGTCTCGCGGCACCGGGTGGGAGGAATACATCGAATGGTCGGGCTTAGCCCAATTGACCGAAATCGTCACGCTTGATGGGATGCTTTGCCCTTTCGCGCTCCCAGAAACCAAGGAGAGCCATTGGCCCCATATCGTCAACGAAGACAACATGCTCAACTTCTTTGTCGATTTGGATTTCCTGCTCTCGGAGTAGGCTGATACGCGCAATCTCAACATCCTTGGCGTCATCCGAAAGCCTTCTGAAGATGTCGGCTCGCTAGTGTGGGACGGGTTTATGTTCTTGGGCTACGATCTCATGGACAAAGACGTCGGCAACAGCGCGTTGAGCAATTGCGGTGGTTTTCCCGAAGCATTCGCGAATTCAGAACTATCGAGCGTCGGATTGATCCAGCAATTTGAACGTGCCGTCGAAATCCAGCAGACGCTGCGCCGCAAATATTATCCGCCCGAACATCATGCCGATTGTGATCTCTGGGCCATTTTCAGACGGCGGGAGGGCTGAGCTCCAGCCAATACCTGTCAGGAGCGCCGGCGTTGCAGAGAGCGATACAAGGCGAACGCCACCAGCAGCACATCGAGCCCAACGATGACGACAGGCAGCCCGAGCGGCCCGATCGCCTGCATCAGGGCCCCGGCGCCGGGCGGGCCGACAATGCCGCCGACGCCCCACAGCAACGCGAAGGCCGCATTGCCGGTGACCAGCAGCGAGCCCTTGAAGCGGCTGCCGAGCTCGACCAGAGCCATCGTGTAGACGCCGTAGCCGACCGCCCCCATCACCAAAAGCACGCCCCAGATCAGCGGCGTGGTGATCAGCAGTGGCAACAGGATCGCGCAGGCCGCCGTCGCCACCGCGCAGGCCAGGATCATCGGCCGGCCGCCGAAGCGCTCGGCGAACAGGCCAAGCGGGATCTGCAGGACGATGTTGCCCAGCGACAGCATCATCACCAAGCCGGCAAGCGCCGCTTCGGGCAGGCCGTATCCCGCGCCGAATACCGGGACAAGCGCATAGGTGCTCTGCTGCACGGCGGCGGAGACCAGCACGGCCAAAAGCAGCGCCGGCGCAAGCCGGGCGAAACCGACAAAACTGCCTGCAGGCTGGCCGTCATCTTCGAAGCCGGTGAGCTTCGAGGAGACCAAGCGCAGGATGATCGCGCAGAGCGTGAAGCCGGCAACGCCGACGCCGAAAGGAGCCCAGCCCGTGGTTCCGACCAGGGTCAGCGTAAACGGCCCTGCCGCGTAGCCGGCGCCCATCAGCGTGTTGAACACGCCCATGACGCGCCCGCGCCGCGATGGCGGCGCAAGCGACAGCGCCCATACCTCGCCAAGCACATAGAGCGGGTTGATGACCACGCCGATGATGAAGCGGATAACGTACCAGGCCACCCAGTTCTGCAGGTAGCCAATGGCCAGGAAGCACAGTGCGCCGATCAATGAGCAGCCGACCGCCAGGTTTCGCGCCCCGACCAGCCGCACGGCCGCCGGCACGAAGGAGGCCGACAGGATCAGCCCGACCGGCATCATGGCCGCCGAAAGGCCGATCAAGCCCGGCGAAAAGCCCTGCTTCTGCATCAGCAAGGTGAACAGCGGCGAGCTCAAGCCCTGCGCCGCGCCGAACATGGCGAGCGCAGCCGTCACGCCGGCCAGGGCCGCCCATTGCGGGCGATCTTCAGCGGTCTGGGCGGAAGCGGTCATGATGGCTCGCGGCTAGAGCAGTGCCAGGAAAGTGCATGGCGGTTTTCCATCTCGGATTTGCGTGAAACGAACAACGCAGGTCCAGGAAAAACGCGCCGTATTCTTCACCCCGATCGGGCCAAGGCAGACCGTCTCCCCCGCACCTCTACCAGCGCAGGAAGCCGAACGGATGCCTCAGTGGCGGCAATTCGGCGAGCCAGCGCGCTGCCCTTTCGTCATGTCGCTTCCCTAGCCCTAGTGGTCGCCGCCTCCTCACCGGCGGCACTGCCGCCAGTCCATTATGCGGCCACTTTCGCATCCTTTGAGGCTTGTCATGACCGCTGCCCTCCATCCCGCCGAACCGGCATTGGCAACAGATCGCGCGCGCCGTGGCGGCCGCGCCGGCAAGCGCGCCGGTGGCTCGGCCGCTTTCGAGCAGCCAGCCTTCCGGCAGTTGAAGAACCCGCTGACGCCGACCAAGCTCGTGTCCGAGGACGAATTGGAATCGATCCACCTCGCTTCGCTGCGCGTGCTGAGGGAGATCGGTGTCGACGTTCTGCACGACGAAGCCCGCCGCATCATGAAGGCGCATGGCGCGGATGTGCACGAAGGCAGCGAGCGCGTGCGCTTCGACAGCGACATGATCCTTGAGCTTGTCTCGCACTGCCCGTCCGAATTCACGCTGCATGCCCGCAACCCGGCGCATAATCTGCGTTTCGGCGGCAACAACGTCATCCTGTCGATGATGGCCTCGGCGCCAAACTGCTCCGACCTCGACCGCGGCCGCAGGCCCGGCAACCAGGCCGACTACCGCAACTTCCTGCGCCTGGCGCAGATGCACAACATCCTGCACTGCACCGGCGGCTACCCGGTCGAGCCGATCGACATCCACCCCTCGGTCCGGCATCTCGAATGCATCCGCGACCTCGCAACGCTGACCGACAAGGTCTTCCACATCTATTCGCTCGGCAAGGAGCGCAATGTCGACGGCATAGAGATCACCCGCATCGCCCGTGGCATCAGCCGCGAGCAGCTGATGCAGGAGCCGTCGGTCTTCACCATCATCAACACCAATTCGCCACTCAAGCTCGACGTGCCGATGATGGAAGGCATCATCCAGATGTCGAGCATGGGCCAGGTCGTCATCGTCACGCCGTTCACGCTCTCGGGCGCCATGGCGCCCGTCACCGTCGCCGGCGCGCTGGTGCAGCAGAACGCCGAGGCGCTCTCCGGCATCGCCTTCGCGCAGATGGTGAAGAAGGGCGCGCCAGTGGGTTACGGCGGCTTCACCTCGAACGTGGATATGAAATCCGGCGCGCCGGCCTTCGGTACGCCGGAATACATGAAGGCGCAGCTCGTCGGCGGACAGCTTGCGCGGCGCTACAACATCCCCTACCGCACCTCCAACACCTGCGCTGCGAACACGGTCGACGCGCAGGCCGCCTATGAAAGCGTGTTCTCGCTCTGGGGCGCGATCCAGGGCGGCGGCAATCTGATGATGCACGGAGCCGGCTGGCTGGAGGGCGGCCTGCGCTGCTCCTATGAAAAGACCATCCTCGACATCGACTTGCTCCAGATGGTGGGCGAATTCCTGACCCCGCTTGATCTCTCTGAGGATGCGCTCGGCTTCGACGCCATCCAGTCGGTGGGTCCCGGCGGCCATTTCTTCGGCACCCAGCACACGCAGGAGCGTTACAAGACCGCCTTCTATTCGCCGATCGTCTCCGACTGGCGCAACTTCGAGACCTGGACCGAGGCAGGCTCGCCGACGGCGATGGAACGCACCAACAAGGTGTGGAAGGAGCGCCTTGCTTCCTATGAAGAGCCCTACATGGATCCGGCGATCCGCGAGGAGCTCAACGATTTCGTCGAGAAGCGCCGCGCCGAAGGCGGCGCCCCGACGGACTTTTGATCCGCGGTCGGTCGGGCAACTGCCCGCCGAACCTCTTCATTTCTGAATCCACATTGCACAAGACGGACCTATCTCTATGAAATCTCACGTTAAAGCGGTTGTCATCGGTGGCGGCGTCGTCGGCTGCTCGGTGCTCTATCACCTCGCCAAGGCCGGCTGGACCGACATCATGCTGATCGAGCGGTCGGAGCTCACCTCCGGCTCGTCCTGGCATGCGGCCGGCGGCTTCCATACGCTGAACGGCGACCCGAACGTTGCCAAGCTGCAGGCCTATACGGTCCAGCTCTACAAGGAGATCGAGGAGATCTCCGGCCAGTCCTGCTCGCTGCACCTGACCGGCGGCGTCATGATGGCCGATACGCCGGAGCGCATGGACTTCCTGCGGCTGGCCCACGCCAAGGGCCGCTATCTCGGCATGGACACCGAGCTGATCACGCCTTCGGAAGCGAAGGCGATGTTCCCGCTGATGGACGAGAAGAATTTTGTCGGCGCCATGTGGGACCCGGTCGAAGGCCATCTCGATCCGTCCGGTACCACCATCGCCTATTCCAAGGCGGCGAAAAAGCTCGGCGCCGAGATCGTGCTTCGCAACCGCGTCGTCGATCTGACGCAGCAGCCCGACGGCACCTGGAACGTCGTCACGGAACAAGGCACGGTCCACGCAGAGCATGTCGTCAACTGCGGCGGCCTGTGGGCGCGCGAGATCGGCCGCATGGTCGGCGTCGAACTGCCCGTGCTGGCGATGGAGCATATGTACCTGCTCACCGAGCCGATGCCTGAGGTCGAGGAATTCAACAAGTCGACCGGCCGCGAGATGATCGGCGTGCTCGACTTCAAGGGCGAGATCTACACCCGCCAGGAGCGCAACGGCATCCTGCTCGGCACCT
>Ga0105238_10003786_pt1 | contig 15032 bp, 11 predicted proteins | sample KBSC34metaG_FD_81526 | JGI IMG/M metagenome (GOLD analysis project Ga0105238, IMG submission 81526) | Corn rhizosphere microbial communities from Kellogg Biological Station, Michigan, USA - KBS C3-4 metaG | ecosystem: Host-associated > Plants > Roots > Rhizosphere > Soil | place: Michigan, USA... | reverse complement strand
TTGACCGGAAACTTTAGTCTCCGTGAGCATGCGTTGGCTCCGTCTCATGCACCACCTCGCGCATCTCAAATATCGAAATGGCGGGCAGGCCGCGAACGAACAGGAACATCAGCGCCAGAAATACACCGATGGTTCCGAAGTACGTGCTCCAATCCCAAACAGTCGGGTAGTACATGCCCCACGACGAGGGCACGAAGTCGCGAGTCAGGCTGGTGACAACGATCACAAAACGCTCCAGCCACATTCCCACATTCACGACCAGAGCGATCACAAAAACCGCCGGGACATACATGCGTACACGACGCGACCACAGCAACTGCGGGATCAGAATATTGCATAGGATCAGTACCCAGTAGGTCCACCAGTAGCCGCCCGCCCACACACGGTTGATGAACGCGTAGCGTTCAAACTGACCTCCGCTATACCAGGCCATGAATGCCTCCATCGCGTAGCCATAGGCCACGATCAGGCCGGTACCCAGCATCACCTTAGCCATGCATTCGATGTGGCGCATGGTGATCAGATCCTCCAGGTGATACCATCGGCGCACTGGAATCGCCAGCGTCAAAACCATAGCGAAGCCCGAATAGATGGCGCCTGCGACGAAGTAGGGTGGAAAGATGGTGGTGTGCCAACCGGGTAAAATGGCGACGGCGAAATCGAAGCTGACGACCGAGTGCACAGAAACCACCAGCGGCGTCGAAAGGCCGGCCAGCAGGAGGTAGGCTTTCTGATAGCGCGCCCAGTGTTTGGCGGAGTTGCGCCAGCCCATTGCCAGCATGCCGAATATCTTCTGTGCGATGGAGTTGCCGGCCTTGTCCCGCATCGTAGCGAAATCCGGAATCAGGCCTGTGAACCAGAATAGGAAAGAGACCGTTGCGTAAGTCGAAACCGCGAATACGTCCCAGATCAGCGGACTCCGTGGTTGCGGCCACAGCCACATCGTGTTGGGATAGGGCAACAGCCAATAAGCCAGCCATGGCCGTCCGAGGTGCAGAATCGGAAACATGGCGGCACAGGCCACGGCGAATAGCGTCATGGCTTCCGAAAACCGGTTGATGGACGTTCGCCAATCCTGCTTCAGCAGCAGCAGGATGGCGGAGATCAGCGTGCCCGCGTGCCCGATACCGATCCACCATACGAAATTGACGATAGCGAATCCCCAGGCGACCGGGATCATAATGCCCCAAATCCCGACGCCTCGGACGAATAGCCACGTGACAGCGATCATGAGAAGGTTCACTAGCAAGAATGCACATGCGAAACCAATGAACATCTGCGGTGGCGTCTTCAAAAACGGTCTGAAGATTACGCCACCGATCTCGTCGGTGACGGTTCCGTAGTCGTGCCCCGGCCCAATGACTTTGTCCGGCCCGGGGTCGAGCGTGGCGACCGATGCCGATTCTTGATCTTGCGGTTTCAAGTGAACATTACCCCTTCTCTAAATCGGGATTTGGATTGCGCAGCCGAGCCAGGTACGTGGTGCGCGGCCGGGTATTTAATTCCTCGAGCAAGCCGTAGTCACGCTGTTGGCGCTTCAACTTGGAGACCCTGCTATGCGGGTCATTCAGATCTCCGAATACAATTGCCTCGGCCGGACAAGCCTGTTGGCAAGCCGTCACAATGTCCCCATCCTTAACCGGTCGATCCTGCTTTTCCGCCTCAATCTTCGCGCTATTAATGCGTTGCACACAGTAGCTGCATTTCTCCATTACGCCGCGGCTGCGTACGCTGACGTCCGGGTTCCGGACGCCAAATAGACTCTGCGTATCCCAATCCGCATAGAGGAAAAAGTTGAATCGTCGCACTTTGTACGGGCAGTTGTTGGAACAGTAACGAGTCCCGACGCAGCGGTTGTAAACCATTTCGTTGAGGCCCTCCGCACTATGCACGGTCGCGGCCACGGGGCATACCAGTTCGCAGAGGGCGTTTTCGCAGTGCATACAAGGAACCGGCTGGAAGTAGATCTCCGGATCCTCAGCTGGACCCTTGAAGTAGCGATCTACGCGTAGCCAGTTCATATGGCGGCCCTTAGCAACCTCCTCTTTCCCGACTACGGAAATGTTGTTTTCCGCCTGGCACGCGATGGTGCAGGCATGGCACCCGGTACAAGAGTTGAGGTCGATCGACATTCCCCACTTGTGCTGGTTGTAATTCCATTGAGGAAACAGCGTCATATCATTCGAAACACGCTTTTCTTCGGGACGGGCGAACTCCGGGTTCTTGTGAAACTCGGCGTAGGTGGAGACGCGGAACGGATCGCGCTCCTCCATCGTCTGGGTATGCTGCGTATTGGCGAATTTGTAGCCGCGCGATTTCCGCGTGATTTTGACGCCTATATCCTGCCAGAGAGCCCCAGTTGTTCGCAGGGCATAAGCATCGAACCCAATACCGTTGGCAACCTTTCCGGCGCGGGTGCGCCCATAGCCAAAGTGAACCGTGAGGGATTCATCAGCCTGGCCGGGCATAATCCAGATCGGGGCGTCCACCTTGCGGCCGCGGATCTCAATCTCCACTACGTCGCCGGTGGTGACACCATAATGCTTCGCGCTCTCCGATGAGATCCAGACCGCGTTGTCCCAGGTCATTTTGTTCTGCGGCTTGGGCATCTCCTGCAACCACGAATTGTTGGACATGGCACCGTCGCCGACTGACGGATCAGGACGGAAAACGATTTCAAGTCCCGACGCGGCGGAAGTAGCAGGCGGCGTGGGCATTTTCGCCGGCGGCGGAATCCTTTCGGGAAGTGCCGTTCCCCCCACCACGCCGTCGTGCAGGGAGATCTGCCAAAAGTCGTCGAAGTCAGAGCCTCTATGCTGGGTCTGCCAATATGCCCGTACCGTATCGTGCGCGGATTGGTCGGCCTGGTTCGCCAGTACATTCATCACTTCATGCGGGGTCTTGCCGCCGTAAAGAGGCTCGATCAGTGGCTGGACGATGCTAGTCGTGCCATCGTAAGCGCGCGTGTCACTCCAGGACTCCAGGTAATGCGCCTCCGGTATATGCCATTGGCACCAGGCCGCAGTCTCATTTAAGTAAAGTCCCAGGTGCGCCCTCAGCTTGACCCTCTTCAGCGCATCCAGGAAATTGAGATCGGCTGGTGCGTCGTAGACCGGGTTTCCGCCCAAAATGAGCAGCGTCTCCACAGCGCCATCGCGCATGTCCTTGACCAGTTCAGCGAGAGAGACGATTTCATCCACCGGATTCGCTTCCACAGGATCGGTATAAACGACGGTCTTTCCCGTGTTGCCCAGTGTTTGATTGATTGCATGAACGAATGCATGGACTTGAGGTGGTTGGTACTCCCCCGCAACCACGACGCTTGCCCCACGGTGCGCTTCTAGGTCTTTGACTACCGCGCGCACTTCCCTAGATATCGCGCCCGGATTGCCGCGAGCGATGTCTGCGGTAAACGCCGCCACGCCAGCGGCCGGCATGCGAAAGTGGTGGTCGGCAACGCTGCCAGTGACCGAAGGCGAATTCCCAACAATATAAAGCCGCGGCGGCGCGACACTTGGATTTTCGGCGGCCGCACGCCTACGGGCGCTGTAATCGCGGGCATAGCGCAGGCCGCCCGGCACGGTCGAGCATAGAAAATCCGCGTCCAGCGAAACGATCACATCGGCACGATCGAAGCGATAAACCGTATTCACCGGCTTGCTAAAAGCGGCTATTGCTCCCGCCCGAGCCGAATGCCGCCCACACGGATCATATTGGTGCCATTTGGCCCTTGGAAATGCGGTGAGGAAATCCTGAATCTGCGTGGCCAGAGTCGGCGATGTGACTGTGCCCGTTAGAATTCGAAGGCCCGCGCCCTTCTTAGGTTTCACGGTGTCGAAGGCCGCGGTTAAGGCGGTGATGAAACTTCCCCAGCCGCTGATATTGCCGTCCCGCGTCACCGTTTGCGACCGGTCCGGATCATAGAGCGTTAGCACGCTCGCTTGCATTGTGGCGTCAGTTGCCCCCAGACTTGCGGGGTGTTCCGGATTGCCTTCAATCTTCGTTGGCCGCCCCAGATGGCTCTCTACCAGCACACCCGTGGCAATGCCTGCGACGCTCATAGCAGTGGCGTAAAACAGCGGTTTGCCGGGAATTAGTTCCTCCGGTTGGCGCACATACGGGACGATCACTTCCTTGGGCTGCTTGGTGCAGGCCGAAGCTCCCACCAGCAGGATCGACGCGCCCATGACGCGCAGGAATCCACGGCGGGATTCAGGGTCGTTCCAATCCGGGGTGCGATTGGGGAATTCGTCTTCTACGAAGGCACGAAACTCATCCGTATCAGCAAGTTCTTCCAAGCTGCGCCAATAAACGGACTCGTCACGCCTCATAAATTTACCGGTGGCATGTCACGCAGTCGGTCAGGCTCTGAATTTTGTATTCTTGAACCAGCCGGGCTCCCACCTCTAACTGATTTTCCGGGTACTGGTAGGCAATATTGAAAACCTGATCCCGGGGCCGGACAAATTGCGCTGGATTGCGGTGGCACTCAAGGCACCATTGCATGTAAAGAGTGTTTACTTTATACATCAGCGGCATCCGGTCGACTCTGCCGTGACAGGTCGAGCAGCCAATGCCCTTGTTCACATGAATGCTGTGATTGAAGTAGACAAAATCTGGCAGATCGTGGACCCGTGTCCACTCGAGCGACTTGCCAGTGCGGAAGCTGGCACGGACCGGCTCCAGAAGCTCCGCATTCGCCCAAATCTGCGAATGGCAGCTCATGCACGTCTCCGTGGGGGGAAGTCCGGCGAAGGAGGAAGTCTCAACCGAAGTGTGGCAGTAGCGGCAATCGATGCCATCGTCGGCAACGTGGTGCTTGTGGCTGAAAGGAACCGGCTGGTCGCGGGCCACATCCACATCTGTGATAAACGCTCCGGCGTTAATCTTATAAGCCGCCCAAACGGTTCCAGCCAGCAACAGCACTACGGCTACAATGCTGACTTTTGCCAGGCTGTTCGCGCTGCGGTGAAAGATTTGTGCCATGCCCGCAAGCCTATTTAGTGTTCAAGAATCTGACTAGCGATTTCAGAACTGTAATCGCCACCTTTATCAAGGCTGCGACCAGTAGACCTTCATATCAACCTCCTCAGACTGGAATCTCCGGGCAGAATAACCCTGCTGTGAGGACAGGGCCCGGTAATTAGATCGAACTCTGCATCACAATGTTTCAGGAACTCCCGCTAGCCGATTTTCGCTTCGGCAACAAGCGTTATCATCTCGCGCTACGGTCTACACCGCTGGGACAAATTCGCCGCTTGATCAAAGTACTTGGGGGGCAGCTTCCGCAGGGCTATAAGATCGCCAGACTTAGCGTTCGGCGACAGCGCGAAGGGTGCGAAAAGTGCTTAATTCTGCTCTCGGTGTTTGCCCTGGCGCCCCGAGGGACTTTCCAGCCCGAGAGACTGCGAACGCCAAATGGAAGGTGGAGTTGTTTCCCGCACCCGCTCCCTTAGGTCTTCCTGGGGACAATCGACGGCAAGAAAGCCCGCTCCTTCGTGCGACTTAGCGATGTTACGAAACTACAGGCGATCGCGGTGAATTTTACATCGCACGAGGACCGGGAAGCACCCGATGTATTAGGCTCGTGACCAGTGCGGCCGTATGCTTGCATTGGTAGAAATGTTTTCTATTACCGCGATCAGAGACGAGAATTCTCAGAGAGGAGTAATTGTGGCAAATCCATTCGTTCACGTAGAACTGAATACGTCTGATGTCGAGAAGGCAAAAGCATTCTACTCGAAGCTTTTTCAGTGGCAATTGGAAGATGTGCCAAACACAGCTGTCCCGACGGGTGAATACACAATGATTAAGGTTGGGAAAGGCACCGGTGGCGGGATCATGAAGCAGATCCCGGGTGGGCCTGCGGGATGGCTTGTATACGTGGAAGTTGACGATATCCGCGCCGCGACGAAGAAGGCGAAATCGTTAGGCGGTGAAGTCATGAAGGACGTCACAGAAGTAATGGAAATGGGTTGGCTCAGCATCATTCAGGATCCTACCGGCACCGTACTGGGGCTTTGGCAATCCAAATCGAAATGACCTTCGCACACGCGACCACGTCGTATGGCGCCGTGCGGAGCCAGAGCTGGACCTCTTCGACCAACCGGGATTGCGGCCAGTGTGTTCGATTCGAATGTAGATGCAGTTACATTGGCAAAGCGCGGCTGCTGACGAAGTAGTGTGTCGGCAACTGACCCCAACAGATTAAAATTAGGAAGGAGTTCTAGATGGCTGATGAAAAGGCACAAGAGCCCCACGGACCGGATCTCAAATCTGGCGTCGATTTTGAGACTCTAGTCGACAATTCTCCATTGTTAGGCCATTTTGAGGGCGAACCAGTCATACTTGTCCGGCAGGGCGAGAACATATTTGCCATTGGCGCGATCTGCACACACTACAGTGGCCCTCTCGCGGAAGGGCTGGTTGTCGGCGAAACGATCCGCTGCCCCTGGCACCACGCGCGATTCAGCCTGCGCACGGGCGAAGCCGAAGGAGCTCCCGCTCTCAATCCTGTCTCCTGCTTCGTTGTCCAACAGGAGAGCGGCAAAGTCAGAGTTGTTCGCAAGCGGGATGTTACTTTTCAAGTATCTTGTCCGCAGAATCCTGAGTCTATCGTGATTATCGGTGCGGGCGCAGCCGGCGCCTCTTGCGCGGACATGTTGCGCAGAAAAGGCTATAACGGACCGATAGCTCTCGTGGGTGATGAGGAACCCGGTCCAGTCGATCGTCCAAATCTTTCAAAAGATTATCTTGCCGGCAAGGCTCCCGAGGATTGGATTCCGCTCCGCACGCGCGATCACTATGAATCAATTCACGTCGAATTGGTTACCACGGATCCGGCCGTTCGAGTTGACCCGGCGGCCCGCCAATCAACGCTAAGAAGTGGACGCGTTCTACGGCACGGGACGCTCTTGCTTGCCACTGGAGCCGAGCCCCAGTCCATTCCGATCGAAGGCGCTCGGCTACCGCACGTTCACTGTTTGCGAACATTAGCCGACAGCAACGCTATCATTGCTGATTCTAAGCGAGCAAAGCGCTGCGTCGTGATTGGCTCTAGTTTCATCGGCCTCGAAGTGGCTGCTTCCCTTCGCGATCGAGGACTGGAAGTCACAGTCGTAGGGAAGGATGCCGTTCCCCTGCAAAAAGTGTTGGGTCGAGAATTAGGGCAATTCATCCAGGATCTCCATGAGCAGCATGGTGTTCGCTTCATGTTAGGCGCGACCCCACAAGTGATTAGCGAGGATCGCGTTGAGCTCAGCAATGGACAAGCAATTGAGGCCGAGATAGTCGTTTTGGGGGTTGGCGTGTTACCGCGGACGAAGCTGGCCCAAGACGCCGGCCTCGCGGTCGATAACGGCGTCATTGTGGACGAAGCCTTGCGCACCAGTGCTCCGGATATCTACGCGGCGGGGGATGTCGCGCGGTATCCGGACGCGATTTCTGGAGAACGAGTGCGCATTGAACACTGGGTTCTGGCAGAGCGTCAGGGACAAGCCGTTACGCGCGCCATGTTGGGCATCGGCCACGGTTTTCGAGATGTGCCATTTTTCTGGAGCCAACACTATGACGTTACGATTTCGTATGTCGGACACGCTTCGACATGGAACAGGTTTGAAATACGCGGTGACCTGGCCAGCCGGGATGCTTGCGCCATTTACCGGCAAGACGACCGAGTGATCGCAGTAGCGACCATTGGCCGCGATCGGGTGAGCTTAGCAGTAGAATCCGCTTTAGAGCGGTTGGACATGGCGGCTCTGGAAGTCATTCTGCAACGTCAATAACGCGGTAATACGCCGTGAAACGATGAGATCTCGGTTGCTAAGTGTGAAACCGATTCCTAAACGATGAATGCATCGGTGAGAGGCGACACGGAGGTTCTCATTGTCGGCGCCGGGCCGACCGGCTTGGTATTGGCCTTATGGCTGACGCGGTTGGGCGTCCGCGTGAGGATCGTCGACAAGACTACGGAACCGGGTACGACGTCGCGGGCGCTTGCCCTGCAGGCACGCACGCTCGAGCTGTACCGCCAGATCGGTCTTGCGGACGCAGTGATCGAAGCGGGGCGCAGGATCGAAGCGGTGAATCTCTGGGTAGCCGGTAAGCAGGCGGCGCATGCCGTCTTCGGAAACATGGGCACGGGTCTCAGTCCATTCCCTTACGCGTTGATATATCCCCAAGACGAGCACGAGCTTCTCTTGGTCGATCGCCTGGCTGAGGCCGGCATCGAGGTTGAGCGCCGCACAGAGCTCTTGGGCTTCGAGGATACCGATGGTCGCGTGCTCGCGCATCTAAGAGGGCCGGATGGAGTCCAGGAAGCGTACGTGGCAGCCTACATTGCTGGGTGCGACGGTGCCCATTCCACAGTGCGCGAGACTCTGAAGATCGGATTCCCGGGCGGGACTTACGCGCACCTCTTCTATGTCGCCGATGTGGAGGCAAGGGGTGCGGCGATAAACGGCGAAGTGCATGTTGGCCTCGACACGACGGATTTCCTCGCCGTCTTCCCGATGAAAGACGAAGGACATGTTCGCCTCATCGGCACCGTGCAGGAGGATGCCGAACACCAACACGACAATCTGTCGTGGACTGACGTGAGCCAGCGGGTGATGGAATGGATGCGCATCGACGTCGCGCGCGTGAACTGGTTCTCGACCTACCGCGTGCACCACCGGGTCGCCGATCGTTTCCGCAAGGGTCGGGTGTTTCTGCTCGGCGACGCGGCGCACATCCACAGTCCCGTCGGTGGACAGGGGATGAACACCGGCATTGGCGATGCGGTGAACCTCGCCTGGAAACTCGCCGCTGTCCTGCACGGGCGTGCGGGGAGCGCGTTACTCGATAGCTACGAGCCGGAGCGTATCGTCTTCGCCAGGCGGCTGGCCGCGACCACTGATCAGGCCTTCACGGGCGTGACCAGCCGGGGGCCGATAGCGCGGCTCATTCGTCTGCGGATCGTGCCGCTCCTGGTCCCGACGCTCTTTGCGTTGACGGTGGTACGACGATTCATGTTCCGCACGGTCTCGCAGACCGTGGTGAACTACCGGGGTAGCAGTCTGAGCGATGGCCGCGCGGGATTGGTTCATGGTGGTGATCGTTTGCCATGGGTGGAGAAGAACCTCAACGGCGCTGACAACTTCACCCCGCTGACCTCATTGGACTGGCAGGTCCACGTCTACGGTGACGCAGCGCCGGCGATCAGGGCGCTATGCAATGTGCGGAAGTTATCGTTGCACGTATTTCCCTGGCGCCCGGAGATGGATCGGACGGGCTTGCAGCGAAATGCCGTCTATCTCGTGCGGCCTGACGGATACGTGGCTCTGGCGGATCCCAACGGCAGCGCGGCAGTGCTCACGTCCTATCTCGACGTGCGCAAGCTCACCTGAGGGAGATAGAAAACGCGAACGGTAGCGAAACTTGGCGACAACATTGCCGCTATCACGGCTTCGCTAAAGACGGCTCTGTAGGCACTATCCTGCCAAGGTTACGCTGGTTTGTTTTTTGCATGGGAATGGCCGTTTTGGGCCTAGCTCACAAGTCACTGCTCTGCTATATTTAGGTTGCCGAGCGAGCGGGAGTAATTCAGTGGTAGAATGCCAGCTTCCCAAGCTGGACGTCGCGGGTTCGAACCCCGTCTCCCGCTCCATCTTTTCAATGAGTTAGATCTGGTCTTCACCCGCGAACAGTAATCTTAACGCATTAATCGCAGTCGCGAAGAGTCACCAAACCCTTGAAAACGCGGCATGCTCCCTTCTGAATGCCAGCCCCTCTACGCTGGCATTCGAGCGGAAATGGCGCGCCGTCGCGCATCCAGAAGCCGTCGCCGACCTGTTCGGAGCGACACGCAGGGGCTTGAGGAAAATAAATAGAACCCCAGGCGCGAGACGTCGAATCATTCCTGCAGGAGAAGGCTGGCTAGGTTCCCTAAGAACGGCGTCATCGCGGACGGCGTGCCCGGAAATCGCTCCTGAAACCGGGCAAAAGTGGCGCGGGAGGTAAAGATGTATCTCGTCGCTGAGAGTAAATGGCTCCGCGCATGTTCGCTGGTATGCACCGCATTGTTGCTCCCTGGGGAACTGCCTGTTCTTGTTCTTGCTCAGCAGGCGAATATTGCGGGAGCGAAAACGTCCACGCTCTCCGCGGATCAGCTGGACAGTCTGATTGCACCGATCGCACTCTATCCCGATCCGTTGCTCGCGCAGGTCCTCGCGGCTTCCACCTATCCTCTGGAAATCGTCCAACTTCACCAATGGCTGCCGAAAAACAAGCAGTTGAAAGATAAACAGCTTGCGGACGCCGTCCTGAAGCAGAACTGGGACCCGAGCGTTCAAGGTTTGGCTCCCTTTCCCGACGTTGTCAAGCAGTTATTTGACAACATCAAATGGACCTCCGAGCTGGGCAACGCCTTTCTGGCACAGCAGTCCGAGGTGATGGACGCCGTTCAACGCATGCGTGCCAAGGCGACGGCATCCGGAAAATTGACCTCAAACGAGCAAATCAAGGTGGAAACCAAGGTAGTTGAGCAGAAGAGCGTAGTGGTCATTGAACAAGCTAACCCCCAAGTCGTTTACGTGCCCAGTTATGACCCCGTTTACGTGTGGGGACCACCTGTCTACCCTTATCCCTATTATCCCGGATACTATGCTGCCGGACTGGCGCTTTCGTTCGGAGTTGGCATAGCTATGGGCGCCTTCTGGAGTGGAGGGTGGGGTTATGGGTGCGGATGGGGCGGTAACAACAACATCAATATCAATAACAACAACAACTTCGTCCGAAACGGCAACATTGGCAGACCTGGCGGGGGAGTAGGCGGAGTCGGAGGAGTAGGCGGAGTCGGTGGTGTTGGTGGAGTCGGTGGAGTTGGTGGTGTTGGTGGAGTTGGAGGTGTTGGCGGAGTTGGAGGTCCCGGTGGAGTCGGGGGCAACAGGCCATCGCAGTGGCAGCACAACCCGCAGCACCGCGGCGGAACGCCTTATGGAGATCGAGCTACGGCCGACAGGTTCGGTGGTATGACACGAGGCGATCTCGGAAATCGTCAAGCCAGAGCGAGCCAGAATTTCAGCCAGAGAGGCGGGCAGGGATTCGGCGGCAATTCACGAGGAGTTGGCGGTGGCGGCTCAAGCGGCTTGTCCAGCCGAACAGGGGGCGGCGATCGCATCGGAAATCGGCAGACCGCTGGATCGAGCTCCAGGTCCGGAGGAGCGTTCGGCGGATCCAGCGCAGGGGGAGGGGCGCGGGCCGGTGGTTCGCGAGGCTCCTCCAGCTTTGGCGGCTCCCGAGGTGGAGGTGGCGGTGCCCGCGGCGGGGGAAGACGCCGCTGAGCATGGCTGAAAAATCGAGATTGGAGGGGGAACAACCGTGAAACTCACCAAGCCGATGATCGCATCGGTCGTAATCGCGACCTTGATGGCTTCTCACGCCGCGGCGCAGGCCGCGCAACCCGCGCAAGCCGCGCAGGACACGTTTAGCAGTCCGCAGGTCGCTGCCGAAGCGCTCGTCAAGGCCGCCGAAAGTTTTGATGTACCGTCTTTGCTGCGGATCCTCGGCCCAGCTAACACGGATTTGGTAGTCTCTGACGATCCGGTCGTCGACAAGACGCGGGCTACGGATTTTGCCCGACTCGCTCGCGAGAAGCAGCAGCTTAACTTGGATCCGAAGAATCCGAATCGTGCGGAGCTGGTGGTTGGAAACTCCGGATGGCCGCTACCGATTCCTCTGGTCAAGCAAAACGGAAAGTGGTCTTACGACACGAATTCGGGGCGCCAGCGGATATTGCTGCGCCGTATTGGTGAAAACGAACTTGACGCCATTCGAATCTGCCGTGGTTTCGTGGAGGCCCAGTATGAATACGCACTCGAGAAACACGACGCCTCAGATTTGAATGAGTATGCTCAGCGGATCATAAGCACGCCTGGAAAACATGACGGACTGGCCTGGCAGAACCCGGATGGAAGCTGGGGTGGTCCGGTCGGCGAGGCTATTGCCAGGGCACTGGCGCAAGGGTACGACGCAAATCTGCAGCCTTATCACGGTTACTATTTCAAGGTATTGAAGGGCCAGGGCCCCGCCGCTGTAATGGGGCAGATGAATTTCGTGGTGAATGGAGCGATGATCGGCGGATTCGCGCTCGCGGCCGCTCCGGCGCAATATCGCGTTACAGGGATAAAAACATTCATCGTTAGCCACGAAGGGACTGTCTATGAGAAGGATTTGGGGTCCGAAACCCTGAAAGCTTTGAAACAGATGGAAGTTTATAATCCCGATAAGACGTGGAAAGTAACGATTGACGAGCCGTAAAATGCTCTGGATCGCAGGGCAGCATGACGAATTCGCCGACGTTGATCCATGAAAAGATTCACCTGATGGCGAGCGGCTTCACCAGCGCCGCGCAGCGAACAGACTTCCACTGTAGCGGAACAGCCTCTTCAGCACTTTCCGCACCTGTCTCAGAGCTGGTCCTATGATTCGCCTTAACCGTCATGGCCGGTGTCCTTTGCCATGGGAACTCATACTCTCCTCCCGGGCGAGCGTCGACTTTTCCTGGCCGCCTCTGCAGTGACGCCAATGGCTGCAGGACAGATCTAAATCCTCATTCCTCGGTGGCTCCTGCATGTTGGCAACAGGGAAGGGCATATCCCCAAAAAAAAAGATCTCAAAGAGAACGTGAGCATCATTAGCATCATTGTTCAACAGAGGATGCCGTGAAGACCATCTCTGCAAGGGAGTTTTCAAGTCAGATGAAACAGCGCCGAAGCGGGGCAGGAATGGCCTGGCTGCTTGCGGCAGTGTATTACTTCTATCAGTACGTTCTCCGGAGCGCTCCCTCTGTGATGATGCCGCAATTATCGGAGGGCTTCGCGCTAAGCGCCTTGGGTGTCGCATCGTTAGTCGGCGTTTTCTACTACGGATATTCGCCGTTCAGCTTGGTTGCCGGCTCGGCCCTGGACCGGATGGGCGCCAAAGCCGTGCTCCCCGCGGGTGCCCTTCTTGCAGCCCTTGGCGCTCTATTATTCGGTACGGGCAGCGTCGGATCCGCGAACCTGGGCCGGTTCCTGCAAGGTGCTGGAGGGGTATTCGCGCTCGTGGGGGCCGTCTACATCGCCAGCAACAACTTTCCCGCAAACCGCGCAGCAACATTGATCGGAGCTACACAAATGTTTGGCATGGCCGGCGGATCGGCGGGGCAGTTCCTGGTTGGGCCAATCATTGCCGCGGGAATTCCGTGGCACGGTTTCTGGATCGGCATGGGTTTGATCGGAGTCGCCCTGGGCGTGATTCTCTATTTCATGCTTCCGCCCGATGCGCCCGCGGAGCGGCACGATGACTGGATCAAAGGCACAGCCAAATCCTTAGGCGTCGTATTCAGAAATCCACAGTCAATGCTGTGCGGTGTGATCGCCGGTCTCCTCTTCATTCCGACCACTATTCTGGACATGACCTGGGGCGTGCAGTTTCTCCAGGAAGGGCACGGATTCGTCTACGGGGAAGCGGTGATTCGATCGGCGACCGTCCCGCTGGGTTGGATCATCGGGTGTCCTCTGATGGGGGCGCTATCAGATCGGCTAGGCCGCCGTAAGCCGGTAATCATCGGTGGCGCAGCCGTGCTGTTCCTGTGTGTCGCCTGGGCTCTGTACGGCCGCCCGGGCTCCGTCCCACCCTACGTCATAGGCATCGTGATGGGTTTGGCGTCAGGAGCTGCGATGCTCCCCTACACGGTTGTCAAGGAGTCATACCCCCGCGAGATGGGCGGCACGGCTACGGGCGTTATCAACTTTGTGATCTTCACCTTGAGCGCTCTGCTGGGGCCCGCCTTCGCCTGGGGCATGCAGCTGGTTTCCGGCGGCGGCCAGATGGGACTGGAGCATTACCAAACGACGTTCCAACCTCTTTTATACGGCGTCGGGTTGGCTATTGTATTAACCCTCCTGTTAAAGGAAACGGGGCCAGCAAGCGCCCGATTGAATACGGCGAAGGGCGGAGGGAATGCATGAGTAGCGGTACTGGCAAATACGAACGCATTTTGGAAAAATGCGCAAACCTGCCTCCCGTTCCTACGGCAGTCGCCCATCCTTGCGAGAAGACGGCTCTAGCCGGAGCACTGGAAGCCGGGGAGAAGGGCCTGATCACTCCGATCCTGGTAGGTCCCGAAGCCAAGATCCGAACAATCGCAGCGGCGTCGGGGCTCGACCTTGGCGCGACGGAAATCGTAGATACGCCGCACAGTCAGGCATCCGCAGCGAAGGCCGCGGAACTGGTTCGTGCGGGCCGTGCGGAACTTCTGATGAAAGGTAGTCTGCACACGGATGAACTGCTTGGCGCGGTCGTCGCGCGGGACACCGGTTTACGGACCGGGCGCCGCATCAGCCACGTGTTCGTTATGGATGTTCCCACCTACCACAAGGTGCTTGTCGTGACGGATGCGGCGATCAACATCGCTCCAACCCTTGAAGACAAGGTGGACATCTGCCAAAACGCCATCAATCTAGCTGTCGATCTGGGCGTTAAGAAGCCCAAAGTGGCCATTCTTGCGGCCGTCGAAACGGTTACATCGAAGATGCCGGCGACGATCGACGCGGCGGCTCTTTGCAAGATGGCGGATCGGCGTCAGATCACCGGCGGTATTCTCGATGGGCCCCTGGCCTTCGATAATGCCATCAGCAAAGAGGCCGCGGAGATCAAGGGAATTCAATCGGCCGTTGCCGGGGATCCAGACATTTTGCTGGTTCCCGACCTCGAAGCCGGCAACATGCTGGCCAAGCAACTGAGTTTCCTTGCGAATGCAGACAGCGCGGGCCTAGTGCTGGGAGCTCGGGTTCCAATCATTCTGACCAGCCGGTCCGACAGTGTCCGGTCAAGGATTGCCAGTTGCGCGATGGCGAAACTTGTCGCTTACGCACGACGGGAGAAGTTGAAGGGAAACCACGTAACGGCATGAAAAATGAATACGAACTCGTACTTAATGCCGGTTCTTCCAGCCTGAAGTTTTGTGTCTACCAGCGGCCGAAAGGCGGTTCCTGGGGTTTGGAAACCAG
>Ga0105238_10003784_pt1 | contig 15038 bp, 15 predicted proteins | sample KBSC34metaG_FD_81526 | JGI IMG/M metagenome (GOLD analysis project Ga0105238, IMG submission 81526) | Corn rhizosphere microbial communities from Kellogg Biological Station, Michigan, USA - KBS C3-4 metaG | ecosystem: Host-associated > Plants > Roots > Rhizosphere > Soil | place: Michigan, USA... | reverse complement strand
TCGATGCCGGGGCCGGCGCCATCGGTGAACTCGCCCTTCATCATGTGCGGCGCACCGATGCAGACTTCGACCACTTCGAGGCCGCGCTGGATGTCGCCCTTGGCATCGGCGATCGTCTTGCCATGCTCGCGCGCCAGGATGTCGGCCAGTTCGTCATAGTCGCGCGCGACCAGTTCGAGAAACTTCATCAGCACGCGCACGCGGCGCTGCGGGTTGGTGGCCGCCCACTTGGGCTGCGCCGCCTTGGCGTTCTCGACCGCGGCGCGCAGTTCCGCCTGCGAGGCCAGCGCCACCGTGCCGCGCACGGAACCGTCCATCGGCTGCATCACATCCTGCTTGCGGCCGCTGGTGCCGGCGACACGCTTGCCGCCGATGAAATGACCGTATTCGATCATGGTTTCTCTCCCTGTTTTGATGATGGTGCATTGTCCGCCTTTGCGGCGGCGAAGGCAACGCGAGGAAGATCGCAACCGTTGTGCAGAAAATAGACAACGACTATGGAGTGTGCATTAATTGTCGCAAACAGCAGGATATGCCCTGTCGTGAAGGATTTCTCAGGTTGAGTTTTGTCACGCCCCCCTCTGTCCTGCCGGACATCTCCCCCTCAAGGGGGGAGATTTGCAGCTTCGCCGGCAGCGCCTTCTACCCCATCGGCGATTGGCGAAACCGGGCGCGACATCTGATCTCCCCCCTAGAGGGGGAGATGTCCGGCAGGACAGAGGGGGGCGCGAAGGAACGCAACCTTGATAATCACGGTGCGGACCACCCCCATGAACTGGGATGACGTCCGCATCTTCCTCGCCGTGGCGCGCGCCGGGCAGATCCTGGGCGCGGCCAAACGCCTGGAGCTCAACCACGCGACCGTCTCGCGCCGCATCGCCGCGCTGGAGGAGGCGCTTCGCACAAAACTCTTCCGCCGCCTGACCACTGGCAGCGAACTGACGCCTGCGGGCGAGCGCTTCCTCGACATCGCCGAGCGCATGGAAGGCGACATGATCGCCGCGCGCTCGACCATAGCCGGTGAGGGCGACGACGTGTCCGGGACCGTGCGCATCGGCGCGCCCGACGGTTTCGGCGTCGCTTTCCTGGCAAAGCGGCTCGGCGAACTGACGGCGCTCCACCGCGAGCTCACCATCCAGTTGGTGCCGGTGCCGCGCTCCTTCTCCCTGTCCAGGCGCGAGGCCGACATCGCGATCACCGTCGAGCGGCCGACCGAGGGCCGGCTGGTGGCTGGCAAGCTGGTCGACTACACGCTCGGCCTGTTCGCGTCCCGCGCCTATGCCGAGGCCAACGGCTTGCCAAAAGCGCCGGCCGAGCTCGGCCGGCATACGTTGATCGGCTATGTGCCGGACCTCATCGTCAGCCCCTCGCTCGACTATGCCGCCGAGTTCAGCCCGGACTGGCGAACCAGCTTCGCCATCTCCTCGGCGCTCGGCCAGGCCGAAGCGGTGCGCTCCGGCGCCGGCATCGGCATCCTGCACACGTTCGTCGCCCGCTCGATGCCGGAGCTGGTCCCCGTCGACATCGTCGCGCCCATTCGCCGCGCCTACTGGCTGGTCTATCATGAATCGGTAAGACCGCTGCGCCGCGTCCAGCTGGTCGCCAACTTCATCACCAGGGCGGTGGAGCGTGAGCGCAGCCTTTTCGTCTAATCAGGATCGAGCACAAAGGAGCTCACCACTTTCCCGGCCAGGTCCGACAGCGGCACCCATTTGCGAGCTGCCTCGTCGGCGCTGTCGCCCGTGATCCCACAGTCGACGAAGCCGTAATGGGAGCGGCGCAGCGTTAGCGCAATGCGGGAATGGCCGTAGAAGCTGACATTGTCATCGGCATAGTGGAAATCCATGTCGGCTATCCGCACCGGATAGCCGTCCGGAAAATGTGCCAGCCTGTCCTGGCTGAAGCTGGCCGAGTCATAGGCGACGCCGATCATGGTCTGCCAGTTGCCCACCGACCACTCCTTCTCGATGAACGCCCTCGGGTCGGGCGGATTATCAGGGGCGGTCGGGTCGTAGAGATTTTGCGACACCCTGCAGGTGAGGCCTTCTTCGCCGGATTTGATCTTGAGCCGCATGGTGTCGCCAAAAGTGGCTTCGCTCGTCCATTCCTCGGGATAGGTCAGCGAAAAACCGTGTTCCTTGTCGTAGACGGTCTTGTCTGCTGCAAACGCGGCCGAGGCGCAGGCCAGATACACGGTCGCCGTCGCCAAAAGAAAAAGACGCATGCAAAGGTCCCCGCACCGCAGCCGATCTTATCACAGGCAGTTGGTCGTTGCCGCCTTGCCTGCGCCACAAATTCAGCCAGTGTGGCACCAGCGCGCTTCGCCATGCCATGACGGAGCACCAGGGGACAATCTTCAGAACGCCGGCGGAGAAATGCGAGCCGTTCTTGCCATTCTGCCGCTGCTTTTTCTGTCGGACTGCGCCAATCCCTGGACGAAGGTTCCGGAAGCGGAGCTGCCGAAGCCGATCCGCTATGTCATGTCGCGGCCCTCGCCTTTCGTCATCGGCAATTACTGCGGCCCCGGCACGCGCACCGGCGATCTCTCGGCAAGGCCGGTCGACCGTCTCGATGCCGCCTGCCAGGTCCATGACGCCTGCTACATTGCCCGGCACAATCATTGCGACTGCGACGGCGCGCTCGTTGCCTCCGCGAGGAAGATTCGCGACGACCGGACAGCACCGCGCAAAATGCGCAACGAGGCGGAATTGCTGATCGCCACTTTCGCGGTTCCGGTCTGCAGGATCTTTCCGCAAGGCTTCATGCCGCCGCGCGACCCGGCCCAACTCAAGGCCATCAACGGGGCGACCGGATGAGCATCAGGTCGGCCGTCACCAAGGCGTTGCTTGGACTGGCGCTGACGGCGCTGGCCAGTTGCGCCGGCATGCCTGGACGTTCGGCCTGCGCCTTCTTTCCGGGCGACGACGCCTGCAGCCGGCTGCCCGTCTCGGCGGATAGCGGCGCTGAGATAGCCACGGCGCATTACTTCGCAAGCGACGCCGACAGTACCTATGAGAAGCAGTTCCACGCGCTGCTCGCCCAAAGCCGGATCGATGCGCTCGACCGCGCCAATGGAACCGGTCGTTTCGGCCGCGACTGGCGCGATGTCCAGAACAGCCGCTTCCACGCCACCTACGAGGCGCTGCGACGATTGGCCAAACCGCTCGACAACACCGAGCTGGCGCCGGCGCGTGACAAGCCGGGCGAAGGCCATTTCACCGGACGTTGGCGCATGTCGCGGCAGACACTCTATCTCGATGCCGCCGCGCGGCCCTCGGCGCCCAAGACCTTCAGCTTCTCCGGCCTGCAGGCGCGCTCGGTCGAGATCGTGCTGCGTCAGTCAGGGCAACAGCCTGTCAATATCAGCGGCACCTGCAACGGCCCGCTCGCGATCCGCGCATCGGGCCGATCCACCACCGTCGCCAAGGCTTCGCCATTCCATCTGAGCCTGCCGGTTGCCGAAATCTCCGTCAGCCTGTTTCCGGATCAGGCGCTCAGCCGCTGCGATTTGCGCGTCGCCTCGACGCTCGCGCCGGCCGGCGCGCCGCTGACCTTGCTGCGCGAGGAGACCGCCGATCCCTGGATCACGGCGCTCGACAGCCGCTACGACCGCTGTCCGGTGCCGGACCCGGCGGGGCTGGAGGAACTCGACCGCGTCTTTTATGCCAGCCGCTGGCTGTCACAGACCTGCGCGCTGCCGCTAGGGTCACCGACATTGCTGCGCAAGTCGCGCGACGGCTTCAATGCCAAGGTCGAGGCCTTGCTCGGCAGGACGCTGCCGGACAGCGCCTTCGACAAGGCTGATCCCGAACTGCCGCTCGATTTCTCCAACGCCCCGAAACTCAGGCTGATCTACCTGTCGTCGCTGGAGTTCAAGGCCGATTTTTCGGGCCGCATCATGGAGCGGTTGATCCGCCATCACGCGGCGCAGGGCACCAAGGTGCGCATCCTGGTGACCGACGTGCTGGAACGGGAGAAGGACGACGCCATGCTGCACCGGCTGGCATCGGAATTCCCCAATGTCGAACTGCAGGAGTATCGCTGGCAGGCCGATCACGGCGCGCCCTTCGACGAGCAGATCTCCCATTTGCACAAGACCCATCACATCAAGATGCTGGCGACGCTGGCGCAAGAGCCTGGACGCTCGCGCGTCATCATCGGCGGCCGCAACATCCATGACGGTTTTCTGTTCCACAAGCCGGTCGACCTGACCCGCTATCCGGACCTGGAGCAATACGGCAAGACCGACGGCTTCTCGCTGAACTACTATTCCAACTGGAGCGACTTCGACATCGAGATCGCCGACGCGGCGACCGTCGAGACGTTGGCCGCGCATCTGTCGACCATCTGGCTGCGCGACGCCGACACCAACCTGTCGCGGCCGTTTTCGATTCCCGCGCTGTCAACCGGCCGACCCCCGCGGGGCGTGGCACGGCATTTCATTTCGGTGCCTTATGAGGACGGGCATGCCCTGGAGGCCTATTTCGTCGAGTTGATCGACACCGCCGAGCATCACATCCAGATCGTCAATCCCTACCTCAACCTGACGCCCGATATCGCCCGGGCCTTTGACCGGGCGCTGGCCAGGGGCGTGAAGATCGACGTCGTCGGCCGCATCGACCTCAAGGGCGATATCGGCGGCCGGTTCCTCACCGCGCTCAACAAGCTGTTCGTCGAGAAGTATGGCGACCGCATCAACATCCGCGAGTTCAAGGCGCCGGACGTCGTGCTGCATTCCAAGATCATGATGATCGACGAAAGGCTGGTCGCCATCTCGTCGGTCAACCTCAACAACCGCAGCTTCTTCCATGACTCGGAGAACGGCATAGTCGTGCTCGATCCGGCCTTCTATCGCCGCATGAAGCCGGTCTACGACGACTATCTCGCCCATTCGCGCCCGGTCGCCACCAACGTGACGATCGGCTGGGCCTACCGGCTGCTGTTCAGCGACATCTGGGTCAGGGAGGCGTTTTGAACGCCGCCGCTAGCCGCGCCTTAAACGGGCTTCAGATACCGTTCCGGGCTGAGGTCGCGCGCGTTGATCTCCGGCACCCGGTTCGACATGATATCGGCAAGCACCTTGGCCGAGCCGCAGGCCATGGTCCAGCCGAGCGTGCCGTGGCCGGTGTTGAGATAGAGGTTGGCAACCTCGCTTAGCCCGATCAGGGGCGGCCCGTCCGGCGTCATCGGCCGCAAGCCGCACCAGAAGCTCGCCGCCTTGAGATCGCCGCTGCCGGGGAAGAGATCGCCGACCGAATGCTCGAGGGTGCGACGGCGCGATTCATGCAGGCGAAGATCATAGCCTGAAATCTCCGCGGTGCCGCCGACACGGATCCGGTCGCCGAGCCGGGTGATCGCCACCTTGTAGGTTTCGTCCATGACCGTCGACACCGGCGCCGCATCGGCATTGCTGATCGGCACCGTGATCGAATATCCCTTCACCGGATAGACCGGAATTGGCCGCCCCAACTCGCGCATGAACTGGGGCGAATAGCTGCCCATCGCCATCACGAAGGCGTCCGCGGATTTCCATCCATGATCCGTCAGGACGTTGGTGAGGCGGTTGCGGTTCCTGACGATGCGCCGGATGGTCGAGCCGTATTCGAAGGTCACGCCGCGCGCCACGCAGAGTTCGGCGAGCTTGTCGGTGAACATCTTGCAGTCGCCGGTCTCGTCGCCGGGAAGCCTGAGGCCGCCGACGAATTTTTCACGCACGGCCGCAAGGGCCGGCTCGGCGGCGATACAGCCGTCGCGGTCGAGGATCTCGTAAGGCACGCCGTATTTCTTCAGCACCTCGACGTCGCCGCCGGTGCCGTCGAGCTGCTTCTGTTTGCGGAAGAGCTGCAGCGTGCCTTTGGTCCGTTCGTCGTAGGTGATGCCGGTCGCCTCGCGCAGCGCCTTCAGCGTGTCGCGGCTGTATTCGGCGAGCGGCACCATGCGCGACTTGTTGAGTGCGTAGCGCTCGGCCGTGCAGTTGCGCAGCATCTTGAGGAGCCACGACCACATATTCGGATCGAAGGCCGGCCGCACCACCAGCGGGCCATATTTCATCAACAGCCATTTGACGGCTTTGACCGGGATGCCGGGCCCGGCCCAGGGCGAGGCATAGCCCGGCGATACTTCGCCGGCATTGGCGAAGCTGGTTTCGAGCGCCGGCCCCGGCTGGCGATCGTAGACGGTCACTTCATGACCAGCCTCGGCGAGGAAGTAGGCGGTGGTGACACCGATCACGCCGCCACCCAGTACCAGGACTTTCATTCTATGCTCCCTCAAAGGCCGATCATGCCGCGGAAGGGCCCGGATCGTCCCCTTCTGTCTGCCGGATTTTGCCGCGTCCGCCAAGGGGCCAGTCATCGGCGGGCGCGCTGTAGACCAGCTTGAGGCCGTGGCCTTGCCGCTTGGCGGCACCGTCCTGCGCCGCTTGCCGCGCGGCCTCCGGCTGATAGGCCACATGCTCGAGAAGGATCGGCCAGGCATGGCCGTCGGGCCGCTCGGCCAGAGCGGATTGGCCCGCCCTCATGCCAAGCAGGCAGAGCCCGCGCCATGTGCCGATCGGCAGGCCGGACCCGACGGGAGCGGATGCTTCGGCCTGCACCAGCGTTCGCGTCTCGGATGGACCGCCGCCGGCACGAAAGATCACCCGGCTGTTGAGCGTGGCAAGGTCGGGCTCGACAGCCCCGGCCGCAATGACGCTGCTCTGGGCGAGCTTGCGCTGGAGCATCGGCGCGATCGGATCGGCAAGCGCGCGACCGCGCATCAGCATCGCCTCGAGCGCCGCGAAGTCCCTGGCCGTCAGGCGGTAGGCGGTCCCGGTCATGGCGTCCCCCGCGATGATATCTGCTCGACGGCGTCGATCGTTGCCGAAAGAACCCGGCTGTCGCGACTTCGCCACGAAACCGTGCGGCCGGCCGGTGCGCCGATCAGCGCCGTTCCAAGCGGCGTCAGCACCGATATGCGTTTTTCGGCGATGTCGGCCTCCGCCGGATAGACCAGCGTTACCCGCTGGATGCTGCCCTGCGGGTCGTGGAGTGTTACCGTCGAGCCCATCCGCACCACGTCGGCAGGCATTGCCGCCTCAGTGGAGACCCGGGCGCGGTCCATCTCGGCGAGCAGGTCCTCGGCCATATCGGGCACGCGGTCGAGAAAGGCCCTGGCAAGACTGCTCAGCCGGTCGTGATCCGACGCGCTGACAAGGATGGTGGAACGCGATTGCGTTGCTGCAAGCATGGCATACCTCATATGCTGGCGCATCGGCGACCCGAATGCGCGCAAGCCGCCGGCTCGAAAGCGGCGAACAAAGCCGGGCTGCGAAGGCCGGCTCGATGAAAAATGTCTGGAATTCAAACGCCCCGGTTCACGCGGCCGCCAGCATTGGCGGTCGCGCCGGGGCTACGCTCCCGCGATGGGGCAAACCCTGAAGCAGGTTTTGGTATAAGCGAGGTTGCTCATCCCCCGAACCTTGCCGAGAAGCACCGGCTTGTCAAGCAAGGCGCTTGTCTCAGCCCCCCAGGTAGCGGCGGTGAAAGCGCGCACCCAGGCTGGTCAATATTTCGTAACCGATGGTGCCGGCGTGGCCGGCCGCGTCGTCGACGCTTTGCGACGGACCGATGAGCTCGACGAGGTCGCCCTCGCTGAGCCTGCCGGCCGGAAGCGCCGAGATGTCGAGGATGATCGAGTCCATCGACACGCGCCCTATGAACGGCAACCGCACGCCTTCGAACCAGGCGGCCGAAGCGGCGCGCCGGTGCCAGCCGTCGCCATAGCCCAGCGAAATGGTCGCGAGATCGAGCGGCCCTTCCGCATGGTGGGTGTGGCCGTACCCGATGCCGGCGCCAGGGCCGACGTGCCGCGTCTGCGCCACCTTGGCTTGCAGCCCTATCACCGGCAGCATCGGGTTGGGTTCGCGGGGCGTCGGATTGACGCCGTAGAGTGCTGCTCCCGGGCGGGCAAGGTCGTAGTGATAGGCCGGTCCGAGAAAGATGCCGGAAGAGTTGGCCAAGGAGGCGGGTGCCGGCGGCAGCATCCTGCGCAGTCGGTCGAATTCGCGCTGCTGTTTTTCGTTCGCCGCCTGCCGCGGCTCGTCGGCGCGGGCGAGATGGCTCATAACGAAACGGATGTCGATGCCATTGAAGGCGCCGGCCTCCCCCGCGACCGCCTCGACCTCCACCGGCGCCATGCCAAGCCGGGCCATGCCGCTGTCGACCTGGATGGCGGCGGGCAGGCTCCGGCCGATGCCGCGCGCGATCTCGCGCCAGGCCTTCAGCTGAATGGCGCTGTTGATGACCGGGCAAAGCCCGGCCGCCGCGGCCTCAGGCTCCGAGCCGGGCGGCAGCCCGTTCAGCACGAAGATGTCGGGTCCGGGGCCGACCGCCTTGCGCAGCGCGATGCCCTCGCCGAGTAGCGCGACAAAGAAGATATCGCAGCCCTCTTTCGCCAACGCCGAGGCCACCTGTGCGGCGCCAAGCCCATAGCCGTCGGCCTTGAGCACGCCGGCGCAGCGGATGCCGCTCAGCCGCGCCTTCAGCCGCCGGTAGTTTTCCCGGATGGCGCCAAGGTCGATCGTCAGGATCGCGCCGGCGGCCGCCTCGCTCACAGTCGATCTGCTGTTCACATCATTTGCCGGAAACCCGCGTCCGGTGTCGTCGTCCATGGCGACCCCCGCTCATTGCATCGGCAATCAATACGGCCATGGAGCGGCCGCGACAACCGGGACGGATGGCGCCGGTTAGCGAGCCAGGTGCTGGAATGCGGCGACAACCTGTTCGTAGACCTTGCGCTTGAACGGCACGATCAATTCGGGCAACTCCCGCATCGGCCGCCAGGCCCATTCATCGAATTCGGCGGTATGACCGCCGGGCGGCGGATTGATCTCGATCTCACCTTCATCGCCCTCGAAGCGGTAGGCGAACCATTTCTGCGTCTGGCCGCGATAGCGGCCCTTGAAGGCGACGCCGACCAGATGCGGCGGCAGATCGTAGTTGATCCAGTGCGGCGCCTCGGCAAGCATCGTCACGCTGCGCATGCCGGTTTCCTCATAAAGCTCGCGGCCGGCGGCCTCGATCGGCTCCTCGCCCTTGTCGATGCCGCCCTGCGGCATCTGCCAGAGCTGCGTCGTGCCGGCGAACTCGCTGTCCGGTTCGGCGATGCGGTGCCCGACCCAGACCAGGCCGGCCTTGTTGAGGATCATCAGCCCGACGCAGGGACGGTACGGCAGCGTTTCAGGATCGATCTTTTTGGTCATGAATCAACGTTCCAGCCGTCTGAGAATTGATTGCGGCGAGGCGGGTAGCGTTAGCCTTTTTGCGGATCGATCGCCACCGCCGAGATCGGCACGATCTCGATGCCGCGTTTCTTCGCCTCGGCAATCCACGACGTCACCGTGTCCACGGTGATATCGAAGGCCGAACCGATGTCGATTGCGCTGCCCTTGGCCCGCGCCGTCGCTTCCAGGCTGTCCAGCTTCTTGAGGATTTCGCCGCGATCCTGCACGGCATCGATCGCCATGTCGCCGGCGGCGAACGGCACGCCGTCCTTCAGCGCGAGGTCAGGCGCCAGGCTCCGCGCCGACGAACCGTCGTCGATATAGGCAAGCCCCCGCTTGCCGAGCTCGGCCATGAACGGTTCCATCGCCGAGGCGTCGGACGAGAAGCGCGCGCCCATATAGTTCATGACGCCGGTATAATTGGTGGTTCTGGACAGCGCCCAGTGCAGGTTCTTCAGGTTCTCGTCCGGGCTGGCCGAGACCGTCAGCGTGTTGCGGCCGGGATTGACGTTCGGATAATCGAACGGCTCTAGCGGTACCTGCATGACGATCTCATGCCCGCTCTGCCTTGCCGCCTGCATCCAGCGGCCGATGCTGTTGCCTTGCGGCGCGAACGCCAGCGTCACTTCCGCCGGCAGCTTGGCGATCGCCGCCTGGGTGCCGGTCTGCGAGACGGCAAGCCCGCCGATGACGATCGCTACCCGCGCCCCGCGCGCGCCGGACCACGGCCGTGCATAGACGTCGAAGGGCCGCCTGCCGTCGGCGGAGCGCATCGGCAGCGGACCGGTGTCGCTGGCCTCGATCAGTGCCCTGTCCGGAATATGGGCAACCTTGAGGTTCTGGCCGAGCGTCGACGGATCGCGAATGACGATCGCCGCTTTCGGCGGCCCATCGCCCTCCTCGGTCTGGACGTGGATGATTTGCGGCCCGCCGCTCTTCATCGGCGTTCCGGCCTGTGGTGTCGCCGCCGCCACCGGAGCCGGTGCGGGCGTCGGCGCGGGTGGAGTGGGAGCAACAGTGACCTTTGGCGTCGAAACCGCCACTTCTTGCGGCTTGCGGAACGGCTTTTCGCGAAAAGCAATCGCGCCGGAAACACCGATCACGGCGAGCATGGCGACCGCCGCGACAACCGCACCGCCGCTGATGCCGCGCCGGGCAGGCCGTTTGGACTGGAGCTTCTGTCCAAGCGGGCGTTCGATGTCCTTGCCGATGTCAGCCAAGCCGCATCCCCAGGCCCGTGATCCAGACAAATGTCGCGGGCAATTCAAACCCTAGAGCATGATGCCGAAAAGTGTGAAGCGGTTTTCGGACGACATCATGCTCTATCTCTTTGATCTAGAATCGGATTCAGCTTCAGGTCGATTCGACCTGAAATCATCCGGTTCTAGGCGCGTCCCGGCTGTCCCTCGAATCAAACTGCCGGAACCTCACGGTCCCGGCAGCATTGCATTGCTTTCGGTCGGTCGGCCAGAGCTTCGCTACGGCCAGACTGCCAACTACTGGTTCAGCACGGCCTTGTCCGGATTCGGCGGGAACGACGGATCCGTCTTTTCGCCACGCAGAAGCTTTTCGGCATAGATCAGTTGCAGGTCGTCCTTCGGATCCGGCGGCACATAGGCGGCTGAGCCCGAACCGGTCGAGCTCTCGTCGGCACCCTTGATGTGGCCCTTGAGGTCCGATTCGCCACGCGTCAGGTCCCTGCCCTGCAGGTCCGGCGGCAGCGGCTGGTCGACCTTGATGTCGGGCGTGATGCCCTTGCCCTGGATCGACTTGCCGGACGGCGTGTAATAGAGCGCCGTGGTCAGCCTGAGCGCGCCATTCTCGCCGAGCGGGATGATGGTCTGCACCGAGCCCTTGCCAAAGGATTGCGTGCCGACCACCGTGACGCGGCGCAGATCCTGCAGCGCGCCGGCGACGATTTCCGAGGCGCTCGCCGAACCGCCATTGACCAGCACGATCATCGGCTTGCCGTTGATGTCGTCGACCTGCTTCGGCTTGGCGTCGAAGCGGGTGACGTCCTTCGGATCGCGGCCACGGGTCGAAACGATCTCGCCGCGCTTGAGGAAGGCATCCGACACGCTCACCGCCTGGTCGAGCAGGCCGCCCGGATTGAGCCGCAGGTCGAGCACATAGCCCTTCAGCTTGTCGTTCGGCACCTGCTTCTTGATGTTTTCGATCGCGTTCTCGAGATCGTCATAGGTCTTTTCGGTAAAGGAGGTGATCTTCATGTAGCCGATGTCGTTTTCGACCCGGTACTTCACCGCCTTGACCTTGATGATGTCGCGCACCACCGTGATCTCGATCGGCTTGTCGGCGCCCTGGCGCAGGATGGTGAGCTTGATCGGCGTATTGACCGGCCCGCGCATCTTCTCGACCGCGTCATTGAGCGTGAGGCCGCGAACCTCCTCGCCGTCGATCTTGGCGATATAGTCGCCCGAAAGCACACCCGCCTTGGCGGCCGGCGTGTCGTCGATCGGCGTGATCACCTTGACGAGGTCGTTCTCCATGGTGACCTCGATGCCGAGGCCACCGAACTCGCCCTTGGTCTGCACGCGCATGTCCTGCGCCTGCTCGGCATTCATGTAGGAGGAGTGCGGATCGAGCGAGGCCAGCATGCCGTTGATGGCGTTCTCGACCAGCGACTTGTCGTCCGGCGGCGTCACATAGTTCGCGCGCACGCGCTCGAAGATGTCGCCGAAGATCGCCAGCTGCTTGTAGGTTTCCGAACCCGCAGCGTTCGCCGCCGAACCCGGTGCGCCGTAGACCAGGCTCATTGCCGATGCGCCCATCAGCGCGCCGGCAAACAGAAGCGACAGTTTCCGCATCATTTCACGTCCTTCCAGAAAATCGGTCCGCCCACCATGGGGCCGGATCGACGGGTTTTCCATCCTTGCGGAACTCGACATAGAGTTCCGACGTCGAATTTTCATTCCGCGAGGCCGAGGTGCTTGCCACCCGGGCCTCTCCCATCGCGCCGATCGGCTCTCCTGCGAGCACCGACTGTCCCGTCGCGACGCTGATTCTGCTCATCCCCGCCAGAACGACATGATACCCGTCGCCCGCATTGAGGATCAAGAGTTGACCATAAGAGCGAAACGGCCCCGCATAAAGCACATTTCCATCCGCCGGCGCGGTGACGATGGCTCCCGATTGTGTCGCAACCATGTCGCCCTGCATCGCCGCGCCGTTGCCGTCATCGGTGCCGAAACGCCGTTTGATCTTGCCGATGACCGGCAGCGCGATCTGGCCTTGCAATGCCGAAAACGGAGCGGACCCCGTGAGGCGATTGGCCTCCGGCACCGGCAATGCGGCAAGCTCCGTCGTCGAGGCCGTCGCGTCGCCATCGCTCGATTTCTGGTCGCCCGCTTTGACCTGGTTTGCCGCCTTGCGCGCCTTGTCGGCTTCAAGCGAGGCGATCAGGTCCTTGAGGCTGCTGGCCTTCGCCGCCAGTTGCTGCGAGCGCTGCTGCTCGGCCGCGATCGCCGTCTGGGTATCCGCCTGCAGCTTTTTCTTGGCCTCGAGCAGCATGGTGAGTCGCTTCTTCTCCGCAGTCTGGTCGGTGACGGCGGTGGTAAGCCTGGCCCGTTCCGCCTCGATCGAGGCCGTCACCCGGGTCTGCTCCTTGAGATCGGCCATCAGCCTGTCGGTCTGCTGGCGCAGTTCCGGCACCACGGCGCCGAGCAGGATGGCGCTGCGCACCGACGACAGCGCGTCCTCCGGCTTGACCAGGATCGCCGGCGGCGGATTGAGCCCCATGCGCTGCAGCGCCCCTAACACCTCGGCCAGCACGTCGCGCCGCGCCATGAGCGATGCGCGCAGCTTCTCCTCCTCGGCCTTCAGCCCTTCGAGCTTGGCGCCGATGTCCTCGATGTCCTGGCCGAGCTTCTGTTCCGTCATCGCCGACTGGATGAGCGCCGCGGTGATCGAGGCATAATCCTTGCGGACCGAGGCGATGTCGGCGGCAAGCTTGGCCAGCCGTTCCGACGAGAGCGTGATCTCCTTGGAAACCTGCTGGTATTCGGCCCGGCTCTGATCTGGATCGGGCGCAAGGTCGAGCGAATTTTCGGCCGCCCGGGCCGGACCGAGCGCAACCAGGGCGGCGACAAGGGTCAAACCGCAGCGGCTGCGCCAGGCGCGCATTCTCGAATTCCAGCCTTCAGACATCAGGCCTCGACTCTATCCGCCGCTTCGTTAACGAACCATCAACCATGTTGGAGGGGCCCGCTTCAGATATGATGTTCAGCCTTTGAGGCGTAAATCCGGGCATCGGCAGGCAATCCCCAGCTTTTAGGCGGACGAGCCCCTTCACGAACGATGATACGGGTGGCCGGACAGGATCGTGGCGGTCCGGTAGAGCTGCTCCCCCAGCATGACGCGCACCAGCTGGTGCGGCCAGGTCAGCGCCCCGAACGACAGCACCAGGTCTGCCTGATCGCGCAAGGCCTTGTCATGGCCGTCGGCGCCGCCGATGGCAACGACCAGCGCCTTGCGGCCACCGTCGCGCAGCTGGCCGATACGGGCGGCCATATCCTCCGAGGAAAGCGACTTGCCGCGTTCGTCGAGCAGGATAAGAACAGTGCCGGCCTGCAACTGCGCCTGCAGCTTCTGGGCTTCCTCGCGGCGGCGCTCGTCGGCGCTCTGTCCGCGACTCTCGGGGATTTCGACAATGCCGGCAAATTCCAGCCCGACCGCAGGCCCGCTCCTGGCGAAGCGCTCGAAATAGCGGTCGGCGAGTTCTCTCTCGGGGCCGGTCTTCATTCGGCCCACGGCATGAACGGTGATCTTCATCCTCGCCCCGACGAGCTTGTCCTAACGCGCACCGTGACGTTTCACGGCACACGGATCAAGGCTCAGTGCAAGGTCTCTTCCTCGAGATCCGGCGCCTGCCACATCTTTTCGAGATTGTAGAAGTCGCGGACTTCAGGGCGGAAGACATGGACGATGATGTCGCCGGAATCGATCAGGACCCAGTCGGCACCGGCCAGCCCCTCGACGCGCGCATTGCCGAGACCGGCATCCTTCAGCGCCTTGAGGAGATGATCGGCGACAGCCGAGACATGACGGTGCGATCGACCCGAGGCGATGACCATATAGTCGCCTAGGCTCGATTTTCCCTGGATGTCGATTGAGACGATGTTTTCGGCCTTGGAGTCTTCCAGACTGGCAAGGACTGTGTCGATGGCTAGGGACGCGGCGTCGTTTCCGCTGATCCCTGCCGGCGAAGGCATGATGTCAGCCTTCTTCCGCAGTGCTGTTCTCAGTGTGTTTCCTTTCCCAACAAGAACAACCAAATCACCAAGCAAATCAGGTGACACCACTTAGATAGGCAGAGTTCCATTGCAGTTTCAAGACGACGCCCTCCGGTACGTCGCTCCTGGTGGCCTCCAGAAGGGGGCAAAAGGCGGGAACTGATCCCCGGCGCATGGGTTATCGGCTCACCGACCAACGGGATACCCGCCATGCCCACCGACCCGCAAAGCGCCCTCATCACCATCCAGGCCGGGCTCGCGCAGCTCAGCACCTTGATCGTTTCCTATTCCTTCTCGGCCATCGGCGCCGTCATCCTCCTGGTGGTCGGTTATTTCGTCGCCGGTCTCGCCGAACGCTCGATCTCCGCCGGCCTCGGCCATATCCACGGCTTCGACGCGACCCTGCGTCACTTCTTCTCCAAGATCGTGCGCTACGCCATCCTGATCCTGGTCACCATCATGGTGCTCGGACAGTTCGGGGTGCAGACCGCCTCCATCATCGCCGCCATCGGCGCCATTGGCCTGGC
>Ga0105238_10003780_pt1 | contig 15045 bp, 19 predicted proteins | sample KBSC34metaG_FD_81526 | JGI IMG/M metagenome (GOLD analysis project Ga0105238, IMG submission 81526) | Corn rhizosphere microbial communities from Kellogg Biological Station, Michigan, USA - KBS C3-4 metaG | ecosystem: Host-associated > Plants > Roots > Rhizosphere > Soil | place: Michigan, USA... | reverse complement strand
GACAGCGACTACGACGAGATCGCAACCCGCTTCCTCGTCCAGACAAAGTAGCGAAAGCTATATAAGCCATCGAGTAATAAGCGAAAGCTGCCTTACTTCGGTGGCTTTCGTGTTTCCCATATAAAGCAAAACGCCCCTAAAAGGGGCGTTTTGCTTGGAGCCTATTTCTTCGCTTCCTTGTAGGTCACGCGCTTCCTGAGCGTCGGGTCGTATTTGGTGACCTCGATCTTGCGCTCGACCTTCTTCTTGTTCTTGCGCGTAAAGTAAATATGGTCCGACTTGGTGGACTTGAGTTTTATGAGGTGGACCTGCGACATACCCCCAATCTAGCAAAAAGGGCCTATTTGCGCAACGAGGGGCTACGCCTGCACCGGGCTCTTCACACGGGCGCGCAGCGCGCTCTTTTTCACCTCGAAATGCGGCTCTCCATTCTTCATGGTCACATTCACCGTGCCGCCCTCCATCACGCCCTGCCCCACCATGAGCGTAGCGATCGGGGTGAGTATCTTGTCTTGGATCACGCGCTTCAAGGGGCGTGCGCCGTACTGCGGGTTGTACCCCTTCTCGGCGAGCCACGCGCGCACTTCAGGCGAGAGGCTGAGCGTGATCCGCTTGCCGCCGAGGCGGGCAACGACTTCTGCCACCTGCTTCTCCACGATGTCGGCGAGCACCGCCTTGCCGAGCACGTCGAATATCACGATGTCATCGAGACGGTTGAGGAACTCGGGGCGGAAGTGGTCCTTGAGCGCGCTCATCACCTTCTCCTTCACCTGCTCGTACTGCGCTGCGTCATCACCCTCGCTTCTGCCGAATCCGATGTTCGCCATGCGGTCGATGAACTCCGCGCCGATGTTAGACGTGAGCACGATGATCGTGTTCTTGAAGTTCACCTTGCGACCCTTGCCGTCGGTGAGGTGTCCGGAGTCGAGAACCTGCAGGAGGATATTGAACACCTCCGGGTGCGCCTTCTCGATTTCATCGAAGAGGATGACGGCGTACGGGCGGTGGCGGATGCGCTCGGTGAGGCTGCCTGCTTCTTCGTAGCCCACGTAGCCCGGCGGCGCGCCGATGAGCTTCGCTACCGAATGCTTCTCCATGAACTCCGACATGTCGACGCGCACGAGCGCATCGGGGTCGTTGAACATGAACTCCGCGAGTTTGCGCGAGAGTTCGGTCTTACCCACACCGGTCGGTCCCATGAAGAGGAACGAACCGATAGGACGATTAGGGTCTGCGATGCCCACGCGCGAGCGCTTCACTGCGTTCGCGACTGCTTCTACGGCCTTGTCCTGGCCCATGACGGCGCCACGGAGCGCCTCTTCCATACGCGAGAGCTTCGACGCTTCTTCTTCGAGCATCTTCGCGACCGGCACGCTCGTCCAGCGAGAGACGACTCCCGCGATCTCGTGCTCGGTGACTTCCTCGTGGAGGATGCGGCGTGACTTCTGGAGCGTCTTGAGGCGCTTCATCTTGTTCTCGAGGTCCTTCTGGAAGGCCGGAATCTTGCCGTAGCGGATCTCTGCTGCGGTACCGAGGTCGGCGGCGACTTCAGCCGCTTCTGCCTGCTGGCGCAGCTTCTCGAGCTCTTTCTTATTGGTGCGGATGCCGTCGAGGACCTCCTTCTCGTTCTTCCACTTGAGGTCAAGCTCTGCGGTCTTCTCGCGCAAGTCGGCGATCTCCGAGTCGATGGCCTTGATGCGCTCCTTCATCTCTCGAGCGCGGTCTCCCTCTGCATCCTTCTGCATCGCCTGGCGCTCTATCTCGAGCCGACGGATCTTGCGGTCGGTGTCTTCGAGCGCAGGCGGCTTGTTCTCAAGCGCGATGCGCAGACCCGACGCCGCTTCGTCGATGAGGTCGATAGCCTTGTCGGGGAGGAAGCGGTCGCTGATGTAGCGGCTCGATAGTTCTACTGCGGAAACGATAGCGCCGTCGGTGATGCGCACGCCGTGGTAGAGCTCGTACTTATCACGCAGTCCGCGGAGAATCGCGACCGCGTCTTCGACAGACGGCTCGTTCACGTATACCGGCTGGAAGCGGCGTGTAAGTGCGGTGTCTTTCTCGATATATTTTTGATACTCCTTGAGGGTCGTAGCGCCGATGACGCGGATCTCGCCGCGCGCGAGCGCGGGCTTCAGCATGTTGCTCGCATCCATCGCGCCCTCTGCGGCGCCAGCGCCCACCAGCGTATGGAGCTCGTCCACGAAGAGGATCACCTTCCCTTCTGCCTTCTCCACTTCCTTCATCACGTTCTTCATGCGCTCTTCGAATTCTCCGCGGTACTTGGTACCTGCGATGAGGAGCCCCAGGTCGAGTGAAAGGAGTTCCTTGTTCTTGAGCGATTCCGGGACGTCGTTTATCGCGATGCGCGCAGCAAGGCCCTCCGCGATAGCGGTCTTGCCGACGCCCGCTTCTCCGATGAGGACCGGGTTGTTCTTGGTGCGGCGGGAGAGTATCTGGATCACGCGGTTTATCTCCTGATCGCGGCCGATGACCGGGTCGAGCTCATTCTCCGCAGCCATGCGGGTGAGGTTCCGGGTGTACTTCGCGAGCGCGCGGAAGCGCTTCGGTTCCGTGGTCTGCCCTTCCTTCATCGACTTGAGTTCCTTGAGCACGGACTGCACGGTCTCCTCGTCTATCTTGAAGCGCGCGAGGATGTCGGCTGCCGGGCCCGGGTGCTCGATGATGGCGACGAACAGGTGCTCGGTACCCACGAACGAGTCGTTCATGCTCGCAGCGATCTTGCCCGACGCTTCGAGCGCCTGTGCGAGGTCGGGAGTCAGGTAGAGCTGGTAGCTCGGAGAAAGCACGCTTGAGGTCTCCGGAGACTCGAGCGTCTCGAGCAGCGTGTCGGCAAGCAGCATGGTGTCCACGTCCATGTGGTCGAGTACGGAAAAGACGAGGCTCTCCTCCTGGTGTATGAGTGCCGTAAGTAAGTGGAGCGGAGAAACGTGATTCTGTCCGCGTTCTATGGCCAGTTCGTGGGCTTTCCTGATGGCCTCTTTAGCTTTCGTAGTGAAATTTTTGAAGGGAGGCATGCCTCCATTATACCACTAGGTTCCCGAAGAGGAAGACGCGGCGAGGAGCGCGTTGATCTCGTTCGCGCTTATGTAGCTGCTGCCGTCGCCAGTGCTGATTCCTACGAGCCCGCCGGAGAGGTTCACCGCAGCGGCGCCCTTGGGCGTCTGCGCGAGCGTCGTCGTGACAGTGTTCCCTTCCACCTTGGAGATGATGCCGGTCACCGCGTTCCCTGCGTCGGTGATGCCGATGACCGCCTGGCCCTGCTCGAGCGTGGCCGAGTCGACGAGCGTCGTCGCGGAGGCCGCCGGGAGCGTCGCTCCGTCGCCGAATCCGTAGATCATTATCGAGGCATCGGACTTCGAGAGCGAGACCGGCACCGAGGTGCCGTTCGGGAATCCGACGCTCGCATTCTGCGGAAGCGCCGGGTCTGCGATGACCACGACTGCGCGCGATATCGGCAGGTACACGCCCTGCGCGATCGGCGTCGAAGTTGCATCTCCAGCATAGAGGTAGACCGTGCGCGACTGGTCGCCCTTGATAGCGGAGACGAGCTGGTCCTCCTCGCTCGGCTGCTGGGTCTGCGTCGGCACCTGGGTCGGGATGGTCGAAGGCGCGACGGTCTGCACGGTGTTCTCCACGATGCGGTTCACGGTCTGGGTCACGGTCTGCGGTGCCTCGTCGAGGAGCGACACGGTCACGATGCCTGTCGCGATAGACATCACGAAGTTCACAAGCAGGGTGAGAAGAAGCAGCTGCGATTTGGAGAGGTCGTCGATATCCATGGCTTTAGTATACAACACGCCTATCGCGCAAGCGTGTGCTGATCGAGGAAGGCGACCGCGCGCGCGAGCGCCTTGGCGAGCGCCGGGAGCGCGCCGTTCGGCGTGGTCGGCCCCCAGGAGATGCGGAGTGTGCTGGCTGCGCGCGCGGCGTCTCCCGTGAGCGCGAGCACCGCGCGCGAACCTTCTTCGGAATCCGATTCGCACGCGCTTTTCGTGGAAACGGCGAAGCCAGCTTCATCGAGGAGCGCGGCGAGATAATCCGTATCGCGTCCGACAAGCGAGATATTCACGATGTGCGGTACGCCGGTCCTTCCCTGGTTTACAAAAAGGTTCTGAATAGGCGCGATACGCGCGAGAAAGTCCTCGCGCATACTCTGGGCGCGCTTGGTAAACGCTTCCCGGTGTTCCCGCGCTTCCGTGAGGTCGCGAGCCAGTGCAGCGATAGCGGCGACGTTCTCGGTGCCCGGTCGCATCCCGCGCTCCTGTCCACCGCCATACATAAGCGGCGTGAGCGGCGTGGTGCGCGGCGTAGCGAGTACGCCCGCGCCACGGGTATCGCCCACCTTCGCGCCATCGAGCACGATGATATCAGCGCCGAGCCGCGAGCGCTCCACGATTTGTGCGAGCGGCGCCTGCGACGCGTCCACATGCAGGTGTGCGTGGCCAGGGAGCGCGCGCTTCACCTCCCGCGTGTTCCAGACGGTGCCCGTCTCGCTGCAGACGAAGTCCATCGATACGAGTATCGTCTCTGGCTTCACCAGCTTCTTCATCGCTTCGATATCCACTACGCCGTTCTTTATGGGAAGCGGGTCGGACGCGATGCCCCACGCCGCGAGCCCCTGTATCGTCTTCACCGTCGACGCGTGCGCGGACGGGAGATAGAGCACGTGCGGAGACACGCCGGTATCCATCGCGTGCTTTGCCGTGATTCCAGAGATCACCATGTTGTTCGCCTCCGTCGCGCCCGAAGTGAAGATAATATCGTCGTGCTTCATCTGGAGTTCGCGCGCGATAGCGGTACGTGCGTCGTCGAGTACGCATTTAGCCTCGCGACCCTCCTGGTGCGATGAGGAGGGATTGCCGTAAGACGCGGCCCAATCGAGGTAATACCGTTTTTTCCCGAACATACGGATAATCTAGCAGGCAGATTGCAAATCGTCACTTTTCGTGATGAAATAGAGAAATCATGGCGGCAAGCGCACGACCACCTATCGTGGCGGTGATGGGTCATATCGACCACGGCAAATCATCACTCCTCGACTACATCAGGAAAGCGAATGTGACCGCCGGCGAAGCCGGCGGCATCACGCAGCACGTATCCGCGTATGAAGCGGAGCACGAGCATGAGGGCAAACCGCGCCGCATCACCTTCCTCGACACGCCGGGCCACGAAGCATTCCGCGCGCTCCGCTCGCGCGGCGCACAGGCAGCAGACGTCGCCATACTCGTCGTCGCCGCAGACGAGGGCGTGAAGCCGCAGACCCTGGAAGCGCTCGCCGCTATCCAGGAAGGGAAGATCCCGTTCGTCGTCGCATTCACTAAGATCGATAAGAACGGCGCAGACCCGGAGCGCGCAAAGACCTCGCTCCTTGAGAACGGCGTCTATCTCGAAGGGCTCGGCGGCGACATCCCCTTTGCTCCCGTATCATCGAAGTCGGGCGAGGGCGTGCCGGAACTCCTCGACCTCGTGCTGCTTACTGCGGACCTCGCTGAGCTTTCGGCGGATCCCGCGCTCCCGGCAAGCGGGTTCGTGCTCGAGTCTACCCAGGACCCGAAGCGCGGACTCTTGGCTACGCTCATCGTGAAGAACGGCACGCTCTCCACGGGCTCGTTCGTGGTCACCGGCAGCGCGTACGCACCGATACGGTTCATCGAGAACTTCGCGGGTAAACGCGTCGAAGAAGCCGGCCCCTCTTCCCCAGCCCGCGTCTCGGGATTCACCGAGCTTCCCGCGGCAGGACAGCCGTTCACCGCCGTGAAGACGCGCAAAGAAGCAGAGGCGCTCGTGGCGGAAGCCGCTGCGGCTGCCGCGACCACGGCTTCGTTTGAAGCGACCGAAGACGGCACCGCAGTACTCCCGCTCGTGGTGAAAGCAGATGTGACGGGCTCCATCGAGGCCATCAAGCACGAGCTCGCCAAGATCGAGCACGAGAACGCGGTCATCCGCATCGTCTCGACCGGGGTCGGCGCCGTGGGCGAGGCAGACGTGAAGACTGCGCAGGCGGTCGGTGGCATCGTCATCGCGTTTACCGTAGGCACCGATTCTGCCGCGCGCGACCTCGCAGAGCGTAGCGGAGTCTCCATCGAATCATTTTCCATAATCTACGACCTGAAGCAGCGCGTGGCCGACCTCCTCGCCGCACGCGCGCCGAAGGTAGCGAAAGAAGAAGTACTCGGAGAGGCGAAGGTACTCAAGGTGTTCAGCGCGACCTCGACCAAGAAGGTGCTCGGCGCCCGCCATGTCTCGGGCACGCTCTCCGTGGGCGACCAGGTGCGCATCACGCCGCGCGAGGGCGAGGGCGAGGGCCGCGGCAAAATCGTGAACCTGCAGCAGGCGCGTGTGGACGTGGACGCTATCAAAGTGGAGGGAGAATTCGGCATGCAGATAGAGACGAAGTTCGAGATGGGCGGCGGCGATACCGTAATCGCGTTTCGCATGTCGGAAGCAGAATAGGAATATGGACTTCTCCTTCCCCCAGAAAGAATCCCGCAGCAAGCGCCACCACATTCGCGCGAAAGAGCTCATACTCCACGCGGCCGCAGAGTTCATCGTGCGCGAGAGCAACGCCACCTCGCTCATCACCGCGACGCGCGCGGAGCTTTCAGACCGCGGCGACCGCGCCACGATATTCGTGACCGTGTTCCCGGACGACGCGAAGGCGACGGCGCTCGACTTCCTCAACCGCCGCGCCGACGACTTCCGCGACTACCTCAAGGCGCATTCGCGCATGCGCGACCTTCCCTTCGTGAAGTTCGAAGAAGACTACGGCGAGAAGAACCGCCAGCACCTCGACGACTTAGGCAAGCAGCTCTAGGCCCGGGATAAAAAGCTGGTACTATCAAAACACCGGCCCGGTGGTGAAGTGGTAACACAGGGGACTGCAAATCCTCGATGCGCGGGTTCAATTCCCGCCCGGGCCTCCCGTGCTATGCCGAGGTGATGGAATGGTAGACATACAGGACTTAAAATCCTGAGAGAGCCTAAAAACTCTCATGTGAGTTCGAGTCTCACCCTCGGTACTCGTTTCTATCGCGGTGCGCCTACCTGGGCTCGAACCAGGGACCTTATCCTTAAGAGGGATCTGCTCTACCAACTGAGCTATAGGCGCGTCTTAGCATCCTAGCAGAGGTTATTTCTTTTTCAATCGTGCTATCTTCAGGTCTACGGGCGGATGGCGAAATTGGTAGACGCGCCAGCCTTAGGAGCTGGTCCCGCAAGGGATGGAGGTTCAAGTCCTCTTCCGCCCACTATCTAGGCCCTATTCGGGCTTCCGGGCTTACTTGACAACTCCCATGTTTCGTGTATAATTGCCTGTGAAGGCAATCGGCCATTGAAATCTAGGGAGACAAGCAATGTCATCAGCAGCACTGCCCGTAAAGCCGGGCTACCACCTGCACTTCAGATCGCAGTACGACAATCGAGCTCCACGAGCACGATTCCCCCGTGTTGCGGTTGCACTCGCCACGACGGCGGTCATAGTCGGATTTCCTGCCTCTATCGGCGGCCTCATCGGGTCGTTCATAAGTCCGGAAGCTTCCGGCTTGGGCGCGATCGTCGGCGGAAGCATCGGCGGAGCAGTCCTCACGTGGTTCGCACCGAAACGGCTGTTCATCTATAACGAAGAATGGTCGGCATATGTGTCCCAGGATATGTGGCTCGGTACCATGGTCCCCTACGGACCCGGTCTGAGCGTATCCTTCCCCTGGGAGCAGCGGAACAAGACCGGCAACTACTCGCTCCGTCCCCATCCCGAAGTCCTGATGATCCCAGTGCAGACAAAAACCTCGAAGGTCACCGTGAAGGTCACCCTCGAATATATGTTTGACCTGTCCAATCTTGGTCAAGCCATCGGCGCAGACGCCGAGGCGATCAAGACGGATTACGCAAGCTTCATCGGCAGCTTCCTCACACAGAAGCTCTCCGATATGGATGCGGAAACGGCGCGAAAGTCGGTACGCAGCCTGAACGACATGCTGGCCGAAGAGTTCATGGGCGTCGAAGATGCCAAGGGCATGACACCCGCTGAATTCGAGGGCCAGTTCGGCATCATCACGGTGAGCATCACTATCGGCGAGCTCTCGCTTCCCGAAGACGTCGAGCGCACGAGAAACGCGATCGACGAAGCAGAAGAGCTGTTCAAGGTGACTGCCGCGCTGTACGGCAAATCGCCTGAAAAGCTTGCCACGGACCTTGAGTCCGGCACAATCACCCATGAGCAGTTCGAGAAGATGACGAACCGCGCCATGGCAACGTCAAAGAATGCGAACATGAACATCAATGTGGTGGAGGTCAATATTCCCGAACTCGTCGGGAAGATGATCGCTCGGTTCGCGAAATAGGAGGGAATGGAAATGGATCACGCAAAAGCAAAAGATGTGGCCGAAAGCGAAGGTACACGCGACATTCGCAAGGCCAGGACTACCCTGCACTGGATGATCGGCGGGGTCGTGGTAGTGGTCGCGCTTCTGCTCGGCTTGATATGGTTCATGATCTGGAAGAACAATAGTTCCACCCACGACGTGTACGCATCAAACGATCAGGCGCAGCAGTACCACGCTTCGCCGGCACCAGAGCAGGCAAAGCTCCGCGGCTCGATCACCCTCGACGTGGCTAGCTACCACGTCACGGACGATGCGATCTTCGATCGCAGCGGCCCGGGCAACAGAGCCACCTGCATGTGGCCCGAGTACTACAGCTCGGACTACCAGGAAGTCGTCATCCACAAGAGTGGCGGCGACTACACCTTCAAGGGCGGCGTGCAGCAAGGCGGCGACCCTGGCGGCTCGGTTCGCTCTATCTACGTGAAAGCGTGGCCAGGGCACCCCGTCGACCCGACGACGCAGCTCAAGCACTGGGGCAGCGACTGCGGTGCTGGTCCGACGGACGCAGACACCGAAGCGCGGCTACAGGAAAAGGCCGACGCCGGCACGAACTAAGCACACAGTCCTTTCAATGTTCTTTCGAGGGCCCCGACGGTAATACGTTGGGGCCCTTGATCGTTACTGGAAGCCGAACGTCGCCTTGATGATGTTGATGATGGCGTTCGCGCCGAAGATGATGACGAGGCCCACGATGCCCCAGATCATGTGCTGCTGGCCGGTGGAGCGCTTCTCGGCGTCGTCTGCCCCGCGGATGAAGTCCACTACGCCCCACACGAACACCACGAACGCGCCTGCGACCAGGAGCTCGATAATGGGCGTGAGAATATTGCTCACGATATTGTTCCAGAAGGTCTGGAACGTCTCCCCGCTCGTCTGCGCGGATGCGAGTTCGGGAGCGGCGAATGCCGCGGTAAGTGCGGCGATTTTCATACGGGCGTTTTGAGGCATGGGTCTACTATAGCAACACTCCGGCGGTTTCGCCGGAGTGTTGCTGTGTACACCGTAGCGGTGACTATTGGCCGACGTTCGGTCCCTGCGGGAGGTCGGGGCCCGAGTTGTTGAGGTCGAACGTGCCCACGAGGAGGTTCACGAGTCCCCAGACCGACACCATCACGAAGAATCCGATGATACCCCAGATCATGAGGCTCCTGCCCTGCTGCTTCTTCTCTTCATCGGAACCGCCGAGTATGAAGTACTGGAAGATACCGAAGAGGAACACGACGAAGGCGAGTGCGAAGATGAGCGGGACGAAGACTCCGTTGATAAGGTCGATGATCGTCTGACCGAGGTCCTGGATGTTGTCCGCCGCCTGAGCAGCTGCAAGCATTGGGAGTACGAACATGGCGACTGCGGAAACGGCGTACGAAAGTTTCTTCATAGTGTTGATTAAGGCTATATACTTAAGGGTATTCGGGATTGAAGTGAAGTCAATGCGGCCTGGGCGCCCCTGGGGATTACTAGGGGCCGAAGTTACCGCCGTTGCCGCCGGTGGTGATGGTCGGGAGAGGCGGCTCCGAACCGCTATCCAGACCCGTCGAGGCCTGGAGAAGGTTCACGATGCCCCAGACGGAAGCCATGAGCACGAACCCGATGACGGCGTAGAGGATGAATTGCCGGCCTTCCTTATGATTCTCATCGCTGTTACCCCCCGCGATGAAATAGCGGAACACGCCCCAGAGGAACATCACGAACGCTATCGCGAATATGAGGCCGACGACGTAGTCGTTGATAAATGTGAGGAAGTCCGAGATATCGGAGCTCACGGTGGCTTGCGCGTGCGCAAACGAAACGCCGAATATGAAGATAAGGGTCGTGATCAGGGTCGCCCGCCGTGTAGTAGTCATACCCATAGCCTAGCACCTATTTGAAGGTGGCAAGGAGCAAATTCACAATCGCCCACACCCCGAAGAGAACTACGAGCCCGATCATGCCCCAGAGGGCGAACTCCCTGCCCTTCTGGCGGTTCTCGTCTCCGCCCGAGAAGAAGTAGCGGACGAGCCCCGCGAGGAAGAAGAGGAACGCGAGCGCGAACAGGAGCGGGATGACGGAATTGTTTACGAACGAGATGAAATTGTTGACGACCGTGGCGAACGTCATAGGGTGCTGACGGTACTCGTGATAACGCCTTCGATGGTGGCTGCGCCGAGAAGAATGATGGCGCCGATGACGGTCCACATGAGCGCGGTGCGCGCGGTCGAGAGCTTCTCCTGATTACCCTGTGCGGTCACGAACAGGAACCCGCAGTAGATGAGCATGAGCACCACGATCGCGGGACCTATCTGGGTCGAGACGAACTTGAGGATGGCGTTGAGGAGCGTCGGGATATCGGAGATGGTGGTGAGCGGGTTCACGAGCCCTCCTCCCCCGGTCCCGCTGCCACCGCCCATGTTCCCGTTACCGCCGCCCATATTGCCATTTCCGCCGCCCATATTGCCGAACTGGGCGTGCACCGCCGCTACCGGCAGGACCATGCCGATGAATGAGAGCGCGAGCGCGGACGTATGGATGATGGTTGTTTTAAAGCGCTGCATTGAGTGATTGGTCGGCATTCGAGAGCGCATCGCGCGCCTGCAGTCTGCCGCTTACTACATTGGTGATCATAGCAGAGAACACGCTATCGACGACCGATGGGGCTGGGGAAAGCCAGCCCTTCACGTTGAGCGCCTCCGGGTAGTAGACCGGCTCGTACGGATCGTCGGCCTTCGGGGTAAGGAGGCTGCGGACTGCAGGAGCCTGGCCGAGCGCCTCGGCGAGTGCCGGCAGTATGGTCGAGCTCGTGAGCGAGACCGCAGTGGAGTACGCGCCCGATTTATTAGCGGAGACTTTCGGGATAGCGAACACGTACGCGAGACCGTAGGTCACGCGCCCGCTCACTAAGCCCGCCTGCGGCATCGCCGCCATATCGAAGTCGAGATTCGGGTTCGCGTCCTTGAGTCCCTGCGCTTCGGACGCGAATCCCGGATAGAATGCGAGGTCGCCCGAGAGGAACTGCGTGCGCGAAGACGGCAGGGATTGGCTCCAGGAATACAGGGTGAGGCTCGGGTTCGCGAACTCGGTATAGAAACTGAGCGCTGATGCTGTAGAAGCACTGCCGCCGCCGGACGACTGGGAGTCGTTCGCGAGCACGGAAAGCATGCCGGTGCTGGTAAGCGTAGTGATGGGAGAGCCGGCCTGGAGGAAAAACGTGGAGAGTATCGCGCGCGCATTATTCACATTGGCGTATCCGCCGAACGGCACCGTGCTCACGGAGAGCGTCTGGCTCTCGCCCGACTGCTTGCTGATGGCCAGCGAGAGTCCCTCGAATGCGCCGATCGAGCTAGGCGGCGTCGATACCGCGGCCGCAGAGAGGAGTGCGCGGTTGTAGTAGAGCACGAGCGGGTCCACCGTGATCGGGATGCCGTACGTGCCGGTCTGCGTGAGGAAGAGCTGGTCTATAGAAAGGTACGTCTTGTCGAATGTGGCGAGCGGGATCGATGAGAACGGGATGAGGGTGAGCTTCGGCTCCTCGGTGAGAAGCTGCTCCTGGTCGATGATGACGAGGTCGGGGCCTTGTCCCGATGCGAGCGCGTTCGCGAGGTCCGAGTCGAACGTCGCTGCCGGCATCTCTTTATAGCTCACGTTGTTGTACTCCTTGTGGACCTGCTTGAGCGAGTCGATAGCAGCGTTCACCGCCTTATCCGGGAACGTGCCCCAGATAGTGACCGTGCCTATCTGCGGCCCGTTGTTGCCGAACCCGGCGAACGTGGAGAACACGTAGAGCCCCACGAGCGCCAAGAGGGCGAACACGGCGATGAGCACTATCTGGAACGGGCGCATGTTCATCATGGCGATGTAAAGACTATACCGTAGTGGTGGCCTCCGGCGCGGAAGCTTTTCACCTTATGGAATCCTGCGGTGATGAAAAGCTCTTCCGCTTTGTGCTCGGTCACGATGCGTTCCGGCGTGGGCCCAAGATTCCCGTAGGACCCAGCCCAGTCGATCACGAGGACTTTCCCGCCTGGCTTCACGATGCGGCGCACTTCAGCGAGCGCGCCCGTGTGCTGCTCTACCTGGAAGAGGACATTGGAGAGGATAGCCGCGTCCGCGATATGTTCTTTGAGTTTCGTGCCGCCCGGTTTCTCGAAGTCGCCCCAGATGGTCTCGATGTTATGAAGGTTCGCACGCTTGGCTGAATCGCGCAGGTGGGTGAGCAGGTCTTCCTGCACATCGACCGCATAGACGCGGCCGGCGCCGCCGACTGCGGCCGCAGCAGCGAGCGCGTAGTGCCCCACGCCGGAACCCAAGTCCGCGATGCGCATGCCTTCCCTCACACCGAGCTGCAGCACGTTGGACTTAGGATCCGCAAAGTTCATACCTATAAAAATAGCACGGGCCGCCCGAAGGTGACCCGTGTTTTCACATCTTGTGTGTGCAGTCGATTACGAGACATTGGCCTCGCGATTCCCGTTCTTGAGGGTTTCAGCGCGCGCTGCCGCGAGCTCTTCAATCGTCTTCGAGTCCTTGTGCAGCAAGCCGCACAGGATTCCGAGGTTGTACTGGCTCATGTAGCCCGCTGCACCGACCGTGCGCCTTGAGCGCTCAAGCGCGATGAGCGCAAGCTCGGTATCGCTGCTTGCCGTATCACCCTTTGCAGCATCATCCTCTATGCGAGCGCGGTCGTATTTGTTGCGCTCGGCCCATGAGAGCGTCCTGATGAAGCTTTCAATCACGCTATGGCGCGAGCCCGGTTCTGTGGACCGGGTAACGCACCCGGTGGTCATGCCCGTTTCCATTGTGCCTCCGTTTGGCAGTACTGTTCTTGTTCCGAGTCCCACTTGGGACTGCCACCGGTTATAACACGCCGACCGGCCGAAAGGTATCTTGGATATGCAGAGCCCCGCGAACGTTCGCGGGGCTTTGTACAGGGCGCTGTCGCCCAAAGATCACACAAAGTTGGTGCGCGGCACGAGTTCGAGTTCGTAGTTCGGGATGAAACCGGTCTTCTTAAGCGCCTCGTAGAGACTGCCCATCACCGCGTCGTCGATCCTTTCCTGGAACTCTTCGTTCGCCACGACGCACGCGTCGATGGCAGCCCATATCTTGCGCGCAGCGATCTGCAGAGGTCCTTTGCGCAGATACTCCTCGATTGCCTGCTGCTCGTGCGAAAGCAGCGTGCACGTCCGACGCATTCTGAGATACAGGCGCATCAGCGCCCGCTTCTTTGCATTGTTCATTCTTATTCTCCCTGTTCGAGCGAGATAATTATATCACGCTAAATCGTATATATCAATAGCGGGCTCTTCGTAGGGGTGGTTCTGGCGGATAGCTTCAACAACGTCATTCACCATACCGTCGCCGCAGGAAACCTCGATGCGGTCTTCTTCTACCGCTTCATACTTTCCGATTTCTCCGATAGCAGGGTGCGCGCCGTCTTCAGGCATAAATCGCCCAATGCCGCGCGTACTAAAACTGCAGAAGGTGTAGTTCCCTATTTTCCCGCCGCCCACTTCCCCAATAGCGTGCCTTACCCTATCGGCATCCTTCACCGGCACAGTTACAACAATCTTTTTCATATTAGAAGTTGATTCCCCACATTCTTATCAATACATAAACAATAACAATAAACACCAAGGAGATCATGCCCTCCTCCTTCCTCGACCAGGTCCAATTAAAGATATTTACGTGCCATTTGAATTGTGAATTAAATTCCATGTTCATTTGCTCTAACGTTTTGCCTTGATAACTACCTATGATCGATAGGGAGTTTTCAGCAGCTTTACGCTGCTCCCAAACATACATAAACAGGGATATAGGGATCAACAAAAAGAAAATAGAAAGGAGAGTTTTGACCTCATTTTGATTCAAGCTAACTATTCCTGGATTAATTGTAGTAATCGCGATTAGAGCCGCGGCAATCGTCGCAATTTGAGGTGAGACTGAAGCTTTCTTCCCAACAGCAGCTGTGTATAGGTCGAGTTGAGGTTGGATTAGAGCAGCACGATCTTCTTTGGGTAGGTTTTTGAATTCTTCTACCCTATTCATGAATTAAAGCGCGACCATGGAGGCGATGGAGTCGCCTTCTTTCAGCTTCATGACGCGCACGCCCTGCGTCGCGCGGGAGAGGCTGGAGATGCTGCCTACCGACGTGCGGATGACCTGGCCCTTCTTCGATATCACCACGATCTCATCGTCCTTGAAGTCGCCCGTGAGCACCTTGGCGCCGATTATTTCTCCGGTCTTCGCGGTCACTTCCGCCGTCTTGATACCCGAGCCGCCGCGGCCCTGGATCTTGTACTCGTCGATCGGCGTACGCTTGCCGTATCCCTTGCTCATCACCACGAGGAGCGCCGCGTTCTTCTCGTCCGCGACCGGGATGACTTCCGCCGCGATGACTTCATCGCCCTTCTTGATGGCCATGCCGCGCACGCCGCCTGCGGTGCGGCCCATCTCGCGCACGTCTTCTGCGGCGAATCGTATCGACTGGCCCTTGCTCGTGACTATGGAAACGGAATCATCAGGCGCCGCGAGCGATGCCGAGACCAATTTGTCGCCGTCCTTGAGGTTGATCGCGATGATGCCGGACTTACGCACATCGGCGAACGACTTTGCCGCCACCTTCTTCACGGTGCCGTTCTGGGTCACGAAGAACACGGAGAGCGCGTCG
>Ga0105238_10003778_pt1 | contig 15045 bp, 15 predicted proteins | sample KBSC34metaG_FD_81526 | JGI IMG/M metagenome (GOLD analysis project Ga0105238, IMG submission 81526) | Corn rhizosphere microbial communities from Kellogg Biological Station, Michigan, USA - KBS C3-4 metaG | ecosystem: Host-associated > Plants > Roots > Rhizosphere > Soil | place: Michigan, USA... | reverse complement strand
GCCCGAGGCGCTCGCGTCGTGGCCAGCGCTGGTCACGGAGGGCGTCTCCAGTGCGGCGACGCGCCGGCGCGCCGCCGCGCTGGCGATCGGCACAGCCTCCGACGGACCGGCGCGGAAGGCGGCGGTCGACGCGTATCTGACCGCCTTCGGCGACGAGAGCGCCCGCTGGGACATCGCTGAACCGACGCTGCGCGAGCGGCCCGAGGCTCTGTTGGTGCTCTCCCTGGGGCGAACCGCGGGCTCCGTCTCGCCGTCACCGTTCGCCGAGCAGGAGAGCGTGGTGGACGGTGGGGGACCGGCGCTGGCAGGGGTGGCGTCGTGGTCCGCCGAGCGTCGCGCGGAATTCCAGACCCTGGTGGCGGCAGCCCGCGAGGCGAGCGCGGTCGCGGAGGACGACGACGCCCTGTTCGCGCGCCTGCAGGCGCTGATGCGCGCGGCGCTGCGGGCGCTCGCCGCGACGCTGGTGACCAGCGGTCGCTTGACCGACCCCGACGACATCTTCTACCTGCCCTTCGATCTCACGCGCGCGCTGGCCAGCGGCGCGCAGGCCCAGGGCGACCTCCGCGCGCTCGCCGCGGCGGGCCGCAGCGCCTTCGTCGCGGCGTCAGCCCGTCCGCCAACTCCGCCCTCAGCCCCGGCAGGCGCCCACGCCGTCGCCGGCCAGCGCGGCGCGGGCGGCCGCGCCATCGGCCGCGTGGTCATCCATCCCTCGATCAGCCCGATCCCCTCCGGCCCGTCCGTGATCATCGCCGCCACGCTGTTACCCACCGAGCTGCCTCTGCTCGACGCCGTGGCTCTGGTCGTCGAGACCGGCACTCCCTTGGGCCATGTCGCCGCCCAGGCCCGCGAGCGCGGCATCCCCGCCCTGGTCGCCGCCACGGGCGCCCGCGCCGCCTTCACCCCCGGCCAATTGATCCTGGTCGACGCCGATCAAGGCCTGGCGATAGCCCTATCCCCGTCCTGACGCGTCCCCGTCCCCGTCCTCGTCCTCACGTCCCCAGCAACACGAACATCACCACCCCATGATCATCCGTCAGCCGCCGCGATACCTGATACCGCAGCGATAACGACGCCGGCCCGAACAGAAACAGCGCCGTCAGCGATCCCCCCGCCGACCCATGGCGATCCCCCGCCTCTCCCGTGGTCGCCGCCGTGCCGAACAGGTTCAGATCGAGCTGTTGCAGGAGGAACGACGGCAGGATGCCGAACGTCGACGCCGAGCCCCAGTCGATGATGAAGGGATAGCGGTAGGTGAGGTCGGCGATGAAGATGCGGTTCGTCGCCAGCGCGTGCTCCTCGAAGCCGCGCAGCGCCTCGGTGAACGGGATCTGCAACGGCAGGGCGGTCGGCAGCCGGGTCTCGACCTCGCTGCGGTTCGAGCCGGTCCACAGCATCCCTGCCAGGGGACCGCCCACTTGCAGCGTCGGATCCGACGCGGGCAGGCCCGCCAGGCTGCGCCCGCGTACGCTGAGGACCAGGCGATCCCGGCGCAACGGCGGAACGGGGACGATCAGCCACAGCTGGCCCCGCACGTCCGCGAAGGCGTTCGGCGCGTTCGTCAGATCGGCCGGGAAGGCGGCCGCGTACCCGTCCAGCGCCAGCGCCCGCCGTGTGCCCGTGTACCGGGTCGATTCGAGCCCCGTGTAGCTGGCGAACGCGTAGGGTCCAGCGAAGCGCCGAAAGGGCGAGTGCGACACCCACAGGTCGTTGCCCGGGAAGGTCCGCTCGACCAGCTGGAACCCGGCGCCGACGGGGTTGTCGTAGAACGACCGCTGCGCGTCGAGCACGATCTGGCGGTCGCGCCGGTACAGCAGGTCCATGCCGCCGGGCACCGGCAGTATCTTCGGTGGGTTCTGCCGCGTGGAGTACTGCGAGGCGATGAGCTCGATCGTGACGGGCGCGAGCTGCCGGTTGCTGTAGCCGAGCGATCCGCTCCACAGATGACCCTCGAACTGGTACAGCCCGGCCAGCGTCCAGCGGTGGCGCTCCAGATGATCGGCGCCGCTCATGACCAGGCCCAGCAGGGTCGTGTCGGGTCCGGCGTACGTGGTGGGCGCAAGCAGGCTGGGGACGAACAGGTGATCGAGCGCGCTGGCGGGGCGGCCGGTCGCCAGCACCGACGGCGGCGGCAGACCGACGGAGACGGCGGGCGGCAGCGGCACCACCGGCGCGACGGGTGAAGGCGGGGACGACGGCGCACCGTTCGTCGCTGCCGGCGCGGGTAGCGCCTCGGGGGGCGCAGGCGGCGACGCGTCCGGAGGCGACTCCGGCGAAAGGTGGGCGGCCGTCGGATCGGGCCAGTCGTTGTCGATGTCCTTCGTGACGGCCGGTGCGTCGTCCAGAGGACCTTCGTCGGCCGTATCTTCGTCACCCGCCGCAGCGGCGGCGCCTGGTATCGACCCGGGCGACGGGTTCACGGCCAGGGGGACGGAGGCAGGCAGAACCACCTCGTCCAGCGTCCAGTGCCAGCCCTCGCGGTTCAGGAACCGCACCGTGCGGCCACCGGCCGCGCGCGGCTCGAACGCCAGATAGGGCGCCTGCGTGACCTTCGCGGTGCCGCCCGTCGTCAGATCGTGCTCGTACACCTGGAACCGCCAGTCGTCGGGCGACGTCCCCACGTACACGATGCGGTGGTCGTCGGCCCACGACGCCTCGTGCACCGGTCCGCCGCCCGTGGGCAGTCGCGTCAGGGTCGCCCCCGTGGTCGCGTCCAGCACCACGATCCCGAAGCGCGTCCCGTCGAACACGGTCGCCGCCAGCCGCCGCCCGTCGGGCGAGAAGCTGGGTCCGGCCAGGTAACCGCGCGGCGGCTGGGGGGCCAGGATCCGCACCGCGCCCGTGCGCAGGTCCAGCTCGGCCAGGTCGTGGTGATCGCCGGCGGCGTAGGGGAACAGATATCGGTTGCCGTCCGGGCTGATGGCGCCGCCCGTGCCGCGCAGATCGGCATGGGCCACCGACAGCGCGCCGGTGGGGAGGTCGTAGCGCATCAGCCGCGCCACCTGATAGGTGCGGTCCTGATCCACGGACACGAAGAACACCGACTTGCCGTCCGCCGTGAACGTGGGGCTGCCGCTCAGCCGCGGCGAGCTGGTGACCAGCTGGCGGGGCGGCACGACGTCCGTCAGGTCGCGCTCGACCAGGGTCGTCCCGTCGGGCGCGATCACGAACAGCCGCGAGGGCGCGTCGCGATCCGCGGCCAGCAGCACCTCGGTGCCGTCGGGGGCGCGGCCGTAGCGCGCGCTGTCGCCGACCTGGCGCAGCGGCCGCTGGGTGGGCGGGCGCTGCTGGACCGGGTTGCGCGCGGCCACGTCGTCGGCGAACTGGTCGATCAACGTCGACAGGCTGCTGTCGTACGCCCGCCAGAAGCGAACGTTGACGAGGAAGGGGAACAACACCGACCGACCCTGCAGGGCGATCAGGTCCCACAGCTTCTGCTCGCCGTAGCGGCCGGCCAGGAAGCTGACGAACTCGCTGCCGATCAGGTAGTGGTTGCCGCCGAAGAAATCGCGGTTGCCGGCGCTGAGATCGCCGCCGTTGATGCGGTGGCCGGCCACGCCCGCCGCGAACGCGCCATGCCAGAACGGCCACGACAGGCGGCCCACACCCGGCTGCAGCTTCGTCTCGTAGAAGACGGCCAGGCCCTCGTCGAACCAGGGATCCAGCCCATCCTGCGGCGTGTAGACGTCGCCGAACAGCGTGTTGATGAACCAGGCGAAGCCGGCGAGCTGCTGCAGGTGAACGTAGTGCGTGATCTCGTGGCAGCCGATGATCGCCGGGTCGGGCGGGATCCCGCCCTCGAGCATGAAGAGGTCGGTCGTGTTGTACGTCGGCACGACGCTGATCGTCTCGTAGCCCATCAGCCGGGCCGCCACGAACGCGTTGTTGAAGGCCAGCTCGGGAAGGATGACGACCATCTTCTGATCGGCGATCCCGTTGTGCAGGCGCGCCAGGCCCTTCTCGTAGCGGGCGCAGCCCTCGACCCGCTCCAGGAAGCGCGCCGCCTGAGCCTCCCGGCCTTCCGGGAAGTAGAGGATCATGTCGGCGGTGTCCATGCGGCGCATGGGGTGGTCGGTCAGCGCGGCCGCCACGTCTTCCGGCAAGCGGGGCGTGGCGATGCTGGCGCAGCCGGCCACGGCCAGCGCCGCCAGCAAGGCCAGCCGTCGACGCGCAACGAGCGACAAGATCAGTCGCCGTCTTCGGACAGGTATTCGAGGATGACTTCGTCCAGGCTCTTGTCGTCGGGACCGGCGGGGCCAAAGGCCCCCGCCGACCGCGGGGGGCCTGCTTCCGCCGCCGGGGGCGGGGGCGGACCCTGATCGGCGTGCACCGTGTTGTCCACGATGTGCTCGGCCGGGTTGTCGAGCGGGGCGTGGCGGATCGGGTGCGTCCCTCCGGCGACGACGTAGGGCACCGGTGGCCGGATGCGCGCCCGCCCTTCGGGCGAGGGGGTACCGCCCACGACCACGTTGCGCTGAACGACCACACCGTCGGCCGAGGTCGTCTTCGAGACCTGCGGGGCGGCGTTGCTGCGCACGAACGGCGGGCGGCGCGGATCGTTCGGACGGACCGTGATGGGGCTGGCCGCCGACTTCTGGGGCCGCTGGGTCTCGATGGGGCGGGTGACGCGGCGGGGGGCGTGCACGGGCGCGGCGGGATCGGGGGCAGGCGGCGCGCTGACGACGGGCGCGGTCACGACGGGCGGCGCGGTCACGACGGGCGGCGCCGCCGCCACCGGCGCGGCGGAAGGCTCGGGTGCGACCGCGACCGGCACGGCCCCGACGGTGGCCGCGGGGACTTCCAGGTTCACGCCGCGGGCGCGAAAGAAGGCCACGATGCGCTCGTTGAAGGCGCCGGCCGTCATCTCCTTGATGATCGAGCGGTGCTGCGCCTGCATCAGCGCCCGCACCTTGTCGTCGGGCGCCATCGCCTCGTACTCGACCTTGCGCGAGACGAGGATGGTGCCCTCGTAGAACATGTGCGTGAACAGGCGGGGAGCCGCGGGGCCGGAGTCCTCGGTCTGGACGTGAAACACGTACCCGAGATGACCGACGTTGTGGTTGTAGCCGAGCAGCGGGCTACGGTGGGCCTTTCCCATCGCGAGGCGCCAGTATAGCGCCTCGGCGACGCGGACACTTGTTCCGCTGGGGCAGTGGGCCAGGTTACGGCAGGGGATTCACCAGCCACGCGTCGACGACCTTCAGCTCCCAGTCGTCGAGGCGCGGGGACGGAGGCGGTGGCATCGGGGGGAAACCTGCCGTCGGATGGAGATAAAGGTGCAGCAGGTTGACCGGCTGGGTGGCCATGTAGTGGGCTCCCCGATGACACGGCGGCATCCCCGTCGTGCAATCGCCGCTGTCGTCGTACTGGCCGAGGTACGCCTCCCCGGGGCGGCCGCCCACCGACGCCAGAGGGCCGGCATCGGGGCCGCCCTTCGGGTCGAGGGCCTGGTTCAGGGTGCCGCCGGCGCCGTGGCAGCGGACACAGTGCGCCACGAACAGGGGCCGGACATCCACCGCGAAGGAAGGCGCGGCCGGGATAGGTGGCTCGGGTGGCGCGCAGCCGCTGGCCAGCGAAACGAGGGCGCCGGCGAGGCCCGCCAGCAGCGGGAGCTTGCGGCAACAGGGCAACGAAGAGGGCAACGAAGGGGACAGCGAGGCTGGTCGGCGCATCATCGGCTCACAGGTAGTAGTGGAGCTGCAGCATCCCCAGCGAGGCATGCGCGCCGTCGCTGGTCGCCCCGCTGCCCAGAAACTGGTAGCGGCCGATGAGCAGCAGCTCGAAGTGGGCCCAGGGAAACACCGACGCCTCGACGTCGAAGGCATCGTGCGCGGTGCGCCCGAGGGACAGATCCTCCTGGAACCGCTCGTAGGCCAGCCCCGCCATGAACCCGCGCGCGGGGAAGAACGTGGCGCCCAGGTACGAGACGAACTGGTTCTCGCCCGCGCTGCTGGCCGGCACCTGCAACCGGATGAAGTCGGCTTCGCCCAGCAACAGCAGATGGGCCCGGTCGACCCACAGCTTGCCTACGGCGCCCACCTGGTAGCGCGTGGCCTCGCTGCCCACGCCCAGGCGCGCCTGCAGCGCGACGGCGGCCCGGTCGGCGAACCGCCGCTCGCCGTAGGCGGCCCCGCCGTGGGCGCGCACCCCCACGGACTGCAGCGGCAAGGGGAAGCTCTCGGGCGGCGGCGCGAACAGCGACAGGTGCAGCTCCCAGTCCTTGCTCAGGTATCCGCCCGACACGGTGTACGTCTCGTTGTACAGGTCGTAGCCGGTGTAGCGCTGCACGTAGAAGATGTGCTCGACGAAGCGCAGGCCAAAGGGGGCGAAGAAGCGCCCCGCCCGCAGGTACGGGCCGGCGGGCGAGGGGCGCCACATCACATAGTGCTCGTTCGAGATGAAGCGGTCCGTGACCGACGACAGCCGCCCGTCGAGCGACTCGTCCCGGCCCACGTCGCCGCGCACGCCCGCCTGCAGGTACACCGAGAGGTGGGCGGGCAGGTCGAGGCGCGCGTAGGCGTCGGATTGCATGGGGAAGGCGGCGTACTCGGGGGACTGGCGGCCGCCCACGTCGTTGCGCAGGGCCGCCAGCCGCACGTCGGCGCCCAGCGCCAGCCACGAAGGAGGCGTCCACAGCCCGTGCAGGAACGCCCCGTCGCCCCCGCGGCTGATGGTGTCGCCCGCCTCGCTGCGCCCCCACGCGGTGATGAGCCCGCCGCCGGCCGGCCCGTAGTGACACTGGCTGCACTGGGTCGTGCCCGAGCTGAATTGAAACTGCGGATAGGCCTGCACCCGACCGGCCAGTCCGCAAAGCGCCGCCATCGCGATCAGACCGGCCAGCACGACGCGCGCAGCGAGGAATCTCATGGTCAGTCGTTCGCCGCGCCGGCCGCGATCCACGCCTGGATGAGGTCGATGTCCGCCTGGGGCAGCGGCGCGTCGGGGGGCATCCGCCTGGTGCCCTGGGCGTTCAGCAGGTCGATCAGCGCGGATTCCTGGGGATCCCTGGGGATGACGTACAGCTCGTTCAGCAGCGTGTAGTAGCCGATGTCGCGCGCGTGCAGGTCGATGCCGGCGCGGGCGCTGACCGCCGAGTGGCAGTTCACGGTGGCGCACGCGGGCTCGACGATCGCGGACGAGATGAACGACCAGCGGGCCGGTCTATCGTCGGTGCCGCCGCAGGCCGGCGCGAAGGCCAGCGCCACGAAGACGATCACGACGGCCGGCCAGGCCGGTGCGGCAAGACTGGTCAGAAGACGAGTCAGAAGACGAGTCAGAAGACGGTCATGGCAGGGGGATGCGAGCCTCACCAGGGCGTAGTCGGGACAGGGGCAGCCGGTTACCGTGAAAGTGAAAGTCACCGTCACTTTGTCCGGGGCTGTCCGGTGTGGACCCGATGAATCCGGGATCTGCTCGATGGATTGACCGATGAGGTAAACTGCTCGGCTTCCATGCGTCGCTCCCGGATCACGCGCAATACGAACGAGACGCAGATCGAGCTCACCCTCGCTCTGGACGGCTCGGGCGAACGGCGCATCGAAACGCCCATCCCCTTCCTGAACCACATGCTGGAGTCGTTCGCCCGGCACGGCCTGTTCGATCTGCAGGTCACCGCCAAGGGCGACGTCGACGTCGACGCGCACCACACGGTCGAGGACGTCGGCATCTGCCTGGGCCAGGCCTTCAAGGAAGCGCTGGGCGACAAGGCTGGCATCTCCCGCTTCGGCGAGGCGACCATCCCCATGGACGAGACGCTGGTCTCTGCCGCCGTCGACTTCGGCGGGCGCGCCACTCTGGTCTACCGGGCCGACGCCCTGAAGGGCCGCTGGATCGGCAACTTCGACGCCGAGCTGGCGCGCGAGTTCTTCGGCGGCTTCGCCTCGACGGCGCTGTGCAACCTGCACCTCGAGGTCCGCTACGGCGAGAACGCCCACCACATGGTCGAGGCGCTGTTCAAGGCCTGCGCCCGCGCCACCTCGATGGCCTCGCGGCGCGATCCCCGGGTGGTCGGCGTCCCCTCGACGAAGGGGACCCTGACGGGGTAGAGCGCTCGCGATGACTCAGGCAAAACCGCGAGTGGCCGTGGCCGATACGGGCAGCGGCAACCTGCGTAGCGTGGAGAAGGCGCTGGCGCGCGCCGGCGCCGAGGTGATAGTCACGTCGGATCCGGCGGTGATCGCGGCCGCCGACAAGCTCGTCGTCCCCGGCCAGGGACAGTTCGGCGCCGTGGTGGCGGGCCTGGACCGCGAGGGAGGCGCGCTTCGTCAGGTGATCCTCGAGGCGATCCGCGGCGGCAAGCCTTACCTGGGGCTGTGCCTGGGCTTGCAGGTGCTGTTCGAGAGCAGCGAGGAGAATCCGGGGGTGCCGGGGCTGGGGGTGCTGCCTGGGGTGGTGCGCCGGTTCCCGCCCGACCACGTCCTGAAGGTGCCCCACATGGGCTGGAACCGCGCCACCCGGCGGCCCGAGGGGGCGGCCCTGCGCAGCCCGGCGGCCGCCGTGCCCGACGGCACGTACTTCTACTTCGTGCACAGCTACTTCGCCGTGCCGGCGCGGCCCCAGGACATCGCCCTCGAGACCGACCACGGCCTGACGTTCTGCTCGGCGGTGGCGCGGGACAACGTCTTCGCCTGCCAGTTCCACCCCGAGAAGAGCCAGGACGCCGGGGCGGCGCTGCTGTCGGCTTTTCTTACCAGTACCGGTTAGGACGGCGGTATAAGGCGCGCCCCATGTTGGTATTTCCCGCAATCGATCTTCTGGGCGGCAAGGCCGTCCGCCTGCGCCAGGGCGATCGCGCCAGCGCCACCATCTACTCCGAGCGCCCCTGGGAGGTGGCCGCCGCGTTCGCCGCCGCGGGTGCGCCGCGCATCCACGTCGTCGATCTGGACGCCGCGTTCAGCGGGGGCACTCAGAACAACCACGAGACGATCCGCAAGATCGTCGCCGCCACCACGGCCGACGTCGAGGTGGGCGGCGGCGTGCGCTCGGTCGAGGACTGCGAGCGCCTGTTCGCGCTGGGCGCGAAGTTCGCCGTGACGGGCACCGCCGCCATCAAGACCCCCGAGATCGTCGAGGCGGCCTGCGCCAAGTTTCCCCGCCGCATCGTGGTGGCGGTCGACGCGCGCGAGGGCCTGGTGGCGGTCGAGGGCTGGCAAGAGGCCACCGCCATCACGGCGCTGGAGATCGGCGAGGCGGTGGCGCGCGCCGGGGCGGCGGCCGTGCTTTACACCGACATCGGGCGCGACGGCATGCGCACCGGCCCGAACCTCGAGGCGACGGCTCGACTGGCCCGGCGCATCACCCCCTGTCCCGTCATCGCCTCGGGCGGCGTGTCGAAGCTGGAAGACATCGACGAGACGATCAAGACGGGCGCCTTCGCCGTCATCATCGGCAAGGCCATCTACGAGAGGGTGTTCACGGTGGAGGAAGCCATCCGCCGCGCCTTCGTGCGAAACTTGTAGGGTCGTGCTCGCGAAGCGAATCATCCCCTGCCTGGACGTGGACGCCGGCCGCGTGAAGAAGGGCGTGCGCTTCCAGGAGCTGCGCGACGCCGGCGATCCGGTGGCGGTGGCGGCGGCCTACGACGCGCAGGGGGCTGACGAGGTTTGCTTCCTGGACATCTCGGCGTCGTCGGACGGGCGCGCCACCACGCTGGACATGGTGCGCGCCACCGCCGAGCGGGTGTTCCTGCCCCTGACGGTGGGGGGCGGCGTGCGGTCGGTCGAGGACGTGCGCAAGCTGCTGCTGGCTGGCGCCGACAAGGCGGGCATCAACACGGCGGCGGTGGCCGATCCCGAGCTGGTGCGTCGCGCGTCGGACGCCTTCGGCAGCCAGGCCATCGTCGTCGCGGTCGACGCGCGCCGCGATCCGGCGGCGCCGCCCGAGGCGCCGCGCTGGATCGTCTACACACACGGCGGGCGCCGCCCCACCGACCTGGACGCGGTGGCCTGGTGCGCGCGCATGGCCGAGCTGGGGGCGGGCGAGCTTCTGCTGACCAGCATGGACCGCGACGGCACGCGCGACGGCTTCGACCTGCAGCTGACCCGGGCGGTCGCCGATCGCGTGTCGATCCCCGTGATTGCCTCCGGCGGCGTGGGCACGCTGGCGCACCTGTACGAGGGGATCGCCGAGGGCCATGCCGAGGCGGTGCTGGCGGCGTCGATCTTCCACTTCGGGGATCACACGGTCGGCGAGGCGCACCAGTATCTGCGTGATCGCGGTATCGCCGTTCGCGATCCGTTTCGGTGACGATCGAGCCTGGCCGCCCGCGGCCGTTTCCCATCGCTGGACCCGGCATTAGACTCCGCCGCATGACACACACACGACATGGGATCGGGAGCGCGGCGGTGGCACTGGCGTTGTTGTTCGGCGGGGCAGGCGTCGCCCAGGCTGCGAAGAACACGCCGGTCAAGGTGACGATGAACCAGATCAGCGTGGACGGCATCGGCGAGTCGGCCGGCACCATCACGCTGAAGCAGACCAAGAAGGGCGTCGAGCTGGCCATCGACCTGGCCAAGCTGCCCCCCGGCGAGCACGGCTTTCACCTGCACGAGAAGGGGATCTGCGAGCCCGCCGAGAAGGAAGGCAAGAAGACGGCCGGCCAGGCGGCCGGCGGTCACTGGGATCCCGACGCCACCAAGGCGCACAAGGGCCCGGGCGGCGGTGGTCACAAGGGCGACCTGCCCAAGATCACCGTGCCCGAGAACGGCAAGCTGAAGACGAAGGTCACCGTCGACGGCCTGACCATGGCCGACCTCGGCGGCAAGGCGCTGATGATCCACGCTGGCGGCGACAACTACAGCGACGCGCCGAAGCCGCTCGGCGGCGGGGGCGATCGCATCGTCTGCGGCGTCATCCCGGGCGGCCCGCCCGCGCCGGAGGGTGTCTCGAAGACGGCCACCGACGTGCCGACGAAGCTGCCCGCCCCCCAGGAGCCGGTCAAGAACGCGCCCAAGCCCTGAGCGGAGACACCGTCGCGGCGGTCGCGAGCCTTCGCGCCGCCGCGCAGGTCACCGCTTTGGTTCCAGGCGAAGCGTGAGCCAGCCGGCCGCGATCGAGCCGAGGCCGAAGGACAGCAACACCACCCCCAGCCCCGCCGCCGCCGTAATGGCGCCGCTGCGGCCTGGTGAGAAGTGCGCGAACAGGTAGATGGCCGGCAGCAGCGGGATCAGCCCGCCGCCCAGCGACCACAGCCGGGTCCGCTCCGACAGCTTGAAGTGGCCGCCGCAGGCGCGACACTTGAAGTCGTCGTCGGTGTTGGGGGCGGGCAGCAGCGCCAGCAACGGCAGCCCGGTGGGCTTTCCGCAGTGAGGGCAGTTGCGCCCGCCGGCCGGTGTTTGCTGCGCCATGAGTGACCCTCATTCGCCATCGTTTGCGGGCGGCTGTCAAGGTGTCGAAAATGCTCGCACCATGAGCTCCAGCATCGAAGACAAGCGCGCCGCGTTCCGGGCCCTGCACGCGCAGGGCTGCTTCGTGTTACCGAACCCCTGGGACGTGGGCTCGGCGCGCCTGCTGCAGCATCTGGGCTTTCCGGCGCTGGCCTCCACCAGCGCCGGCTTTGCCTGGACCACGGGGCGCCCCGACTACGCAGTCACGCGCGACGATGTCTTGCAGCACTTGAGGACGCTCTGTGCCGCCGTCGACGTGCCCATCAACGCCGACTTCGAGTCGGGCTTCGCGCGCGAGCCGGAGGCGGTGGCCGACAACGTGCGCCTGGCGCTCGACGCCGGCGTAGCAGGCCTGTCGATCGAGGACCGTCAGGTGGCGGCGCCGTTCGGCCTGTATGACCTCGCCCTGTCGACCGAGCGCATCCGCGCCGCCCGGCGCGCGATTGATCAAACTGGCGCGGGTGCCGTGCTGGTCGCGCGCACGGAGGGGCTGCTGCAGGATCCGGCGGCGCTCGGGCTGGCCATCGACAAGCTGGTAGCCTTCGCCGAGGCCGGGGCCGACTGTCTGTATGCCCCCGGGGTGCGGGCGCGCGAGGACATCGCCGCGATCGTGCGGGCCGTCGCGCCGAAGCCGGTCAACGTGCTGATGATGCGCCCCGGCCTCAGCGTGGCCGAGCTGGCGGACCTCGGGGTCCGCCGGATCAGCGTGGGCGGAGCGCTGGCCCGCGTGGCCTGGGGGGCGATGCTGGCCACCGCCCGTCAGATGCAGTCCGGATCCTTCGACGGGCTGGGCGGCGCGGCCCCGGGAGGAGAGCTGAACGACGTCTTCAAGACGTTCTCGTGAATCGGGTGCGGAAGCCCGCGCGCCCCCGGCGCTGGCGGCCCGCGCCTACGGCGGGGCGACGAGCAGCGCCCAGCGGGCGGAGATCGTCCGACGGAACGGGTTCGCTCGCTCGGCGGGCTTAGCCGACTGAAGACGTCGGCGTCTGGATGGCCGGCGGCTCGACTTCGTCGCGATCGATCGACAGCTCGACGGTGGGCGGGTGGAGCAGCGTGCCGTAGGCCGGGCAGCTCTTGATGGCGCGCTCGATTCCGGCGAGGTGGCGCTCTGGTAGCCCCGGTGGTAGGCGGACCTTCATCGTGAGCCGGCCGATGCGCGCCACCGGGACCCGCTCCTTCTCTGCGACCATCTCGACGCTGAGACCCTCGAGTGAGAGGCCGCGGCCACGCAGATAGGCCGCCGCGAAGTAATGCGCGCATGCGGCCACGGAAACGGACATCACGTCCAATGGCGACGGCCCGCGATCCTCCCCGCCGGGCACGGTCGTGAGCTGATCGAAGATCATTTCATGCGAGCCTACGCGAGCTCGGCTACCCACCTGACCAATCGATTCGACGACGACCCTCATGACGAAACCTCTCTCTCTGTCTGTGACAGCCGCGCCGATCGCAAAGGGTTCGAGAGTCGTCTTTGACCGTGCGCGTCGGCTTTCCGCGACCGCCATGACGATCGGCGGCCAAACGGCTCGCTTGGAAAGCTCAGCCCCACGAAGAATTCACGACCTTACGGACTCGCTCAGCGGGTGGAGGAGTCATAGGGGCCAGACCAGTAACCCTCCCTCTGGTAACGGGGGTGGGCGTGCACTGCCTTCAGAGTCTGCCACCACCCCCGTCTCCTGGGATCTCGCCGCGTGGACTCAGAGCTGAGTCATGCCGCCGTCCACGGGGAGCTCGTGTCCGGTCGTGAACGTTGCGTCGAAGGCCAGGAAAATGGCTGCCCTCGCGGTCTCTTCGGGACGACCAAAGCGTTTCATCGGAGCGCTCCCCACCAACTGCTTGTGGATCTGCTCGATCTGCTCCTTGGACATCCCCGTCCTGTTCATGACCGGTGTGTCGATGGGACCGGGGCTGAGGGCGTTGACGCGGATACCCCGCGGCAGAAGCTCGGCCGCGAGGGATCGCGCGAGCGAGCGAAGAGCGGCCTTGGCGGCGCCGTACGCGCTGAGCAATGGTATCCCCTTCACATTCGCGGCGGATGTCGTGAGCACGATCGCGCTTCCGGGAGGCATCAGCGGAGCAAACCTCTGCGCCGCGAAGTACGGCCCTTTCATGTTCAGATTGAACATCTCGTCGTACGCCGCCTCGGACGTGCCCTCGAGCGGCGCGAACGTTCCGTACCCGGCGTTGAGGAACAGAAAGTCGACCGCTCCGAACTCCGACTTCGCGCGAGCGGCGAGAGCGTCGATGTCCGACAGCAGCGTCGCGTCACTCGACATCACGATGGCGTTCTTCCCAAGCTCCTCGCGAGCCGAGTCGAGCGCCTTCTTCGCGCGCCCTGTCACCAGCACGCGCGCTCCCTGATCAAGCAGCAGCTTTGCCGTCGCGAGACCGATACCGCTCGTGCCGCCGGTGATCACTACCCGTTTTCCGTCGTATTGTCCCATGGTTGCGTTCTCCCTTTGTGCGACCCAAGAGTCGCATTGCTTCTGGCCCACAGCGTCGTGCGGGAACCGCGCGCTCCGTCTTGCCAATTTAGAACCGAATGGTTCGATTATGCGTGCAGAAAAATCACGCGCAAGGAGTTTTGAACTAAACGATACAAAATACTGCCAGGGGCCTGAGTCGCCTCGATGCCCGCCGCAGTGAGGACGCGCCATCTCGGGGCCGGTCACCTTGCCAATTTTGAACCATCTGGTAACGTAATGGACGAGATGGTCAGGAGCAAGGCGTTTTGAACCGAATGATTCAAAAGACCACCAGGACGCGTGGCCGACCGCGCAGCTTCGACGAGCTGGAAGCGGTGGAAAAGGCGACCCAGGTGTTCTGGTCGAAGGGCTATGACGGAGTGACGATTGACGATCTCGTCGCCGGAATGGGCGTGGGACGGCCGAGCCTGTATGCCGTCTTCGGGGACAAGCGGACGTTATTCCTGCGCGCCCTCAGGGCATACGCAGAGAAGAAGGGCGCTCTCGCTGCAAAGGCAATCTTCTCGCCGCAGCCTCTTCGCGAATCGCTCGCCAGCTTCCTGAGGCACATCGTCGAGAGTACGACCGAGGAAGGCTCGCCCGTGGGTTGTCTACTCGTGTGCGTCGCGCCGCTTGTGGACGACCCAGAGGTCCGGCAGTTCCTACAGAACGCTGCGGCTGGCGCCGTGGCGATGGTGGAACTTCGTTTCCGGGACGGGATCAGCGCGGGAGAAATCCCGTCGGACTTTCCTGTAGCAGCGCGGGCGAGCCAGGTCATTGACCTTGTCAACGGTTTGACCATGCGTGCGAAAATGGGCATAGCGCGCAAGACGCTTCTCAGGGACGCGGAGGAAGCGGCCGACTTGTTGATGCTTCTGCCAGGAGAGACTGACCACCGGCCGAGCGGCAGCGCCCGGATCCGACGCCCACGTGCCCGCCCAGGATGACCGGTGCCGCACGATTGGTGGAACGCTTTTCGAGTCGAGTCATCCAGTTGACTCGGCGCCCCGCGTACCAAACAGGATGGAGGTAACATGGGCACAGGTGCAAAGGTCGCAGCGGTTGTCGGCGTGGGACCCGGGCTGGGGCGCGCGTTGGCGGTTCGGTTCGCACGGGGAGGATTCGCCGTCGCGCTCGTCGCACGACGGGAGCCTTCATTGCGGCCAGTGCAGGCTGAGATTGAGGGCTTCGGTGGGGTG
>Ga0105238_10003777_pt1 | contig 15046 bp, 12 predicted proteins | sample KBSC34metaG_FD_81526 | JGI IMG/M metagenome (GOLD analysis project Ga0105238, IMG submission 81526) | Corn rhizosphere microbial communities from Kellogg Biological Station, Michigan, USA - KBS C3-4 metaG | ecosystem: Host-associated > Plants > Roots > Rhizosphere > Soil | place: Michigan, USA... | reverse complement strand
GCGGCAAAGAACCATGCGTTTGTGGCGATTGTCACTGATCCCGCGGATTATCCTGCGCTGATCGCCGAGATGGATGCGGGTGGGGGCACGACGTCGCTCGATTTGCGCAAGCGGCTCGCGGCGCGCGCCTTTGCAGCGACGGCCGCTTATGACGGCATGATTGCCAGCTGGTTCGGCTTTGCCGATCAAGGCGAGGCTTTTCCGGAGACGATGCCGATCACCCTCAAGCGCGGCGAGACGCTGCGCTATGGTGAGAACCCGCATCAGCAGGCCGCGTTCTATACTGCGACTGGCCCGCAGGCGCGCGGGATCGGCCAGGCGCGGCAGGTCCAGGGCAAGGAACTGAGCTACAATAATTACAATGATGCCGATGCCGCGCTCGAGCTCGTCGCCGAGTTCCGCGATGCCGCACCGACGGTGGTGATCGTCAAGCACGCCAATCCGTGCGGCGTCGCCACCGCCGCAACGATCGAGCAGGCCTATGCCGAGGCGTTCGCCTGCGACACGGTTTCGGCCTTTGGCGGCATCATCGCGCTCAACCGCGCGCTCGACGAGGCAACCGCGCGGGCGATTTCGGGGATCTTCACTGAGGTTGTGGTCGCGCCCGATGCCGATGAGGCTGCATTGGCGATCTTCGCTGCAAAGAAGAATCTCCGGCTGTTGCTGACCGGCGCGCTGCCCGATCCGGCGCGGCGCGGTTTGACGGCAAAGTCGATCACCGGCGGCTGGCTTGTCCAGACCCGTGACGGCGGCGGCATGCCCGATCTCAAGGTGGTGACGAAGCGCAATCCGACCGAACGCGAACTCGCCGATTGCCGCTTCGCCTGGACGATCGCCAAGCACGTCAAATCGAACGCAATCGTCTATGCAAAGGATGGCGCGACCGCGGGTATCGGTGCCGGGCAGATGAACCGGCTCGAATCCGCGCGGATCGCTGCGTGGAAGGCGAAGGATGCAGCCGAAAAGGCCGGCTGGCCGGAGCCGCGCACGATCGGCTCGGCGGTCGCGTCGGACGCTTTCTTCCCCTTCGCCGACGGGTTGCTCGCTGCGGTCGAGGCCGGGGCGACTGCGGTGATCCAGCCAGGCGGCTCGATCCGTGATGACGAAGTGATCGCGGCGGCCGACGAAGCCGGGCTTGCGATGGTCTTCACCGGGATGCGCCACTTCCGCCACTGAGTGGGCGGTCAGGCGGGGAGAGTCGCTTCCTCGATCTTGGGCAATTTGCCGAAAAGGGCGCGGTCTTCAGGGCCGAACGCCCAGCGGGACAATATGAACAGATAGCTGGCCGCGATGGCCGGAATGCCGATCAGCAGCTCGACCCATTCGAAGCGCTTGGGCAAAGCGGTGAAGCAGGTGCCGACCATGATCGCCGCCAGCGCCGCCCAGATCAGCGGCAGGCGCAGGCCGGACACGCGCGCCTTGAGCAGGTGCGACAAATAGGTCGATTTGATGATCGAGGTAATGCCGACCGAGGTGAGCAGCGCGAGCGCGGGCCCGGCCGCCTGGTAATTGATCGGCCAGCCCATGCCGCGCATCACCAGGATCAGCACGAAGCTCAGGCCGATCTGGAAGCACAGCATCCCGACCGAGATCATCAGATTCTGGACGCGGGCGATATAGACCAGGGCCGATTCCGAAACTGCCCCGGTCGAAGCGGCAGCCTCTGCCGTGAGCAGGAAGCCGAGGGCAGCGGTGCCGGCGACGAACTGGGGCCCGACCACGCCCATCACGGCTTCGCCGGGGATCGAGCCCATCAGTGCAAGCCCGACCTGCGCCGCGAGAATCCAGAAACCGACCTGGCGGACCTGGTTGGCGACCGCTTCGCGGTCGCCTCGGGCGAGGCTCGAGGTGATCACCGGCCCGAGGATCGGATCGAAGCTTGTCTTGAGCTTGCCGGGAATCGAGGCGACCTGCTGCGCCATATAATAAATGCCGACGATCTTCGGCTCGAACATCACGCCCAGGATGAAGCGGTCGACATTGCGCGTGCCCCATTCGATCGCGTCGGCGCCGGCCAGCGGCGCGTTGCGGCGGGCGAGCGCGAACAGCCGCCCGGGATGTGGCGCCCAGCCATGCGGAAGGCCATAGCTGCGAAAGAAGGGGATGAGCGACGCGATCAGCGCCGCAGCCATCGAGCACATATAAGAGAGGATCAGCCCGTCATGCAGCGAGACGAAGGAGAAGATCCATGCGCCCGCGCTGATCGTCCAGGGCTCGACGATCGCGCGCGCATTCACCGTCGCCTGCACGTTGCGGCGATAGGCAAGCGCCGCGAGGCTGACGTCGGACCAGGCAACCGCGAAGACGATGCAGGGCAGCCATGGCTCAAGCCCTTCGATCTTGCTGTCGGGGTACATCACCTGCGGAAACGTGATCAGCAAGGCGCTGAGCAGAATCGAGACGACGAACACCACCGCCATCGCATCGGCGACGACATGGATATGTGGCCGGTCGGTCGAAGAAAGCGCCTGCGCCAGCCCACGCTTCAGCCCGAGCGTCGCCAGCAACGCGGCAAGCTCGACGACGACGACGGCGAGCGCAAAGCGCCCGACCAGATCCGGCCCGTAGATGCGCCCGGCGATGAACAGGAAGGGCAGGCGCGCGGCGAGCCGCAGCAGGAACCCCATGATGTTGGTTCGTCCGCCCTTGGCGAGCGCGTTGAGGTCGTCAGGGACGGCGTCAGAAGCGGTCAATGCACCGCTCCCAATATCAGGATCATATGCTGATTCACTTACGCAACAACCACACGCTCTTTGAGCCTTGCTTTCGCAAGCCGGTTTTTCCCGTCTCACGCAGTCGCCGTGTGGCCCATCTCATATCGTATTGCCACGAATAGAGATGCGTACCCTCGGTTTAAAACTTACATGCCAGCTACTCAATGCGCGGCACCCCAGCTTGGGCCCACGCCGATCTCGATACCGAGCGGAACGCTGAGCTGTACGACAGGCTCGGCCGCGCTCGCCATGACGCGTTCGATCACCGGCCGTGCGGCTTCGACATCGCCTTCGGGCAGTTCGAACACGAGCTCGTCATGGACCTGGAGCAGCATCCGGACATGGGGCAGCCCGGCCTCGGCCAAAGCCGGGCCCATCCGCACCATGGCACGCTTGATGATGTCGGCGCTGGTGCCCTGGATCGGCGCGTTGATCGCGGCGCGCTCGGCGCCCTGCCGCTCGTGCTGGACCTTGGATTTGATCCGCGGGAAATGGGTCTTCCGGCCGAACAGAGTCTCGGTGTAGCCCTTGTCGCGGGCCTTTTCGGTGGTCTCGACGATATAGTGGTTGATGCCCGGGAAGCGTTCGAAATAGCGATCGATCATCCCCTGCGCTTCGTCCGACGTGACGTCGAGCCGGCCGGCCAGGCCCCAGCGCGAGATGCCATAAAGGATCGCGAAATTGATCGTCTTGGCGCGGCCGCGGGTATCGCGATTGACCTCGCCGAACAGTTCCTGTGCGGTCAGGCTGTGGATGTCAGCGCCGCTGGCAAAGGCCTGTTTGAGCGCCGGCACATCGGCCATATGCGCGGCGAGCCGCAGCTCGATCTGCGAGTAATCGGCAGCAAGCAGGACATTGCCGGGTTCCGCCACGAACGCGTCGCGGATCTGGCGGCCGATCTCGGTGCGGATCGGGATGTTCTGGAGATTGGGGTCAGTCGAGGAAAGCCGGCCGGTCTGGGCGCCGGTCAGCGAATAGCTGGTATGGACCCGACCGGTCTCGGGGTTGATCTGCGCCTGGAGAGCATCGGTATAGGTGCTCTTCAGCTTCGAGAGCTGGCGCCAGTCGAGCACGCGCGCGGCAATCACCTTGCCGGGCGAGTCCTTGTCAGCGGCGATGCGCTCAAGCTCGTTGACGTCAGTCGAATAGACGCCTGACTTGCCCTTGCGGCCGCCCTTGATGCCCATCCGCTCGAACAGCACATCGCCAAGCTGCTTGGGGCTGCCGATGGTGAAGGGACCGCCGGCCAGGCCATGGATTTCGGTCTCGAGCGCTGCGATCTCATGTGCGAACTCAGTCGAGAGTTGCGCCAGCTTCTCGCGATCGACCTTGATACCGTGCCGCTCCATCTGCGCGATCACCGGCGCGAGCGGGCGATCGACCATCTCATAGACACGGGTCGCGCCCTCGGCGGGCAGGCGCGGCTTGAAGCGGCGCCAGAGCCGCAGAGTCACATCGGCATCCTCGGCAGCGTAGCGCGTCGCCGCTTTCAGATCGATCTCGTTGAAGCTGCGCTGGCTCTTGCCGACGCCGACCACGTCCTTGAAAGCGATGCAGCTGTGCGAGAGATGGGTGGCCGCCAGCTCGTCCATGCCATGGCCGTGCAGGCCGGCGTCGAGATCGAAGCTCATCAGGATCGTGTCGTCATGCGGCGCCACGTCGATGCCAAGCCTGCCGAGCACGATCATGTCGTATTTCAGATTATGGCCGATCTTCAGGACGGCCGGGTCCTCGAACAAGGGTTTCAGCTTCTCGAGCGCGACTGCGGGCGCGAGCTGGTCGGGTTTCTCGGCGAACAGGCCGGTGCCGCCATGGGCGAGCGGAATATAACAGGCGAGATTGGGCTGGAGCGCCATGCTGATGCCGACCAGCTCGGCGCGGGTCGCGTCCACTCCGGTGGTTTCGGTGTCGATCGCGATCCAGCCCTGGTGCCGGGCATTGGCGATCCAGCGATCGAGCGCTGCCGCGTCGACGACCGTCTCATAGCCATCATGGTCGCAGGGCGGGTCTTCTTCCTGCGGCACGCTTTTCGGCGCCTCGACCGGTGCGTCAGCGACAGCCGAGAGCTTGGCGAGCAGCGATTTGAAGCCATGATGTTCGAGGAAAGCGCGCAGGGGCGCTTCGGGAATGCCCTGCAGCGCCAGATCCTCGAGCGCATCCTTGAGCGGCGCATCGTCCTTGAGCGTCACCAGAACGCGCGACAGGCGGGCATTGTCGGCATGTTCGATGAGATTGTCGCGCAGCTTGCCGGGCTTCATCGAGGGCGCAGCGGCGAGCACGCCCTCCAGATCGCCATGTTCCTGGATCAGCTTGGCGGCTGTCTTGGGACCGACGCCGGGCACGCCCGGAACATTGTCGACGCTGTCGCCCATCAGGCCGAGCACGTCGCCGAGCCGGTCGGGCATCACGCCAAACTTCTCCAGGACATGTTCGGGGCCGAGACGGCGGTTGTTCATCGTGTCGTAGAGGTCGAGTCCCGGCTCGATCAGCTGCATTAGGTCCTTGTCGGAACTGACGATCGTGACCGACCAGCCCTCGCGCAGCGCTGCCTTGGCATAGCTGGCGATGATGTCGTCGGCCTCGAGCCCTTCCTCCTCGATGCACGGCAGCGAAAAGGCGCGGGTGGCATCGCGGATCATCGGGAATTGCGGTATCAGGTCTTCGGGCGGCGGCGGGCGCTGCGCCTTGTACTTGTCGTAGAGATCGTTGCGGAACGTGTGGCTCGATTTGTCGAGGATCACCGCCATATGAGTCGGACCATCGGCCTTGTGGAGTTCGTCAGCGAGCTTCCACAACATGGTGGTATAGCCATAGACAGCGCCGACCGGCTCGCCGTGCACGTTCGTCAGCGGTGGAAGCCGATGATAAGCGCGGAAAATATAGCCTGAGCCGTCGACAAGATAGAGGTGGTTTGACGCCATCGGTCAGGGGATAGCAGCGAGAAGCGCTCCCCCCAAGCCCGTCTCGATTAATTCGGTGTCATCGCGGTTCAGCGACCGCCGCTGCGCCCCGACAGCGATGACTGGGCCTGGCCCTCATGGCTGGCGATCACCGCCATGACCACAGCCTGCATCAGTGCCTGGCGCTGCGGGATCGGCCTCGGCGTATCGCCGATCATCACCGCGACCGCGTAGCTGCGGCCATCGGGCGCCATCAACAGGCCGACATCATTATAGCCGGCGGTGCGCCCGCCCAGATCCTGGCCGGTGCCGGTCTTGTGGCCGAAGCTCCAGTCGCCCGGGACAGCGCCGTGCATGCGCTGCCTGCCAGTTTTCGACATTTCCATCGTGCCGATCAACAGATCGGTCGAGCTTCTCGACAGCAATTCGTAGCGCTTGAGCTTCGCAAGCGCACCGGCGATCGCGATCGGCGCGGCACCGTCTGGCGGATCGGCGACATAGCGTTCGAACGCTTCGATTCGGGCGGTTTGGGGGAGGCGGGCGCGGGCGCGGGTAAAGGCGTTGCCGAACGCATATTCGGGCTTCCATTCGAGCCCGGCGGTCGCGCTTTGCAGCAGCTTCTCGCCCGGGCCGAAGCGGATATCGCCCAGCCCCTTGCGCTGGATGAAGGCGCGCACCGCAGCCGGACCGCCGACATAACGCAGCAGCCGATCATTGCAGGTATTGTCGCTCATCGTCAGCGCGCGGTGCAGCAACTCGCCGACTGTCGTATGATAGCCATCGCCCTTGATCAGCGCCGCAACCGGCTGATGGAACAAGGTGAAGTCGTCCGTGGTCAGGACGATCGGATCGTCGAGCTTGAGCCGGCCCGAATCGAGCGCGTCGAGCACCGTCATCGCCACCCACAATTTGCTCACGCTTTGCTGGGGCAGGCGGACATCGCCGTTGCTGTCGACCATCCATCCCTGATCGATGCTGCGGACAGCAATTCCGACCCGCCCATCGAAGTTCCGGCCGAGTGCCGCGATATTGGCGGTCAGCGCCTCGGGCGCCCGGGGTTTGGGCGCGGGTGGCGGCACGGGAACAACGACCTGATAATGCGGCGGTGCGATCGGTAGAGGGGGTGGCGGCGGCAGGGCGGCGATGTGCACGCGCGTATCATGGCCACAGGCACAAAGTGCCGCCGCGAGCAGGATTGCCGCTGCGGGCTTTGGGAAATGATACGGTAAAATCTGCGCCACCAAAGTTAACCCCGTCCCCGATATGACCATTAGACGCAGAATCGTGTTGAGGAATCCCTAGCTGCCAGGGCTTGCGGTGAAACGAAAGCGGTATGGGGTGAAACGGCCCTGGCAAGGTCGCCCCGCAGGCATTTGATTTCATTCGAGAGTCCCGCGCCGTAAAAAATCGCGGCAAATTCGTCGCAGGCGGAGGTCACGGAACGAGGATCGTGTCGCTCGCCAGAGGAAGCATGTCGGGATAATCGAGCGTATAGTGCAGGCCGCGCGATTCATGGCGATGCAGCGCCGAGCGGACGATCAGGTCGGCGGTCTGGAGCAGGTTGCGCAGCTCGATCAGATCGGGCGTCACCCGGAAATGACCATAATAATCCTCGATTTCGCCGGTCAGCAGCTTGATCCGGTGCTGGGCGCGCTCGAGCCTCTTGGTGGTGCGGACGATGCCGACATAATTCCACATGAAGCGCCGGATTTCAGTCCAGTTCTGCTTGATGACGACTTCCTCGTCCGAATCGGCAACCCGGCTTTCGTCCCAGGGCCGGATCGGCGGCGGTTGCGGCAGCTCGTCCCAATGCGCTGTGATGTGCCGCGCGGTCGCTTCGCCGAACACGAAGCATTCGAGCAGTGAATTGGAAGCGAGGCGGTTAGCGCCGTGCAGGCCCGATTCGCTGCATTCCCCGGCGGCATAAAGGCCGGGCAGATCAGTCCGGCCGTCGAGATCGATCACCACGCCGCCACAGGTATAATGCTGGGCGGGCACTACCGGGATCGGCTCCTTCGTCATGTCGATGCCGAGCCCGAGCAGCTTTTCGTAGATGTTGGGGAAATGCTCCTTCACGAAATCGGGGCCGCGATGGCTGATGTCGAGATGGACATAATCGAGCCCGAGCCGCTTGATCTCATGGTCGATCGCGCGGGCGACCACGTCACGCGGCGCGAGTTCGGCGCGTTCGTCGAAATCGGGCATGAAGCGATAGCCGGTTTCCGGGATGAGCAAACGCCCGCCCTCGCCGCGCACCGCCTCGGTGATCAGGAAATTCTTGACCTCGAGATTGTAGAGGCAGGTCGGGTGGAATTGCATGAATTCCATGTTCGCGACCCGGCAGCCGGCGCGCCACGCCATCGCGATACCGTCGCCGGTCGCGCCGCGCGGCGCCGTCGAGAAGAGATAGGTCCGACCCGCGCCGCCGGTCGCCAGGATGGTCGCGCGGGCAGTGAACACTTCGACACGGCTGGTCGCGCGGTTGACTGCATAGACGCCCCAGACATTGCCGGCGCCCGAATAGCGCTCCTCATGGCGGCTGGTGGCAAGGTCGATCGCGACCATATCGGGCACAAGCGTGATGTTGGCATGGGCCTCGGCGGCGCGCTGCAGCGCCTCCTGCACAGCCCAGCCGGTGGCGTCGTCGACATGGACGATCCGCCTGTGGCTGTGCCCGCCTTCGCGGGTAAGGTGCGGGGCATTGCCGTCCATGCTGAAGGGCACGCCGAGCTGAGTCAGCCGTTCGATTGCGTGTGGGGCCTGTTCGACCACGAACTCGACGGTGGCGCGGTCGTTGAGGCCCGCGCCGGCAATCATCGTATCCTCGATATGGCTTTCGAAGGTGTCGCCAGGCTCGAGGACAGCCGCGATGCCGCCCTGTGCCCAGGCAGTCGAGCCTTCAGCGAGCCCGCCCTTGGCAAGCACGGTGACCTTGAAGCGATCGGCTAGGTTGAGCGCGGCGGTGAGCCCAGCCGCGCCCGAGCCGATGATCAGAATGTCGGATTGGTGAGTCATAATTTCGCGAAGGCCCGTTGTCCGAACCGGACAAACGCCGTTCCGAGAAGGAGGATGCTCAGGATCGCCCCGCCATGGATGATGATCAGCGCCGGCCAATGCGGTTTCGCGTCCAGCTGGACCGCGTCCAGATCGATATTCAGGATCGTGATGAGCCACCAGATAGCCGCGGCGAGCGCCAGTCCCGCGATCAGGGTTAACGTACGATAAAGCATGACCTTGTCAGCCATTCGAAGCTCTGGTCAGGTTCAGGAACACATCTTCCAGATCGGCTTCGCGAGTCGACACATCGACAATGCCGTAACCGTCGGCCTGTACCGCAGCGAGCACTTCGCCGGCATTCACCTTGTCCTTGGCATAGGTGATGGCGAGGGTGCGCGTGCCTTTCAGCTCGATCTTCTGGAAGCAGCTTGCGTTGGGCGGTGTCGCGACATCACGATCGACCGTGACTTCGACCAGCTTCTCGGTTGCCATGCCGACCAGCTCGCGGGTCGGCTTGTTGGCGATCACCTTGCCGTGGTTGATGATCGCGATCCGGTCGCACAGCTGCTCGGCTTCCTCGAGATAATGCGTCGTCAGCACGACAGTGACGCCGTGCTGGTTGAGGCTGCGGACATACGCCCAGAGCTGTTGGCGCAGCTCGATATCGACGCCGGCGGTCGGTTCGTCGAGGACAAGCACTGGAGGCGAATGGACCATTGCCTTGGCGACCATCAGCCGGCGCTTCATGCCCCCTGAAAGCGTGCGCGCATAGGCGTTCGCCTTGTCCTCGAGATGGACAGCGCGGAGCAGCTCCATCGAGCGGCGCTTCGCCTTTGGCACGCCGTAGAGGCCGGCCTGGATTTCGAGCGTTTCGAACGGCGTGAAAAAGGGATCGAACAGGATTTCCTGGTTGACGATCCCGATCGACACCTTGGCGTTGCGCGGGTGCTGGTCGGTGTCGAAGCCCCAGATTTCAGCCTTGCCGCCGGTCTTGTTGACGAGCCCGGCAAGGATGTTGATCAGCGTCGACTTGCCCGCGCCGTTCGGGCCGAGCAGGCCGAAAATCTGGCCGCGCGGCACTTCGAAGGACACATCGTCGAGCGCGCGTTTGCCGCCCTTATAGGTCTTGCAGAGTTTGTCGATGACGATCGCTGCTTCAGTCATTTCCCGCGCATAGCGCGCGTCACGGCGCTGGTCATCCCCTCCCGCTCGCGGGAAGGGCGGAAAGGCGGATTGCCCGCGCTCCTCCACCTTGCTATCCGCGCCTCATGATCGCCCCGCCCGAAACCCTCCGTGTCAGCCACAGCCGTGTCGCGTGTGACGGCGCAAGCGATATTCCCGGCGGCGCAGCGCTCGGTCATCCGCGCGTTTTCCTGCAGATCGACGAGCTCGGTTATGTCGATTGCGGCTATTGCGACCGGCGCTTCGTGCTGATCGGCGGACCGGCCGACGGGGTCGATCAGTCGACTCTTCCCGATCATCCGGCTGGCGCGAGCGTTTAAGCCGCCTATATTGCGGGCATGACCACGCCCGCAGACCCCCGCTCGTTTCTCTATCATGATGGCCAGCTCGATCCCGCCGAGGCGAAACGCCTCACAGCGGCGGCGCTCGCCAAGGCCGATGATGGCGAACTCTACCTCCAGTATCGCAAGTCCGAAGCATTCGGGTTCGATGACGGCAGGCTGAAGACTGCGTCCTATGACACGCATTCCGGCTTCGGCCTGCGCGCCGTCTCGGGCGAGACGACCGCCTTTGCCCATGCCAATGAGCTGAGCGCAGCCGCGATCGGCCGCGCCGCCGGGACGATGGCGCTGATCGACCCTTCGGCGAACGCCAAGGCGCCGCCGCCGCGCGCCACCAACCGCCATCTCTATACCGATGCGGATCCGCTCGACCTGGTTCCCTTCGCCGACAAGGTGAACCTCTGCCAGACGATCGATGCCGCCGCCCGCGCGCGCGATCCCCGCGTCGCGCAGGTTTCGGTGTCGTTGATGGGCAGCTGGAGCGTGGTCGAGATCGTCCGGGCGGACGGCTTCGTCGCGACCGATATCCGCCCGCTCGTCCGCCTCAATGTGTCGATCGTGGTCGAGCAGAATGGGCGGCGGGAGACCGGCAGTTTCGGCTTGGGCGGCCGCTATCTCTACAATGATCTGATGAGTCCCGAGACCTGGAACCGGGCGATCGACGAGGCGCTTGCCCAGGCAGTGGTCAATCTCGATTCAGTCGCGGCCCCTGCCGGCGACATGACCGTGCTGCTTGGCCCTGGCTGGCCCGGTATCCTGCTCCATGAAGCGATCGGTCATGGGCTCGAAGGCGATTTCAACCGCAAGGGCACGTCGGCCTTTTCCGGCAGGATCGGCGAGCGCGTCGCAGCACCTGGCGTTACCGTGGTCGATGACGGTTCGATCGCCGATCGGCGCGGCTCGCTTTCGATCGATGACGAGGGTACGCCGACCCAGGAAAATATCCTGATCGAGGACGGTATCCTCAAGGGCTATATCCAGGATCGCCTCAATGCGCGGCTGATGGGCGTCGCGCCGACCGGCAATGGCCGCCGCGAGAGCTTTGCCCATGCGCCGATGCCGCGCATGACCAACACCTTCATGCGCGCCGGCAGGGACGATCCGGCCGAGCTGCTCGCCAGGGTGAAGAACGGCATCTTCGCCAAGAGCTTCGGCGGCGGGCAGGTCGATATTGTATCGGGCAAGTTCGTCTTTTCCTGCACCGAGGCCTATCTGATCGAGAACGGCAAGCTCGGTGCGCCGATCAAGGGCGCGACGCTGATCGGCGATGGCCCGAGCGTGCTGACCAAGGTGACCGGCATCGGCAATGATTTCGCGCTCGACGAGGGCGTCGGCATGTGTGGCAAGGGCGGGCAAAGCGTGCCGGCCGGGGTCGGGCAGCCGACATTGCTGGTGAGCGGGCTGACGGTGGGCGGTACGGCGATGTAATTCTTCTTCGGAAGAGAAGGAGCAGGTGAATGTCTGACTGGCCGGAACTGGCTTGGGCGCGCTGGCGTGAAACGGCGATCGGCCTTCAGCTCCGTGCGCAGATCATCGGCAAGGTCAGGCTCGCGCTGACGCCGTGGCTCAACCATAGCTGGCACGTTCCGCTTTATGTCAGCGGGCGGGGGCTGACGACGTCGCCGATTCCGTGCGGCGACCGGATCCTGGAGATCGAGTTTAACTTCATCGACGATTCCGTGGTCCTTGCTGCCAGCGACGGCGGCATCCGGACGATCGCGCTCGCATCCGGCAGCATCGCCGATTTCCACACTGCCGTCGTGGCCGCGCTCACCGATCCCGGCGTCACGACACGGTTCGACGGCAAGCCGAGCGAAATGCCGGGCGCGCCGCCCTTTGCCGAGGATGATGCCGAGCGACCCTATGATGGCGAGGCCGCGCGCCGCTTCTGGCGTGCGCTGATCCAGGTGCAGCGGGTGTTCGGCCAGTTTCGCACCGGCTTTCTCGGCAAGGCGAGCCCGATCCATCTCTTCTGGGGCAGTTTCGATCTCGCCTCGACTCGCTTTTCCGGCCGGGTCGCGCCGCGCCATCCGGGCGGAATGCCAGGGTTGCCCGATGCGGTGGCGTGCGAGGCCTATAGCCATGAAGAGGCGAGTGTGGGTTTCTGGCCCGGCAGCGATGCGTACCCGCATGCGGCCTTCTATGCTTATGCCTATCCGGCGCCGGCGGGCTATGCCGACGCCAAGGTGGAGCCGGAAGCAGCCGCCTATAATGCCGAGCTGGGCGAGTTCCTGCTCTCTTATGATGCGGTGCGTAGCGCTGCCGATCCCGATGCCGCGTTGCTCGCTTTCTGCCAGTCGACCTATAATGCCGCCGCCGATCTGGGCAGCTGGGACCGCGCCAGCCTTGAATGCCCGATTGGCCGCCCGCGCGTGCCGCGGGTGGTTTGAGCCGCGCAAGGCTTGCGTTTCCGCCTCGCCACGGCGAAAGCCGGGAGACGCCGGTCCAAGCAGGTAGCACGGAGTGGGAAATGGCCGAATTCTTCGACGCCCTGACCGACGACCACCGCGCTTTTGTCGCGCGGCAGCCAGTGTTCTTCGTCGCCACCGCAGCGCCGGACGCGCGGATCAACCTCAGCCCGAAGGGCATGGACTGTTTCCGGGTGCTGGGGGACAAGCGGGTGGCCTATCTCGATGTCGCCGGTTCGGGCAACGAGACCAACGCGCATCTCGCCGCGGATGGCCGCATCACGATCATGTTCTGCGCTTTCGACAACCCGGCGCTGATCTTCCGTATCTATGGTCGCGGGACGGCGGTGCTGCCGCAGGATGACGGCTGGGCAGCGCTCGCCGCGCATTTCACCCTGTTGCCGGGCACGCGCCAGATTTTCGAGATCGCGATCGACCAGGTCCAGACCAGCTGCGGCTGGGGCGTGCCGCATATGAGCTTCGAGCGCGAGCGCCAGACGCTCAGCAAATATCACGAGACTCATGGCGACGAGATCCGCTTCGCCAAATATGCAGTGCGGACGCAGAGCATCGACGGCCTGCCGGTCCGCAACCCGACCCGGGCCCTGTCCTGATGGTACATTGCTCATGAGCCTGGTCGAGATCGGTCGCTTCAATCGCAATGAAGCGCATATCCTGATCGGGCTGCTGGATTCCGAGGACATTCCCGCCGTCGCGCTCGACGGCAATGCGAGCATCGCCGATGGCAGCTATCTGCTGATTCCGGTCCGCGTCATGGTTGACGACGAAGATGAAGCCGCCGCCCGCGCCATCATCGCGGCGCTGCCCGAATCTTAGGCAGCCGTTCGCAGCTGCACAAAAATTCACTTTTACGTAACATTTTCTTGCGGAAAACCGCGCGGAAACGCGCCGTTTCGACTCTGGCACGACCATTGCTGAGATGTCCTCCGGGACAATAGCGAAAGGGGCGCCGGTGAAACTCATCATTGCCATCATCAAGCCGTTCAAGCTCGACGAGGTCCGCGAGGCCCTCACCGAGATCGGCGTCGCGGGTATGACCGTGACCGAGGTGAAGGGCTTTGGCCGTCAGAAGGGCCAGACCGAAATCTACCGTGGGGCCGAGTACAGCACCAACATGGTGCCGAAGATCAAGATCGAGGTGGTCTGTGCCGCCGATCTTGCCGCCAAGGTGGTCGAATCGATCCAGGCTTCGGCCAACACCGGCGCAATCGGCGACGGCAAGATCTTTGTTCTCGATGTCGGCCAGGCGGTGCGCATTCGCACCGGCGAAACCGACGAAACCGCGCTGTGAATAAGGGGGCAGTGATGAAGCATGCATTGAAATACGCCGGCATCGCCGGTCTCGGGGCGGCGGCGATCTTCGCCGCTATGCCCGCCTGGGCGCAGGCAGCGGCTGCCGCCGCGCCGTCGCCGATCCCGGCCGCCACGGTGAACAAGGGCGATACCGCCTGGATGCTCACCTCCTCGCTGCTGGTACTGATGATGTCGGTGCCTGGCCTCGCACTCTTCTATGGCGGCCTGGTTCGCACCAAGAACATGCTGTCGGTGCTGACTCAGGTGCTGATGATCGTCTGCATGGTCGCGGTGATCTGGGTCACCTATGGCTATTCCATGGCGTTCACGACCGGCACTGGCGCGACCGCGCCATTCTTCGGCGGCTTCACCAAGGCATTGCTGATGACGGTCGATGCGAACACCACCGTCCCGACCTTCTCCAACGGGGTCTATATCCCCGAATATGTGTACATCTGCTTCCAGATGACCTTCGCCTGCATCACGCCGGCGCTGTACGTCGGCAGTGTCGCCGAGCGCGTGAAATTCTCGCCGCTGATGCTGTTCACCGCGCTTTGGGTGACCTTCGTCTATTTCCCGATCGCGCACATGGTGTGGTGCTGGGACGGCCCTGACGCGTTCGCCAAGGCAGCGCTCGCGGGCAAGTCGGCGCTTGATGCCGTGGGTGCGGACTCGGGCTTCCTGTTCAACAAGGGCGCTCTCGACTTCGCCGGCGGCACTGTGGTTCACATCAACGCAGGCATCACTGGCCTGGTGATGTGCCTGATGCTCGGCAAGCGGATCGGGTTCCCCAAGGAGCCGATGCCGCCGCACTCGCTGACCATGACCATGATCGGCGCCAGCCTCCTGTGGGTCGGCTGGTTCGGCTTCAACGCCGGTTCCAACCTCGAATCGAACGGCGTGACCGGCGTCGCCTTCATCAACACCTTCGTCGCGACCGCCGCTGCCGGCCTGTCGTGGCTGCTCGTCGAACAGATCGTCCGCGGCAAGCCGTCGCTGCTCGGTGCTGCCTCGGGTGTCGTCGCCGGCCTCGTCGCGGTCACCCCGGCCTCGGGCTTTGCCGGTCCGATGGGTTCGGTCGTGCTCGGCCTCATCGTCTCGCCGCTCTGCTTCTTCTTCGTGAGCACGGTGAAGTCGATGTTCAAATATGACGACTCGCTCGACGTGTTCGGCGTGCATTGCATCGGTGG
>Ga0105238_10003776_pt1 | contig 15049 bp, 11 predicted proteins | sample KBSC34metaG_FD_81526 | JGI IMG/M metagenome (GOLD analysis project Ga0105238, IMG submission 81526) | Corn rhizosphere microbial communities from Kellogg Biological Station, Michigan, USA - KBS C3-4 metaG | ecosystem: Host-associated > Plants > Roots > Rhizosphere > Soil | place: Michigan, USA... | reverse complement strand
TTCTTGAAATGCGTGCTCGTGACGAAGTCCTGCTGCAGATACTTCGGGTCCGACACGATCGTCGTGACCACCAGCCATTCGTCCTTGTTCGGCGCCTGGAAGCGATCGAAGTACTCAGTGAGGTTCGTGTTTTCGCTGTAGGGCACGCCGTTCCTGCGCAGCCAGCCGGCGCTCAGGTTGGTGGTCGTCACCTTCAGGTTGCCAAACTTCGGGATTTGCGGCGCACCGCCACCGCGACCGGGTTGCGGCGCCGGCTCCCAGGCCGCCACCGAAAACCCTTGCAGTGACCGCTGGGCAGGCGGCGTGCTGCCGTCGAAGCGCAGGAGGCGCGTCTGCTGACCCGCGTCGGTCTCGATCTTGAGCGTGCGATCGTCCTGCCAGGTGATGTTCAGGCGCGTCGGCATCCGCATCAGCCCCGCGGCGCCGTACGCCAGGCACGACCCGTCGGTCGCCGGATCCCACGCGTTGGTGACCTTGGTGCCCTCGGCGTTCAGCGGCACGCTCGCAGCATCGCCCTTCGGCGGCGTGACCATGCGCCAGCGCCAGTCTTCGTTGACGATCGACACCCAGTAGCCGGTGAGATCGATAGGCGCGCGGGCGCGCGGCGTGGCCGGCGGCTGCGCCGCTGGCGCCGCTCCCTGCTGCCCCTGCGCCATGGAACCCACACCGCCGGCCAGCACGAACGCGAGCAGCAATCCGCTCGACTTTGCTCGGGTCAAGCCCCTGGACACCCGCGCCATCACTTCCCCTCCCTTGTCGCCACCGGCTCAGTCGTACGGCGGGGCGTCGGCCCCGCGACTGTTTTATACACCGCTTCGACGAACGCGTCGGTGGTCCAGAACCCCTGGGTCGCCCCGTAGCGCCCCTCGTAGTCGCGCACCAGCCGGGCGGCTTTGACCTGGGCGAGGGTCTGTTTCCGCTTCACGGCATCGGCGAAGCGGTCGCGGATGATCGTGGACAGGTCGCGATATTCCACCACGTCGGCCTCGTCCGCGAGGCGCCCGTGGCCGGGGATCACGTAGGTGCCCCCTTCCTGCTTCTTGCGCGGCACCGTGATGTCGATGATGCGATTGAGGGCCGTCAGCATCCCGTCGATGCTGCCGCCCTGGGCGACGTTGATCACGGGGAATGTGGTGTTCACATAGAGATCGCCGGCCACCAGGACGTCGGACTTCCGGAAGAACACCATCACGTCGCCGTCGGTGTGCGCGTTCGGCACGTGAATGAGCTGCACCGCCTCGTCGTTGAAGAAGAACTCGTGCTGATTGCCGAAGAAGGTCTCGGCCGGCGTGGCCTGCACAGGCAACGGCGGCTTCTGCTCGGCCAGGCGGTTGCCCGTGTTCTCGTGCGCGATGATCTGCGCGAAGTTCGCAGCCGCCTGCCCGGCTTGACCCGCGAAGTTGCCGGCGATGATCGAGCTGCCTGCCGCTGCTACCTTGGCGTTGCCGCCGGTGTGATCGGGGTGCGCGTGGGTGTTGATGATCCAGCGGATCGGCTTGTCGCCCGCAAGCTTCTTGATCTCCGCGATCATCGGATCGGCCAGCGCGTCGGTCATCGTGTCGACCACCAGCACGCCTTGGTCGCCGATCTGCACTGCGGCGTTGACGAACCCGCCGTACAGCATCCAGACGTTACCCTGCACGTGCAGCGACTGCACGGCTGGCGCGGCGGCGGTCGCCGGCGCCTGGCCGCCGCGGCCTTGTCCCGCGACATTGAGCGTCGCGGCCACGAGCGCCGTCACGCACACCAGCAGACGCGGGCGCACGCTACTTCGCTCCACCGGCGTACTTCTTCATGAACTCGGGAAGCGCGGTCTCGGCGCCGCCGCGCGTGGCTTCGACCGGCAGGTGGTGCTTCTTGGCGTACTCCTCGATGAACGGGTTCTGCCCCGGCAGATGGTTCGGCACCTCGCCCGCCTCGCGGGGGACTTCCACCGCGGGGCTGCACGGGTACGGAGCCATCGTCACCTGATCGGTCAGCTGGAAGCCGTTGGTCTTGATCAGCGGCTCGCTCAGGTAATAGGGGTCCTGAATCATGTAAACGTGCGTGAGGTAATTGCCGTGTCGGATGAAGCGCTCGGTCATGGTCGCCTGGTCGCTCAGCGCGAGACCGTTGCGCCGGATCCATCCGGCCTTGAGATGAGTGGTCTTCACCACGAGCACGTTGCCGTCCCACTCGCCGGTCGAGAAGCCCTGCCAGGTGTGCGCGGCGAAATCCGGAGGGTGCGGCCGCCCGTCCATGAAGATCTCGCGCTCCTGCTCCTGCCACTGGATGTGCGTGACCAGCTTGATCACCTGCTGCGTGTTGTCGTTGTAGAACGGCGTGATGCGCAGGTTGCCGACGCCGCGGAACCCGTAGGTGGACGGGTGCGGCTTGCACTGGTGCTCGGGCAGCGTCAGCAACGACGCGTCCCACGTGTCGCCCCGCAGCCGCTCGGCGTCCGTAATCGGCAGGCCGGTGTAGTCGCCCACTTCTGGACCGGGGACGCGCTCGACTTGATCTTCGTGAAAGAGCGGCGCCCAGATGCCGGTGAGATCCGCCTGCGCCGAGGCGAAACGAGGGGTGCCGATCAGCACCGCCGCCGCCACCAGGATCGTTACAGAGATGCGCTGCATTTTGGCCCTCCCTTCCTCGAGCCGGATGTGCGACGCGAATCTTAAGCGTGGGTGATGCGCCATGTCTATGCGCGGCGATCGTGATGACGTTTATCCGAAGCGCGAATCAGAGGGGCCTGATCTCTCAGGCGACCGCGTAGCGGTCGCGCAGTATGCCCAGGTGATGCCTGACGTGGCCGGCCATCACGTAGGCCAGCGCGCGGACGGTGATCGGCTTGTTGTCGCCCTGTCCGCCAGCCTGCCACTGCGGTTCCTCGAGACGGCGAAGCATCTGCAGGTTGGCGCGCCGGAGCGCGACGAACTCGTCGGCAAGCTCGCGCAGCGGCACGCCAGCGAAGTGGCCGTGCGGCGTCCAGGTCTCCTCGTCGAATGCCGGTAGCGAGATCGAGTTGAAGCGGCTGAACGTCAACGCGCGATACGCGAACACACGTTCAGCATCGTTGATGTGCCCGAGCATCTCACGCACAGACCACTTGCCGGGCGCGTAGGCAAACGTCTCCTTCGCCGCACCGACACGGGCCGGCAACGCGTCGATCAGTTCCACCTGCAGCGCGAGCGCCGCGAGGACGTCGTCCTCCGGCACGAGCGACACGTACTTGCGGAAGTACTCGGGATAGTCGGTTTCAGCAGGACGCATGGCTGATTATGGTCGCGGGGGGGTCTCTAAGACCCGCAACTGCGGAGGGAGTGCTTTTCCCTCCCTGCCCTCCCTGCCCTCCACGCCTTCCCCGCCTCAAGGCACGTACACCACGCCCCAGGGGCGATTGCCAACCTTCACCTTGGCGGTGACCGTCCGTGTGGCGAGGTCCACGATCGAGATGTCGTTCGAGGGGCCGTTGGCGGTGAACAGCGTCTTGCCATCGCGCGACGTGGCGATGCCCCACGGACGATCGCCCACCTCGATGAACGCAACCGGCTTGTTGGTGGACGTGTCGATGACCACCACGTTCTTGCCGCGGCCGGTGGAGATATACACCTGCGACCCGTCGGGCGACGCCACACCGCCCATCGGACGAATCAGTTCGCCTGACAGCTGAATGGTCTCGATCACCTTGTGCTTCTTCGCGTCGACCACCGCCACGGAGCCGCCGTTCTCGGACGTGACGTAGGCGCGGCTGCTGTCGGGCAGAAACGTCGTGGACCGCGGGCGAGGGCCCGTCTTGAACGTGGTGAGCAGCTTCAACGACGGGACGTCGATCACCGACACCTGGCTGTCGTCTTCGGAGGTGACGTAGACGACGCCGCCGTCGGGCCGAATCTGCACGCCCTCCGGCTCTTCGCCCACCTTGAAGGTGGCGAGCGTCTTTCCATCGGCCACCGAGAGCGCCGTCAGCAGCCCCGTGTCCTCGTTGGCGATGAAAAGCTTCTGCCCATCGGCCGTCAGCGCGATCTGCTCCGGGTCCGATCCACCGGGGAGCACGTTTACCAGCTTGAGCTCCGCGATGCTCACGACGCCGATGCCGTCGGCCTTCTTGTCCGCCGCCGGCAGCGTCTTCTCGTCCACACCGGGAGGCGCCAGGGGAGAGCCGCTGAGCGCGACGAAGAGCTGCGTGCCGTCTGGACTGACACGGATGCCGCGCGGCCGTTTACCGACCGGGATCGTGGCGATCACCTTGCGGGCACCCACGTCCACCACGCTGATGTCGCCGCCGCTCTCGTTGGTGACGAACAGACGCCCTTGCGCCGGCGCCGCGGCTGGAGCGGAGGACGGCGGCGGGCCGGGGGGCGCCTCAGCCTTTGAACAGCCCGACGCCAAGGCGGCCACGAGAAGCAGGATGACTCGACGCATGGCGACCACTATAGTCCGGGCCGAATTCCCGGGGTTGCACGATTCTGGCACCTGCCATCCAGCAGGACGAGCCGTAGCCCTCCGTCGTTGACAGGCCCGGAAGCCGGGCGTAGGATGCTCGGAGCGATGAGTTTCCGCGGCTGTCCGGCGTGTTGTTGTTGTTGTGCAGGCACCTTGTGCCTCCGCGCCGAGACGTCGTCCGTGTGAAGTCCACTTGAAGCAGTAACGGTCACCACACAGGAAACGGATCGAAGCCCGGAGGCGGTTACACCGCACCGGGCTTTTCGCTTTTTGGAGCAGGGTTTCAGGAGCACTGCGTGACAGACGCTCAGATCGCGCTCATCGCCATCACCTTCGGGGCCGCCATCGTCAACGGCGCGCTGGGCTACGGGTTCTCGTCGATCACCGTGCCGCTCGCGCTCCTGTTCATGACCAACCGGGTGCTCAACCCGGCACTGGTGCCGATCGAGGTGGTGCTCAACGCCTACGTGCTGTGGGTCAATCGCGACGCGCTCGCCAACGTCTGGCGCCGGGTGCTGCCGGTCGTGATCGGCCTCGCCCCGGGCGTGGCGCTCGGCACGATGATGGTGTCGCAGGTCAGCCCCGGGTGGCTGAAGTTCGTCACGTTCCTCCTGCTGCTGCCGCTCATCCTGCTGCAGGCTGCGGGCTACCGGCGTCCACTCAAGTCCGAGAAGGTAGGCGGCCTGTTCTTTGGCGGCGGCGTCGGCGTACTCTACTCGGTCACGACGATCTCGGGGCCGCCGCTCGCCGTCGCGCTCAGCAACCAGGGGCTCACGAAGAAGGACTTCCGCGCGGCGCTCGGATTCATCCGGCTGGCGGAGTCGTCGTTCACCGCCGTGGCGTATTACCTGGCGGGCCTCTACAGCGTCGAGAGCTTCGGCCTCATTCCCTACATCCTGCCCAGCATCATCGTGGGCGTGCCCATCGGCTCGGTGCTCATTCAGAAGATCCGGCCCGAAACCTTCCGCCGCGTCTGCATGAGTTTCGACGCGTGGATCGTGGGCTTCGGCCTCTCGACGCTGGTCAAGGGCGACCTGCATCTGGTGCAGGGGAATGCGGCCTTTCTCATCCTGCTGGTCGTGGGTCTGCTCGATAGTGTGCTGCTCTACCGCTTCTTCACGGTCACGCTGCCGGCGCTGAAGCTGTCCGACCCCGAGCTGGCATCACGCCTCACCGACGACGCGCCTCACGGGCGCGTGGCGGCGCAGGCACTCCGTACGTAGAGGGCATGTGTCGTACGTAGGCGAATCATTAGATTCGCCTGCAGGCGAACCTGGAGGTTCGCCTCTACGTGTTGTCCGGCGGCATCCTATTCGTTCCGGACCCGGGATTCCTCCCTGGTTTACGGCCCCGCCGGCACCCGATATCATCGACGCTCCTCGACGCATCCTCATGTCCCTCGCCGAAATCTCCTGTTGCGAATACATTGGCAATTCGATTCGGAACCAGGCGCGCGCGCTGTCGCTGCGCTGGCTCGAACGGCTGGTCGCCCTGTTGCCGGTCGAGGCCAATGCCGTCTTCACGTCCGAGGAGCTGCTTGATCACATTCCGCATCTGATCGAACAGATTGGGAGTTACGTCGCGGCGCCTGAATCGAGCGACATCGCGGCCAACACGGTGGTCACCGAGCACGCCCGCGAACTGGGGCAGCTGCGGCACCGGCAGCATGCGTCTGTGCACCAGGTGCTGCGCGAATACGACCTTCTGACGGAGGTGCTGGAGAATTTTCTGGACGAGGCCACCGCGACGCTGCAGATCGCGCCTCCCCCGTCGGAAATTCTCAAGGCATCCCGGCTGACCGGCCGCGCGGTGCGGGTGCTGATGCAGATCACCGTCGCGACCTTCATCGGGGAATACACCGATACCATCACCGCCCAGGCGTCGCGTCTCGACCAGTTCAATCGGGCGGTCAGCCACGAACTGCGCAATGTGTTCGGCACGATCCAGTTCAGCGCGGCCTTGCTGACGAGCGACGCCGCGACAACCGTCGACCACGCACGCATCGTGGCGACGCTCCGCCGCAACACCGACCGCGCGCTGCAGATCCTTCGCACGCTGGAACATCTGCCGCGGTCCGGCCTGCTGGCCGGCGATACGCCGACGGAACAGGTCGTCGAACTCTCCGAACTCGTAAACGAAGTGTTTCGGCAGCTTGGCGACATGGCCGAGGCTCGCGGCGTGATGCTGCGCGCCTCCGCATCGCTGCCGCGTCTCTACGTGGATACCGGACGGCTGGAGCTGATACTCGTCAATCTGGTGGCAAACGCGATCAAGTACAGCGATCCCGCGAAACCGGCGCGCGTGGTGGAAATCCTGGTGGCGGCTGCCGACGACGTTCAGGAAATTCGCGTGGTGGACAACGGGATCGGTATACCCGCGGCCGCCCTCGCGAAGGTGTTCGCGCGGTTTCACCGCGCTCACGCGGAGCTGGACGCGACGCTCGGCGTCAACGGCACCGGACTCGGGCTCGCCATCGTCGAGGAATGCGTGAAGGCGCTCGGGGGAGATATTCGTGTCGAGTCGGAAGAAGGCCACGGAACGACCTTCGCCTTGACGTTGCCGCGCAAGCTGTCGGCCGGAGTCAACTGACTCGTACAAACGTCGGGGCGGACCCTGTAATCCGCGCGCGACGTGCGCGCGGCAAAGCCCGCCCCTCCGAGGCAACGTCCGCTTTCACCCCAACCTGTCAGAGCGCGGTGTCGGCGGTTGCCGTCACACAGGAGCATGAGCTGTGCCGCCCTCGCGCCGATGAAAACAGGCCATGATTCACCCTTTTGGGTGTATTGACTCGATGCGAATCCGGTGTTTTGAATCCGGCCGATCCGTAATTTCGGATCCCGAAACGCGACCTCTCTAGGTTCAGAATGCCTCCCAATCGGGATGGTGACGAGGGTTCTGACGGGGTTAGGGCAGTCGACTCAGGTGCGGATTTCGGCACATCATTGTGCCCCTGGTAGGTAGCCGGCCAAGGAGAGACGAACCCATGACGCAGCCCCGATCCACGCCAACCACTTTGCTCGGCCTGTTGACGGCGCCGGACGACCGGATTGCGCTGATTCAGCCGGACGGCGGCATCCGCATCACCTACGGCGGGCTCCGCAAGCAGGTGCAGGACGTGGCCTCGGCGCTGGCCGCCGCCGGCGTCAAACGCGGCGACCGGATCGGCATGGCGCTCCCCAACGGCATCCCCAACGTGATCACCTTCCTCGCGGCCGCCATGGCCGGCACGGCGGCGCCGTTGAATCCCGCGTACAAGGAAGAAGAGTTCAAGTTCTATCTCGACGACACCAACGCCAAGGTGCTGCTGCTGCCGCCCGAAGGGATTGACGAGGCCCGGCGCGCCGCCGGCACCACGGTGCCGATCCTGACCGTCGACATGGACGCCGCCGGCATCGTGACGATCTCGGGCCATTCGGCTGGCGCACCGGCCGCCGCGCCCGCACTCGATGAAACGGCGCTGGTGCTTCATACCAGCGGCAGCACGGGACGGCCGAAGCGGGTGCCGTTGTCGCACGCCAACCTGTCGATCTCCGCCGGTAACGTCGCGCGTGGCTACCAGCTCTCGTCCGACGACGTCGCGATGTGCGTGATGCCGCTGTTCCACGTCCACGGGCTCGTGGCCTCGACATTGGCCACGCTCTCGACCGGCGGCACGGTGGTCATCCCCACCAAGTTCAGCCCGCTGTCTTTCTGGGGCCAGGCGCAGGAAGTGGGCGCCACGTGGTATTCGGCGGTGCCCACCATTCACCAGCTGCTGCTCGCGCGCGTCAAGCCGGGTGCCCCGAAGCCGGCGGGCGCCTCGAAGCTGCGCTTCATCCGCTCGTGCAGCGCGTCGCTGCCGCCGCAGGTCATGCACGACCTCGAGGCGGCGTTCGGCGCGCCGGTGCTCGAGGCCTACGGGATGACCGAGGCCGCACATCAGATGGCTACCAACCCACTGCCGCCGGCACCGCATCTGCCGGGCTCGGTGGGGCTCGGCACCGACGTCAAGATCACGATTCGCAGCGGCGACGGCACGGTGCTGCCGGCCGGCGAGCGGGGTGAGGTCTGCATCTCCGGGCCGAACGTCATCACGGGGTACGAGAACAATCCCGACGCGAACGCCACCGCATTCTTCGAAGGCACCAAGTGGTTCCGGACCGGCGACCAGGGCGTGCTGGACGAGAACGGCTATCTCACGTTGACCGGGCGCCTGAAGGAAATGATCAACCGCGGCGGCGAGAAGATTTCGCCGCGCGAGATCGACGAAGTGCTGCTCGCGCATCCGTCGGTGGCCGAAGCCGTCACGTTCGGCACGCCGCATCCGACCTGGGGTGAGGAAGTCGCCGCGGCGGTGCAGCTGAAGGAGCCGAAGGAATCGGTCTCGGAGTCCGACCTGCTCGCGTTCTGCAAGGAACGGCTGGCCGACTTCAAGCGGCCGAAGAAGATCCACATCACCGACGCGATTCCGCGGACGGCCACCGGCAAGATTCAGCGTCGCGTCGTCCAGCAGCACTACGTTCAGCAGTGAAGATTGTCATCGCCGGCGCCGGCGCCATCGGCGGCTACATCGGCGCCCGGCTCGCCAAGGCCGGGGCCGATGTCGTCCTGTTCGCGCGCGGCCCTCACCTGCGGGCGATGGAAGAGCGCGGGCTGCGCGTCATCAGCGCCGACGGCGATTTCGACGTGCGGCCGGCCGTCACCGGCGACCTCTCGACGATCGGCACGGCCGACGTGGTGTTTCTCGGCGTCAAAGCACACGGCCTCACCGGGCTCGCGCCGAGCCTGCGTCAGCTCTTCAAACCGGAAACCGTCGTCGTCAGCACGCAGAACGGGATCCCGTGGTGGTACTTCCAAGGACACGGCGGTGAGCTGGATGGGCTGCGCCTCGAGCACGTCGACCCGGGCGGGGTGATTGCGGCGGCCATCGAACCGGAGCGAGTGATCGGCTCGCTCGCGTACTTTGCCACCGATGTCGCCGAGCCCGGTGTGATCCACCACACCGAAGGCAACAAGATGAGCCTCGGGGAACCGAACGGGACGCGCACCGATCGGAGCAAGGCGATCGCCGAGGCGCTGATCGCCGCCGGCCTTCGCTGCCCCGTCTCGACGCGCTTCCGCCACGAGATCTGGGTGAAGCTCCTGGGCAACGTCGCGTTCAACCCGATCAGTGCGCTCACCGGCGGAACGCTGGAGCAGCTGGTCCGTCACGCCGGGACCGCCGGGCTGGTGCGCGAGATCATGGCGGAAACCGAAGCGGTGGCGGGCAAGCTGGGCATCGAGCTCTCGATTTCCATCGACCAGCGCATGGCTGGGGCGGAGAAGGTCGGCGCCCACAAGACGTCCATGCTGCAGGATTACGAGGCCGGCCGGCCCATGGAGCTCGACGCCGTGGTCGGCGCCGTCATCGAGCTGGGTCACCGGGTAGGGGTACCGACACCGGCGACGCGGGCCATGTATGCTTGCGCCCGTTTCCTCGATGACGCGCGCGCCGCGCAGCGTGCGCCCCGGACGGAGGTGGGAGTGCGGTGAGCATCAACAATCGCTGGTTCCAGCTGTGCGCCTCGGTCGTGGCGATGATCATGATCGCCAACCTGCAGTATGCGTGGACCCTGTTCGTTCAGCCGCTGCAGGGCGCCACGGGCTGGAAGCTCTCCGACATCCAGTTCGCGTTCACGCTCTTCATCCTGTGTCAGACGTGGGTCCAGCCGCTCGACGGCTGGCTGATCGATCGTCTCGGGCCGCGCGGCCTCATCAGCGTCGCGGGCATCCTGTGCGGTCTCGGGTGGGCCGGCATGGGCTACGCGACGTCGCTGCCGATGTTCTACCTGCTCTATTGCCTGGCCGGCACCGGCGCCGCGTTCGTCTACAGCGGCTCGATCGGCTCGGCGCTGAAGTGGTTCAAGGATCGCCGCGGCCTCGCGTCGGGCATCATGGCCGCCGGCTTCGGTGGCGGCACCGCGCTCTTCATCCCGTTCATCTCGTCGATGCTCAAGACGAGCGGCCACCAGTCGACCTTTCTGACGACGGGACTGTTGCAGGGCGCCGTCATCCTGATCGTCGCCCAGTTCCTCCGGCACCCGCCGGCGGAAGCATCCAGCGCGAAGCCCGCTGGCGCCGCGGCACAGCAGCTTGGCAAGCGGCAGTTCACCACGCTCGAGGTGCTTCGCACCCCACAGTTCTATGCGATGTACGGCGCGTTCTTCCTGATGTCGACCGGCGGCCTGCTCGTGACCGCCAACGCCGGACCAATTGCCAAATCGTGGGGCCTCTCTGCCGCGGCGCTCACGCTCGCCGCCACCCTGAGCCCGATGGCCAACGGCGCGAGCCGCGTCTTCTGGGGTTGGGCCTCCGATCGACTGGGACGCGAGAACACGATGGTGATCGCGTTCATCCTCCAGGCGATCTTCTTGTATCTGGTCGTGGCTATCGGGCAGCGGTCGGCCGCCCTGTTCTCCTTCACCCTGGTGATGGTCTACTTCACGTGGGGCGAGATCTACTCGCTCTTCCCGGCCACATCCGCCGACTACTTCGGCACGCGCCACGCCACGTCGAACTACGCGGTGCTCTACACCGCAAAGGGGACGGCGTCCATCCTTGGCGGCTATGTCGGCGCGCTGCTCTACGAACGATCCGGCAGCTGGGCAACCGGGTTCTACGGCAGCGCCGTGATGGCGCTCGTGGCTGCCGGCATCGCCTACGGCCTGCGCAACGCGCGGCAGGCCGAGCGCGCGCGCGAAGCGTCTATGGCAGGCGCTGTTCTCGCTAAGTAGGACCATCTTCGTAGGGGCCGCCTTCAGGCGGCCCAACCACAAATGCAGATCGCCGACGAACTCCAGGAGGCGCGGCGGGCGCGGCGCTCGGACGTGACGCTGCCGTCGGCACGCGGCGGCTCCTTCGATCTCGACGCGGCCTACGCCGTGGAGCGCGAGCTGTCGCGGCGGCGCCGTGCCGAGGGTCATGCGGCCGTCGGCCGCAAGGTGGGCTACGCGAACAAAGCCGTCTGGCGTGCGCTCAAGCTCGAGACGCTGGTCTGGGCGGACATGTACGACGACACGGTCCGCCAGGCGGCGCAGAACAACGCCACCCTCTCAGTGTCATCGCTCGTCGCGCCGAAAATCGAGCCGGAGATCGTGTTCCGGCTGAAGACCCCTCTCCCGTCCGGCATCACCGAGCCGGCGGCCGCGCTCGCGGCGGTCGACTGGATCGCGCTCGGCTTCGAGATCATCGACTGCGTCTATCAGGACTGGAAGTTCCAGCCCGCGGACTTCGTCGCGTCATACGGCCTGCACGCGGCGCTCATCGTCGGTGCGCCGCTCGCCGTCGACGCCGGCAATGCTCCCGCACTCGCAGACGCACTCGCCACGTTCAAGCTGCAGCTGCTCCGCAACGGCGAACCCGCCGAGCAGGGCAGCGGCCGCAACTCGCTGCGCAGCCCCGCGCTCTGCATCGCAGAGCTGGCATCCGCGATCGCGCGTCGCGAGGGCGCCGAGCCGCTCGCGGCCGGCGAGCTAATTAGTACGGGTTCGCTGACGGAGTCACGCGTCATCGCGCCCGGAGAAACCTGGAGCGCAACGGTCGACGGGCTTCAGCTGCCCGATCTCACGCTGCACGTGCAGTCGTAGGGGCCGCCTCCAGGCGGCCCGACCAGGGCGGTTTAAGACCGCCCTCTACGAGAGAGGCGTCGGCTCGGGGATCGCGGCGCCGTCGTGGCGCGGCTCGGACGCGCCGAAGTGCGCGCCGGTCCCATTGCTCATCACCGCCTGGCCGTAGCCGAATACGTGCGTGCGTGGCGGCACCACCGTGACTTGGTGGCCCCGGGCCGCGAGGCCGCGGCGGCTGGCCTCCGGAATCGTCGCCTCGACCGATACGTCCAGCCCGGCGAACGTCGGCTTCGTGAACCGCCCGGCCTCCAGCGCCTGCTGAAGGTCGAGATCGAAATCGACGACGTTGGCGACGAACTGCGCGTGCGCCTGCGCCTGGTTGAACCCGCCCATGATGCCGAAGCCGACGCGCACGTCGTCCTTGCGCATGAACCCGGGAATGATGGTGTGCAACGGCCGCTTGCCCGGCGCCAGTTCGTTCGGGTGCCCGGCTTCGAGCGTGAACAGCGCGCCGCGATTCTGCAGCGCGAACCCGGTGCCCGGCGCGACCAGCCCGCTGCCGAAGCCGCCGAACACGCTCTGGATCAGCGAGACGATGTTGCCGTCGCGATCGATGGCAGACAGGTAGACCGTGTCGCCGCCAACGCCGGTGGTCAGCCCCGCGAGCCGATCGGGCTGAACATTCCCTGCCGCCCGCTGCGTGTCGATGGACGATGCACGCCTTGCCGCGCGATCTTTCGAAAGAAGCTCCACAAGGGGTGCGGCGGCGAACCGCGGATCGCCGACCCAGCGCAGCATGTCGGCGTAGGCGAGCTTCTTGGCCTCGATCATCGTGTGCAGCGCGTCCACGCTGTGGAAGCCGTAGCGTGCGAGCGGCGCCGTCTCCATGAGGTCGAGCATCATCAGCGCCGCGATTCCTTGCGTGTTGGGCGGCAGCTCGTAGACGGTCCATCCGCGGTAGGTGGTGGACACCGGTTCGACCCACTCGGGCTCGAACGACGCGAGATCGGCGGCTGCGAGCGCGCCGCCGGCGGTCTGCGAGCGCGCCACGATGGCGGCAGCGATGGCGCCCCGGTAGAAGGCGTCGGCGCCATGCGCGCCGACGAGACGCAGCGAGCGCGCCAGATCCGGGTTTCTGAAGATCGTGCCCGCCGCGGGCGCCTGACCGCCTGGTAAATACGTGGCCGCCGCGGCCGGATCACCTGCGACCGCCTCCTCGAGCGCGCCCCACCCCTCGGCCACGACCGGCGCCACAGGAAACCCGTCTTCGGCATAGAACGCCGCCGGTGCCAAAACGTCGCCGAGCGGGACCCGTCCGAAGCGTCCGTGCAGCGCCGCCCACCCGCCGACCGCGCCCGGCACCGTCACGCTGTGAATGCCGGCCGCAGGCATCGCGGTCCACCCGCGTGTGCGCAGCAGCTCCGTCGTGAGCGCGGCAGGCGACGGCCCACTGGCGTTGAGCCCGTGCAGCGCGTCGCGTCTGGCGTCGTACACCATCGCGAACAGGTCGCCGCCCATCCCGTTCATGTACGGCTCGACGACGCCGAGTACGGCGTTAGCAGCGATCGCGGCGTCGACTGCGTGGCCGCCACGCGCAAGCATTTGAGCGCCGGCCTGCGCGGCGAGCGGCGAACTGGCGGCGACGATGCCGCGAGTCGTCGCGACGAGAGAGCGACCTGTGACGACCGGCATTGCTGGACGACATTGTAAATGGAGGCGCGGGAGGGAATCGAACCCTCGAACAGCGGTTTTGCAGACCGCGACGTTGCCACTCCGTCACCGCGCCGCACCATCCGCGTACCTCCCGGCTTCGACCCGCTTAGCGGGTCTTGAAGCCGAAGCGCAGAGTGACGCCCGCGGTGCGCTGGTCACCGACCTGCCCAACGTAGAGGCCCGAGTTGCCCGGAGCCGCGGTCAGCAGCTCGTAGTAATTCTCGTTGAGCAGGTTGCGCGCCCAGACGGTCACCGACCAGCCGTCGTTGAAGCGGTAGCCGGTGCGCACGTTGACCAGCGCGTAGCCGTTCACCACGAGATACTTCGAGGCGCTCGCGCTCGACGAGAAGTCCGAGCGATAGCTGGTGTCCGCGGCCGCGAACAGCTGCCCCCGGCTGCCGGCCAGACGCGCGTCGTGCGAGAACTCGGCGCCGAACGACGTCGCCCATTTGGAAATGCCTGGAAGGACGCTGCCCGAAACGTCCTTCACCTGCGGACCACCCGTCTCTTCGAGCGGAGGCGGCGCGTCGGTGAACTTGAGGTAGCGCGCGTCGGTATACGCCGCCGCGCCGTAGAGCGTGACGTTGCGGCTCACGCGCGCCTGGCTGTCGAACTCCACGCCGCGCACGCGCGCCTCTTCCGCGTTGGCCAGATAGCCGCGCAGCACGCCCACGCTCGCGTTCACGACCTGCGTCTGGAAGTCGTTGATGCCGGTGTTGTAGATCGCGATGTTGGCCGTCACGTTGCGAAAGGGCTCCGTCTTGAAGCCCCCCTCGACGTGCTTCACGTCTTCCGGCTTGACGGTGGCCGCCGACAGGACGGGGTTGCCGAGCGCATCGGTCGGCACGCCGTTCAGATTGAGACCGACCGACTTGAAGCTGGTCGAAAAGGTGGCATACGCATTCACCTTACTCGTGGCCTTGTAGGCTGCGGTGAACTGCCCCGACAGATTGGTGTCGTCCACGTCCGCGTCGTACTTCTGCGGTGCCAACACCGAGAGCTGCAGTGCGATCAGCGCCGGGTCGGTCGTCTGCAGACCCCCATAGACCTGCTGATCGAAGTTCACGGTTTTCGCGTCGTAGTTGAAGCGCAGACCAGGCAGGAGCCGCAATCGATCGGTTACCTGCCACGCCACCTGGCCGAACACCGCGGCGCTCGTGTTGCGGAACTTCACGTACTGGTCGTAGCCGTAGCCGTCGAGCAGCCCGGGCGTCAACGCGGCCTGGGTCGGCGCCAGGAGCACGCGTGCCGCCGCCGAACCCTGTTCCTGCTTGAAGGTGGGGGTTGAGTCGAGGCTCTGGTGGAAGCCGAAGGCGCCCACGACAAGG
>Ga0105238_10003774_pt1 | contig 15055 bp, 15 predicted proteins | sample KBSC34metaG_FD_81526 | JGI IMG/M metagenome (GOLD analysis project Ga0105238, IMG submission 81526) | Corn rhizosphere microbial communities from Kellogg Biological Station, Michigan, USA - KBS C3-4 metaG | ecosystem: Host-associated > Plants > Roots > Rhizosphere > Soil | place: Michigan, USA... | reverse complement strand
CGAGCGAAAACCGTTGGGTGAAACTGCGCGTTTCCACCAATGCCCTGCGTACGATCGACAAGAACGGCATTGAAACCGTGCTCGCCGAACTGCGCGGCCGCGGCGAAAAGATTTAAGGAGAACGAGCAATGGCATCCAAGCGCGATAAGATCCGTCTCGTGTCCTCCGCGGGCACCGGTCATTTCTACACGACCGACAAGAACAAGAAGACCACGCCGGACAAGATGGAAATCAAGAAGTACGATCCGGTCGTGCGCAAGCACGTCGCTTACAAGGAAGCGAAGATCAAGTAATTGATCTTTGGTCATAAGCACAAAAACCCGCCGTCTGGCGGGTTTTTTGTTGGCGAAGTGCGCGGCTGTACGCGCAGGTGACTTCGCGCGACCATTGCGCTGTGAACTCTTTCATTTTGCCGCAGCCGGCAAGTCCGGGAGACCTGGCGCTGATGGGCCGGATCGAGGAGTTGCACTTGAATTATCTTTGGGCCGCGCACGCATGCTGCGCGACTGGCTGCACCTCGTCGGTCGCAAGCGCGCGCGGTGGATGCGGTGCGTGGGCATCGAGCCGCCTGCCGCAAGCCGAATACCAGTAAACGGCATCTCGACCATAAGGTGCACCCCTGCCTGCTCCGCCACTTCGCCACTTCGCCATCATGACGCCGGGCCATCATGCGTGGGGATGGACATCATGCATATCCAGATGGCGCGTGGTTTCGTGTATTTGACCGTCGTCCTGGATTGGTACCGACGATCGACTTAGACCATACCATCCCCAAGCAAATGCCGAGATGCACTCAATCATGCGCAAAAACTTTGCCCAACACTTTGTCGTGGTGAAAAGACACCATAGCTAGGAAAAACTGTGGGCCTGTATTGACTTTCCTGAATGATCTTCGCTTCAAAAAGTGCAAGTTTACAGGCTGGCTTTGGGAGAAATTAACAGCGACCGTGTTATCGACATATGTGTATTTTTCAATGGCTACGCAAGTGCAGGGAGCGCGCTCAACTTATCCCCATGCACCTGTCGAAAGCCGCCGGACGGCCGCGAGAATAATTCGCTAGCGACAGGAAGCAGCGATGTCTTACAACACTTGGAATCTATCGATAGAGGTCGCTTTTTTGCGGCCTCATCTGGCTGCGGGCTGAACAAAGTTAAAAATCGTTATGAAACGAGATCACGTATGACTGGCGATCCGCGCTTATGGACATAGGGCAGCCATATCAATTCAAGAAAGTTCTAATAGAGGTTTACGCGGACTAGGGAAGGTCTGCTGCCGACAAAGTGCGCAAGAACTTATCGGCATTGCCATGACCGGTATGTATCGGAAATGGTAGGACTGAAAGAGTTCTGGAAGGACTTTTTCATGTCTTTGGAATGTTGAAAAACAACCTCACCATGGAGCAAGTCATGAAATCGAAGATTTTTTCCGCAGCGATCCTTTGTGTTTCATCGCTCATCTGTCTTAATTCGACTTTCGCCCAATCCCCAACCCCAACCGGATATCTTCAACTACCTAGCACGGCGTCATTTCCCGCCGGCACTACGGGTTCTATTGCTTTGCGCTGGGGCTTAAATGACCCCTATGACCCGCAGGGGTGCATTTGGGTTTGGAAAGATGCAGGATCTCCCAACCCAGACACTTGGGCCTATATGGAGTGCGAGAATCCCAATTCAAACATCTACACGCTAACTTTCCCTTTCGTTCAGCAGAATACTACCTATCATTTCGCCGTCGCTCGGCTACTTCCTGACTATAGTACCAACATAGCACCATGCATTGAGCTGGATTTTATTTGCTCCGCCCCGAGTGGGGCTGACTACACCTGCCATGCATACCCCACGAGTAGTTTTTCGGGGCCAGTGGCTGCAGGAGCTTGTAGCAAACAGCCAGGCTGGAACTGAAAGCTTAGTGTCGAGCATTAGAACAAAATATCGTGCAAGGCTGAACTAATTGACCATAGCCCGCCTATCAGTTTTTAGGCGGGCATTTATCGAATGGCGGAAAACCGAGTTCGTGAACGACTCGAAGTCGTTCTGCAGCGGCGTCTGCGCCCGCATAATGCATGCCTTCGAGCATGGCCCGGTCCACATTTGGATAGATCTCACACAGAATTTCGGCCTGTTTAAACGTCTCGGCGGAGAGATTCTGTGCTTGTCCCGCCATTGCTACCGCATTGATCGCCGCAAGAGCGGCGACAATAAATAGCAGAATTAGCACATAAATCTTCCTTGCCATATTCGGCGCAGCCAACGCAGTTAAGCCAACCCAGCCAATCCAAAATACCGACGAAAAGCTGACATAGCGGCCCACAAAAGCTCCTGACTCGCCGAGATTGAAACGTGCCAGAGCTGTTAAACCTGCACTGAGAAAGCCAAACGACAACAGCGCAAGCCAGGGCCACGCTGCTCGGTCCTCTGCAGCCTTTAGCCAAAAAATTATCCCGCTTATCAGCCCGGCCACGGCTAACCACGGCGCAGTTTCGGGGGAGAAGCGTGCGATGCCCGAACCAAGGTAGTCGAGCGTGTATCGTGCGATGGGCACGAACTGAAATTTCTCCCAAGCATTTTGCAGGCTGGCCGCTGAAAAATGCGACAGGACACCTACTCCGCTGCGCATCGCAAAGGCCGCAAATAAACAAGAGGCCAACCAGGGAAGAGCAAATAAGAAACGTTGCTTCCAGCTCAATTCGCGACGTGCGAAGATAGCGACCAAAGCGATTGGACCCAGCGCCAACCCTGTTGCGAAACTCGCCAAAGCGAGTCCGGTCGCAATGATTGCGATGAAATTACGCGTCCATGTGAATTTCTGCGCGGTGAGGCATGCAATTGCCGCAACCGCTCCGAACAAACACAAAAATACCGCTACCTGCCATCCCCATTGGAGATTGGGTAGATGTCCCGGATACAACGTCAGAAAGATTACTAAGGCGGTGGCAACTCGTACCGCGCCATCGTCGAGACGCAACGAATGACGGCATATCCAGAGCATGCACAGAGCATATAGACATAGGAAAACCCAACTCGCTAAGCAATCGGCCCAGGTTTGTCCGTGCGAAGCCCAAGTCGTCACGAGCAGTACTGCATAGGCCGCCACGTGCAAATGGCCGCCGTGAACATGGAAGAATATTGTCTGCGCGAGTGAGCCGTTGAGCCAACCTGCATAGATTTGCGCGAAGTCAAGATGGTCAAAAAGCATAAACGGAATGCGCCAGGCTAGCGTGGCGGCAAGCAAACTGAGCGCAAGCACAACGGCAAGTGCTACAAGCGCGGAAGAAGGTTTGAACGACATATCCATATCCATGTTCCGGACCCGGAGGTAGAAAGTTTTCTAGCCTAATCGTACCATCGCGGAGGAAAATGGCGACCAAGTAAAATCTGCGAAGTCACAATAGGTCAACGTTACGAAAGTCGGTCTACCTCACGTGCGCGCATCGGCACTTTGCATCGAGACTGAACTTGCAACGTAAGACCGTACCATCATTTCTGCCAGATCAGCCATGCTCTTATTCGTTTCATGCAAAACCTGATTAATCCTCAAGTCATCATAAATCGAGACACCTACGCTGCACGGTTTCGTCCGTGCGATCCGTTTCGCCATGTCGTCATCGATGATTTTTTTGCGCCCGGCTATGTCGCGCAGCTAGTTGATCAATTTCCGTCCTTTGAACGCGGTAACGCGCGAAACGAAGCCGGAGAGATCGGCAATAAGTCCACGATAGAAAGGATACGCGGTTTGGGAGCAGCCTATAGCGCGCTCGACGACCTCGTGCAGTCGCGCAAGTTTCTAGACTTAATTGGCCATATCACTTGCATCGAGAACCTACTTTATGACCCATGGTATTTCGGTGGCGGAACCCATGAAAACCGGCAAGGTCAGGATCTTGATGCGCATGTAGACTTCAATCGCCACCCAGTGCAGCATTGGCATCGTCGCCTGAATCTGATCGTCTATCTCAATGACAACTGGCGCGACGAATGGGGCGGCTCTTTGCAATTACACAGCGACCCGCGAAGCGCAGACGATCGCATTGTCACGGTCACGCCGAAGCTCAATAGAGCGGTGATCTTCGAAACTACCGAAACGAGTTGGCATAGTTTTCCGCGTATCGATCTGCCGATAGACAAACGTGCGCTTACGCGCAGATCGATAGCACTATACTTCTATACTAAAGATCGTCCGCCTGAAGAAATAGCTGATACGCATTCGACCATCTACGTCGATCCACCACTACCAGCTTTGTTCGTCCCCGGTCATACGTTGGATGCGAATGACATTGAAAAATTGCGCAATTTGCTTAAGCGCAGAGACCAGCATAACCAGCGTCTTTATCGCGATCTCATAGCCACGACTGTTCGACTTGAACAGGCACAATCTGCGCTGAACACTGGTTGGCTTGGTCGGTTGCGCTATGTTGCTCATGTTGTACTACGACATTTGCGACGAAATTGACAGTCGTCGTCCCCTCTATTGCGATCCGCGCGGTAATATGACCCGACTCCGAACGCCGCCACGCACACATACCATCCCGGCATTCACGCAGCCGATGATGTTGTGCCACTTGATCCGATATTGATTCGAAAAAGTGCCGGCGCAAGGCCGGCGTTTTTTTCTCGTGGTATACGAGCACCGCGTCGATGACGATAGGTCAGCGCCGCAGCGCACTTTCAGCCTGGCCGCGCTCGTACTCCGCAAGGTTCAAAGCCACCTGGTGATAGTGCGCGAGCAGCGCCGCGTCGTCAGGCATCGACGAGGCGAGCGCGACGAGAATCTGACTGCGCTCGTAGTCGCCGTTGATTTTCGCCGCGGCATCGAGCACGGCGTTGGCACCTTGGGCGCCGAGCTTGCCGGTCTGGATCAGCGCGAGCAGAGCTTGGCAACGCTCGTAGTCGCCACCGACTTTCAGGGTCGACTGCGCATAGGCCGGCGCGATCGCATCGACATTGCGCGCGCGCCTGGCGATCGCAATGAGCAACTGGCTGTGCTCGTAGGCGCCGCTCACCGCGTTGCTCGCATGCAGCAGGGTGGTGAGTTCGCCGTCGTTCGGATCTCTGCGTTCCAGCAAGGCTTGCAGCGTGCGTGCGCGTTCGTAGTCGCCGTCGATATGTGTGGCGAGGTTGAGCCAGCTTGCGCGCACCTCGGCAGTGTCGGCGAGCCCGGGCAGGATGCCGGTCAGAACCTCGGCGAGTTCGTAGCCGCCGCCGATATGCGAGGCCTGCTGCAGGAAAGCGAGCTGTTGTGCGGCGTCGAGTTTCTGCTTGGCGAAAATTCGGGCCAGCGCCTGGTGCTTTTCATAGTCGCCGCCGATCGAGCCGGCAAGGCGCAGGCAGTGGTCGAGATCGGTCTTCGACAACGGGCCTTTACCGACGAGCAGGCCGAGATACAAGCCGCGCACGTAATCGCTGTGGACCAGATCGATCTCAGCCAGCACGGCCGCCGCGCCGCCGGCGGCGTAGATCCGCGCGACGCGCGCATCGGCACCGAGGCCGCTCTCGCGGATCAGGTTCGGCAACAGCGCGGCAAGCCAGGAGTGCGCCGCCGCGTCGAACGGTTGCTCGCGGCGATCGACGAAGTAGCGACGTTCAAGCTGGCCGTTGCGCTCGGCGAGTTCGAGGCGGTGCGTTGTGCCGTCCCGCTTTTCTTCCAGAGTCGCTGTGCCGCCGACGCTCAGGCTCGCGATGTCGGTTTCGTCGGGGGTGAATTCAATCTTGCCTTTTACATCGAGCGACAGGCCGCGACGATCATCCTCGACGATCACGCGCATGTCATGGCTGTCGTCATTGCTGGTGATGCTGATGCTGCTGCGCGTCTTGCTGGCCGTGGGCGGCGCAGGCGGCTGCGGCGGGGTTTGCGCCCGGGCGACGGGGCTGAGGAAGCCGACGCTCGGCAGGCCGAACGCGCCGGCGGTCAATACGGCGGCCGTTGCGGCGCGCAGAAGAAATCCGGGTTTTGTCGTGGACATGGCAGTTCCTTCGAGGAGACGGTCGATGCGCTGGATCAGGGTGGAGCCGCGCGCGGCCATGGCCGGCATCAACGCGTAGGCGCGACTGTCGAAATGGCGCTCGGCGCAGGCAGCCAGGCACTCGGCGACGGCATGCGCATCGCCGGTCTGGCGTGCGGCGAAGGCGTCGCAGGCCAGCTCGGCAAGTTCGTCGAGCCGCCGCTGCGCGAGGCCTGCGAACGGCAGGAACCAGAACCCGGCCCGCCAGCATTCGACGATGAGCTTCCATTGCGGATCGCGCCGCGCGATATGAGCGAGTTCGTGAGCCAGCATCGCATGCAGCTGGCGCGGATCGAGCGCGGCCGGGGCCCACTCGGGCACGACAATGCGGCGACCGAACGCGAAAGGACTGGCGACATCGGGCAAGGTATACAACGCCGGCATACGCACGCCGGCGCGATGCGCGAGAGCCGCGAGAGCCGCGAGATCAGGATCCGCCGGCGGGATCGCCGGTTTGGCGCGAGCCAGCGCGCGACGCAGGTCGGCGAAACGCGTACCGAGGCGCGCAAACGTCAGCATCGCGCCGCTCAACCAGAAGATCAGAACGGTGATCGGCAGCGAAGGCAGGAAGGACATGACGGCCGACGCCGACCGAGGCACGGGATTTGAGGGAACCGCAACCGTGTCGGGCGAGGCGGCCTGCGACGTTTCATCCACCGGACTCGCCGAATCCGCCAGCGATGCGGCGCGAGTCGATGCGAATGTAGGTGTTTCCGCTGAGGTCGTGCCAGGCAATGTTGGCTCGGGCGCCGACGTTGTTGCCGCCGCGGGCAGTGCCAGGTGCCATGCCTGCGGCGATGTGGGTATAAATGCCTGCAGACTTGCAGTGAATACACCGCCGAACAATGCGCAGCGCCACATCAATTCGCGCGTCGAGGGCGCGAGACGCACTGCGCGATCGATCAACCACGCCGCGGCCAGGAGGAGGCCGCCGTGCAGCGCAATCGAAAGCAGCCAACCGGCAAGGGGCGCGAAGTTCATGACGTCTCCCCTTTCTTCAGGCGTTTGCGCAAGCGCTCGAGATCCCCCGGCTCGATTTCCGATTCACGCAGCAGGTGCGCGACGAGTTCGCGTGAATCACCGCCGAAGAGGACACCGATCAGGTCGCCGACCATCGAACGGCGCACCTGCGATTCGCTCACACTGGCCCGATACATGAGCTGCCGCCCTTCGCGACGCTGGGCGACGACGCCGCGTTTTTCCAGACGCGTCAGCAGGGTCGCCACGGTGGTGTGCTTGAGCCCGCGCTCCTCGCCAAGCACCTTGGCGACGTCAACGACGCTCGTTTCGCCGCGCTGCCAGAGCACGCGTACGACGGCAATTTGCAGGTCGCTCAGGGCGACGTCCTGATCCAGGTCCGGTTTACTCATCGCCTTATTCTACATATGTAGTACTACATTTGTAGAAGAATCGAGCAGCAAATGCAACAGGCCGGAAGTCATGCTTCGAAGGGAAGGTAAAAAGCAAAACGCCGGCACGAGGCCGGCGTTCTTTTGCGCAAAAAACGATTGTCAGTGCTTGAGCGAGCGGCGCAGGCGTTCGATTGCCTGCAGCTGCGCCATCGCCTGCGCGAGCTCGGCCTGCGCCTGCGCGATCTCGACCGCGTCGGTGCGGTTGGCGAGTGCGCGCTCGGCGTCGTCCTTGGCTTTGCGCGCCGCGGCTTCGTCGAGGTCCTTCGCGCGCACCGCGGTGTCGGTCAGCACGGTGACGACCTGCGGCTGCACTTCGAGAATGCCGCCGGAGACGTAGAAGAACTGCTCGTCGCCGTTCTCCGCGATCACGCGCACCTGGCCGGGCTTGAGCCGGGTGATGAGCGGCGCGTGACGCGGCGCGATGCCGAGCTCGCCCTCTTCACCGGTGGCGACGACGAGCGTCGCATTGCCGTGGAAGATTTCGGACTCGGCGCTGACGATGTCGCAGCGGATGGTAGTGGTCATTGGTTACTCCAACTTACCTTCGTCATGCCGGCGAAAGCCGGCATCCGTCTTGATCCTGCTGTTCCTGATCAAAAAGCAAAACTGGATTCCGGCTTTCGCCGGAATGACGAGCAAAAAATCAGGCGGCTTTTTTCTCGGTCATCTTCTTGGCCTTCTCGAAGGCCTCATCGATGCCGCCGACCATGTAGAACGCCTGCTCCGGCAGATGATCGCACTCGCCGTCGCAAATCATCTTGAAGCCGCGGATCGTTTCCTTGAGCGAAACGTATTTACCCGGCGCGCCGGTGAACACTTCGGCAACGTGGAACGGCTGCGAGAAGAAGCGCTCGATCTTACGCGCGCGGCCGACGGTGGCCTTGTCTTCTTCGCTCAACTCGTCCATGCCGAGAATCGCGATGATGTCCTTGAGTTCCTTGTAACGCTGCAGCGTGCCCTGCACGCGGCGCGCGGTCTCGTAATGCTCCACGCCGATCACGTTCGGATCGAGCTGGCGGCTGGTCGAGGCGAGCGGATCCACGGCCGGATAAATACCGAGCGAGGCGATGTCACGCGACAGCGCGACGGTCGAGTCCAAGTGCGCGAACGTGGTCGCGGGCGACGGATCGGTGTAATCGTCCGCCGGAACGTACACGGCCTGGATCGAGGTAATCGAACCGGTCTTGGTCGAGGTGATGCGCTCCTGCAGGCGGCCCATTTCATCAGCAAGCGTCGGCTGGTAGCCCACCGCCGACGGCATGCGGCCGAGCAGCGCGGACACTTCGGTACCGGCGAGCGTGTAGCGGTAGATGTTGTCGACGAAGAACAGCACGTCGCGGCCTTTGCCCGAAGCGTCCTTTTCGTCGCGGAAGTACTCGGCCATGGTCAGGCCGGTCAGCGCGACGCGCAGGCGGTTGCCGGGCGGCTCGTTCATCTGACCGTACACCATCGCCACCTTCGACTCCGGCAGGTTGTCGAGCTTGACGACGCCGGCTTCGATCATCTCGTGATAGAAGTCGTTGCCTTCGCGTGTGCGCTCGCCGACGCCGGCGAACACCGACAGACCCGAGTGCTGGGTTGCGATGTTGTTGATCAGCTCGAGCATGTTGACCGTCTTGCCCACGCCCGCGCCGCCGAACAGACCGACCTTACCGCCCTTCGCGAACGGCGCAACGAGGTCGATGACCTTGATGCCGGTTTCGAGCAGCTCGTTGGCCGCGGCTTGGTCGTCGTAGCTCGGCGCCGGACGATGGATGGTCCAATGGTCCTTCGCGTCGATCGGACCGACTTCGTCGATCGGGTTGCCGAGCACGTCCATGATGCGGCCGAGCGTGGCATTGCCGACCGGCACTTTGATGCCCGCGTTGGTGTTCGTCACGACGAGATTGCGCTTCAGGCCGTCGGTCGAACCCAGCGCGATCGTGCGTACGACGCCGTCGCCGAGCTGCTGCTGCACTTCGAGCGTGATCGCGGTGCCGTCGACTTTGAGCGCGTCGTACACTTTCGGCACGGCATCGCGCGGGAATTCGACGTCGACTACGGCGCCGATGATTTGTACTACTTTGCCCTGACTCATTGGAGTGACTCCACAGTATCTAAATTCGTTTTGCTCAGACCGCCGCGGCGCCGCCGACGATCTCGCTGATTTCCTGGGTGATCGCCGCCTGACGCACTTTGTTGTAAACCAGCGTCAGCGAGTCGATCGCCTTCTTCGCGTTGTCACCCGCGGACTTCATCGCGACCATACGCGCGGCGTGCTCGCTGGCGAGGTTCTCGAGTGCGGCCTGATAGACCAGCGATTCGATGTAGCGAGTGAGTACGTGATCGAGCACGGTTTCCGCGTTCGGCTCGTAGATGTAATCCCAGTCGTGCGCCGTTTCCAACTGCGCCGACGGCGGCAGCGGCAGCAACTGATCGAGCGTCGGCTTCTGCGTCATCGTGTTGACGAAATCGTTGTAGGCCAGGGTGAGCTGGTCGATGCGCTTCTCCGAATACGCATCGAGCATCACCTTGATCACGCCGATCAACTGCTCGACCCGGGGCTTTTCGCCGAGGTGGGCGACGCTGCCGACGAGATTGACCTTCAGGCGCTTGAAGAATGCGTTCGCCTTCGTGCCGATCGCGACGATGTCGACTTCGACGCCTTTTTCCTGCCACTGGCGGATCTCGCCGAGCAGCTTGCGGAACAGGTTCGAGTTGAGGCCGCCGCAGAGGCCGCGGTCGGTCGACACGACGATGTAGCCGACGCGCTTGATCTCGCTGCGCTCGACGAGGAACGGATGCTTGTACTCAGTGTTCGCCTTGGCGATGTGGCCGATCAGCTGGCGCATCGCGCGCGCGTACGGGCGCGAGGCCTTCATCAGGTCCTGCGCCTTGCGGATTTTCGAAGCCGAGACCATTTCCAGCGCGCGAGTCACCTTGCGGGTGTTCTGCACGCTCTTGATCTTCGTTCGGATTTCTCTTGCGCCTGCCATATATACGTCTTTTATCCCGGCGCAGCCGGGATCCTTTTATCTTTGGCTCTCGCTAATGGGAGCCGGAAAAACTACCAGCACCCATCGCTCCGACTTACCAGGAACCCGTCTTCTTAAACTCTTCGATGCCCTTCTTGAGCGTCGCTTCGATCGCGTCGTTCCAATCGGCCTTGTCGTTCGCGGCCTTGAGCCAGTCGGCGTAGTTCGCGGCGAAGTGCGCGTGCAGGCCGGCTTCGAACGGCAGGATCTGCGCGACCGGCAGGTCGTCGAGATAGCCCTTCTCGGCCGCGTACAGCGAGATCGCGAGCTGGCCGACCGAAAGCGGCGCGTACTGCTTCTGCTTCATCAACTCGGTGACGCGCTGACCACGCTCGAGCTGAGCACGCGTCGCGGCGTCGAGGTCCGAAGCGAACTGCGAGAACGCGGCGAGTTCGCGATACTGCGCGAGCGCGAGCTTCACCCCGCCCGACAGCTTCTTGATGATCTTGGTCTGCGCGGCGCCGCCGACGCGCGACACCGAGATACCGGCGTTCACGGCCGGACGGATGCCGGCGTTGAACAGGTCGGTCTCGAGGAAGATCTGACCGTCGGTGATCGAGATCACGTTGGTCGGCACGAACGCGGACACGTCGCCCGCTTGCGTCTCAATGATCGGCAGCGCAGTCAGCGAGCCGGTCTGGCCCTTCACCGCGCCCTTGGTGAATTTCTCGACATACTCCTCGTTGACGCGCGCGGCGCGCTCGAGCAGACGCGAGTGCAGATAGAACACGTCGCCCGGATACGCTTCACGGCCCGGCGGGCGCTTCAGCAGCAGCGAAATCTGGCGATAGGCCCAGGCCTGCTTGGTCAGATCGTCATAAATGATCAGCGCGTCCTGGCCGTTGTCGCGGAAGTACTCGCCCATCGAGCAGCCCGAATACGGCGCGAGATACTGCATCGCGGCCGAGTCGGAGGCCGAGGCGGCGACGATAATGGTGTGCTCCATCGCGCCGAACTCTTCGAGCTTGCGCACGACGTTGGCAATCGACGACTGCTTCTGGCCGATCGCAACATAGACGCACTTAATGCCCTTGCCCTTCTGGTTGATGATCGCGTCGACGGCGAGCGCGGTCTTGCCGGTCTGGCGGTCGCCGATGATCAGCTCGCGCTGGCCGCGGCCGATCGGAATCATCGCATCGACCGACTTGTAGCCCGTCTGCACCGGCTGCGACACCGACTTACGCGCGATCACGCCCGGGGCAACCTTTTCCACTGGCGAGGACAGCTTCGTATTGATCGGACCCTTGCCGTCGATCGGCTGGCCGAGCGCGTTGACGACGCGGCCGAGCATTTCCGGACCGACCGGCACCTCGAGAATGCGACCGGTCGTCTTGACCGTGTCGCCTTCGCGCAGATGCTCGTACTCACCGAGCACGACCGCGCCGACCGAATCGCGCTCCAGGTTCAGCGCGAGCGCCGTGCCGTTGCCCGGCAGCTCGATCATTTCGCCCGACATCACGTCGGCCAGACCGTGGATACGCACAATGCCGTCGGACACCGAGACGATGGTGCCTTCGTTGCGCGCTTCCGCGGCGAGCTTGACCTGCTCGATGCGGTTCTTGATCAGTTCGCTGATTTCGGAAGGGTTGAGAGTGGTGGCCATGTTTTTGTTCCTTTGTTGAGCATCTGTTTGCAGATGCGCATCGGATATGAACGTAAGGGGTTAGGAGTGAGGAGTAAGAGACGAGCAGTTGCTCCCGCCGACACACTCTGCATTCCTAACACCTTTCTTTGCCGCCATTCCGGCGAAAGCCGGAATCCAGTTTCTTCTTTTAATGCTGTTTAAGAGCAGCAAGAGCAAAATGGATTCCGGCTTTCGCCGGAATGACGACCTTAAAGCTTTTACTGCGTCAACGTTTGTTCCAACCGCGCCAGGCGCCCACGCACCGAGCCGTCGATGACCACATCGCCCGCATCGATCACCGCACCGCCGATCACCGAAGGATCGATACGCTGATCCAGTTCGATATTGCGGCCGAAACGCTTCGCCAGCGCCACCTTGATCGCGTCGGCCTGCGAGGCCGGGATTTCGGTCGCCGAACGCAGCGTCACCTTGAGCACGCGCTCGGACTCGCGCTTCAATTCCTCGAACAGCGCGGCGATATCGGGCAGCAACGCCAAACGGCGGTTGTCCGCAAGCAACGACAGGAAATTCGCGAACGCACCGCTCGCGGCTTCGCCCGGCGGCAACAACAAGCCGACGAGTTCGTCGTTGGACAGGCGCGGGTTGCCGATCAGCGCGCCGACGCGCGCGTCGGCCACGGCCTGCGCGGCGAAACCGAGGTTCGCCGACCACGCCGTGAGCGCACTCCCGTCGCGCGCGGACTCGAACGCCGCACGCGCGTAAGGACGGGCCAAGGTCAGGGTTTCGCTCATGCGCTCAGATCTCGGTCACAAGCTGGTCGAGCAGGGCTTTATGCGCATCGGCGTTGATTTCCTTGCCGATGATCTTCGAAGCGCCCTGCACCGCGAGCGAGGCGACCTGGCCGCGCAGCGCTTCACGCGCCTTGCCGACCAAGCCGTCGATCTCGGTCTGCGCCGTGGCTTTTACGCGCGCCGCTTCGAGCAACGCATCGGCCTTGGCCTTGTCGACGATCTGGTTGGCTTGGCTGTGCGCCTTCTCGACGATCTCAGCGGCCTGTGCACGCGCCTTCTTGATCTCGTCGGCCACGCGCGCATCGGCGTCCTTGAGTTCCGCCTTGGCGCGATCGGCCGCGGCGAGACCTTCGGCGATCTTCTGCTGGCGCTCTTCGATCGCCGCCATGATGTGCGGCCAACCGAATTTCATGACCAGCCAGACGACGGCGAAGAACGCCAGACCCTGGATGACAAAAGTAATATTGGGGATCATCGCTGACTCCTGACGGGACGGCGGCCGCTAAGCCGCCGCGCGCCGGTTTCGAATCGATTCGTGGGTTTCGGCTGCGGCTTACTTGCCGGCCAGCGTGGCCACGAACGGGTTCGCGAAGATGAGCAGCAGCGCGATCGCCACGCCGATGATCGGCACCGCGTCGAGCAAGCCGGCGACGATGAACATCTTGGTCTGCAGCATCGGGGTCAGTTCCGGCTGGCGCGACGAGCCTTCGATGAACTTGCCGCCGAGCAGGGCGAAGCCGATCGCCGTGCCGAGTGCGCCGAGACCGATCAGCAAACCGGCGGCGATGACCGTCCAACTCATAACCTGTGCAGTAAGTACCATGACTATCTCCTCAAAAAATCAAAGTGAAAAGCGAAAGGGGGAAATCAGTGCCGTTCGGCGGCCATGCTCAGATAAACGATCGTGAGCATCATGAAAATGAAGGCCTGCAGCGTGATGACGAGAATATGGAACGCCGTCCACGCGAAGCCGGCGATGAACTGGCCGATGCCGAGCAAATAGGTCGAGAAATGCGTCAGGGTGGCGTCGAGCGTCATCACTGCGATCAGGATGAAGATCAGCTCGCCCGCATACATGTTGCCGAAGAGTCGCAGCGACAGCGACACGGGGCGCACGGCCTCTTCGATCAGACGCAGGAGGAAATTGACCGGCGCGAGCACGATCTTGCCGACCGCGCCATGCGCGTGGAACGGCGCCGTGAACATTTCACCGAAGAACACGGCCGGCCCCTTGTGCTTGAGGCCGAAATACTGGATCAGCAGGAACACGGTCAGCGCCATGCCGAGCGTGGTGTTGAGATCGGCAGTCGGCACGATGCGCAGGAAGGCATGGTGCGGATCTTCGCCGGCCAGCTCGTGTCCCTTCGCCCACAAGCCCGGGATCCAATCCACCGGAATCATGTCGAGGAAGTTCATGAAGAAGACGAGGCCGAAGATCGTGATCGCCAATGGCGCGATCAGCTTGCTCTTGCCGTGGAAGGTTTCCTTGACCGCGCCGTCGACAAAGACCACGACCATTTCGACGAAGCTCTGCAGCTTGCCCGGATTGGCGACCTTGGCGCGACGCGCGATGCCGAGGAACACAGCAAGGAACGCCGCACAAACGACGAACGTGAAGAAAAGGGTATCGATATTCAGCGTCCAGAACCCGTCCTCGCGCGGCCAACGCAGGTGGGTCAGGTGATGGACGATGTATCCCGTCATTCCACCAGAGGATTCGTGTTCGGCGGCTTGCGCTTGCAACATGGAATCGTACTTATTCGTCTGAAAGAGCCAACAACGTTTAGCGGAAAATTCCTACCGCCACCCAAAATGCGAGTTGCGCGGCGATCACACTTGCGATCAGCGGCAACGGATCGAGCCGAAGCACAGCCAGCGCGAGATAGAGCGCGAACACCACCCAAACCCACTTCAACACTTCCGCGGCATACACCGCGCGCGCAACGCGCCGCGTCGGTGCGATGCCGTCGGCGTAAAGCCGCCAAGCGAACAACGCATTGCCGAGCGCGATCACGCCACCGCCATACCAGGCCGCCATCCCCGACTGCCAACCTTGCGCACAAAACCCTAAGCCGACCAATCCGGCGATGCCGAGCTGGAAGAGCACGATCCGGACGGCATTGCGTCTACCATGAGCAATGGAGTTCCGCATGGGATTCGGCTTCAAGATCGCGATGCCGAGAGGGCTGCGACGGCGCCATCTAAACCTGAAAAAGCGTCGTCTATCGCTAAGCAGCGAGATTATAGCCGGCGG
>Ga0105238_10003770_pt1 | contig 15064 bp, 15 predicted proteins | sample KBSC34metaG_FD_81526 | JGI IMG/M metagenome (GOLD analysis project Ga0105238, IMG submission 81526) | Corn rhizosphere microbial communities from Kellogg Biological Station, Michigan, USA - KBS C3-4 metaG | ecosystem: Host-associated > Plants > Roots > Rhizosphere > Soil | place: Michigan, USA... | reverse complement strand
GCCGGTCAAAATCTTGTGGACATAGACCTGATGGCTGACATCCCATACGAATTTGTCCTTGGGCGTGCTGAACACCTTGTGCAGCGCGATGGTGAGTTCCACGACGCCCAGATTGGGGCCGAGGTGGCCGCCGCCCTTGGCGAGGCCCTCGATCAGCTCGGTCCGGATATCCCCGGCGAGTTCCTGGAGTTGCGGGATGGTGAGTTTCTTGACGTGCTCGGGCGCGTCAACCATGTCTAGGTAGCGACTCATATATAAAATTATTCTTCGGTCAAATCCACGGGCTGCAATTTCATCTCGCCGGCGGCATTCTTTTCCAGTTTCTGAATCTTCAATTCCGCCTCCGCCAGCTTTTCCTGGCAGATTTTCACCAGTTTCGCGCCCTCTTCATAGCGGGCCAGCAGCGTTTCGAGCGGCAAATCGTCCGATTCCATCGCTTCCACGACGGCTTCGAGCTTTTGCAACGCTTCCTCAAACGGCGGGTCTTTTGCGGGGTTGTTCGTTCCCGCGCCTTTTGTGTGGTTAGGCACGGCTGAATAATAGCAAAAGAGTGCCGTTCGTCCAGTTCACATTATCATGCGTAAAATGAATTCTTGCGCTACCGGTTGAAGTGTTTTAAATAAAAGTCACAATGAGGAATGTTCCAGTCGTACCAGCCGCAAGGATAATTGTTTTTTTTGCCACAGCTTTTTGCCTGAACCTGGCTTTTGCGCAGGGCAACGTCAATGTCCGGGTCATGGCCGCCAATCTGAACGGCAATGCCCAGAGCTATCAGCCGTTCGCCATCCGTATTTTGCAGGGGACAAAGGCGGATGTTGTCGCCATCCAGGAATTCAACTATACCAGCACCAATGGCCTGGGCACCAATACGCCCGCCGCCTTCCGCGAGATGATTGACACGGCTTTTGGGACAAACTTCGTTTATTACCGTGAACCGTTCACCGGCAACGGCGACATCCCGAATGGCGTCATCAGCCGTTACCCGATCATTGCGTCCGGCTCATGGACCGACACCGTGCAGACACAGCCAAACCGTGGCTATGCGTGGGCGCAGATTGATCTGCCGGGAACGAACGACCTTTACATTGTGAGCGTACATCTGCTCACCAGTTCGGCGGCGAACCGGAGCACCGAGGCCACGAACTTGAAGGCCTTGATCCAGGCAAATTTTCCGGCGAACGCGTGGATCGTCGTCGCTGGCGATTTCAACACCGGAAGCCGCACAGAATCGACGACCATGACGACATTCAAGAGTTATTTGAATGATTTTCCGATACCGGTGGATAATGTCGGCAACTCTGATACCAGCGGTGGCCGTAATGCCCCGCACGACTATGTCCTGCCCAGTTCGACGTTCACCAATTTTGAGACCGCGACCGTCTTTCCATCGCATTCATTTCCCTCCGGCCTCGTTTTTGACTCTGCCGTCTATACGCCGTTAAGCGATGTGCCGCCCGTGCTGTCCGGTGATTCCGGGCAGGCGCAACACATGGCCGTGATGAAGGATTTTCTGATCCCGTCCGGCTCAACGAACGTGGTGCCGCCCGCCATCACGGTGCAGCCGCAGGGCCGCACCAATGCCGTGGGCAGCAGCATCACGTTCAGCGTCACCGCCACCGGCAGCAGCCCGCTCGCGTACCAATGGCTGTTTGGCGGCACGAATATCTCCGGGGCCGTGACGAACCCGTATGTCATCGCCAGTGCGCAGCTCACGAACAACGGGAATTATTCCGTCATCGTGACCAACAGCGCCGGGAGCGTGACCAGTTCCGTCGCCGTCCTGCTCACGACCAATGCGCCGCCGAACATCACGCTGCAACCGTCCAGCCAGACGGTGAATCTCGGCGCCCCCGCAAGCTTCAGCGTGACCGCCAGCGGCACGTCACCGCTGAACTATCAATGGCGTTTCGGCGGCACGAACATCACCGGCGCGACGACCAACCCGTTCACGGTGGCCAATGTCCAGTTGACCAACGCGGGGGATTATTCCGTGGTGGTCAGCAATTTTGTGGGCAGCGTGACCAGCAGCGTAGCCACATTGTCGGTCTATTCGACGCAATCGGTGGTCATCGCACAGTGGAATTTTAACAGCGTCGTTTCCGACGCCATGACCGGCACCGGCACGCGCGCCGCCTCCACCGGGAGCGGTGCGAATTCGTATGTGGGTGGTGCGGCGGCGGCGGGCAGCGGCGAATTTGCCAGCGGCAGCGGCTCGGGCGACCCCAACTCGACTGACAACTCGGCCTGGAACACATCGACCTATCCCGCCGCGAGCGCCAACAATAAAACTGCCGGCGTGCAGTTCAACGTCAGCACCGCCGGGCGACAGAATATCGTCATTTCTTGGGCTTCGCAGGCCAGTAACACCGGCAGCAAATACGGGCGGCTGCAATACTCCACCAATGGGACGACGTTCATCGATTTTTCGTCCAGCGCGATCAACCCCACCGCGTTCACGACCAAGACGAACAGCCTGACCGGATTCGCCGGCGTCAATGATAACCCGAACTTTGCCTTCCGCATTGTGTCCGAGTTTGAGGCCACGGCGACGGGCGCGGGCGCCAGCAGTTATGTCGCCAATGGTACCTACGGCACCGGTGGAACGATCCGTTTTGATATGGTGACGGTTTCTGGTGTGCCGCTCACGTTGTCGGCGGCGGCAGTGCTGGGTTCAGCGGCGATTTCCAACGGCCAGGTTGGTTTTTCTGTCACGGGGACTGCAGGCGCAAATTATGTCGTGCAGGCCTCGACCGATTTGAGCGGGACAAACTGGACGCCTGTTTTCACCAACGTCTCGCCATTCACTTTTGGAGACACCAATATGGCGTCACCGCAGAAATTCTACCGTGCCGTCTCACAATGAACTCAGTCCATTTCCGCGCGGCTTGAAATTTCACCCTTGGCCAGCCGCGTCTTCAGCTTCTGGCCGGGCTTGATTTTTTTGGCATCGCGTAAAACTTTTCCCGTCGTGGCGTCGGTCGTGATGGAGTAACCTCGCGATAGCACCTGTTCCGGGCCGAGGGAATTCAGACGTCGTTCAAGTTGTCGCAGCGCTTCACGCCGTGATTTCAGGGCCAGCGCCGGCTTTGCCCGTAAGAACCGGCCCGCCAGATTTTCCAGGGCCAGACTGCGGGAACGCACCACTGTTTTCAACCCGCGCAGCAATCCCGATTGCAGATCATCCAGCCGCTGCAATGATTCATCCAGCCGTCGGCGTGGATGCAGGCGTGCCAGCCGTCCGCCCAGTTGGGCGCAATTTTCCCGGGCTGATTCCAACCCGCGTCGTGCCGCCCGCTGCAGCAGGCCGGGGGCTTCCGCCACAAATTCGCGGCTGGCAAACACGCCCTCGGTGATGATCTCTGCCGCCGCGCTCGGCGTCGCCGCGCGGAAGTCCGCCACAAAATCGCTGATGGTGAAATCAATCTCATGTCCGACTGCGGACACGACGGGCAGTGCAGATTCAAAAATCGCCCGGGCCACGGGTTCCTCATTGAACGCCCAGAGATCTTCCAGTGATCCGCCGCCACGCGTGACCAGGATCAGGTCGAGTGACAGGTGGCGGGTGACGGGTGACGAGTTGAATTCGTTGAGCGTTCGTATGGCTTCCGCGATTTCCCCGGCCGCACCGTCGCCCTGCACGCGGGCGGGAGCGAGGATGATTTCCAGCGCGGGATTCCGGCGTTGGATGACGTGCAGGACATCGCGAATGGCGGCGCCGGTCGGTGACGTGACAAGGCCGATGCGCCGGGGGAAGCGGGGCAGCGGACGTTTCCGGTCCTGGGTAAACAAGCCTTCTGCCGCGAGCTTCTGCTTCAATTTTTCGAACGCCGCCTGCAATGCGCCGATGCCCTGAAGCTCCACGGCGCGGACGATGAGCTGGTATTGGCCGCGCGCCTCATAAACCGTGACCTCGCCCTGGAGCAGGACTTTTTTTCCATCCGCCAGCAGTTCACGCTGGGAAACTTTTTCGCGGCTGAAGAGCACGCAACTCAACTGCGCCCCGGCGTCCTTGAGCGTGAAATACATGTGCCCCGAGCTTTGTTGGGCACGGAGGTTGGTGATTTCGCCGCTGACCCAGACCGAACCGACGGATTTTTCCAGGAGCACGCGGACCTTGCCCGTCAGTTCCGAGACGGACAGGACCTTGCGCGTCTCCTCCGGTGAAAATAATTCACCGAAATCCCACTGTGATTTGGCCGGCTTGCTCATGCGGGAAAATTAAACCACGGATGGACACGGATGGACACGGATAAAAACCAGCGGATATGGCGCCCGCGACGAGCCTTTCCCCATCCTTGTTGCTCCGTATTCATTCGTGGTCAAGAAATCAGTGCCGCGTTCACTGCTGCCACGAGCGCATTCACACGCGCCGGCAGCTCGAAATCCGATGGCGCTTCAAGGGTGTAGCCCTGCCGCGCCTTGTGGCTGATCAGGTAAAATGCCTCGGGCCAGTCGGGGCGTTCCAGCGGAGTGACGATGGGGCGGATGATGCCGCCCTGAGCCGCGCGGCCTTCGATCATTTCATTCGGATCAATTGGGCAAACGGCTTGGACGGCTTGAATCATCTTTTCCGCGAGGGACGGTTTGTCGTCGGGATTCTGTTCGTAGAGATAAAACCCGTGTGACTCCCAGTCCTCGTGCAGGCAAAGATAGAGGTCAAACTTTGGCTGGCGTTCCAGCCAGGCGATGTGGGCGCGGGTCTCGGCGGCTTTCGGGTTGCGGTAATCGCGGTTCAGGTCGAGGCCATCGTGGTTTTCACGTTTGTTGCGGGTGTATCCAACGGGGTTGAGGCACGGCAACAAGAAGAACTCCATATTCTCCGGCCATCGGTTATCCTGCAATAAACGCAGGGCGGCGAGCGGGGCGGCCGGTTCATCGCCATGGATGCCGGCGGAAATATAGATGCGCTGGCCCGATGCAGTGCGGCCGGGACGGTGCAATGCCGACCATTTCAATCCGCCGTGCTCGTGAAAGATTTCACGGTGCCATCCGTGCTTCTGCGCCGTCGACTCGATCTCCTTCAACGTGGCGCGGATATCAATCGTCTCGCCGTGATAGCCGCCGTGATTTTTACCGAGCCGTTTCAAACGTGTCAGAAAAACGGGTTGTGCTTCTTCTCCTCCGCCACGGTGGTCACCGGGCCGTGGCCGGGGCAGAGCAGGGTTTCAGCGGGCAGAGTCAGGATCTGTTCGCGGATTTTTTGTTTCGCGAGTTCCCACTGACCGTTGCCATTGCAGATGGAACCGGCCAGGATCGTGTCACCCACAATGGCGACATGCGGGGCGTCCTCCTGCCAGTTGCCGACAAGATACGTCACGCCATCCTCGGCGTGGCCGGGGGTTTCGCGGTATGTGATGCGCAGACCGCCGAGGTGGATGATCTCGGCACTCTTGTTGCGCTGATCCACCGGCGCGCTTTTGGAACCGCTATGAACGCGGGCCTTCGGAAACGCCTCGCGGATTTTCGGCAGCGCATCCACGTGGTCGTAATGGGAATGTGTGATGAAGATATGCCGCAGCACCAAACCTTCCGCAGCAACGAGGTCGAGCACCGGCTGGGCGTCGAGACCGGTGTCGAAAAGGGCGGCGTCGCGCTGGACCTCATCCCAGACGAGATAGCAATTCACCGCCATGCCGTCGGCGTCGCGCGTGGTGATGACGCGGATTTCGCGCCAGACGGACAGGTCAATTTTCGCGGGGAGCCAGCCGTTGGTGATGGTTTCGAGCTTTTGCGGATCAAGGCCGAGGATTTTACCCAGCGCCTGGAAATTGAGTTTTTTCGGGCCCTGGCCGGACGCTTCGAGCGCGGCCAGTTCGCTTTCGGAAATGCCGGCGGCGCTGGCGGTTGCGTTGGACGACACATTGGTCATCGCGCGGGCTTTGCGGATGATGTCGCCGAGATGGTCTTCAAGTTGCACGCGGGCAAGTTAGCGTAAATTTTACCGACGGCAAGCGCGCGGCTTGAGTCGCAGGGGGCAGTCTGGTAATTAGCGGTGTGTTTCTTGGAAGGAAAAACAAACCTCGCGAGCGGTTTTACCTGCTGCCCGGGCAGGGTGGAAAAAATTATCACCGCAAGCAACGGCTGCTCCTGCGCTGGTCGGTTGCGCTTGCGCTGGTTTTTGGGGCGGTGCTGGCGGCAATCATGTGGGCTCTGGCCCAGCCAAAACCATGAGCGGCGCTTGACCGCGCGATGGCGGTTGTTACCATGCTGGCAATTCGATGAAATTTTTCCGTCTCATTCCGATGGTGGCTGTCGTGGTATTTGCGCCGGTCATCTGCCGTGCCGAGGCCATCGATGGCATCAGGGCCGTCGTGGCCGACCGGGTCATCACCCAGACCGAGGTGGAAGACATCACGCGCCCCGCACTCGACACCCTTCGCCGCGAGTACGCCGGGCAGCCGGAAATTTTCCAGCAAAAGATCAGCGAGGCCATCAATGACAGCCTGGAATTGCTCGTCGAACGGGACCTGATCTTGCACAGCTTTGAAGTGGATGGCTACCACCTGCCTGACAGTGTCATCGAACAGGCCGTGCAGGACCGCATCCGCGACCGTTTCGGCGACCGGGTGACGTTGATGAAGACCCTGCAACAGCAAGGCATGACGTTTGAGCAGTTCCGGAAACAGGTGCGCGATCAATACATCGAGTCCGCCATGCGCAGCCAGAACGTCCAGCGCGAAGTTGTCGTTTCCCCGTTCAAGATCCAGAGCTATTACGCGGCGCATGCGAACGATTACAAGATTGACGACCAGGTGAAGCTCCGCATGATCGTCCTGAACAAGACTTCCGATTCCGATACCAACACCATCGAGCTCGCCCGCGAAATCCAGAGCAAGCTCAAGGAAGGCGCATCGTTCACCGACATGGCCGCCGTCTATTCGCAAGGCTCGCAGCAGCATGAGGGCGGCGACTGGGGCTGGGTCGAGCATTCCGTCCTGCGCAAGGAACTTGGCGATGTCGCCTTCAAGCTCGCCCCCGGGCAGATCAGTGATCCGATCGATGAGCCCGACGCGATCTATATCATGCTCGTCGAACAAAAGAAGCCCGCCCACGCCAAGCCGCTCAATGATGTCCGCGCGGACATCGAAAAAAACCTGCGCGCCCAGCAACAGTCGGAGTTGCAAAAAAACTGGATTGACGGGCTGAAGAAAAAGACCTTCATCCGCTTCCTCCAATGATTCGCGGCGTGTCGCCTGACACGATGAAAAACTGGATCGGCATCTCCCTCGGCGACGTGACCGGCATCGGCCCCGAAGTCGCGCTCAAGTCCATCGCCGCTGAAGCTGCCGCCGATGACACAAAATATCTGCTGATCGGCGACGAGGGGCATATCCGCAGGCTAAATTCTTCCATCGGCCTGAATCTGCCTCTGAAACCATTCTCCGGGTACGGTAATGAGGGCAGATTTTTCATAACTTCCCCACACGTTGAACCGCTTCTGGAAAACCTGCCATCCGGTTCGCCACTCGCCGCCAATGTCGCTGTTACCGCCCTCCGCGATGGCGGGCAGCGCTGCCTGCGCGGCGAACTGGCTGCGCTTGTCACCGCGCCGGTCAACAAGGAATCCATCATCCGCGCCGGTCACAGGTTCACCGGCCAGACGGAATTTCTTTCCGAACTTGCCGGCACCAGTCGCACGGCGATGATGTTGCTGGGTACCGATGAACGCGGGCGCTGGCTGCGTGTCGTGCTGGCCACGGTGCACATTTCCATCCGGTCCGTCCCGGAAAAATTAACCGCGGAAAAAATCATGCTCGCCATCGAACTCGCGGCCCAATCCTGCCGCGACCTTGGCCTGTCGCGCGCCAAAATTGCCGTCGCCGGGTTGAATCCGCACGCCGGTGAGGGCGGGGAATTTGGTGATGAAGAGATCACCACCATAGCGCCAATGGTTCTCGCGGCCAAAAAGCGCAGCTTCGATGTCGTCGGTCCGCTGAGTGGGGACACCGTTTTTCACTATGCTCTGAAAGGTGATTTTGACGCGGTTGTGGCGATGTATCACGACCAGGGGCTGGCACCGCTGAAGGTGGTCGCGTTCGACAGCGGCATCAATTGGACGCTCGGCCTGCCATTCATCCGCACTTCGCCGGATCATGGCACCGCTTATGATATCGCAGGGAAGGGGATCGCGAATCCGGGCAGCATGATCGCGGCGATACGGTTGGCGAAGCAGCTGGCGCGGAATGAAAAATGATTTCGCGCTCTTCGCGAGACAATTTTAACCGCCCAACAGTTCGCGGACTTTGGCTCCGATGTCGCCTTGCTTGACGAGCGATTCACCGACGAGGATGGCGCCCGCGCCGCACTGATACAACCGCTCCACATCCGCGCGCGTAAAGATGCCGCTTTCAGCCACCAGCAACGGAGCACAAGTGCCAGACTTCGTCAATCCACCCAGCTTAGCCGCCAGCCGTTCGGTTGTGGCGAGGTCCACGTTGAATGTTTTCAGATCACGATTGTTCACGCCAATGAGGGCGGAGGAGATTTTCAGCGCGCGCTCCAGTTCCTCCCCGTCATGGACTTCCACCAGCACGGCGAGACCGGCCTCGGTGGCAAGCGAATGGAATTTTGCCAGTTGTTCGTCCGTCAGGATGGCGACGATGAGCAAGATGGCGTCGGCGCCCCACTCGATGGCTTCGAGGATCTGGCGTTCGTCGATAATGAAATCCTTGCGGAGCAGGGGCAGTTTCACGGCCGCGCGGATCTGGCGGAGATAGTCGAGCGAACCTTGAAAAAATTCTTCGTCCGTCAGGACGGACAGGCAGCTTGCGCCCGCCGCCTCGTATTCCTTCGCGATGCGGACGGGATCAAAGTCCGGGCAGATCACGCCCTTGGATGGCGACGCCTTTTTGACCTCGGCGATCAGGCCGATGCTGCCGATGCGCGGGGCCTTCAACGCTGCGATAAAATCCCGCCGCTCGCCATGCTCCAGCATCGAATCGCGCAGATCACCTGCGGCGATGATGCGCTCGGGAAGTTTGGCGACTTCGCGTTTTTTCTGTTCGACGATTTTGTCGAGGATGTTCATGGGTCTATTTTAAAGCAAAGGCGCACAATTAAACACTCTGCAAATACCGGATTAAATCTGCATTTAATTGTAATCGAGAGCCTGCCGGATTTATAAACGCGCCCGCATAATATGGCTGCGAAAGAATAAATGACCATGCGTCCGATGCCGGCATCACCAATGTTGAAACTGGTTTATCTATCCAAGCTTGGATCGCCGCCCAATCAGTGAAAAGCGGCAGATGGTCTTTACCTTCGCGGTCGGCACAAGCTGGAATTTTTAACAGGCTGTCTTTTTCAGTAGTTAGCTGCCCCGCCTTTGAGCCGGCTATTGTTTGCATTTCATCCCCAAAAAATGCCACCAAAAAATTTGCGCCGGCTAACTGTCGAAAAAGCTCCTGTTGGGATTCTTCAGACCGATTGGCCTCGAATTCTTTTAAAGCAGCTACAAGATTTGGGTTTTCGACAGGCCTATTAAGATCAACAGGCGGAACAATTGTTGATTGTTCAGTTCGGATATAAAATTCAAAACCTGCAAATCGATGAAACAATTGCTGGCTTGAAGGCATAATCAATGTTTTATCTGCCGTAGCAGGGAAATTTTGCTTCAACATCCCCAAAAAACAATTTGCTACAACTTCCATCTGATGCCCTTCGTCATCCAAAGTAAGGCCGATGACAAAATTCATTTCACGAGCATTTGGCATTTGCATATCCAAAAGATAACAGCCTGCTACTTCTGGAGATGTTTCGCACGTTTGTCGAATTGCTTCAGCGAGTTCTGGACTGACATTTTGCGCTCTGCGACTTTGAACTTGTGTTGGCGTGGTTACTTTTGACTTAAACATAGGTAGATTCCTTTGTTGTTAGTTGTTCTACCGCCCCGCAATAAATTTATTCCTCATCATCCTTTATGCCCTGAATGCGTTTGAGGGGGCAGCCGGCGCGGAGCCACGCGTTCACGAAGATGTCCAGCGCGCCGTCCATCACGCCCTGAACATCGCTCGTCTGGGCGCCGGTGCGCAGGTCCTTCACCATGCGGTAGGGCTGGAAAACGTAGCTGCGGATCTGGTTGCCCCACGAGATGCTGCCTTTGTCGCCGTAGAAACGTTCCATCTCGCTCTTGGCCTCGTCAAGCTTGAGGGCGTAGAGCTTGGAGATGAGCATCTGCATGGCGGTGGCTTCGTTCTGCACCTGGCTGCGCTGGGCCTGCGAGGCGGCGACAAGGTCGGTGGGGATGTGCGTGAGGCGCACGGCGGTCTCCACCTTGTTCACGTTCTGGCCGCCTTTGCCGCCGGAACGGTAGGTGTCGCGCCGGATTTCGACCTTCGGGATCACAATGTCCGTTTCAAGCAGGTCGGTGAGTTCAGCGACGATGTCCACGCTGGAAAAGCTGGTGTGGCGGCGCTTGTTGGAATCGAACGGCGAGATGCGTACGAGACGGTGCACACCGCGTTCCGCCTTGCAAAAGCCGTAGGCGTTCTCGCCCTCAACGCGGAAGGTGACGCTTTTCAAGCCGGCGGAATCACCCTGGAGCGCGTCCGTGACCTCCCATTTCCAGCCGCGGGAATCGAACCAGCGGCCGTACATGCGCGAGAGCATCTCGGCCCAGTCCTGCGCCTCGGTGCCGCCTGCGCCGGCGTTGATGGTGAAGATGCAATTGCACTTGTCGTGCGGGCCGCTCAGGAAGGTCTTCAGTTCGAACGTATCGAGGTCGGCGAGCAACTTTTCCGTGTCGCGCAACATTTCAGCCTCGTGTTGCGCGTGCGTGGGCTCGGGTTCCTCGGCGGCGAGTTCGAGCATGGCCTGCAGGTCCTCGACGTGCTTGCCGAAGCGGGCGAGGGGTTCGAGTTTGCCGCGTATGTCGTTGGTCTCGTTGATGACTTTCTGGGCGGCTTCCTGGTTGTTCCAGAAAGTTTCGCCAGTCATCAGGGATTCGAGCTCGGCGAGGCGTTGGTTCAATTTGGGGACGTCAAAGAAACCTCCGCAAGTGATTGGTCTTGTCGGCGGCGGTCGCGATCTGTGGTTTGACGATGTCGAACATCGGGGGATAATAAATAATCTGGAGCGCAGAATCCAGAAGGGATTGAGGTCGTCCGGCGGCGGTCTTATCTGCGCAGCGTTCTTCTGACTTGATAGCCTATGAGCAGGAGCAAAAGCAGGAGCACCAGCCAGGGAAATCTGCTGCCTTGAACCGTATGCGGTGGCGGCGTTTCAGCCGGCGCTGCGGCGACCTGCAAATCAGGCGGATTCGTAGCCGGAACCCCGGTTTTGCGTGGTGGTGGATTGGTGCGGATCTTAATTACCGCCTGGGTCGCCGATCCGGTTTGGAAGGGGGAATCCGCCAGATTTTCAGCGGGTTGTGGCGTGATGATCATGGGCTGATTTTTTGGCGGGATCGGCGTCGCCAGATTTCCAGCCTGGGGTGATGGCGAACCGATACTTGGATTGCCCGGCCGGCTGGCGGCAGTGTCCGGTGCCGGTCCTGATGGGGTCGATCTGGCCGTCGACGGCTTGGGCGGATGATTAAAACTTCCGCCCTTGCCGGAATCCGGATTGACCGGCGCTCCACTGACAGCGGGCGTGCCGGGCTGCGACGGGTTTGGCGCCGGAACTGCAGCCGGTTGCCCGCCGGGGTTGATGGTGGGCCGGACGAAACTTCCGCTCACCGCCAGTTCGCCGCCCGCCGCGCCGCCCCATTCTTCCACGTGACCGTCGGCGAACAGCACATTGCCCTTGAAACGATGTTGTGTGGCCGTCCACTCCAGCTTGCTGCCAACCGCCTCGCGCAATAATGTCCCGGCGCCCGTCAGGTTCCCGTCGCCCGCCAGCACGGACATCGGTTTGGAATAATCCGCGTCCACGGCCACGAAGTAGCTGATGTTGCTGTTTTGCAGCACTGCAAAATTTTCAGCCGGCAACCGCGTATCAGCGGGGCAGACCAGGACTTTTGGATTGCTGAGGATGCCGCCCAGCGCCTGGAAATGATGGTAGCCGAAAAAGAAATTTCCATTCACCAGATACCCGTTCTCCGCGAACTCCAGTGAGCCGCCATCGCCGGCCGGCACCGCCATCGGGAACTTGCTGTTGTGATCGTGCGCGAAACTTTGGAAGGCGATGCCGATCTGGTGGAGGTTGCTCTCGCACATGATCCGCCGCGCGCGCATCTGGCTCGCACTCAAGGCCGGCAGCAGCAGTGCCGCCAAAATGGCGATGATGGCGATGACCACCAGCAATTCCACCAGTGTGAACCCTTCCGCCCGGCGATGGGACTTTGGTAAATCCATGCGAGTTTTCTCTAGCACCGTTCGTGCCATGCTGATTTGCGTGAAAAAGCGCACTCTTGGGATTTTAAAAGCGTGAGGTTCACGCGAATGCGCGTGAATTTCACGCCATGTCTTGGAATTTATTTTTTAACCACGGATGGACACGGATGGCTTTCATCCAGGTTTATCGGTGGTCAAAGCTCGTCTTCGCGTTCGGTGAAGAACAACTGGTGGGCGCGGTCGAAATCGGCCTCGGGTACGAGCACCTTTGCCAAGCGGTTCAGGTCGCCGTCATCGGGGGTGGCGGGGTCCACGAATTCCTGCGTGGCGGCGATACCTTGCTTTTCGAGCATCACGACGAGGAGTTCGGTTTTGACGACCGGACCGGTGAAGAACAATTTCACGCGGAGCATTTAACCACGGATGGACACGGATGGACACGGATAAATTTTAGGGAATGAAAATCCGGTTGGTGGCAAGGCTGGTGGCGGTGAGGGCTTGAATCAAATCCTTATCGGTCTGGCTTTGAACGCTGCCATCTGCCAGGGCGATGTTTCCAAAATTGGCATGGCGGGTCGATGACCATTGGGGAGGGGAGTTGGAAGTTAAATTAAAGAATCCGGCGGGCACATTGGTTTTATGAAATTCAAAATTACTGTCCCCGAACACGATGGATTGGGGGGCTGCGCCGGTGGCATCCACATTGACGAAATAGCTGATGTGTTCTCTGAGTGAATCATCAAAATCGGTGATGCGGGTGCGGGTCTTATCTGCCGGGCAATACAATATGTAAGACGTGCTTAATTCATTGGACATGACTTGAAAAGCCCGCCATGCCTCGGAAGAATTCATCAATTCCATCGTGCCACCATTGGTAATGGAAGCTTGCGTGGGATATTTGTCATAGTGATCGCCGGCCCAGACTTTTGTGGAAAGCATGATCTGTTTCAGGTTGCTCGTGCATGATATTTTTTGGGCCTTTTTTTGTGAAACGTTCAGCCGGGGTATCAGCATCATGCCCAAAAAGCAAATGATGCAAAGGATGATCATGACATCCATGAGGGTCACGGCCTGGTTCCTAAGATTTGAACAATGAGGCTTCATGGGATGACGAGGCGGTTGGTGGTGAGGCCGGTTTGCCGGACCAGTTTCAAAAGATTTGAACGATTGACTCCTTCCCACACGCTGCCGTCTGCCAGGGCGATATTGCCGGTATAATGGTGGCGTGCTGAACTCCAGTGGAGCGAAGTGTTGGCAGTGAATTCCAGCAGGCCCGGGTTTACAGTTTTCTTGTCCTTCTCAAACGTGTCATCCCCGCACAGAAAGGCATTCGGGGAGTTGGTATCCGCGATCAGACCGGTAAAATAACTTACGTTCCGCGCACCGAATCCGGTGGAAAAATCCGTCGCAATGGATCGGTTCTGGTCGGCTGGACAATGCAATATCTTGGGCGTTCCAAACTCGTTGGACAGGGTGGTATAATTGGTCCAGACCACCAGTCCCATGGAATCTGGGCTACCGCCCAACATTGCCATTGAAAATTTACCGCCGTGTTCATCTGCCCAGACGCGGTAGTCGAGGGCGACTTGCCTCACGTTAGAACCGCATTCCACGACTAAAAATTTCCGATAAGCGCCAGCCATGCTGTAAACGACAAGAATGGCAAGCAATCCCAAGGTAATAATTACTACCAAGACTTCCACCCGCGTCAGCGCGTGGTTTCTCTGGTTTGAGCGACGCGGATTCATGGGACGGCCAGGCGTTTGACGGAAATATTTGTGTGGAGAATTTGATCGGCGAAATCGGAATTGCGCAGGGATTGAACCATCCCATCCGAGAGGACAATGTTGCCAGCAGGGCCATGGCGGTTGGTGGTCCAGGTGTATACGAGATTGGTGGACATGAGGCGCAAGCCGGGGGCTATGCGGTTGCCGCCAAATTCCAGATTGTCGTCGCCGGACAATATTGATTGTGATGAACCGTTGACCGCATCCAGGCCAACAAAATAACTGATGTTCTTTCCAGAAAATCCGGTGCTAAAATTCGTTGCGATCAGGTGCTCCTTGTCATCGGGGCAGATCAAAATTTTTGGGGTGCTCAACTCGTTGGACATGACCTGGAAGATGGCCGTGGCGTTGCCTCCGGCGGCAGCTTCCATGCAGCCGCCATTGGCGGTCGAAACTTCAAAGGGCAGCTTATCGTTGTTGTCGCCCGCCCAAATTTTATAGGCGAGCCAGGTTTGTTTCAGGTTGTTGGTGCAGCTGATTCTTGATCGGTGGTGTGGGCGGGCCAAAATGGCGGGGAGGAACATCAAGGCAAAGAACGCGATGACAGAAGCGACCAAGATCGTCTCGACCAGTGTCAGTGCGTGGTTTCTCCGGTTTGAGCAATGTGGTTTCATGGCACAAAGAAGCGGTTGGTGGCGAAGCCGGTTTGCTGAAGTTGGCGGGCCAGACCGGCATTGTCCAACATCTGAACGCCGCCATCACATAGAACGACGTTGTCGTAAACAGTTCTTGGTCTGAACCAGCGTGATTCGGACAGGTGACGAGTGTTATCCCATGCCAGGGTAGCGTTGGTGGAGGCGTTGACAAAACCGTGATTGGCGGGAGCATTGTCGAGTCGCCAATTGCCATCGCCGGATAAAATGGCGGAAGGATTAGAATCCGTGGCATCAAGACCGATGAAATAACTAATCTTGTATTTTAATGCATCGTTCCACTGGGTGGGGCAGTCGCCGTGAGAAGGATCTTGCGGACAAAAGATAATTTTAGGTGTGCTGAGTTCATTGG
>Ga0105238_10003769_pt1 | contig 15066 bp, 14 predicted proteins | sample KBSC34metaG_FD_81526 | JGI IMG/M metagenome (GOLD analysis project Ga0105238, IMG submission 81526) | Corn rhizosphere microbial communities from Kellogg Biological Station, Michigan, USA - KBS C3-4 metaG | ecosystem: Host-associated > Plants > Roots > Rhizosphere > Soil | place: Michigan, USA... | reverse complement strand
CCAATGCGTATTACGACCAGCAGGATGCAGTTCCGGTTGTGTCAACTCCGCTGAGCTTGAATTTCTTTGACCAACCGAACTTTGGCGGAGACACGTACCAACAAGGCGCTCACGAAACCTGGCGTGTGAGCATGGTCGACGAGGTGATCTTCAACTGCCAAATCGCTCGCGAAGTGCATTGGACACGGCAAGTCCTGTGGGTACCCGATCCGTCGAACCCAGGCCACGGAAAACAGAATCCAATCCAATATGTAGATGTCTTATCGTGACTCCTTCGGACCCGGAGATGATCTGGACTAACCAGCAAATCGTCGCAGATCACGACTACCCCATCCCTTAATAAGTTCCCTGATAGAGGGGACTGCATTCCCTGTTCGGAGCCTTTCTTTTCCCTGTTCCAATGCATGCTGAGTCGAACTTCTGTGCAGGCAAACTGCTGTTGGTAAAGCGCTTGCCGACCTAATTAAGCATGCGCTGGGCTTGGACCACCGGAAATACGCTGTAAATTTCCCTGTTAGAAGGGAAATGCGGCGGGAGAGCGGTTCGCTCGAGACTGCCTCCACCGCCATACAGTCTTCGGCTTTTGGTTCTCCGCACGAACTTCCAGATAAATCCGTGAAGTTACCCGGATATTCGTGGTTCTGTGAACAAATTAGTGCTTCGAGAGAATTTGTAGCCCCGAATTTACGCGGTGCGCTCTTGGCCCTTCTCCGGTCGTAGAGAGTTACAGGCTACCTACCCGCCATCCGGACAATTAGGGCTGTGTCAAAATAGTGCCATTTCCCGTGCTAGGGCAAGGTGTCCGTCGCCTGCAGCTCCTGCTTTTCGTACTCATCGCTTGTCAATGAGTGCATTGGGGATCACGCACTCCTCGATAGGAATGCTCAAGGAGACTGGGTCGTTGCTGTTGGCTCCATCTGACCTTCGCCGGAAATCTCGGCGTGCTCAATCGTACGCAGGCAACGTGGTAAGCCGACTGTCCTCGACTGGACCACCCACCGTGAAATGGTAAAAGCTCTGCCAATCACGCGATGATATTCCGAAAACCTCGTGGACCGGATCATCGAAGTAGCAGCCGAGCCCGGTTGCACGAATTCCTGCCTCTTCTGCCTCGAGGTACAACACTTGGCCCACGAGACCAGCCTCCCAGAAGAGATTGCGGTAGAAGCTGGCGCCGTAGCTAACAAGGCTATCCATGTAGTCGGCCAGCATTGCAAGGCTGAATGCCCCATCCCCCGCGATGTTTTGCCCGCAGGAAACCCTCGCGGCCAAACTGCGGCAGTCCTCTTCTTTGAGAAAGTACAGTGGAAGACCCTGCGGACAGGACCGGGGGCGTAGCCACACGAACTCAGGCCGCATTGCCTGGCGGAGTTTCCCGAACTTTTCCGGATCGCGACAGAGAGCGTAGAGACCTGAAGGCAGGCCGTTTACCCTGTGCACGAAGAGGCCCAGATGAATGCGCGGGCGCCAAGGCAGCGAATCCCATGGCATAGATCGGCCGTCTCTGGTGGGAACGAGTCGTGCCAACATCTTGAAGAAGGTCGCTGCAGGAATTGCGGTGGAAGCATCCATGCTCACCGCGCTTCTGCGCCCCAGAATGACTCTTTCTGCGGTGAACACACCGGAGCGAACCGGCACCCCGAAGAGTTCCTCCTCCGACGGGAACCTGGAGAACTCTTCGTCAACCGCTATCCTCGGATTCGTGGTTGCGACAGCTACCTGGTTGATCACTGGCCATTCAACACCGTGTTCGGGGCTCAGCACGTTGGCCGTACCGTGCCATTGCGAAGCAGCCACCTTGGACACCAGTTCCTGGGGCAGGCTGCGGGCCCGGTGGTCAGCCGATTTCTCCGTGACCCTGACCACAACGGCCAGGAGTTCGGCGTGCTCTCGCTCTGCGTCTCCGAAGTCGATCTCGCGGTCAAGTCCTAAAAGTCGTGAGAGTGCTGCGTCACCCACGCGATCGAGGAGACGGAGTTTCCAGCCGAGAGCAGCCGCCGCAAATCGCATCGCGCCCAGCGCATGACCAGTATCGTGCTGACAGTACCTGAACGCACGCTCGCCATATTTCCAGGCCTCGCGCCAAAGAATAGACGAGAGCCCCACGAGGAATGAACCCTCTGGGAAACTTGCCGTCAATGCGGTCCACACTGACGCATCGAGATTCGCCCGAAGCTCGAGGCCGTGCTCTTTTGGTGCATAGTGGTAGACGCCGGGACGATTGCCGATACGATCCAACGCCGACAACAGCGCATATCCCTCCGTCGGATGGAGGTTCCCGCTCGACGGATTGACCCGCAGAGGCCATGTTCTTCCTTGGAATTGTTTCCAAGCTGTCAGCGAGAGCGCAAATCGGAAAAAGAGCGAGATGGAGTCGACTGAAAGCGGGGCCGGCTCTATGTCGTCCGGTGCGTAGACTTGCCAATACGGAAGCGTTCGCCCCGCGTCAGCAAACGGAAGCTGAACCAGCGGCGCGCCCTCGTAGCGGCGGAACGGATTCGGCTGGTTGGCCCAATCCAAGTAGCCAAGCGATGCTGCATAGCGAGAGTAGTGATGCTTCGTTCTCTCGTGATAGGCCACCACGACATGCTCGGGAGGAAGAGCTGCGGACTCTGCGATGGTCATGTTGACTCCCACTGCATACTACCCGCTAGGCGATGATCCCATCCCAATTCAAAGATGTGGGATTCAGCAGCGGTCTTCGTCGAGTGCAATCGGCTTATGTTGTTGACATCAGGGCTTAGCACATTTCCAGAACACTCGATAAGACTGACCTGGCGATTTGGGTCTCGCGGATATTTGAGGCGGCGCGAGGTTAATCTCCCGGATGCCAGCAGGTGACTTAAACTTCTATGACCTATGACACCCGAAGTCGAACGCGCCCCGCGCATCTATCAGGTGGTGCTCAGGCTTGCCGGTTCGTCAGGGAAGAGGAGATTGAAACCCATTGCAGCGGCATCCTTATTTTGGACTTGCGATATCGCCGGCAGGAGTAGTCGCCCTCAATTGATCCAAAAAGGGCATTACACTACCTAAACCAACGTGGTCTTTAGTAGGGTCAGTCGAGATAGAGGAATCTGAGTAGAAGTCGAGAATGTTGACGCGCAGTGCTGTTGATGTCAGGTCGAACTTCCGCTCAGACAGCTGCGCGAGCAGCTTTGCGTATGACTCGTCCGCCAACGAGTATTCCGCTATCCTACTTTCGTTCCCAGTATCAAGATCGCAATTGGGAAGCACCAGGGAGTTGCTGCGTGCCTGCTCGAGAAAGGTACGGTAGCGTTCGAAGGTCGTATTGATGCTCTTGAGATAAAGATCCTCCGTTTGAGCAGTCGGGTTGTCAAACGCCAGACCTTTGAAAGGACCGATTTTCGGCACGTACCACAGAATCGTCGACAGAATCCGAGTCCCTACTCCGGATTTCATGTACTCCTTGCCCCACTCCTTCTCATAACCGGAACTGGAAAGACGATACAGGAACTTCCGCTTGGAAAAATTTGGGATCTCCCGCATCAGGTCCGGTTTGTGAGTTTGCAACGCGACTTGGGTCATTTGCGGAATCAGCCTACTGACCGAAAATCGGTAGGAACCGACCGCCAGGTCTTCGCGGGGGAGCACATCTGTCAATTCCACTCCGTACACAGCCGGAAAGACCCGCTCCAGCAAGGATTTCGATACCTGGAATCCGATGAAGTCGTGGTACTGCTGCGAAGCATAACGATTCTTCGCGACCTGTACTGTGTCGAACCCGAACTCCGTTTTCAAGTGCGCAGTCTTATTTTGGTTGTACCGAACCGACTTGCCAAACTTCGCTCGCAGCTTGGGATACTGAATGCCGACTGCCTCGTTGACGGCAGGATGGCCGACGATGTCAGACGTATAGTGTGAGAGAGCGCCCAACGCGAAGGCGAACTCGTTCGCATCCCGACTTTGGAGTAGGAGTTCGTGTACAAAGTCCCCACTTCGGACGTAGTGCACCAGGTTGCTGAATTCCTTGCTGCCGAACGGGTAATAGCCCAGGTCCTGGATGACCGCGCCTCCATATGCGTAGGCATGCGCCTCCCGGATTTGATCTTCCGTAAGTCCTGGATATCTACCTCGCAGGAGCGGCCTGATCTCGTCCGTCCAAAGCAGGTCTACGATTTCCTCGTGGGTCAGAACAGAGTATGCATGCGATCGGCCGCAAAAGATCAGCGCAACGAGAAGGATCGCTCCTGCACTCAGGAGAAGTGCTCGACAACGCTCAAAGACGCCTGTGGTGATAGAGGTATGCCACATGTCAAATGCGACCAAGAACCAGAGGAATGGCAACGAGAAAAAGAATGACGCCCACTTCTCCGCTTGCGGCATAGCTCTGGATCCTTTGTGGCAATGATGCGAAGAGAACTGACAAGATAATCACGATCAAGATGGTCCCGAACATTTGTCTCCTGTTCCTGAATTATCAGCTCCACATTGATTTTCTTGTAAATCATTATTTATTCCGCTCTCCTGCGATTCTACGTCCCAGCAGGTCGGCTGTTTAGGTCACCCGGCTGTGGGTGAGTCTCTGACCCGTGCCAGTTCCTTGTGTAGCTCCTCGCCGCGACACTATGCTGCTGCTGTCGAGTAGCGGAAGCCAAAGTGAACCCATTAGCCGGCAAAGCGGCTTGGTGAGCAAAACGGGACATACAACCATTTCATCGTCCCGTACGCTTACGTCTAGATGCACAGGGAGGCACGAATGAAGATATCCCGAATCTACCCCCACCGGCGAAACAAAGATGGTTCTTATGAATCCATTTGTCTGAGCTGTTTCTTGACCGTTTCTCGCGCAAAGACGGAGGCGGAACTTACGGAGCAAGACGTGGCTCATGTCTGCACTGCCACGAAGCTGTCCACCCGCGGAAAACCAAACGAACAACTGAACTCCCAATCGTGGAAAACGTAACAGCTGAATAGGACTAGAACGATCGGAGGAACAGCCGCGCATGTCTTCTCCGAGCACCAGGATTCTGTTGATTGGCAACGAAGGTCACCTGTTGAGGGACCGCGTTAGAAGGTTAGCCGCAATCGGTGCGCAAGTTGTCGTCTCGGACCCAAGCGAGATCGAAACACATGTCGGGCTCGAGTCCTTCGATGTTGTTTTGCTCTGTCATACGCTGTCCGCCTTACAACGCCGTGTGGTGACTGAGAGCGCACATCGAAGGTGGCCGCGGGCACAGGTGCTTCACGCCACTTCCGAGATGGATGTCCGGTTTATCGGTTCCATGCTGAATGGCCAAATGCCAGATGATCCCGCAGACCATAGCTCAAGACGCTGCCTATAGTGGCAGATCAGGCGTCCTCAGCTAAAGAAAGGGAACTGTGTTTTCCCCGTTTAGCTGTCGTCTTGGCTTTGACGGCTCTCCTCGAAATTCCGGGTCCGTCCGCTTTTCGATCTGACAGATGATCATGGAGAATCACGTTCAGAAGCGACTTATGCACCCGGATACGCCCGTTATATTCCACGAAGCCGAGCTTGCGGAAGCGGTTCATGAAGAAGCTCACCCGGGAGCGTGTGGTTCCTATCATCTCCGCGAGTGCCTCCTGCGAAATCTTGGGAATCAGCGTCTCCGGTTCGCCGGGCCTGCCGAACTCCGCCATCAGCAGCAGAATCCGTGCTAGCCTCTTTTCGCTTGAGTTGAAGAGTTGATCGACAAGATCCGCCTGTGTCCTCATGCTCCGTGCGAGCAGGAATTTAACAAACAAGTCAGAGAAGGCGTGCTCTTCATGCATGACGCGGATCATTTCATCCCGTTCAATCTTCAATGCTGTGCAAGCGGTGACCGCCGTCGCAGATGCCATGCGCAGACCAACAGCGCCAGCCATCGACTCTTCGCCAACGAAATCACAGGCGGCAACCAGTGTGATCGTCGCCTCCTTCCCCGATGCTGACACTACCGTAAGCTTCGCGCGCCCACTTTGAAGGTAGAAGACACAATCAGCTGAACTGCCCTGCGTGAATATGCGTTCGCCCGCTTCGAAAACGAGAATTTTGCGTCCCAGCCCGGCCTGCGAAAGGAAGGTCGCGAGATCGAAGGGTTGGGCGTGCGGTGACGACATCGTGAGCGACTCCCGAGGCGCAAGACGCCGAACGTCCATTGTCGTATTGCTAACATAGTATGGCACGCCTGTTTGGCCGAATTGTGTGCAGAATTGCTCACGGTGAGACGTCTTTCACAAGGCGCGCATTGATTGCCTATAATGGTCCGGCTCAAATAGGCGATGTGAGCTACTTAGCTCAGTATTTAACTCTTCAGACTGAGACAATGACGCTGGAGAAGAGTCCGCTTGTCCTCTCCCTCATGGTTGCTGCGCTAAGTCAGCCCATCTGACATCTGTCCCCTCTTAGTTCCCCGTGCACGATTGAGGAACACACGTGAATATCAAATCAGTGATTTTGGTCGGCGTGCTCGCGCTGACATCAGGGAACCTCTGGGCTGCTTCAGGTCGGCAGGATTCCACCGACCGTCTGCACATGTCTTCAGATACGCTCCATGCCATGATCAACGCCCCCGATAAGGGGATTCCCGAGGAAGTGCTTGCTAGTGCCAGATGCATCGTCGTAGTTCCACACCTCCTGAAAGGCGGCTTCATTGTGGGCGCGGAACACGGCCGCGGTATCGCGACTTGTCGCACATCGACAGGTTGGAGCGCGCCCGCGTTCATCTCCATGGGCGGCGGTAGCTGGGGATTGCAGATCGGCGTGGAAGGTGTGGATCTTGTGATGTTGGTTATGAACGATGGCGGCTTGCAGCACCTGCTTTCTAGCAGGTTCAGGATCGGCGGGGATGCCTCCGCCTCTGCCGGCCCGGTAGGGCGGCACGCATCCGCAGGGACAGATTGGAAGTTAAACACCGAGATTCTCACGTACTCACGCTCAAAAGGCGTGTTTGCAGGAATCACACTGAATGGTGCGGTTGTCGAGCAGGACGACGATTCGACTTTGGCCATTTATGGCCGGAATGCTTCTTTTCACTCCATCCTGGCTGGCCAAGTTCGCGCACCAAAATCCACTCTGACCTTCATGAAGGCTGTCACTCAGATCGCGCATAGAAGTGCGATTGCCGAAGGGAATTAGTCGTTCGAGACACCATGCATCACTAACGGCACGCGATTGGCCGGGCCTCAACGCTGCCATTCTTCAAAGATCCATACGCGGTAACTATGCAGCACAGCTGCAGGAGTGATTATGAAAAATTCGCTAAGCTTCACGGTCGGAGTCATCATTAGCTTAAGTGTTATTCCCCATCTCAATTGCCAGGCATTTCCATCTGAGCAGACCTCAGCCGTGTCGTCACGGGTGGGACGGGCGACAACTACCCGAACCGTGGAAGCGGTGAATTATCAGCATCGCAGCGGCGCCACGAAGATTGACTTCGCCGGCACTGACATGATGCCATCTGCGAATGGCCAGGCAAAGATCGAGAGTAAAAAGGGCTATCTTGAGATTGAAGCGGAATTTGACGGATTCAAGGCGCCTAGCACATTTGGCACGGAGTATCTGACGTACATCCTGTGGGCAATCTCGCCGGAAGGTCGGGCGGTCAACCTTGGCGAGATTCTGGTCGGCAGCAATCATCGCGGAAAGCTGGACGTGACTACCGATCTCCAGGCATTCGCCCTAATCGTTACCGCTGAGCCATACTACGCCGTGCATCAGCCGAGCAATGCCGTGGTCCTAGAAAATGTCGTGCGAGCCGACACCAAAGGTACATCCGAGGCAGTGAATGCCAAATATGAGCTGATGGAGCGCGGCGGATACATCCCAACGGGCTACAAATTCGATCCTGTGGTTCTGGATGCAAATGTACCGTTGGAATTCCTCGAAGCCCGCAATGCTGTCCGCATTGCTCAATCCGCAGGAGCCGAGAAATACGCGACTGATAGCTACGCACACGCGACTCAGTTGATGAGCGCCTCAGATCGGTACGCCACCGCGAAGCACTCATCGAAGAAGGAACTGATTGCAACCTCCCGTGAGACGGTCCAGACCGCCGAAGATGCTCGCGCGATCGCGGTAAAGAACATAGATCAGGAGCGCTTGGCCAGTGAGCGAAAGTCTTCTCAGGATGCACAGGCGAGTTTGCAGTTGCAGGCGGACCATTCCGCTCAGCTTCAACGGCAGTCTCAGGCTGACGCGGCAAAGGCGCGCGCAGACATGGCAGCAACTCAGGTAGCAGCGGCCGCAGATGTGTCGGCGGCCCAAGCCAATGCAGCGGTAGACGTGGCTGCGGCTCACGCCGATGCAGACCGGGCCCGCATGGCGGCCGAAACTGCACAGCAAAGTGAACAGCGGATACAGAATGAAAAACTCGCAATGCGCGCGCAGCTCTCTAGGCAGTTGAACTCAATCCTTCAGACCCGCGACAGCGCCCGTGGACTCATTGTTAGTATGTCGGACGTCTTGTTCGATAGCGGGAAATATTCGTTGAAGGCCGGCGCGCGGGAGAAGCTCTCTAAAGTAGCGGGGATCCTCATTGCCTACCCAAGCTTGGCAATTGAGGTCGGCGGCTACACCGACAGCGTAGGTGGTGACGAGATGAATCAGAAGCTATCGGAGAACCGCGCCAGCGCAGTGCGGGACTACGTCGTAGCTCAAGGCGTGGCGACAAACTCGGTAAGCGTGAAAGGCTTTGGCAATGCATCACCCGTAGCTTCCAACGATATCGCGTCTGGTAGGCAGGAAAACCGCCGTGTCGAACTAGTTGTATCTGGCGACGTGATTGGCGTTAGACCGCTCTAAACGGAAAGTGGCAAACCCATGTACCCGGGTAAGCTCGCTTACCTGGGTATCACCATCAGCAAAAGGACCAAGATGACCACTGAACAAAGGTAAAGCTTCAGTTCTCTGTAGACCTGCTTTTGTGATCAGGACGCCTTAGCAGCAGGGAGACCCTTTCAAGCGTATGTCAATTCAGTTGTTTGAATTATCTTTTCTCGCCTTCGGCTGTCCATGCTTCGCTCCAGACGAGCACCTTCCAAGTAAGCAACAGGACGACCGGAGTCTCTATGAGTTTCTCAAAAGAAAATGATGTAAAGACTCATCTTTCTCGACGCATTAGAAAGACCATTCTCCCTTTCAAGCCAGCGGCGGAGCCTGATTCCAAAGGCTGCTCCATTGAAGAACAAAATTGTTCTCCAACCTGCACTTCTAGCGCGATTTCAACTCGTGATAGGACTTCAGTTGCTGTCTCTATTAGCACAAGATTGCCCGCGTGAAGGAGCATGCAATGTTCCTGCGCACAGGATGCTCGTTACCGCGCGAATTAGCCCTTATCCAAGTGCCATTCTGCGAGAGATGGATGTCCGTCGAAGGCACGACTGCCGCCGCACTCGATACAAAGGTGCGGAATGCGGACTGGCACTTCATGTGGCTGACGGGGGCGCATTCCTGCCTGGGTATCGGTCGAACTGCTGAAGCAGCTTGCAATAAGGCGATAGCTCTGGCCTTGGACAAAGTGCTGCAACGCTTCAATGCCGCCGAGTTGAGTCTGATCAAGATTAGAAAGTACCCTCTGTTTCATGTTGCCAGGGTCATACTTCATACTCGGCAGATTCAGCAGCATGCTTCTCTTGGTCTCGTTGACGAGATGACGCTTCGAGAAACACTGCATCCTAAGCTAGGATGCGCGGACCTCTAAGTTCGGATTAGTACCCACGCTTCACTACCGCACAGTTTCACAACTGCGAAGGCAGGTACGTATGTCTCTCTCTAAGACCTCTCCAGCATTACAGACATCTCCATTACCCCTGCCGACCCGTGTGGCCTTCATTGGCAATTATCTTCCAAGACAATGTGGTATTGCGACGTTCACAACGGATCTGTGTACTTCGATGTCAGCTGAATTCGGCAAGGGCCGCTTCTTTGCGATTCCTGTCAACGATACGGATTCCAGCTACCAATATCCCGAACAAGTCCGAATCGAGCTTGAGCAGGACGATTGTTCTTCCTATGAACGTGCTGCTGAATTTCTAAATTTCAATGCAAACGATCTCGTCTGTATGCAGCACGAGTACGGCATCTTTGGAGGAGTTGCTGGCAGCCACGTATTAGCGCTGCTTCGCAAATTGAAGATGCCACTCGTAACGACACTTCACACCGTCCTGCGCCATCCGGACTCCAATCAGCGTGTGGTACTCGATGAGATCAGCCATCTGTCTGACCGTCTGATCGTAATGAGCGAACATGCGGCGTGTCTACTGCGCGATGTATATGGTGTGGCCGGCGAGAAAATCGACGTCATTCCTCATGGGGTGCCGGACCTTCCTTTTATGGATCCGAATTATTTCAAGGACCTGTTCGGCACCCAAGGGAAGTCCGTGCTGCTTACATTCGGCCTCTTGTCTCCGAACAAAGGAATTGAAAATGTGATCCGCGCTCTGCCGGCGATTCTGGAAAAGCACCCCGATTTGGTGTACATCGTCTCCGGAGCAACGCATCCGCATATCAGGCGTCGGGACGGTGAACGGTATAGAGAAGAGTTGCATTCATTAGCAGAAGAATGTCGCGTGTCCTCGCACGTAACCTTCCATAACCGTTTCGTAAGCAACGACGAAATGATTGAGCATGTCGGCGCCGCGGACATCTATATCACTCCGTATCGCCAGGAAGCTCAGGTAGTCTCCGGTACGCTAGCAATTGCGCTCGGTGCGGGAAAGGCGATTATCTCGACGCCATATTGGCACGCCAAAGAAATTCTCGCTAACCGTCGCGGTGTCCTCGTTCCATTCGATGATCCTGATTCGATATCGGCTGCAGCGATCAAATTGTTGGACAATGATGCCGAACGGCATGCGATGCGAAAGCGCGCGTATCTTCATTCGCGCAACACAACATGGCAGAAGACGGCACAGGCCTACATGGGAAGCTTCCAGCGTGCTCGCATTGAACGAATGTTGCGCCCGCGGGCCGCCTTGCCGAACATCTTCGCACCCAAGGCAACGGATACGTTGCCCGTGCTCAACACATCTCATTTATTGAGCATGACCGACGATACTGGCATGTTGCAGCATGCCATCTTCTCGTTACCCAATTGCCTTGAGGGTTACACGACTGACGACAATGCGCGTGCCCTGGTAGTGACGACTCTGCTGAACAAATCGTCTTTGGCTCAAAGCCCTGGACACACGGCATTGTCACACCGCTATCTTGCTTTTCTATGGTTTGCTTTTCACGAAAAGACGGGCAGATTCAGAAATTTCCTTAGCTACGATCGGGAATGGCAAGAAGAAGTGGGGTCAGAGGATAGCCATGGTCGCGCCCTATGGGCGCTCGGGATGGTACTTGGCGATTCGGAAGATGCTGGATTAAGGGGTGCAGCTGGCAGGCTTTTTGAGGCTGCTGTTCCAGCAACTCTGATGTTCTCCAGTCCGCGTGCCTGGGCATTTTCTATCATGGGAATGCAGGCATATCTGGACTGGTTTCCCGGAGACAGAGTGATCCAGAGCGCTCGTAACCTGCTCGCTGACCGGCTGCTGGATATCTACGAACGCAGTCACTCTGAAACGTGGCGTTGGTTTGAGACAAGTCTCTCCTACTCGAATGCAAGGCTATCGCAAGCGCTTCTGATTGCTGGTTGGCGAAGTGACAATCAAAGGATGATCGAAGCAGGATGCGAATCCCTCCACTGGCTCATGAGTGTTCAGCACCATCAGGAAGACGATTTGTTTGTCCCGATAGGCTCCAGAGGATTTTTCGCTCAAGACCGCGAAAAAGCCCGGTTCGATCAACAGCCAGTCGAAGCTTGTGCAACAATCTCCGCTTGTTTACAGGCATTTCGTCTCACCACTGAGAGGCGTTGGCTTGACGAAGCATGGTGTGCGTTCCGCTGGTTTCTCGGTGAGAACGATCTTCAGGTCCCGCTCTACGATGTAGCCACTGGCGGCTGCAGAGACGGCCTCCATCCCGATCGTGTCAATGAAAACCAGGGAGCTGAATCAACGCTTTCCTTTTTGATGTCATTGCTCGAAATGCAAGGCATTGAAATTACCAGAGCAGAAAACATGAACCCCGAAATGAGCGTTTCTCTTTGACTCCAATCATGCTTCCAGCAACATCGCCCGAGTCTCTCACCGCGAATCAGCTAGACTCGCAAAAGCAGGCGGATGATTCTTTATTCACGCGTCATCCAGGCAATCCTATCCTCAGTCGGAAAGATTGGCCCTACCCGGTAAACAGTGTTTTCAATGCCGGCGCGACGCTGTTGCCGAATGGAGATACCCTCTTGCTTTGCCGGGTCGAAGATCGAAGAGGCCTATCGCATCTTTCCGCCGCTCGTTCGGCTAACGGAATCGATGGATGGCGAATCGATCCGCAGCCGACTCTGATGCCGAATCCCTCCAAATATCCCGAGGAGATATGGGGCATAGAAGATTCGCGCATCACGTATGTCCCAGAACTTCAGCAGTATGCCGTTGCTTACACTTCCTTTGCCCGAGGCGGTCCGGGTGTCTCCCTTGCGCTGACAGAAGACTTCAAGAGCTTCGAACGATATGGAGTCATTATGCCACCGGAAGATAAGGATGCCGCACTGCTGCCGCGTAAGATAGGAGGCTTTTGGGCACTGATTCACAGGCCCGTGACGACTCTGGGCGCTCATATGTGGATCTCATACTCACCTGACTTGCAACACTGGGGCAACCATAAAGTAATACTCCAGGCGCGACGCGGTGGATGGTGGGACGCAAACAAGATCGGTCTTTGCTCACCACCGATAGAAACAGCCAAGGGGTGGCTCGCGCTTTATCACGGCGTCCGGCAGACGGCCTCCGGCAGTATCTATCGTCTGGGACTTGCACTCTTTGATATCGACAGACCGGATATCTGCCTGCAGCGAGGAAATTCCTGGATGTTTGGGCCCGAAGCCGACTATGAGCGAACGGGAGATGTTCGTGATGTCGTCTTTCCCTGCGGGCAAACGATCGGGCCGGATGGAGACACCATTCATCTCTACTACGGAGCAGCCGACTCATGCATGGCCATGGCCACCGGTAGCATTCGCGCTCTTCTCTCGTGGTTGGATACGCATTCTAGCGCTGACGATGAAGGCGGCGCCTAGCAGACTGGGAGGAATTAACAATGGATATTGCAGGTCTGACTTGGCCGAGCAACGTTCCTCGGTTGCTCTTGATGCGCAGAGAATGTCCGCTCTGCAGTTCGATTGAATTTAAAGCCGCCGAATCGCACCCTGTTGATTGTCTGCTGAAACTACTGATGTTGTGTCCAGTTCGCTGTGTCAACTGCTGGCGACGATACTATTGGTTTGCAAAAAGAGGCGCGGATAAAACATAACTCCTGGAAACACATGGAAGCATGATGAACAATTCACAATATCCATTCGGCCATACCTCGAACGATCTGTTATTTAGTCTGGAAGGAGCACGTTCCCGGAAAACACTGAACTATGAAATCGTCGCGCAAAGCGCGGATGAGGTCCAGGACATTCAGAATGCTCCTGCTGTCAGTATGGGACCCTATCTAATCGATTCGAGACTAACGCAGGTGCGATGCATCCGCATCCAGAGCAAGCGGCACGCAAGGTCCAAATTGCTGAGGATCTGTGGAACACACGCGATGCAGTAAGGGTAGCCGCAGCTTACACCGAAGATACCCAATGGCGGAACAGGACGGAATTCTTGAATGGCCGCCAAGCTGTCGCGGAGTTCCTTAAAAGGAAGTGGAACCGTATCAGGCGATCTCTGTCTGTGCACGGCAGAGGTCTGGTACGAAAAAGCAGAGGTCGATGAGGGGTGCTGAAAGAGTTTCTACCCGTGCTTTCCCCTGCCTTCAAGTGCTTTTGTTAGCCATCAGTGCCCATGTTTTCAATGGGTTACGATTAAAAGCCCACTTCTGTCACGGCAGAGGCCGGGGCTCGCTCAAATGTAACCTGTAACCGACAACCCAATTGGCGCTATGCTTCTCAATCCATGGGGAATCCGGAAGCAGTCTCTGCAGCATACTTCAGCGAGTTACGCTTCAGTTTCGAGCAACAGATCCCTTTGAGCCGTCCACGTGATTGGAAGTCTCGGTAAAAGCTGTTGAAGTTTCAGCTGCGGAGGCTGCCTGCCGTCCAGGATCGCCTCGGTGATGTCGGGAGCTAGAAAAGCGAGCCGGATGATATGGCCGATGTACCGTTTTTGGACACCCAGCTCAGCCGCGATGGCTCGCTGGTTTGGGACGTCTCCCTTCATAATTCGGTCGACCCAATCGTGCGCTCGCGCCGCGGCCTTAACTAATGACGGGACGTTCCGGGCTGTCTGGTCCAGATCAGGCGGCAGCAACAGGCGGACCTCGCCGCCACAACGCTTCAAGTCTGCTTGGGTGCTAACGCTGACGTCTCCGAGTTGATGGTCTCCAGAATCCGAACTGGTTTCACCTAGAACAAACCTCCGAATCACTTGGCTGTTGAGCTCGAGCTCGACCGAACCGTCGCGCACGACAATCCGCCGCACGACATCGGAAATAAGCTTTTCGGTGCCTTCGCTTGTCTTCGGAACCCAGTGTTTGGCGCGTTCCATGGCACGTTTCATCTGGGACGGCGTGGCGTCTGGCGCGCAGAGGACCTCCTGCATCTGCTGCGGCGACTTGAGGAAGGATTGGAGCTTAGCTACAACCAGGTTTTCGATTTCCTCGGCCGGTAGCCGAGTCGGGCCACCCGCCGCCAATTTAGATCCGGAGATCACCGCTTGCGATGTGTAGTAGCGGTACCGCTTGCCCTTTTTCGCGCTGTGTGTGGGTACAAAGGGATGCCCGGCCGAGTCGTAGAGTAGTCCTGTAAGCAGGCTCTTCTTCGCTATTCCTGTTCTTCTCCTTGGAGCCTGCAAGTTCTCCTTCAGCTTGGTTTGGACCTGATTCCATATTTTGTGAGCCAGGATCGCCTCATGCTGGCCTGCATATACCGACCCCTGATAGTGAACCTCACCTATATAGAGGGGGCTTTTTAGGATCTCGTACAGAGCGCCCCGGGAAATGGTACCCCCTCCCGAACGCCGGCCGGCACGGCTCACGCGATCCTTGCTTCGGATGCCTACCCGCTCGAGATGCTG
>Ga0105238_10003768_pt1 | contig 15066 bp, 13 predicted proteins | sample KBSC34metaG_FD_81526 | JGI IMG/M metagenome (GOLD analysis project Ga0105238, IMG submission 81526) | Corn rhizosphere microbial communities from Kellogg Biological Station, Michigan, USA - KBS C3-4 metaG | ecosystem: Host-associated > Plants > Roots > Rhizosphere > Soil | place: Michigan, USA... | reverse complement strand
GAGGCTTCGCCGGCTTCGGCGGCGCCGCTTTCGGAGGTGGCGGCGGCGGGGTTGGCGGCGTCGGCCTGACCAGTTGGACTTCGGTCAGCTCGTCAGCGTATTCCCGGAACTGGGGCTCGAACTTGGACTGCCAAAGATAGACGCCGAGGCCGGCATGCATCGCCAGCACAATGGCGAGCGCGGAGACCGTGGCTGCGCTCGGCCGTCGGCGTGCGGCCGGAGCGTCATCGTACAGGCGATGGAAGGCCTTCACGGGTTTCCCGTTCGCCTCATCCGGAGCTCGACGCGTCTGGCGCGCCCTGCGAGGGAACTCGGGGAGCCATTTGGCGGCCGTCCAAGGCGAAGCGTCGAAGGAAATCACGGGCTCTGGCGCGGCCGCACCGGCCGGCGCGCGCCCGCCTCGCCCGCCGCCTCTGTTGGCAGCTGGCCGCGGATCGTAGGTTTTCAGCACAATGTCACCCTCGGGCGGCCGCTATCTGCGGGCCCCGTTCAGTTGAGAGGAAGGATGATGAGGTATTGCCCGAGCCCTGAGCTTCGCGCTCAGTAAGGCTCGGGGCTAGACGCCTGAGACGACGCGACCGGCGTGGTGGAAACGACGCTCGAATGAAGCGGACTTGCACATGGCATTCAGATACATGGGTCTTTGTCGTGCGAATTCAAGCGAGTTAGCTCTCGTCCGGCCGCGAAATGCGCTGCACGTACCATCAGTTGGTGTGGTGCGACTGATGGGACCCGGTCCGGTAGCGGTCACGTGAGCGTTTGAACGATCTGGAAGCCCGGAGTCTTAAAGATGCGATCACCGCGTTCGCCCGCGATGGTCCTGCGGCCAGGCTCGCATCGCCAACGCGAAGATTGAGGATGATGACGCTGCGAAGTCGTGAAATCGGCCTGGTGAAGCACCTGACTTCGACAAGAGGGATGGCCGATCGGTCCGCGGGCGGCGACCGCTTCCGAAGGCCGCCGCCGTGAGGGACTTCGCAGCCCTGGCGATGAGCCCCGAGGCGTGGGTGGCGCTCCTCACGCTCGTGGTCATGGAGATCGTGCTCGGCGTCGACAACCTGGTCTTCGTCTCCATCATCTCCAACAAGCTGCCGCCGGAGCGCCGCGCCCGAGCGCGCCGGCTGGGCATCGGACTGGCTCTGATCCTGCGCCTCGCGCTGCTCTCCGGCATCGCGTTCATCGTCGGCCTGACCGCACCGGTGGTGACCCTCCCGTTCCACCTCCCCGCTGGCGCCGACGGCCATCCGCCGGTCGATCTCAGCTTTTCCTGGCGCGACCTCATCCTGCTGGCCGGCGGCTTCTTCCTGGTCTGGAAGGCGACCAGCGAAATCCACCAGACGGTCGACCCCAAGGCCGGTGGCGAATTGTTCGACAGGCGCCGGTCAGGCGCATTGGGCTTTGGCGCGGCCATCGTCCAGATCATTGCGCTGGACGTGGTCTTCTCCGTCGATTCTATCCTGACGGCGGTTGGGATGACCGAGCACCTACCGGTGATGACCGCCGCGGTGGTGATCGCCGTGGGTCTGATGCTCGTGGCCTCGGGCCCGCTGGCGCGCTTCATCCATGACAATCCGAGCGTTGTGATGCTGGCCCTGGGCTTCCTCCTGATGATCGGCGCCACGCTGATCGCCGAGGGCTTCGGGGTTCATGTGCCCAAGGGCTACATCTACGCCGCCATGGCGTTCTCGGGCGCCGTCGAGGGGCTCAACATGGCCGCGCGAAAGCGCCGCGAGCGGCCGCCTCCTCCCTAACAGTCACGAGGCCATCGCTGCGGCGGATCGCGAGCCAACGACGCCTGAGGCGCCCACGCGTGTTGCGCCGTCTCAGATGCGCCGCGAGCAGGCACGCAATCTGTCCCAAAGGGACTGGATGGAGTTGGATCGGTGGTGAAGGTCCCAGGCGCGCTTGAGCTTCTCGAGGCGTATGCCGAGCCGCCGAATAGGGCATTGCGGCGCGTCGCCATCCGCCACGTGAGAGCGCTCGTCGAGGCGGCCGGCGCCGCGGCGACCAAGTAGCGCTGGCCCCTAACCGCCACGGAACTGGCGCCAGCAAACGCTGAGGGCAAAAGGTCACGCCGAGCACGCGCGACGCCAGGGCTGCGAGAGTGGTGCGGCATCAACCGGCAACCCGGGGTTGCCGTGCTTCACCGGCGGCGTATGGTGACCGCCTTCGAGGCCACGGGGGCGATCGCTGAGTGGAACTGCGCGTATCGAGCAGTTGGCGGCCATGGGTTCGTCGGACGCGTTCGGGCCTGCTGGCGCTCGGCCTGGGATTGCCGATCGTCCTTGTCCGCCTCACCGTGCAATCGATCCTGGGCGCGCAGTCACCGTTCATCCTCGCATGGCCGGCGGCCATGCTCGCCGCCTTCATCGGCGGGTTCTGGCCGGCGATGATCATCACGCTGGTCGGTTTGTCCGTCGGGCAGTGGGCGCTTCGGACGGCTGGCGCCCGGCCGCTCGGCCCGGGTGGCGCACTCATCTTCATGGCGTTCGGCCTGGTGTTCGCGGTCGCCGGCGAGTTGCGCCAGCGGGGCCTGAGCCGCGCCAGAGCGGACGCGGCGCGCCTTGATGAAATGCAGCAGCGTCTGACGCGCGTGGCGCGCCTGAACGCCATGGGAGAGATCGCCGCGACGCTCGCGCACGAGCTCAACCAGCCGCTGACGGCCATCGCCGGCTACGCGGGCGCGGCCGAGCGGCTCATCGAACGCGGCGACTTGTCGCCTGCGCAAATGACGGACCTCCTCCGGAAGGTCGCGGGCCAGACCACCCGGGCGCGCGACATCATTGGCCGTATCCGTGCGCACGTGAGCCAGGGCGAACCGGCGCTCGCATCGCACTCCGTTTCGGAGATCTTCAAGGAGTCCGTGCCGGTCGCCCTCGCCGGGACCGGTGTCTCGGTCACCGTCCGGCAGGAGTTCGACCCCGGCGCGGACCTGGTGCTGGCCGACGCTGTCCAAGTGCAACAGGTCGTCGTCAACCTGATCCGTAACGCCGCCGAAGCCATGGCGAACAGACCTCGGCGGGAGTTGCTGGTCGGCAGCCGCCCGGCGGAGAACGGATTGATCGAGAGCTACGTCGCCGACAGCGGGCCCGGTCTCGCGCCCGAAGTCGCCGCCCGACTTTTCGAGCCTTTCGTGACGGGCAAGGCCGACGGCATGGGGATCGGCCTCTCGGTCTGCCGCAGCATCGTCGAAGCCCACGGCGGTGCGATCCACGCGGACTCAGATCCCGGCAGGGGCGCAACCTTTCGCTTCACACTGCGGCGTGCGGGCGTCGAGGCCGCCTGATGAGTGACTGCCTCGTCCACGTCATCGATGACGACGCAGCGATCCGAGACGCGCTCATCCTGCTTCTCACGGCGGACGGCCTCACCGTCGAGGCCCACGACTCGGCCGACGCGTTCCTCGACCGGCTTGATAGCCTTCCCAGCGGGTGCGTGATCACCGACGTCCAGATGCCTGGAATGACGGGGCTCGAATTGCTCAGCCGGCTGCGCCCGCGCGCCCGCGAGTTCCCGATAATCGTGCTCACTGGCCAGGCCGATGTGCCGATGGCCGTCGAAGCCCTGAGGAACGGAGCCCTCGACCTCGTCGAGAAGCCGTTCGAGAGCGCTTCGCTCCTCGAGACCGTGCGCCGCGCGCTGGCGCGCCGCTCGGAAGCTCAGGCGCTGGAGAGCGCGAAGGTAGAGATTGCGGAACGGCTTCAGAGCCTGTCGAGCCGCGAGCGCGAGGTCCTGGAGGGCGTCGTCGCCGGAGGTTCCAACAAGGAGGTCGCGCGCACCCTCGCGATCAGCCCGCGCACGGTCGAATCGTACCGCGCCAATATTATGATGAAGATGCGGGCGTCGAGCCTCTCGGAGCTCGTCCGCATGACGCTGCTCGCGACTGCGGCTGACTAGACGTCAGAGCTGTCACCCGAGGGCCGCGCGGACTACGGCGACGATCTCGTCCGCACGGAACGGCTTTTCGATAACGGCTGTCGCACCGGCGGCAAGGGCCTGGGCGACCAAGGACTTGTCGGATCGGCCGGTGATCACGATGACCGGCAGGTTTCTGCCTGACGACTTCAGGATCCGAAGCAGCTGCAGCCCGTTGAGGCCCGCCATGTGTACATCCGTGACGACACATCCCTCCGGTGCGACGGGCAATTCGTCGAGAAAGCCCTGCGCGGAGGAGAAGGCCATGGTCTCAAGCCCTTCGACTTCGAACAGAACGCTCAGGGAGTCCCGCACCGCTTCGTCATCTTCAACGATATAGATCACGATCGAGCCGCCGCGCGGTTGTTGGCCACAGGAACTCGGATGTGGCGACGGCCGAGCCCCCGCTAGCAACGTACCGATCGTGCGACGGCCGGCAGCCTGGGGCGATCACCCCCGTATTTGTACGTACCCGCCCACTGCTCGCGGCGCGGCAGCGGCGCGGGCCCGTCGTCACCGTATGGTTCCGTAGGTAGTGTGACGAGATTGAGAGCGAGCAGGGCCGCGCGGTACGTTGTGGCGAGGCTTGGAACGAGCCCAACGGAGGACAACGTGTCCCAAAGCCTGCGCGTGCTGGTGGTCGATGACCATCCGGTGAACCGTCTCGTGCTGTCAGAACTCCTCAAGGAGCTCGGCTGTGCTGTATCGGTGGCCGAGGACGGCGCGCAGGCGCTTTCCACTTCAGCGGTGGACCACTTCGACCTGATTTGCCTGGATCGGCACATGCCGGGGCTGACAGGCGACGAGGTCGCAGAACGCCTTCCGGCCGAACAATTCGTGCTGGCGTGGTCCACCGACCTTTCCGATCTGTCCAAGCGCTTCAACGGCGTGCTCTCGAAGCCCGTCACCATCGCGGCTGCGCAAGCGGCCATGAAGAGGGCCGAGGCCTGGCGCACACGTATCGCCACACAGGGTCAACCGGCCCGCCGTGGCATTGCCGCATGAGGTGGTCGGATCACGCACCGCCGCGCTTCACGGTCCACTACGAGTGGCCCGCCAGCCGACGCTGCGGTCACGAGGTGCGGCAATTGATCGCCGACAGCTTGGATGACGCCAAGCTCGAAGCGGCGATCCTCTACGCGTGTATCGATTCAACCACCCTACCGCCCGCCTATCGCATCGTCAGAGGCGCTCGCCGAACGGTCTATCGCTATCCGGAGGAAGCCGCCTAAGCGGCTCGCGCTCGGCCGGGCGTGCGCCGCCGCGTCTTCCAGTGGACTGTCTTGGGGTAGGCGCAGCGCTTCCGGTCCGCAGCGGCGGCTGGCGGGTTCAGGTCCGCCGCAAGGGCCGCTACGCCAGCGAGACCTTCGTCCGCCATGACGACGCCATAGCCTGGGCGGTCGACGCGGAGCGGAAGACCGATCGCGGCGAAACGCCGACGTCGTCGCGGGTGGGGCGGCTCCAGACCTTCGGGGACCTCATCGGCGGACACCGAAGCCGAGCGCGCTCCACGCCGGCGGTGCTTGTGGGTGTGACGCTTGCGACCGGGTCCGACCTATTGCCGAGGTTGAGCCGGGGCGTGTCCAGCGAGGCGCAGCTGGAGGTCGAAGTCGCGCTCCAGCATCAGTCGCTGGCGATAGGCGGCGCCGAGCCGGCGGACTTGGCTGTAGGCCTCGTCCATGTGGGCGGCCATGACCGCACGCGCACGCGCCGGCTCGCGCGCGCGAAGGGCCGCCAGCAGGGTCTCGTGGGCGGCGTGGTTGGCCGCGCCAAGGTCTTCCAGCTCGACCGCGCCGGCGGCCAGGGTGGCCAATCTGCGCAACATCTCGTTGAGCACTTGGCATTGCAGGCGCAGCAGCACGTTGGGGCAGGCCAGCGCCAGGCGATCATGGAAGTCGAGGTCGGCTGCCCCCGGAACCCGTTCGGCCTCGGCGGCGTGGCCATGGAACATAGCCTCCAGCTCGCGCAGATCGTCGTCGGAGATCGAAGTCGCCGCCAGCGCCGCGACTTCCGGCTCGAGCAATCGGCGCATGGCATAGATCTGGTCGACGTCCACAGCCTGAAAGAAGAAGTGGTTCTGCAGCAGCTGGAAGGTGCGGGCGAACGCGACTTCGGTGAGTCGGGCGCCGCCGTTCGGCCCCGTCTTCAGCGTCACCAGGCCCTGGACCTCCAGAGCCTTCAGCGCCTCGCGCACGGTCCCCTTGCTCATGCCGAACAGCCGTTGCAGCTCCGCCTCATTGGGCAGTCGTTGGCCAGGGCGCAGGTCCCCGGCGACCACCCAGCGCTTGATCTCGTCAGTGATCCGGTCTGACCGCTTCATCGCGACCTTCGCCATCCCAGCGTCTGCGCCGTGAGGCCGCCGCCCAGCAGCGCGATCGCCGCGACGCAGGCCCAGCCAAAGGCCTCCCCGATGCGCTCATAGAGCGTCGCGACCGGCGGGCCGAGCCGAAACGTCGTCACGAGCAGCCCGCCGGCGCCCGGGCGGCTATGCGCGACGGCGACGATGCGGCCGTAGGGGTCGCTGACCGAGAGCAGCCCATCCTCGGCCGCCCGGACGATAGTCGTCCCCTCCTCGACGCCGCGCAGCACGGCCATGCGGGCGTGCATCCAGTCATCCGCACCGAAGTCGGAGGCCGGGACGATCAGCGCCGACACACCCAGCCGCCGGTAGACTCTGGGCAGGGCGGCAAAATCCATGTCTTTGCAGATCGCGACGCCCAGTCGTTGGCCCTTGAGCGAAAAGAAGGAGTAACCGGAGCCCGGGGTGACGAGGCTGGCCTCCCCTGGGGCAGGGTGACGCTTGGCGTAGTCGGCGATGCGGCGGCCATCGGGGGCGAAAACCCACGCGCGGTTGAAGACGCGGCCGCCCCGGCTGTCGGCGGTCCCCAGCGCCAGGACCCCGGCATGAGCGCGGGCGATCGCGCCCAGCCGCGCAACCAGGCGAGGCTCGCGCGCCGGCGCCACCTGGTCTACGGCCTCCGGCAGGAGGATGAGGTCCAGGACGCCCGGGGTGAACTGGGCCAACCGGGCCTCGTAGTCGTCCCAGACCGCTGGGGCCCGGTCGTGCATGAGCAAGTCGCGGGGCGGCTGATCGATGGCCGCGAGCGCGACGGAGACCGGCTGCCCGGCGACGGGCTGGCCGAGCCGCACGAGGCCGAAGATCAGGGCCGCGGCGATCACCACGCCGGCGGGGACGCCGTCGCACCAGCGCCAGACCTTGCGCTGGTGGATCGCCACCGCCGCCAAGCTCACCGGCAGGCATAGCAGGAACACCACCGCCGGCGAGCCGCCCAGGGCCGCGACCTGGATCGCCAACGGCGCGGCGACCTGGCTGGTCGACAGACTGCCGACGCCGCCATGCGGCGACCCCGTGAGCAGCAGGGTGTCCAGCGCCGCCCAGGCCAGCGGAAAGGCGAACACGGCTGCCGCCGGCGGCAGGCGCAGGGCCAGGCTGCGCGTGGTCGTCACCGCGACCGCCCACAGGACCGCAAACAGCAAGACCACCGCCGCCGCACCCTCGGGTCCGACGGTCGTCGCAAAGTAATGCAGCGACCCCAGCGCCTGCAGGGCGCCGGAGACGAAGCCGGCCAGCAGCGCCGCCCGCCACCCGGCCCCCAGCGCGGCGACCAGCAGAGGCAGGGGCGCGATCCATGCGAGCGGCCACCAGGGATGCAGGCCATGGCCAAGCGCGAGCAGCCCGCCGGACAGCACCGCCGCCGTCAAGAGAAGCCAGCGGGTCATGGTCGTGCTCCGCGCCTAATTTATAATGATAGATATGATAAATCACGCAGAAGCGCTAGCGTGGCCTGGCGCGACCTGCGAGAGGAGCTGGTCAGGCTGGCGCGAACACCGGCGCGGCGGCCCGCGCGTCTTAATAACTATTTGACTTCATTCACCATCATCGGGGAGACGGAGACGGGGCGCGAAGTCACGGCGCGCGCTTCTGAGCCATCTCGGCCGGAAGATCGATCCGGCGGCCCGCCGGGCCGGCGCTAGCGGGTCTTCTTGAAGTCGAGGTCCTGGAAGTCGAAGCTGAAGTCCACGGTCGGCGACAGGGGCGCCATCTTCATGCCGCTGACCGCGCCATCCATGCCGGTCGAGAAGTTCGCCAGCGCGTCGGCCTTGATCGTGCGGTCGTCCCAGCGCACGGCGAAGACGTCGCCCTTCATCGGCTGCATATCGCCCTGCAGGCCGCTCGTGCGGCTGAAGATCATGCGCAGGTGGTCCCCGACTTTCTTGACCTCCACGTCGCCGCGCCAGACGTCGTGGTAGACGCCCACGTAGGCGTCGAGCGGGCGGGCCGCGTGGCCGCCGGAGGCCTTGACCGCGGCATCGGCCGCCGCGTCGGCGTCCGCGCCCTGCTTGGCCGCCTTGTCGGTGCGCTCCTGCCACCAGGCCGCCCAGTCGCGGCTCGGCTTGCCGACCAGGAAGTCGTCCAGCAGCGTCTGCATGATCGAGGCCATCGCCCCGCCGCTCTGCTGGTTGGTCAGCACGATGATCCCCAGCTTCTTCTCCGGGATCAGCGAAACGTAGCTGACCATCCCGATCAGCCCGCCGGTGTGGGTGACGCGCTCGTAGCCCTGGTAGTCCTCGAGGTTCCAGGCCAGGCCGTAGGCGCGGAAGCGGGTCCTGGTCAGCGCGAAGGCCTCCGGCGCGACGGGCGTCAGCGTCTGCGGCGTCCACATGTCCTTGTGCACGGCGGACGAGAACAGCGCCTGGCCGTCCGGGAACTTGCCGTCGGCCAGCTGCAGGTTGGCCCAGGCGGCCATGCCGCGAGCGTTGCACTGGATCGAGCCGGCCGGATCGTAAGCGGTGCTGCGGTCCTGCTCGGTCTCGATCAGCTTGCCTGCGTCCAGCACGTGCGGCTTGGCGACATTGGCGCCCTTGATCGTCGAGACGGTGGCCGCGCAGCCCGCGCCCAGCCGGTCCAGGATCTTGGTCTGGACGAAGTCCTCCCAGCTCATGCCGGTCAGCGTCGGCACCAGCTGGCCGGCCAGGATGTAGAGCAGGTTGTCGTAGGCGTACTTCGACCGGAAGCTGGACGCCGGCTTGAAGTAGCGCAGGTTGTGGATGATCTCGGCGCGGCTGAAGTCGCTGGGCGGGAACAGCATCAGGTCGCCCGAGCCCAGGCCCAGGCCGCTGCGGTGGGTCAGGATGTCCCGCACCGTCAGCTCGCGGGTCACGTAGGGATCGTAGAGCTGCACCTGCGGCATCAGGTCGATGACCCTGTCGTCCCAGTGCAGCTTGCCCTCGTCGACCAACATGCCCAGCGCGGCGACCGTGAAGGCCTTGGTGTTGGAGCCGATCCCGAACAGCGTGTCGGCGTCGACGGCGCCCGGCTTGCCGTTGGCGCGCACGCCGTAGCCCTTGGCGAACAGCACCTGGCCGTCCTGGACGATCGCGACCGAGACGCCGGGCACGGTGAAGACCTGCTGGGCGCGGGCGACCAGCTTGTCGATGTCGGCGGGCCTGGCGCCCGGCGGCAGCTGCGGCGCAGGGGCCGCGTGGGCGGCTCCGGCCAGCGTCAGGGCCGCCACGGCGCCGGTGAAGGTGGCGATGCGCATCAGTAATCCAGCTTCAGGGTGATCAGGTGCAGGCTGAACTGGAACCAGACGAAGGCCAGGCAGGCCAGCGCGATCAGCAGGGCTGAGAGCTTGGCGAACCAGCCGCGCGAGCCGTCGCGGAACACCTGGGCCAGGTTCAAGAGCGCGATCAGCGAGCCGAGGCTTCCGACCAGGCCGACGAGCTGGATGATCCGGATGATCCCGTCGCTTGCGGTGCTGGCCGCGTTCAGGCCGCTCTGCACATAGCTCAGGAACGCGAGCCACAGCCCGACGCAGGCGATGTCGATCACCGTCACCAGGCGCGTGAGCCGGTAGAGCTGGGCCGAGCGCCCCGCCAGCTGGAACTTGGCCCCGTAGCGGCGGCGGATGATCGCCGCCAGCGGCCAGGTCAGCGCCGCGATCAGCAGCACGCCGAGCGCACCGTAGAACAGCGGCGTATTCCACGACGCCGACATGATCGGCGCGACCGGCATCAGGGCCATCACCGGCGGCAGGTCGTCGGTCATGATCAGGAACGGCTTGCCGTCCTTCATCTCCACGCCCATCCGCGCGTCGCCGCCCACGGCCCGGTAGGCGAAGGGCCCGACCTCGCGCCACTTGCGCGGCGTCCCGCCCGGCCCCTTGAAGGCGGGGATCGTGACGACGCCGTCCTTGTCGGCGGTGATCCGGGTCTGCCCCAGCAGGTAGCTCGCCAGGCGCAGCCACCCGGAGTCGGACCGGCGGCTCATGATATAGCGGCCGACCAGTTTCTGGCCGTCGGTGGCGGCGTCCTTCCAGGTCGGCTCCTGCGGCGGCGGCGGGGCGATGTAGCGGTCGGTGAAGCCCTTCAGGATCATCGAGCGGATGCCGTGGGCCGCGCCCTGCGCGCCGGCGCTGTTGAACGAGACGAACACGCCCACGTGGTCGTCCAGGTAGAGGTGCATGTCGGAGTGGAAGTTGGCGGTGTCGCCGGCGTGGCCGATCACCCGACGGCCGTTGCCGGGCTCCTCGTAGAAGCCCAGCGCCATGCCGCCCAGCGAGGCGACCGGCGCCCACTGGCGCCCATGCATCAGCTGCGCGGTCTTCGCGTCCAGGATCTGCTGGCCGTCGTAGGTCCCATCCTGCAGGTGGGCGATCATGAAGCGGGCCATGTCGCTGCCGCTCGCGGCCAGTGAACCCGCCGGCGCCAGGTTCACCAGCTCGTACGGTCCGGCCGGCGCCGAGGCGACGGGGTAGCCCAGCGCCATGTCGGGCTTGAACTTGTCGGGCAGCGGCTGGGTGAACGTCGAGCGCGTCATGCCCAGCGGCTGGAAGATGTGCTTGTCGATGTACTGGTCGAACGGCTCGCCGGAGACGCGCTGGACCACGTAGCCCGCGATCGAGGCGCCGTAGTTCGAATAGGCCGGGACCTCGCCGGGCGGGAAGATCCGCGCGGGGACCGCGGCCTTCAGCGCCGCCTCGGTGCTCATGAACGACTTGGGATCGACCACGATCAGGTTCTTGGCGGCGTCGGAGAAGCCGGCCGAGTGCGTCATGATCTGGCGCATGGTGATCGGCTTGCCGTCGCGCGGCGGGATCTTGAAATCCAGGTAGGTGTTGACGTCGGCGTCCAGGTCGATCCTGCCGGCCGCGACCTGCTGCATCACGGCCGTCCAGGTGAAGGTCTTCGAGATCGAGCCCGGGCGGAACATGGTGGTCTCGGCGTCCACCGGCTTGCGGGCCTTGACGTCGGCATAGCCGTAGCCGCGCTCGAACAGCACCTGGCCGTCCTTGACGACCACGACCACGGCGCCGGCCACGTCGCCGCGGGCGATGGCGTCGGGGACCAGGCCGTCGAACCACGCGCCGACGTCCTCGGCGGTCAGCGCATGCACCGGCGTGGCGGCCGCTGGCGCAGCGGCCGCCGCCGGCGTGGGCGGCTTGACCGCCGGCGGCGCCGAGGCGGCCGGGGCCAGCGTGGTCGGATTGGACTGGGTGGCCGGTTGGGCGAAGCCGCAAAGGCCGAAGAAGAGCGCGGCGAGCGCGCCGGCCTTCCTGAGCGACGTCATGGTGCAAGATCCCGCGGAAACGCCTCGACAATGGCGCGCCCGGATCAGTCCACACGATTTCATTCTTAGCAAGCTGTTTCCAAATTGGATATCTGGCCGCAGAATGGGAAAGTCTCGCGCGAGCCGTTGGACCGGCGAGCCGCGGGCGTTGTAGGGTTTTCCCCGATCCCGATCGGAGCATCAGGCGCGTGAACACCAAGGCCAAGCCAGGGGCGGTATTGAAGGGCCTGCGCCTCGCCAACGGCTGGACCCTGGCCGAGGTCAGCCGGCGCACCGGGCTGCCCGTCTCGACGTTGTCAAAGGTCGAGAACGACAAGATGTCGCTCAGCTACGACAAGCTGGCGCGGATCAGCCGTGGGCTGGAGATCGACATCGGCGTCCTGTTCTCCGCCGAGGCGGTTGCGCCGGTGAGCCTGGTCACCGGCCGGCGCAGCGTCACCCGCGCCGGCGAGGGCCGGCTGATCGAGACCGGCACCTACGAGAGCCTCTATCCGGCCACCGACCTGCTGAACAAGCGCTTCGTCCCGATCATCACCGACATCCACGCCCGCTCGCTGTCGGAGTTCCCGGAGATGATCCGCCACCCGGGCGAGGAGTACACCTTCGTCATCGAGGGCGCGGTCGAGGTGCACACCGACCTCTACGCGCCGGTGCGTCTCGAGGAAGGCGATTCCATCTACTTCGACAGCGGCATGGGCCACGCCTACCTCAACGTCGGCGAAGGCCGTTGTCGCCTGCTGACCATCTGCTCGGGCGAGGAATCACAGCTGATCGCCGCGTCCGGCGGCCAGGAGGTCGCCAACGCCCGGGCCACGGCCGAGCCGGGCCAGCCGGAGATCAGGCGAGCGGATCGGCGACGCGCGGGAAGAAGCTGAGGTCGCGCTTCTTGACGTAGTTGATCGCGGCGAAGTCCATCTGGATCGCGCCTGGCGTCGCCACGCGGATGATCCTGTCGGCGATCGGCGCGAAGCCGCCCTGGAAATGCTGGCTGGACTTCACCGCCACGATCCGCTTGTCGGCGAGATCGATGCCGAGGCCGGTGAAGGCGTCCGGGCAGAAGACCTGGGTGCGGATCGAATTGACCACCACGTCGACGCCATCGATGCGCAGCCATACGGAAAGGCCCATGCGCGTCTTGGACGTCCCGAGGCCGGACTGGCGGAAATCCTCGGCGATGCCGCGCACGGTGGCGGTCACGTCCAGCGGGTCGCTGGAGGCGGGCCCGCACTTGCCGCCCAGCCGCACGTTCAGCGTCGCGCCCACGCCGGCGTCGGCGCAGGCCAGCGCCGTCACCGGGTCCCAGATCGCGCCCAGGGCCGCGCGCTCGGCCCGCCGCGCGAGCATGGCCCGCAGCAGCGCGGTGCTGTCGCCCGGCGCCCCGCCGCCGGCGTTGTCGGCGGTGTCGGCCAGCACGATCCGGCCGGGCGTGGCCGCCGCTTCGTCCAACGCCGCCTCGATGCCCGGGAACCGCGGCAGCAGCGTGTCGCGCTGGGCGTAGACCTCGCGCCCGAGGGCCTCGGCCAGCGCGGCGGCCCTGCCGGCGTCGCCGTCGGTGATCACCAGCATCTTCGAGCCGGTCTCCGGTGTGTCGCCCCACGGGAAGCCGTGGGCGAAGCTGACCGACAGCACGCCGGGCTCCCGCTCGGCCGCCTTGAACCGCTCGACCAGCGAGATCATCGGCTCCTGGGTGGTCGGGTAGAACCCCACCATGCGGCAGTCGAACAGCGCCGCGGTTGGCGTCACCTCGCCCCGCGCCTTGGCGAGGCAGATCTCGTACAGCTCCTCGCCGCGGGCCAGATAGTCGTCGTGCGGGTAGTGCTTCATGATCACCACCGCGTCGGCCGCGTCGATCAGGCCCTGGCCCAGATGGCAGTGCGGATCCAGCTCCACGCCGATCACCGCGTCGTCGCCCACGACCTCACGCACGTGGCGCACAAGGTCCGCCTGGCAGTCGTCGCAGGCCGTCGCCACCATCGCCCCATGCAGGAACAGCAGCACGACGTCGAAGCGTCCGTTCGCCCTCAGGGGCGCCAGGATCTCGTCGCGGAAGCCCTCGTAGACACTCTGCACCGTCGGCCCCGACGGCTGGGCCCAGGCGAACAGGCCCGGCGTGAATTCGTGGCCGTCGCGCTCGCAGAGCCGGGCCCACAGCTGGGCCGTCTCGTGGTCGGGCCCAGACCCCTGCAGCACCGCCGCGCCCCGGCGGATCCCGGTCTCCTCATAGGCCTTCAGGCCCGTGGGCCAGGGGGCGAAGGTGTTGGTTTCGCTCTGCAGCCCAGCGGCGAACACGCGCACGCCTCACTCCCTGATTTCGGTTGTGGAAAATCGTTTTCTGATATGTAAATCCGTACCCATCCCATGCGCACTGCACAAGCATGAACAGCCTCGCCGCCGTCGACGCGGCCACCCCCGGGGAACAGCCCTGGCCCTCGGCGAGCCGCGCCTGGTGGGCGGTGGGCGTGTTCTGCATCGCTGCGGTGCTCTCGTACAGCGATCGCCAGATCCTCAGCCTGCTGGTCGAGCCGATCCGCGCCGACCTGCACGTCTCGGACGCCCAGATCGGGCTGCTGCAGGGCGCGGCCTTCTCGCTCATCTATGCGCTCGCCGGCGTGGCCCTGGGCCGGGCGGCCGACGTCCTGCCCCGCCGGCTGGTGATCGTGGCCGGGGTGCTGGTCTGGAGCCTGGCCACGCTGGCCTGCGGCTATGCGACCTCGTTCTGGGGCCTGTTCGCCGCCCGCGCCGCCGTCGGCATCGGCGAGGCGGCGCTCGCGCCCGCGGCCACCTCGATCATCGCCGACAGCTTCCATACGCACCGCCGCGGCGCGGGCGTCGGCGTCTTCCTGATGGGCATGGTGGTGGGCGCCGGCGGCGCGCTGGCGCTCGGCGGCTTCATCCTGCAGGCCGCCCAGGCCGGGGCCCTCAGCGGCGTGCCGGTGCTGGGCGCGCTCGCCCCCTGGCGGGCGGGTCTGGTGGTGCTGGGGCTGGCCGGCCTGCCCGTGGCGCTGCTCACGCTCAGCGTCGCCGAGCCGGTGCGCCGCCACCTCGCCGGGGCCAGCGGCCAGACGTCGCTGGCTGAGGCGGCGCGGGCCCTGTTCGCGCTGTGGCGGCCCCTCGTCCCGCTCTACATCGCCATGGGCCTGGCCAACATCTGCGACTTCGCGATCCTCAACTGGGCGCCGACCCTGCTCATCCGCCGCTTCGGCGTGGGCGTCGGCGAGATCGGCTCCGTGCTGGGGGCCGTGGTCATCGTGGGTGGCGTGGCGGGCTCGTTCGGCGCGGGCCTCGTGGCGGACCGCATGGTGATCCGCCACGGCGCGCCGGCGCGGCTGCGCCTGGCCGTTGTGGCGAGCGCGCTCGGCGTGGTCGGCGCCCTGCTCGCGGTTGCGCCCGGCCCGGCGGCGGTCTTCGCCATGGCCGGCCTGTGGATGCTTGCCTCCACCACCGGCCAGTCCATGGGCATCACCCTGGTCCAGGACGTCGCGCCCGGCGAGGCGCGCGGCCTGGCGGCCAGCCTCATCTCCCTGGTCAATATCGGCGCCGGCCTGGCGCTCGGCGCCTAT